>Ga0326597_10000092_pt1 | contig 155331 bp, 144 predicted proteins | sample RVTome_12_FD_203789 | JGI IMG/M metagenome (GOLD analysis project Ga0326597, IMG submission 203789) | Soil microbial communities from uranium-contaminated site in the Upper Colorado River Basin, Wyoming, United States - RVT100D185 | ecosystem: Environmental > Terrestrial > Soil > Contaminated... | reverse complement strand
ACAATACTTGTTCCTTGCAGCTCGTTTTGTGTCTTTACGATAAGCTCGTTGATTTGATTGGCCATCATAGGATCTAATCCTGTGGTGGGTTCATCATAAAGCAATATATTTGGTCTATAGGCGATCAGTCGTGCTAATCCTGCTCTTTTCTTCATACCTCCTGATAAGTCAGATGGCATTTTTTTCTCAACACCTTCTAGTCCTACCATTTGTAAAGATTCTGAAACTCGCTGAGTGATTTCTTCTTGGGAAAGATGTTTTCCTGATTTAGGATCAGGATTCTGTGCAAAGTAAAAGCCGACATTGGATTCGATGTTCAAAGAATCAAAAAGGGCAGATCCTTGAAAGAGCATGCCCATATTTTTAGATACTTCATATCGCTGTTTTTCAGCTAAGTTGGTTATTTCCTGACCGTTGACTTCTATAGTCCCACTGTCTGGATGTTCTAATCCCATAATCTGTCTCAACAGAACACTTTTTCCGACACCGGACCTTCCTAAAATCACCATGATTTCTCCGGTTTGAATCTCTAAATTCAATCCTTTTAACACCTGATTGCTGCCATAACTTTTCCAAAGGTCTGTAATCTTGATCATTATAGCCAGTCCATGGTTACTTCTTGATGAATAGAGTTAAGCATCATGGTCAATAAAAAGTCAGAGATTAGGATCCATACATAGGTAACTACCACGCTGTTTGTAGTCGATTTTCCTACTCCTTCCGCGCCACCGGTTGTCTTCAGGCCTTTGTAGCAACAGATAGTTACAATCAATATACCAAAAAAGAACGATTTGATAATGCCGGTAAATAGATCAAAGCTTGTGACGTGAATGGGCATGGGATCAAAATAATTCGAAGAGCTCATCCCAAAAAATAGATGGGCTATTGCAAATCCTCCTAATATTCCCAAAATGATACTAAACATGGTGAGTAAGGGGACCATAATCAGTGATGCGATAAATCGGGGAGCAATAAGGTATCTAAGGGGATTAACAGCCATAGAACGCAAGGCGTCGATTTGTTCAGTAACGCGCATAGTGCCGAGCTCAGCGCACATGGCAGATCCAACACGACCGGTTACCATTAATGCAGTAAGTACGGGACCTAGTTCTGTGATCATTGCTTTAGCAACCATAATCCCGGTTACACCAGCCAAGCCTTTGTTACTAAGTTGATAGAAGGATTGAGCAGCCAATACGATTCCTGTACTAGCACCAGTAATAGCAACTACATTGAGTGATAAAACCCCTATGGAATGAAACTGATCTCGCAAAAGCGCCCAACCAGGAGGTTTTTTTAACATGGTTACAAAGGTTTGATAGATTAATGCAGAATATTCTCCAACAGCATTAAAAATATTGAAAAAATTCTTTTTGACAAGTTCGTACATGCAAGGCCCTTATTTATAAACTCTCCCTTAAGTGGATTGTAAGGGATGAGCCAATAAGGGTCAAAAAATATTTATAGGGTATTATCCACCTTGACGATTTGTGGCGATAATACTGGTTGCTCCTTCTGATAGTCGGTTTATTTGTTGCATCAATACCCTGAGTCTTTCCATGGAAGTTTGTAATTCAGCACTGTAGGTCTCTTTTTTAAAATCCTTTAAAATATTATCAGATTGAAGATTCAATTCTTTATAAAACTGCTCTCCTTTTTGTGCAACAGGGGCCCATGCCGGATTTTTTGCTGCTAGAATATAAGCAAATGAGGCGATGACGCTTACATAGGCGCTTTGTACTTCATTTCTGCTACGTCTATCTACCACATCTTCTCTTTTATCTTCTGTTGCGCGTTGTGATTGTTGATCAGTAGCATAAAATATCATGAGGTTACTTAATAGATCACACATTTCTTTTGCAAACATCTGCATTAGCAGTGTGTTATTAGGTACTTTAGTCGTATCCGTTGCAGGTCTTACAGGAACGGGTCCATCAAGCCTGTCTACGGAAGGTATACCAATTGCCATAAAATTCTCCTTAATTTTTTATCCAGCAGCAGCCGCTATGCGCTTTGCTTGCACATCTGCTTGGAGTAATGTATACATACTTTTTTGTAACTGCATTTTTTCTTCTTGAGAAGTTTGCATCGTATCGACCAGGGCGGTCATAGTTTCTATCGTATGATCTACACGGTGTTTAGCAGGAATCATTTTAGCTTGGGAAAGATGCATATCTCGAGTTAATAAATTTCTTTTAATACCAATTGCTGCTGCGGCCACACCAGATCCAATATTTAATACTTCTGCGGCTGATTTGAGCCATGGATGTAATGAATAAATATCTCTTGGCAAATAGAAGTGCTGTCTAAGAGTAGCGATGGAAGCAACAAGCGAACTGATTGCTGTTAACATCTTTAGCGTATGATAGGTATATCCACTAGCAGTTTTTTGAGTTTGGACATTATTGGTGAAAAGGCTCATGAAAGATTTCCAAATATCTGCCTTATACATGATGTCGTTGACAAAATCGATGCCTACACAGGCTAGTAGCATAATTGCCAGCTCTGGATTAGTTCCAAAAGCTATAGCAAGTGAAGAGGTGTTTAAAATAGTCATTACAATTTGTTGATAGTGTTCCCAAGTTTTAGCGCTATCCATTTTTTCCGAGAGCTCTCTAGCCAGTGCTCGTTGTGTTTGAGATAATTTCATCAGTTGTGAAGAAATCAGTTTCAGTTCACTAATTTGTTGTTGGGTGAATTCATTATGGCTATTTTCTATCTCTGGGAAGAAGTGAAACAGTTCTGCTAAAGCCGGTGCTTTTGGATTATAGGGCTTTTTCACAGAAGAGGGCCGGGCACTTCTGGTAGAAGCGCTGTTTTCTTCGATATGTCCTTCTTCACTTTTTCTCGTTGGTAGTGGAGAATGTGTGGATATTGGCAAGGAAATAATCGGTTCTATAGCATGTGCCATGATTTTATCCCTTTATTTTTTTGTTTTTGCCCAAACAGTGGGTTTCTAATTTATTTATTTGGCTAAGCAGCATCTTATTGTCCGGGCTGCATCTTTTTTTAGCTTCTTGCAAAGCAGAGGCTACATTTCGTTTATCAGAATAGAAATATAAACATTGTGCTTTATAAAAATAAAATTTTGCCTGCTTATCATCGAGGGTGGAGCACATCATCCATGTTTGAGTTGCTTTTACATAATCTTTTTGCCCTTGTAAGCTAGCGGCTAGTCCTTTCCAGTAGTCTAGCTCCAGTGGTTTATGCACGAGAAGCAGTTGAAATAAGACAGCTGCTTGAGAGTAAGCTTTTTGCTTATAACAATCAAAGGCCAGATATAAAAGATCAGGTGATACTAATGTTGTCATTATCTTACTGCTTTATTGCTAGCATGTTCTAACATTTGCTGCTGCATCTTAATGATTTCAGCAGTGATTTTGGATAGCAAAATCATTTCATTGAGCAGGGGTTGGATCATAAGCATTTTTTGTGAAGTAACGTTTTGTGCTTTGTCAGTGAGGATAGTTAAGGCTATATTTAAATCATTTAGATCAGCTTTTTGGAAACCTTCTCCAGCTTCAAAATGAGCAAAGATGTCGTCAAATTCATTTAAATCTTCACCAGATCCTGCTAGAAAAGCTCTAGCTTGATTAACGAGATCTGCAATGGCAAATGCCAATTTACCTTCTAGTTGCTGTAGATCATCAGATCCTTTCATTTCAGCATAACCATCCGCACCTTTGATCCGTTCAATTTTTCTTTTCAGTTTAGCAATCATTTTTAGCTGTTCTTGCAATTGCTGCATCTGCAGGATATAGTCATGAATAGTTTTGTTACGTAGTTTTTCTTGGTTCATGTTTGCTTTAACAAGCAAACCAGCGATATTATTATCTAATGACATACTTGACTTATCCTCGTTAGGATGAGTTCTCATAGGATCTATAGGAACCATAAACTCTGTCATAAAATTATCTCCTAAATTAACTTGACCAATAACGGCCTCGCTTCTATTTTATCGGCAAATCATTTAATAATCTAGAGGAAGAAATTATTTGAATTTTATAGAGGAGATAACTAGCTTAAATTGAATTGGTAAGCATAAAAATTAAAAAAATAATTATTGTTAAGTTATTAAAAATAAATCACTTTTAATAATTATAACTCCATTTTAAAGTGAACTTTCCTTGTTCTTCTTCTTGCTGGGTTTCCGCTTGAAAGACAAAACCTTTTTTCAAATCAATCTCTACAATAATATTGCTAGCACCTTGATCCATGCCTTGGCTTAAAGAAACTAATACTCCTCGGGTGATGTATTTACCAACTTGTACGGAGATTTGATCGGGATGGTCAACTTCTGTAGCGGGAGTTGTTTTTATGAGTAAGCGATCAATGCCAAGCGTGCGTCTCGTCGCTTCTAAGATATTAGCGCTATCAGAAAAACTAGCCATTGCAGCTGCGAGTTGCAATACCTGGATACCAGAAAGTTCTGAAATGTCTTGACCAAAGATTAAAAGAGCCATGATAGAGCTCTCGGGTAAAGAAGGACGAGAAGAAAAATGTAGGCTTGACCGATTGATAGGGCCTGTAAGGTCAGCAAAGATGGTCGTGCCTTGTATTTGAGTAGTGGCTGTTAATTGTATGGTTGGTACTTCTTGGCTCTGTCCAGTTAAAGCGACAATTCCTCGAGTTAGCTGGAACTCTCTTCCTGAGAAAATAAATACGCCTTTAGTAAGTTCTAATTCTCCTTTTGCTTTTATATCTGAATAGGTTCCATCCACATGAAAGTTTCCTTTCCACTTAGAGTCAAGACCCTTACCTTCAATGATCACGTTTTCATCAGCTGAAATATTGATATCCAGCGCAAATGGAAAAAAGGGTTTGTGAGGTATAAAATTACTTTGTGTGATTTTTGCTACACTCGAACGATTTCCGGTAAAGGTAACTGGTAGATCAGGGATTACTTCAGGGAGTTTATCGGGTAAATAGATATCAGCATGTGTAACATTCAAAGACCCCTTGGCTTTAGCTTTTTCCATATTTCCAGTCAGAGTAATTTCACCTGTGGCGAATACCGTGGCAAGATCTGTATGTATACAGCTCAGGTTATCTAAGGATACTTTGATATCATATGGAAGCTTTTTAGATAATTTCATCGTGACAAATCCTGAAGCATTTATTGTTCCCTCTTCCAAATCCTTAGCTGTAAAGGTATCAATGAGTAGTCGATCATTTTTTGCGAGTAGCTTTAGATTTACATCTTGTAAATAGGTACCGGTATAATAATTTTCATAGATACCATTTTCTAATGTGCAAAAACCTGTTATTTTGGGCTGAGATAGGGTATTAGAAAAAGAGAGATTACATTTCATATCAGCTTCTAACTTATGAGGCCCAATATTAAAAAAATCTAATAGTTCTTCAATTTTTCCATCGAAAAGAATTTCTGAGGAGAATTGTTTATGGTTTTTTGTATGAATGTTAAAGGGGAAAAAGGAAATTTCAAGAGGGAGATCTCCTTTCATTTCTAAATATTCATTCTCTCGAATTTTCAGTTGAGATTCTAAGGTGAGTTTTTCATCGTCAATCCACCCTTTGAAGCTACCATTTACTATCATTGGATTTTTATCAGCTAATGCCTTGATGACGACATCATCGATATCAATAGAAATATTGCCTTTGGTATGGCCTTTATCTTTTTTCACGAGGACCTGAGCATTGGAATAGCCGGTAACGCTAAGCTCAAGCGGATTGAATGAAAGAAAATCAATTGGGAAATGGTCAAGATTTAATCTGATGTCATATTCTGATTTGGCAATGCTGAAAGTAGCGCTTAATTTGGAGTTGCTCAGCTCTACGATTAGATCTTTAAGTGTGAATTGGTTTTCTTTCAGTTCAGCTTGCACGGGTTTGGGGATAGCGAAAGCGTGGGTAAGCATATCTCCATACAGCTCTTGAATATTGAGTAAATAATCTTTGTTTTCATATTTCCAAAAACCTGTAAGTACTAAGTGTAAGGGATCTTTCCAATAACCATCCATAGTCAGTGTAATCGGCCAATTTTCTTCTCTATTAGATGAAAAGAATTGTAAATGACTCAGTTCGATCTTCCTAAAATGTACTCCATTCATGGTGATCGTAACATCCATAAGAGGATTGTTGATGATATCATCGATATCTATTTGAGCTTGCAAATTGTTTGCATGGAAGTCATGAATGTTAAGTTGACTAAAGCTACTTGTGTTTTTGATGGCTTGAGAGGCTTTTTCAACTATAAATTGTGTTCTATTAAAGGCGGTCCCTTCAGCTTGTAATTGAGGATGAAAGGATTCTAGATAAGTAAGATCTTTAATATTCGTATTACATTCTCCTTGAATAAGAAAGGTAGTTGTATCCAGATGCAACGAGCCGATTAATTCTGCGATAGGTGCAGTGATTTTAATAGGAGAGAATTCAATATAGTTTTGATCATAATATTTTGTTAAAGGTACCGAACCATTGAATACCATTTTTTGACACAGAGTTGAAAAAAGCACTTCTGCGACTAGATGGTCTCCAAATAAATGCGCATATAAATTACCTGATGTTTGTTGTAGATTGATGGCGTGATAATTAACATCAGAAAGCGTAAAGGAAGCATCGATCAAGGGATGGTCGACATTTTGATGAACGGTTCCCTTTAATGCAAAGGATAAAGGTTCTTGATCCTCACCAAGAGGTATTTCACTTTTGAGGACAATATTTCCTGTATTTGGTTTTATCCATTCAGTTAGTGCAATTTGACAGTTTAATTCTGTAGTTGAAGAAGTGCCGTGACAGGAGAGCTCAGCTGTTTTTTGATTTGGATCGATGGATATTGTTGAAGAAAGTTTTGTCTTTTCAAGTAGGGATTTTGAAATTTTTGACATATCAAATAAGCTATCAATTTTAAAATCTGCAGTCAGTTGGATATTTTTTACTTTTGAAGTTGGAGATATCAATAGAGCTTTATAACTTTGGTAAGGGGCTTGGCTTTTTCCGACTAATGTCCAAGCAGCATCGATTGGGAAAGCATAAAAAGGTGATAGAAAGCCTTTTTTTTGATTACTGATGGCATATTGTATATGCACAACATCTGTGAGAACAGATCTTTTAAGTTGTAATTTGACAAAACTATTTTCAAAATGGGGCTTTGTTATGGTTAGCTTTGCTTGTTTTATCCCCTTTGTTTTATCGATGTAACCACTTGCATCAACATTGATAGCAAGATCAGGTTCTACACTGAGAAATTGCAGATTTCTCAAGCTTAATTTTTTAATATGAAAATTGTAGGGGAGTTCACCGGTTTGTTCAAAGTGGGGCAAGGCTACATGCTTGATAGGCTGCGCTGTGATGTATTGAATATTTGTAGCTATAAGTTTTTCAAAGAGTATTTCATCAAAGAGCAGGGGTAGCAGAGCTATTTGTATCCTTAATTGATCAATTGTAATGGAGGCGGAAGAAGATAGGCGCATTTTTACATCGTAGAGTGTACCGCTTAAGAAAGAACCTTCAAAACGACCGATTTCTAGTGTTACAGAGTTTTTTTTGGCACTATGGGTTAGTAAGGAGACGAAATAATTTTTGCCCCACGTGGTTTGCATCCAGCCAAAAAACCCCACTGCAGCTAAAAAAAGTATAACTAAGAATGAAAAAAACAGGCGGTATAGGTATTTCATCAAAATGTTTGTCCTATGCTTGCATAGATCCTATATCTAGGATCTATATCTTTTCTTCTATTTAATGGAAACCCAACATCTAATCTAAACGGACCAAAAAAGGTATAATATCTCAATCCGATACCCGTGGATTTATGCCATTTATGTGTAGGATTAGGATATTGGGTAGTGTCTACGGTGCCAAGATCTAAAAAAGGGACTAGTCCAATACTCGAAGTGACTTTAAAGCGAGGTTCTACAGTAAAGTAAATGGCGGAACGACCGCCAGTAGCATCCCCAGTACTATTTAATGGGCTGACGGTTCTATAGCGGTAGCCTCTCAAGTCATCGTCTGATCCACCAAAAAATAGCTTGGTCATTGGTAGTCTTCTCACCTTGGGTCCAATAAGAGAGCCTAATTGAAAGCGAAAGGCTAATACAAACCAGTCGTCTTTAGTAAAAGGAAAATACGTTTCAGCTAAAAATACTTGTTTAAAAAATACGGACTTATGGTTACCCACACTAGCATAGGGAACAGGAATATAAGACAGCGAAAAACCTCTGCTTGGGTTGAGCAAACTATTTGCTGTGGAATATTTTAAGAAAAGAGGCAAATACACAAGCATATATTTTCCATTATTTATGCTATTGGTGACATCAACAAATTCACTTTTAACGCCCCAAGACGAATACCATGTGTTTTTATATTTTCTATCAATACGCGCAATTGCACTATAACTAAAAGCTAGGTAAACATGGATTTTTTCTCTTGAAGCTTGTAGGCGAGTAAAAAAGTCTTGGTCCAATTTTCTAAAATCGGGCTTCATGTAAGTAGCTGTTCCTGCATAGTAACGTTGCGCAAGTTCTCCTTCGATGCTAAGCAGCTCCCCCATGCCTCTGAAATTACGATTTGCCCAAGTAAACGAAGTCCCAAAACGTTCTATGGTAGCATAACTTACACCGATGCTAACACTTTTATGTTTTGATTCCGTGAGGTGGATTTTTATAGGGAGATTGTGTGACTCATCGAGTTCTCCACTATGCGTGATTAAAGCTGAACTAAACAAATCGGTTTGTAACAATCGCTTTTGTGTGTCTTCTATTTTTTCGGGAGAATAAATATCTCCTTCATCCCATTGGATTTTTTTCTCGATGAATTGTGGATGAATCGATTTGAGACCTACTAAAGATATAGGGCCAAAATGGCAAAGAGGCCCTTTTTCTACACAGAGCTCGATATCCATCGTCTTTTTTTGTGTATCGACAATAGATTCTTGATTATCTACTTTGGATAAGGGATATCCACATTCTGCTAATTTAGATAATAAGATGAGTCTTGAATCAATAATCTTTTGTGCATTAACTGGTTCGCCTAACTTGAGCTCTAGTTGTGATAAATCAAAGGGCTTACATAATTCTAAAGGTTGTTTCTCCATACAGGGGGTTTTAAAAATAGTATATGAAGCGAGCTGATACGGCATTTTTAGATAGATATTTACTTTGACAAGGATTTTGTTTTTCTTATCGATTAACGTAGTGTCTACCTCTGCATCATAATAACCGTAAGCCTGCAATATCTTTTTGATTTGAGGGATGTCTCCATCAGCCCGATATCGTAGGGCATTAATAGACCTAGGCGGACGATTTTTAAGTGCAATGAGTTGGCAAGCATCTTTAATCTTCAATAACAATTCTCGATTCTTAACTCCTGAGTACACGACCTCATAACGCACAGCTGCGGCATGCGTAGTTCCTGTTAGTGCGAGAAAAAAGAGGAGAAGAAAAAAGCTCTTTTTCATTTAGTGATTTTGTCTATTAAAATATTGTTCGTACATATTAAGATCATTGATGAAACTGAAAAAAAATAAAAGTACTTCTTTTGAAAAGTAAATTTTTTCTTCTCTTTTATGCATTAGTTGTCGTTACTCTAGTTGGTTGGCATCAGCCTGTATATGCTTCTGCAGATTTTTCAAAACATATCATTTTGAATAAGGAGGGATTGAATCCAATTGGCTATTTACAGATTAAAAAGGATCAATCCATTAATGATTCTACCTATTTATATATTAAATTTGCGTTAGAGGATTTTGCTTATAACCAAGTTAAATTTGTATTGCTTGATATGGATACTCCTGGGGGAGAAGTAGTCGCTGCCAGCAAGATTTCAAAATTACTTGTTGATTTTGATGCACAAAACAATAGTCCAGTAGTTTGTTATATCGATAATTGGGCGCTTTCTGCCGGAGCGCTGATCGCTTATAGTTGTCGATATATTGTTATTAAGTCTAATTCTTTGATGGGCGCTGCAGAACCAGTGACAAGACAAGCAAATCAAATGCAAACAGCATCAGAGAAAATCATTTCTGCACTCCGATCGGAATTCCATAATGCAGCAAGCTTATATGGCCGCAATCCTTACATTGCTGAGGCTATGGTGGATAAAGGATTAATTGTAGTGGATCGAGATAATAAGATTATTAATTTATCTGATGCAAAAGACATACGTAAAAAAGATGTTATTTTATCTCCACAGGGCAAACTGCTTACTTTAGATGCCGATCAAATGCAGCATTTTGGCATAGCGGATTTACTGGTGACTAGTCATATTGATCAAACAGCAGAAGTGCGCTGGGAAAACCCTTCTTTGCAACAATTTTTTAATTCTGGTTTTTTTTCTCAAATAGAGCAACCGGAACTGATAAAATATAAAGACTGGAAAATTGGATTTTTTACAGTTCTATCTCACCCCTTTGTCATGTCATTGCTATTTGTATTAGTCGTGGTAAGTTTTTATATAGAACTTTCTACGCCGGGCTTTGGTTTTGCTGGGAGTTTGGGAATTGTTTGTTTGGCATTGATATTACTCTCTTCTTTTTCAATTTACACCATACATTGGATAGAGCCGACCATATTGCTTGTAGGGATTTTATTATTGCTCATAGAAATCTTTGTAATTCCTGGTTTTGGAATTGTAGGGATTTTAGGAATCATTTTTTTTGTGACAGGTTTGTTTTTACTGATGCTACCTAGTTTTTCTGCATGGAGTGTTTCTATAAATACTGGGGTACATAACATTTTTACGTATGACCTATTATATCGTCTGACGTGGCTTTTAGCTGCGTTTATCATCTCATTTATTCTGATCTTTTTATTGGCTAAGTATTTAATGCCTAATCTTCATTTATTTAGAAAATTTATTTTAAAAGAACCCCAAAAAGCCAAGGGATATGATCATCTCAAAACCCATGTTCAGCCTACTCTATTAGGCACGGAGGCTGTTGTCGTAGCTGTGTTAAAGCCATATGGTAAAATCGTAATTGATGGACAAGTTTACGATGCCTATGCCGAAATGGGTTTTATTGATAAAGGGAAAAAGGTTATTATTATCAAAGTTGAAAAAAATAAACTGATCGTAAGACAGATAGATTAAAATGGCTTTGGTACTTATTACAGCTTTTTTTGGGCTTGTTTTTCTATTTTTAGAATTTTTCTTGCCTGGCTCTATTATGGCCATCATAGCCGTTTTATTGATGGGACTCAGCAGTGTATTATTTGCTTTAAAAGCGGTGCATTTTCTCAGTATATTAGGGTATGTCTTTTTTTTAATGATGCTATCAGCACTCACCATTTTTTTAGCGATGAAGCGTATTAAAAAATCAAAAAATCGTAGTCATCTTTATTTAGATAATACTTTAGAAGACAGTAAAAGCTCAGCTAACAATAAACATTTTATTGGTCAGATGGCAATTGCAGCTACAGATTTGCGACCATCTGGCTATGTAATTCTTGATAATCAATTAATCCAGGCAATCTCTTCTGGAGAATTTATCTCTAAAGGCGCTAAACTGCTGATCACTGAAGGGCGTGGCGCCTATTTAGTAGTTAAAAAACAATAAAAAGGAATTTTACTTATGAACGTTTCATCTGCATTTTTAGTGTTTTTAATCTTTGTCATTTTTTTAGGGATTGTTTTTGTAAGCATGATTACCCGGTTTATCAGCTTATGGTTTCAGGCATTTGTATCTGGAACACCGGTATCCTTATTTAATATCATAGGGATCAGTTTAAGAAAAATTCCTCCTAGACTGATTGTAAGTGCTAGGATTACAGTCTATAAAGCAGGCTTAAAATCTATTACTGTAGCTGACTTAGAGACACATTATTTAGCTGGCGGAAAAGTCAATGACGTTGTTAAAGCGATGATTGCAGCAGAAAAGGCAAATATTGAATTGAGCTGGAAGCAGGCCACCGCGATTGATTTAGCGGGAAGAGATATCTTTGATGCAGTAAAAACTTCTGTATATCCCAAGGTGATTGATTGTCCTCCAAATATTCAGCAAAATGAATATATCTCTGCCGTTGCAAAAGATGGGGTTGAGCTGCGCTGCAGTGCCCGAGTGACGGTTAGAACTAATATTCGTCAGTTGGTTGGTGGAGCAACTGAAGAGACAGTGGTAGCCAGAGTAGGGGAAGGCATAGTTAGTGCGATTGGTTCAGCAGAAAACCATCAGCAAGTGCTAGAATCCCCTCAAAACATATCAAAATTAGTATTAGAAAAGGGCTTAGATGCTCAGACAGCCTTTGAAATCTTATCCATTGATATCGCTGATATCACCATAGGTGAAAATATCGGAGCCAAACTACGTGCGGATCGGGCTGAAGCTGATATGCGTGTTGCAAGAGCAAAAGCAGAAGAAAGAAGAGCCATGGCGGTAGCTGTTGAGCAAGAAAATATTGCTAGGATCAAAGAAGCTGATATTCAAGTACCCTTAGCAATAGCTCATGCTTTTAAGCAAGGTAAGCTGGGTGTTTTTGATTATCAAAGACTCAAAAATGTGCAAGCAGATACAGCTATGAGAATGGCATTTTCTAAAGAGGAGAAGGAATAATGGGTATTGATAAAGACATAAAAAAGACTATTGAAAAAGAAGAGATCAAAGAATTTCAGACTGAAAAAAAACCAATAAATATCAAAGAATTTGTGCTAAAGCATAAAAGAGAAGCATTGATTATTTCAGAATTTTTTGATAAACACTTTTTTATTGATTAGTTTCTTCTTCTAAATCGTCTTCGTAGAGGGGGAGCTGCTTGATTTGAAGGTGAGATTCAGTGAGTAGTACTTTTTTTCCATCAACCATAAGAAGATAGAGCATTGACTTAGGGCTTAAGGGTCTTTTTTCAATAATTTGAATAGAGCGATGATTGCTGGTAGTTATTCTATTTTTCACCAACTTTTTAAAAAAGATATAGGAGACGATAATCAATGCTATTACAGCCACTAAAGAGACGAGCATTTTTATTAAGGTCTTTTTGAAGTTAGTCTGTGGTAACCCTTCATAAGTTTGATCATCTATTTCTTCTTGTGCAATGAGCCTTCCTTCATTTGAGATAGGCGCTGCATCACAATAAACCAAACTTGCCATAATAAGATGAAAAGCTAAAATAAAATTACGCATACCACTCACGGAAAAGAAACTGGAACCAATCTTTCGAATACATAATATTGTGATCAACAGGAGGAGCGTCGTCTATCGAACAATTAGACAAAAGAGGCTTTTCATTCAAAGCGCATTGAGGGTGAAATTCTGGATAACTTATTGGTTGAGAAATAGTCCTTGATATTAAATAAAATAATGAAAAAGCATAACAAACGACTCCCGCAGCGATCATAGTATATGTTTTGCATCGATTATTTCTGATACTACCAGTTCTAGGAGCATTTTCAAGAAGCAGATGTTGCACTCGATATTTACCAGAAGGCCTTGCAAGGCTGGTTTGAGAAGGTATAAGGGGAACTGGTTGATCCACTCCTATGTCAGCATGAGAAGCTGCTGTTAACATAGGTGCAGCAACTGCTGCTGTAGCTGTTGCAACAGGTTCAGTTACTTGCCGAGCTGCTGAAACGTAGCTTAATCTTCTTGGCCTTATCCCAGAACTTCTAGCACGTTCTGAACATAGTTGGACTACACTATCATCATTTCCATTTTCTGATCTAGCAGCCGCTCTATTAAACGCAGTGAGCAAGTGTCTTCTCCAATCCACTGTTGGTGGAGAGGTATCTGAAGCCGTGCTAGCGCTTAAGCGTTCCGTAGAGCGAGGTAGTCCAGCAGTTGTACTAGAAGTGTGGCTAATACTCTCCAATGAACGTCGACGTCTTTTTGAGGGTTGAGAGGATGTAGCGGAGGTTGCTGAGCTAGATATTTGAGGAGCTAAAGCAAGCGCTAATTGAAAGGCTGTTTGTACAGTAAAGTTGTACGCTAGCTTAGCTGAATTAATATATAACTTGGTTGCAATAGAAAAAACAGCAGCTATAGTAGCAATTGCTACTATAGCTGGCTTTAACAGTTGAAGACCCACATTAAGTGGGCCTTCTATTTTATGGTTTAATGTTGATACTAACAAACCGGCTTCACGAGTCACCTCCAAATTCACTTCATATAGGCAGCTACGTGGTAGAAACTGGGTCTGTTGTACCATATTTATCACCTTTAAGCATCAGTGTGATGTGAACCAGCAGCATCAGTATGATGTGAAGCAGCAGCATCGGTGTGATGTGAAGCAGCAGCATCAGTGTGATGTGAACCAGCAGCATCAGTATGATGTGAAGCAGCAGCATCAGTATGATGTGAAGCAGCAGCAGCATCGTCAGCAGCGCTTCTTAATGAAGGCAACGTGTTCCATACGTATAGAGCAAAATCTGATACTTTTACTGCTATGCCAGTTACTGACCAGCTAACTGTTCTTGTTATATTTAAAAGAAATATATCAGCTCCATACACTACGCCATCAACAACTGCAGATGGAACCACTCTAAAAACTGTGTTTCCAAGTCTTAGAATGATATCTCCACTGTATTTAGCTGCTTTTGTAATTGTGTATGATTCTGCATTTGCTTCTGCATGCCATTTCCAATCAGTTTTTCCATTATAAGCCCAAGTCGCTTCAGTCCATCTTGGAGCTGCAGAATCGCCAAAGCTCCACACATAAGCCTTTGAAGGGTTAAGTGCATGTTCATATGATGCGTCAATTTTGTCAGCTACATAATTTCCTGTAGCTCTAACAGCATTTCCTACTAATGTCATAATAAAACCTCATTATGGTTGAGTTATTTTTTAAAAACGTAAAGAGCATAAGAAGTCAAAGATTTTTCTGGCAAGAGACTTTTTTGCTTTTTTAGAAAATTTTTCACCAGTTGAAGATTCCTTCGTAGTGAAATTTTTATTATTTAGAGCAGTCATTGTAATGCATGAGTTTGTTTATCAATATTATCCGTTACAGTATACTAAATGCCAAATGTAAGGAGAAATAATGAAAAAAGGTCTTATAGCATTAGATATTGATGGAACAATTACTGATGAAAAAGCAAGTGTACCAAGGAATGTAATAACTAATTTGAGTGAGTTAGATCAACAAGGCTGGCAAATCATTTTATTAACTGGCAGAACGTTTTCTTTTGCCACACCTATTATGAACTGTTTTTCCTTTCCTTTATATGGTGCTTTTCAAAATGGTTCAGTAGCGATGAAATGGCCTTCTAAAGAATTATTATACAAAAGATATTTAGAACAGCCTGTTTATAGATTTGTAGAGCAGCATATGCAAGATTTAGAAGCTGCTATGGGGATCTATACGGGTTTTGAAAACCAAGACCATTGCTATTGGAAGGAAAATGCATTTTTAAAACAACACCAAGCTTATATTGAAGAGATATCTTCTAGAGAAAAGCAAGTAGAAAAAATAGTACATAGTTTTGATTTGAATGAGTTAAAAAAAGCACCTTTAATTAAATGTGTAGGCTCTTTTGAGTCGATGACACTTTTGGCAACACGATTGCTTTCTGAGAAAAAATTTGCTGCCACGATTGTAAAGGATCCTTTTACGGCAGATTTTTATTTTCTTCTGATTACTTCTGCTGAAGTGTCTAAAGGCCATATCATTGAACTATTAAAAAAGAAGTTTCATTATGAATACGGGACTATTGCTGCTGGGAATGATGATAATGATATTTCTATGTTAAAGGTAGCAGATATAGCGATTGTGATGTCTAATGCACCAAAACATATGTTAAAGCTAGCCGATTATATCGCTCCTCCAGCCGCAGAAGAAGGAATCATTACAGCATTAAAACTAGCCGTTGCGAAAAGGGTAAAATAATGCATGCACAGTTGCTAGAAAATATTTCAGAATATTTTTTAAGTCTCAAAAGCGAAAAAACGAATTTTATACATTTTAACCATGAGGATTTATCCTCAAAAGAGACAATTTCTGTAGAAGCCAATCTTTATTATGTTCTTTGGCTGTTCTCTTTAAAAAAAGCGCAAAGCTTTCAAGAAGGGATTGAGCTATTAAAAAAACTCTTTTATTTTCAAAACCCGTCTTTCGGGCTTCCTAGATATTTACATGAAAGTAATCAGCTTGCTTATTCAACAGCTCTATGGCAGCTAACCTTATTGATGACCATTCAAAAATGGTATCAAAAATATTTTCCTGAGAGTTTTTCTCAAGAATTACAACATGTTATTGATAGGACCTATAAATTTATAAAAACCAAAACTTTTAGGCAGTTTGAGGATCATTTTTTATTTTACTGCCTTGCGGCAAGCTCTCAAGATAAACAAATCTATGAACCTATATTTTCTTATGTAGAATTTTCACATGTCAGTGAAAAGGGATGGGAGAAAATATTATTAGGATTAAAACTTTTAGAGGGAAAAATCAGCCAAGAAATCACAAAAAAAATATTTGAGGTATTAACATCACAATATAATTTTGCTTTTTCTGTTTTTCTACCTAAAGATAATGAAAAAACTTTTGAAAAGCTTTATCCAAAACCTAGTTATATAGATCTTCTTTTTCTTTCTCAGTTTCCATTAATTGAAAAAAGGATTGAAAAAACGCATCCTATATGGATGAAAGCTGGTTTGGTTTTTGCATTACCTGACTATATCAACACTTCTAAAAAACAGTCTCAAAACGCTGTGTGGAACGGTTTTTTAGAAAATAACCGTTCTTTTATTTATATATGGGACAAAGAGTTATTACATTCGATGGTTATAGAAACGATGTCGGAGTTGTCTATTGAGAAAGACCACAATCATTTTCATTTCACGGTTCATAATCTTCAGCCTGATAAAGAAGAGTGTTTTCTCAAGATATATCTATCCAATCATCCCGACATATCAATTGATTTCAACCAGGGGATGAAAGCTACATTGTTTCATGCGGAAGATGCGATGAATTTTACTTCTAAACGGGCAAAGCATCAATTGGTATTTGAAGGGAACGATACGGTTAAATTCGTAGGCCAGCTTCATTTTGGTAATCGGTCTAATCAAATGATTAAAGATAAATTTTCTGCTTTTGATTGGAAAATAGGACTTAGGTTATTACATGCAAAAAAAGATGCAAAATATCGTTTTTTCCTACTCTGTTTTTATCAATGACGGCGTAAAACCCCCACCTTTAGGCGTGGGGATATAAGCCGCATTTTTTCTTGTTTAATTTTCTCACACATGTTAAACTTCAGTCACCTTTAAAGGTCTACCGTGGGGTACACGGCATGTTAAGCCTTTGGAGAGAATGTAAGACCGGAGGACATGGGTTGTAACAAACGTAAAAGTCCTCTTGAGGGACTTTTGCGATAACCAAGCTATTTTCTCCTGGCTGTTCTCTGTGAATTAGGAATCCCCTGGCTTTAGCCATGGGGAGTTGTCAAGAAAGATATCCTTCTAAAGATTTGCTATCCATAGCGAGACCCATGGAATGCAGCCCGTTATCGACATAAATAACATTTCCAGTCATGGCTGAAGCTAAAGGAGAGCATAAGAAAGCAGCGGTATAGCCGATTTCTTCTGCTGATAGCTCTTTATCTTTTAGGGGAGCATTTTTCTTTGAATATTCTATCATATAATCGATCATGCCGATAGCTCTTGCGGCTCTTGAGCGTAAGGGGCCGGCAGAAATAGAATTCACACGCACTTTCCATTTTTTTCCGGCTTCCCAGGCAAGTGTACGCGTATCACTTTCTAGTGCCGCTTTGGCTGAACTCATACCGCCGCCATATCCAGGAACAGCTCTAACAGAAGCTTCATAAGTAAGATTTAAGGCCGAACTACCGGGATTCATATGCGGTCCCAGATGGGCCAAGAAACTAACAAAGGAATAAGCGGATGAACTCATAGCAGCGAGATAACCTGCTCTAGAAGTTTCTAAAAGAGGTTTTTTCACTTCAGGACCATTTGCTAGAGCATGGATAAAGATATCAATTTTACCGTAATCCTTATGAATTTGTTCACACACCTCTTCGATTGTGTAATTAGAGGCATTCTGATAGCGTTTATTATTTAAAACATCTGCGGGCACATCTTCTTTTTTATCAAAAGAGGCGTCAATAGGATAAATTTTTTCATATTGGAATAGAGAACCATCGGGCAGTTTTCGAGATTCATCAAATTTTTTATTTTCCCAGGAAGTGGTAAAAATTTTTAATATAGGCGTCCAGGTGCCAATTAAAATTTTTGCTTTGGCTTGATAGAGCGCTTTAGCAATAGCCCAACCAAAGCCTTGGTCATCGCCAATACCAGCTATAAAAGCGGTTTTCCCTTCTAGATCTATATCTAGCATAATGCCTTCCTTAGTTTCAGTGTGAAGAGTAATTTACCTTATAAAACAACAAAATGCAAATGGTATGTTGCCCTTAATTTAAAAAATATATATATGGATTGAAGGGTATCTTGCATATGAGGAAACAATGAGAGTTATTGCAATATTAAACCAAAAAGGTGGATCTGGAAAAACAACTACGACTGTAAATTTAGGTGCTACATTAGCTGAGATGGGAAAAAAAGTTTTGCTTATTGACTTAGATCCACAAGCTTCAACTTCATTATGGTATGGTGTTAAAGATAAGGGAAAAGCGTTATATGAATTATTTACCAACCACGAGGCGGTTTTTTCTTCCGCGGTCGTTCCTACTCAAGTAGAAAATGTGCAGATCATTCCTTCATCGGCATTATTATCAAATGTGGAAAAGATGCTTTTTTCTCATGCAAAGCCGGAACATGTATTGAAAGATAAATTAGGGAATCATCAAGGAGCGGATTGGGACTATGTTTTAATTGATTGTCCTCCTACTTTAGGTACCCTAGCTTTAAATGCGCTTGCCGCAGCACAAGAAGTTTTAGTACCTGTAGAGACACATGTCATGGCGCTGCATGGACTCGTACAATTATTAAAGACGATAAGTCATGTGAAAGAACAGATCAATCCCAATTTAAAGATAGGCGGGATTTTGGCATGTCGTGTAGATGTCAGAACAAAGCATGCGCAAGAGGTCATTACTCAGTTAAAACAGCGTTTTGCTGATCAAGTTTTTCAGAGCACGATCAGAGAAAATATTAAGCTAGCAGAAGCACCGCTTTATGCTAAACCCATTATTCATTATGAGAATAATTGTCATGGGTCAGAAGACTATCGCTCTTTAGCAGATGAAATCATTCAACAAGAAAATAAGTAACTATTGATTTTGCCTTTTCCACCCTTCGGCGGTAAGCACTTTATCAGATCGGATAATTTGGGGGCTCGGCTTAGCTTTTTTAGCTGCTTTAGGAGGCTTTTTCTGTACTGGAGCTGGGTTTTTTACTTTTTTTGGGGCTGCTGCTTTTTTAGGCTTTACGGTTTTAACTTTTTTTGCTTTTGTAGGGTTGGCTTTTTTTGTTACTTTAGCTTCTTCTTTCTTCTTTTTTCTTCTGAAAAACACCATGAACCGTCTTTTTTACTAAGAGTGTAGAGAAAATCTTTTTCCAATGTCAATGAAATTCTCTTGCTATTGATGCGTAAGTTTTTTTAACTTTATAGTGAATAAGGCAAAAGATATGAAAATTTTTTCTTACGAACATTTTGAAAAGACAAAATTAGACTCCCATAAAATATTTTTATTCATTATCCCGGATCATTCTGATCGACGAGTGATCGTTGAGCAGCTTATGGAAACTAAGGCACAAGCTTTCGAGCGAATATCTTGTGCATCAGGTTCGGCAGAACCTCTGATTGCATCCTTGGGTAGTTATAACTTATTTATGAAGCAGCCAGCAAGTATATGTCTTGATATCCATTATTTGAATAAGAAAGGGCAAGAAGATCTGGTGAAATTTTTGCAACACAATCTGTTAGATAATTTACTGGTCATGGCTATGCAACCTGTTTCGATGAATGCTTTGGTCAAATGGGTAGATGAAAAGGGACTGGTATTAGATTTATCTAAAGAGAAGGTATGGGAAAAACAACGGAGATTAAAAGCGTTTGTTTTTAAAAAGTGCACTAGTTTTAAAAAATCTATGGGTTTTGATGCGGTAGATCTCTTTTTAGAAAGAGTGGGATTGGATAGCGATCTAATCTCACAAGAGCTTGATAAAGTCATAGCATACATCGGCTCTAAAGATACTATTGATAAGCAAGATGTTTTAGCAATTTGTTATTCTCAAGACCACCATACCTTTTGGCAGTTAGCTGAAAAATTAGTATGGGATCAGGATAAAACCGCACCCTTGCCGTTAGAGATTAATGATGCAGCCAGTTTTCATCAGCTTATAGGAGCTTTACGTTTTCAACTAGAATTAGGGTTGAAAATAGCTAGTTTAATAGAAGCGAATCAAGATCCAAAACCCGAACAATTTCCCAGACTATTTCCTAAAACTTTTGCTAAACGGATAATTCAGGCAAAAACTAAGAAAAGCCTATTTTTTTCCTCAGCATTAAATGAGTTATATCGATTAGATCTATTATCAAAAGGAGAGACATCGAAATATCAAGCCCTAGTAGACTATTTTAGAGGGTATCTTTATGTTTAAAACGCCGGCTTTAGTACTACTGCCTAACAAACTATCTGATAATTATCCTTGGCAAGCCCATTTACCGGCACAGCTCAAAGAGGTCGTTGATTCATTAAAAGGTCTTTTTGTTGAAAATGAAAAGTCAGCCAGGCGGTTTTTACGAGAATTTATCTCCCATGAAAGACTTCAGGCATTTGAGTTAGTGCGTATTGATGAGCATTCTTCTAAAACAGAGATGCAAGAAGCGATGGATCGTATTCAAGCTGATGAAAGATGGGGCGTGCTTAGTGAAGCTGGGTTAACCTGTTTAGCTGACCCAGGCTCATATCTTGTTTATTTAGCTCATCAGAAAAAGATTTTTGTAGAATGTTATCCAGGGCCAAGTGCGATTGTGATGGCACTGCAACTATCAGGTTTTTATTCACAGACATTTTGTTTTAGAGGGTATTTACCTCGAGAAGAACCTTTATTAAAAAATCATCTGCATAAATTAGAAAAGTCTGTATCAGAAGGCGCCCAACTGTGGATTGAAGCGCCATATAGAACAGATAAGTTAATACAGATCGCATTAAATACATTTCATCCCGATACACTATTTTGTGTGATATATGATATAGGCTATCCGGATTATCAGATCATTAATAAGCCAGTAAAACTATGGTCCAAACAGATCGTAATTGGTAAAAAACCTGCGGTTTTTCTAATTGGCAAGCCAGATTAGACAAGCATTTGAGCTATACTATCATAGACCCAGAATCCTTTAGCGGTGAGTCTGATATACTGCTTGGATTGAGTGAGTAATTTTTTTTCTTCTAGAAAGGCTAACGTTTTTATTGTTTTAGCGCTTAGTTTAGCAAACTGAGTATCAAAAACGCGTTTTTCAATACCTTGAGTTAATCTTAAATAAACTAATAGTCTTTCGGTAAGTCTTTGCTCTATGGGGAGTTTTTCTGAAAAATCGATTGCACCGTCTTTCTTTTCTATTTTTTTTAGATAATTTGAAAGAGAATGACAGTTTTTATACCGCGTTTCGTTGAAGTAGCTAAATGCCGAAGGCCCACAGCCTAAAAATTCTCTTCCTGTCCAATATCCTGTGTTATGGACAGAGTATAGATTATCTTTTGCAAAAGCAGAGATTTCATATCGGGTAAAACCTAATTCTTTAAGTTTTTTAAAGGTCTTTTTAAATAGGGCAATTGATAAAGCTTGTTTAGGCAAACTGGGAAGGATTTTTTCTTTACGTCGATCAAATAGGGTATAAGGTTCGATCACTAAATTATATAAAGAGATATGCGTAATAGGTAAAGCGGATAAATAAGATAGAGTCAATTGTAAATTATCAAGATTCTGGTCTGGCAGGTCTAGCATGAGATCGATCGAGATATTTTTTATACCTGCTAGAGAAACAGCTTCTATGGATTGAAGCGCTTGTTTTGCATTATGGGTTCTTCCTATCTTGTGCAAGGTAGGATCATCAAAAGACTGTACCCCAATGCTAAACCGGTTAATGCCTGATTGATTAAGTTGTTTAATTTTCTTGGAAGAGCTAAACACTATGTCTGGATTAGCTTCGATAGTGATTTCACATTTGGAAGAAATTTTAAACTGAGTGTTTATATAGGCTAATAATTTTTCAAAATACACACTTTCCCAAAGAAAAGGGGTGCCACCTCCAAAGTATATTGAAAGAACATCTCTATGTTGGATTTTTTCTTTATTATGCTGTAGTTCTTTTATGAGGGCTAAAAATAATTGTTCATGAAATGAAGGGGTGTCGGGGCAGGTATAAAAATGGCAATAGGGGCATTTTTTTGTACAAAAGGGGATGTGAAAATATAGACTAATGGGCTGGTTATTACCAGTTATCGGCATCCGGGTCATCCATAACCCCTCTTCTCCAACGATTCTTATCAGAGAAGGGATCTTCCTCATCTTCTTCTACAAAGGTATGATCTTCATGAGCTTCTGTATCATCGCCTGAGGTGGTAGTTTCTAAATCAAAAGGTTCGGTTTCCATGTCGATACCGGCCTCAGAGAGATTATCGACATCCACTTCCATATCGGGAAGGGTATGGGGTTCGGCATAGGCCTGGCGGGCTGTATTGCGTTTTGGAGTGCTAAACTCCTCAGTTTCACCGTTTTCCTTCATAAAGCGCAGACGGTCCTTTTCCTCATTGATCTTTTCTTCAATGGCATGGATCTCCTCTTTATGCTTATCGACATCCTTTTTAGGGACTAGACCTAATTTTATCCACTGTTGTAGATCTTCGAGCTCCATTTCTAATTTTTTTAATCTTTCACTTTTTAAGCCAGCCATACTCACCTGTAAAATAAAGATTTTCCTATTACTTCTGTTTATGTACCTAAGCGGTCAATTTTTTAAAACTATTTTTTTATCAAATTAAAATTTTAATTTACGACTTAACAACTACTTTTCCTGATTTTATGCGACATTGGCATGCCAAACGCTCTGGGGAGGGATCTTCTCCAAAAAAATCGATTTCTGCTTCAGATTTTTCGGATAGATTTTCCATTCCCTCTTCCACATTCACGATACATGTACCGCAAATACCTTCCATACAGGCCATTGGGATGCCATTTTCTTCGCATACATCTCTAATAGAGGTGGTATCAGGCACATCGATTTCAGTGGATTCAAAATCATTTTTGATAACTAATTTAGCCATAATCTTTGATAAAAAAAGATTGTTAAAAGGCAATAAGGTTAGTGAAGCAGGTGGTAAATTGCAAGAGAGATTTCTAGTTATTCAAACGGCTTATATATTAAAATCTTTAATACAATAGAAAATTAAAATTTTAACTATTTAGTAATTAATATTTTACACCATGTATAAATGGTTTTTTAATATAAATTATGTTATAATATTTATATTAAATAACATAAAAGAAGAAATAAATTACTATGGCATCTATATCATTTCCAGATATTGATATTGAAAGCGTACCATTTCGCTCAGGATATAGCTTCTCTTCCGAAATCAGCGGAGCCGGTTATGACGTTATGATGCTTACTAGAGATACGATTGCGCTGATTAGAAACTCAAATGATGTAGCAAAATATCTATATCCTTCAATTATGGCAACGCCAGAGTTTCTCGCTACTTTAGGACAAGGAGCGAGTATCTTATCTTTAATTGGGGGAATGATTGGACTATATCAGTCTGTTGATACCTTAAAAGAGGATATTAGACATGAATACTTTGAAGGAAAAGTGCTTAGTACTATTGATTTAATGGGATCATTAGGAGTGACAACGGGAGCCACAGGATATTTTTTATCTAAAGTCTGTGGATTTTCTCAGCAAATTGCAGCGCAGCTAGGAACCGTATTTTTAGCCAGCGGACTGATCTTTTTAGGCATTATGGGTTATAAAATGGTTCAGTATAAAGAACTGCAAAGAGCCATTGAAGAATGCGTAAAACCTGCTTTGGCAGAAAAGAAACTTGAAAATCTGTATAACCTATTTGTCGAAAGAATGGGGCTAACTCCTGAAGATATACGTTACATTATAGAGCATAAAGAGCAACAAACCTTTGAATCTGATAATAGGCAATTAGAGAACAAGGTTTATCGTTTTATACAAAAATATGATTTGAGCCAAGCACATAAAAGGGTGATTCGTTCTCTTATCATCATGCACAATAATGTAGATGAAATGAGAGATAAACACGATCCGCTTTTGTTATCCAAACTTGTTAATAAAGCTGCTTATACACTGCTGAACACTGTAAAAATCAATCAGACCAAAAAATGGTTTGGTATAGTGGCTACAGTTTTATTTTTGAGTTGCGCAATCATATCTATGATAACCAACATTCATTGGATAATGATGGCCGTATCCATTATTTATTTAATAGAGATCATGGTCGTAATAACAGATCACTTATTACATAAGTATTCTACGGTATATAAAGCGGCTAGGATTTCAAATAAAATAGCTACGAGAACTTTAAAACGCATAAACTCAATTAAATCTGCTAAACCAGCAGAGATAGAATTGGTTCCTTTACGCTCACGCTTTGTATCTACCTCTTGAAAAAATTCATTTTTCTCGCTATAGCTTAAAAGCAACTAGTGAGTATATATGAGAAATCTTCAAGCGGCTTATCAATCTTTTTTGGTCTTTTTACAAACAGAAAAAGGGTTAGCAAAAAACAGTATTTTAGCTTATAGCAAAGATGTAAAACAGTTCATGCAGTTTTTATCTGGACAAAATAAAAACAGCTGGGCTGATGTCAAAAAAGAGGATCTTTTGGCCTATTTATCCTTGCTAAAGGAAAAACAAATAGCATCAACATCCTTGATGCGCTTTTTTGTTTCCTTAAAAGTCTTTTTCAAATTCTTAAAAAAAGAACAAGTGATTGATGAGAATATTACAGAACTATTACAGCTTCCTAAAGTTTGGAATTATCTACCTACCGTATTGACTTATGAGGAGGTGGATTTATTGCTAGCTCAGCCTGATAAGAATACTTTAATCGGGGCAAGAGACAAAGCGCTATTAGAATTGATTTATGCAACAGGAATACGGGTAAGTGAAGCGTGTTTATTAAAGATAAAGGATATCAGTGATGGCTATATCAAAGTGTTAGGCAAGGGTAATAAGGAAAGAATTGTACCGATTAATCAAAAAGCTTTATCTGCTATAGATGCCTATTTAGTGAAGTATAGGAATGAAAAATGCTTTGATCATGATTATTTATTCTTAGGTAAACGAGGAAAACCATTAGATCGTATCACTGTGTGGCGTAGGATAAAAACCTATGTGAAAAAAGCAAATATCAATAAAGAAGTATATCCTCACACACTCAGGCATTCTTTTGCTACCCACCTATTAGAGCAGGGGGCAGATTTACGTTTGATCCAAGAGATGCTCGGTCACGAGAGTATTGCGACAACGGACCGTTATACGCATTTGTCCAAAAAGCATATGCAAAGAGCTTTTGATACCTTCCACCCTAGGCCTTAGGCTGTTCACTTAGCTTTTTCTTTTTAAGCACTTTTTCTTGGAAGATCTCTAGATAATAGTAAATGACCGGGGTTAAAAAGAGAGTTAATATTTGCGAGATCACAAGGCCGCCAACAATAGCTAGACCCAAGGGTCTTCTGGTAATTGCTCCTGCGCCGCCGATACCAATGGCGATAGGAAGCGCGCCCATAAAAGCAGAGATAGATGTCATAAAAACAGGTCTAAATCGGATAATGCATGCTTCATAGATTGCATCGAAAGCATTTTTGTTTTCTTCTTCGATCTTTTGGTTAGCAAAGTCTACCATCATAATACCGTTTTTCATCACAATACCAATTAACATTATCAATCCTACAAAAGAGTAAAGATCCAAGATAGCACCGGAAATATATAGCATTAATAACCCGCCAAAAACGGTAGGAGGCAAAGCACTTAATACGGTTAAGGGGTGAATAAAGCTTTCGTATAAGATCCCTAAGATAACGTAGATGATAAAGATAGTAGCCAAAAATAATATGGGCAATGTAGCAAAGGATTCTTTAAATACGTTTGCAGTACCTTGTATCGCTCCTGTAACCGTTGGAGGGAGGACATCCTTGGCCATTTTACTGATATTATCTACAGCTGTACCTAATGGCATATCATCTAAGTTAAAGTATATCGTTGCTGATGGGAGGCCATTTAGATGGTTAACCATCAGGGGGCCTACGTCTTCCGTGATTTTGACTACTTCATTCATGGGAACAAGATGTCCCTTACGTGATTTGAGATATAATGAAGCTAGGACGTTGGGATTTTTATAAAATTCCGGCAAGGTTTCTAAAATCACATCATACTGATTAATCGAAGTATTAATGGTAGACACTTTTTTTGTAGAATAAGCATGCATAAAGTACTGTTCAATGAGTCCTGCATCGATATTGAGATCGGATGCCCGATCTCGTAGAATAGCAACTTCAAGTTGTGGTTGGGTAATCTGCAAGTCTGAAGAAATTTGAGCAAGCCCGGGTATCGTATACATCTTTCTTCGCATTAGATCAGCATATTTATTCAACGAAGATTGATCCACGCTAGTTAAAGAGTATTGATACAGTGCATTAATATTAGCGCCAACTTGTAGATTGATTAAAGGGAGTGTAGATAGGTAGGTATTAACTCCAGGTATTGTCGCTGTAGTTTTCGATAGGTCCTTAATCACATTTTGTATGGGACCTCTTGCAGAATAAGGTTTAAGCTTAACAAAGAAAAACCCTTCATTATCATTACCTGTAGAGGCGGCGGATACTAAATATTCTACAGCATCGCTTTTGATTACTTTATTACCTATTTGTTTATGAAAATCAGCCATTTGAAAAGGGGATGTGCCGTCTCTTGATTGCACGAATCCTCTTAAAAAACTCACATCATCATCCGGTAAAAACCCTTTAGGCAGAACAAGCACAAGATAGGCAGAGGCAGCAATACAAAATACCCCTACGCCAAGAACGGAAAAACGATGTTTCATTGTCCAGGCTAGGCAGATCTTATAAAGTGCGATCATTTTTTCCATGCAATAGTTAGCTACTCTTTCCATCCATTTCTTCTTTTCCTCTGCATTATATGCAGGAATAAATCGACTGCAAAGCAGCGGGGTAAGTGTTAAAGAAATTATCCCGGAAAAAATAACGGCTATGATGATAGTCATAGCAAATTCTCTAAATAGTCTACCGACAACCCCACCCATAAATAACATAGGTATAAATACCGCAACTAAACAGCTAGTCATTGACAGCACAGTTACGCCGATTTCTTTAGAACCTTTCAGAGTGCCTTCGAATGGTTTTTCTCCCATCTGTACGTGTCTTACGTTGTTTTCAAGCACTACAATTGCATCATCTACCAGAAATCCGATAGATAAGGTTAATGCCAGTAATGACAAGATATCGATGCTGAAATGAAAAAATTCCATAGCGATAAATGTACCTACGATTGACAAAGGCAAGGCGAGAGAAGGAATAACTGTATTGAATAATTTACCTAAAGAAAAATAGATGATTAGCACAACGAGTACAAAAGCGATCATCAAAGTGAGTTTAACATCGTCAACACCATCATTGATGGCATTAGATTTATCAAAGATCCGATGATACTCTAAAGAAGAGGGCAGTTGCTTTTCTATGACAGGAAGTATCTGGTTGATCTTATCGATGATGGCAACTGTATTACCGTCTACTTGTTTTTGTACGGCTAAGATAACGCAGGGTTTGTCGATTTCTTTAGTCTTATAATTTAGGTAGATTTTATCGTTTTTTAAACTGTTAACAGCTCTACCGATATCTGCAATTTTAACCAAAGAACCATCTTGCGCGCGAACAACCAGTTCCTGATAACCGTCGGCTTTAAAAATTTGGCCATCTACTTGTATCGTGAATTCTTCTTTAGGTCCAAATAAAGTACCGGTAGGGATATTGACATTTCCTGCACGCAAGGTATTGGCGATATCATTAATACTTACGCCCATACCAGCGATTTTTTCTGGATTGATTTGAATGCGGGCAGCGTAAGGTTGACCATAAGTAATCACTTGAGAAATACCATCGATCATAGATAGTCTTTGTCCAATGTAGGTATTTCCATAATCATATAACTCTGCCAGATCCATTGAATCAGATGTTATCGCCATATAAAGAATGGGAGTGGCTGAAGGATTAACTTTTTTATAGGTTGGGTTGTATGGCAGATCAGGTGGTAAATTGGGCTGAGCGCGGTTAATTGCGGCTTCGACGTCCAATGATGCAGAGTCGATATTGCGGTTCAGATCAAATTGCAGTACCAATGAAGTTTGGCCAGTTGTGCTTGAAGAAGTGATGTTTTGTAGTCCTGCAATGGTCATAAACTCTCTTTCTAATGGAGTCGCGCAAGTGCTAGCCATTGTTTCAGGTGTAGAACCTGGGTTAGTGACAATAACTTGTATAGTAGGGAAGTCTACGTTGGGCAAATCACTCACCGGGAGTTTAAAATAGGCAAAGATTCCAAAGACTGTGATTGAGACCATCAACAAAGTGGTCATGACAGGTCTTCGAATAAATGGTTCACAGATATTCATGGTTCTTGAGCCTCATCTATTTGCTCGTAAACACTGACACCATTAGAAAGATTTAATTGTCCTTTAACTACTATGCGTGTACTGGCAGTAATTCCTTGTTCAATCACGATATTTTCATCCATACGTTGGCCCAATTTCACTTTTTGCAAGGTAACGGTATCATCTGGAGTGACGACAAAAACAACCGGCCCTTCAGAAGTCATTTCTACTGCTTGATAAGGAATGACAATTGCTTTAGGAATTGGATATAGAAGCACCCTGACGCGCACAAACTTTCCTGGCCATAGGTATTTAGATTCATTGTCATATAGGGCTCTTAGCTGTACTTGTGCCGTTTTCATGTTTACTTGGTTATCGATCTGGATTAGCCGGCCGACAAAAGCATTTTCATCGAATTTATCAAAAGCGGTTAATACGGTTAATTCATTATCTTTTTTATATTTTTGTATTTCGGTAAGGTCTTTTTCAGGTACGGAAAATCGCACATAAATAGGCTGTAATTGATGGATGGAGATTAAAGGTTCCTGTGCATTTGGCGCGATCATATTGCCTTGATCAACCTTCAAAATCCCGGTTTTGCCTTCCAAAGGAGAATAGATATAGCAATATTCTAGCTGCAATTTAGCAGCATCAACCATTGCGGCATTTTCTCTTACGGTCGCTTGCAAGACTGCTACATCGGTAAGCAGCTGGTCATAGTCGAGTTGGGAGATATATTCATCTTTTAACAGAGGAGTATATCTGGTTAGTTTATCTGATGCTTGTTTGAGATTAGCTTCATTACGTGCTAGCGTTGCAGTTGTTTCTTTGAGTTTTATTTCAAAAGGACGGGGATCGATGGTGAATAGCAAATCATCTTTTTTTACCTCTTGCCCTTCTTTAAAATGGACCTGTACTAATTCTCCTTCTACTCTTGAACGCACATCTACAGAAATGATGGGATCGACATGACCGATTGTATCGATATGGGCATACACATCTTTTTGCTGGGACAATACTGTTTGCACAGGGAGAGAAGGAGCTGGTTTTTTCATCTCTTTTTTGTGACAGGAAGTCATTAGAGCGCAAATAATTGAGAAGGTCATAAAAGAGTATTTCATTATATTGTCTTATCCTGTTCTTTAAATCCTAAAGTTCCTGTTGCGTAAGCTAAAGATGCCAGTGCCATAAACCAATCTTTTTTCGATTTAACCTCTCTAGCGCGGGCATCAGCCAGCGAGCTTTGTGCTGACAAGACATCTAAGATAGTTGCAGTTCCTACTTTATAATTACTGAGAGCAATAGAAAACCGTTCTTGAGCAGCTTCGAGGTAAGCTTCCGCATTATAGACATTGTCAGCAGCATTTTTTACATGGAAGTTAGCGGTAGTGACATCTTTTGCAATGGCTAATTCTGTTTGTTCTAAAAGCGCTTTGGCTTTGCGCAGTTTAGCAAAAGCCATACGTTCTTGGTTTTTATATAAAAAGCCTTTAAAGAGGGGAAAAGACAATTTTATGAGCGCGCTAAAATGATAATCTTCACTCATTCCTTGGCTAAAATAGTTTTTTCCAATATCAAATTGTGTATCGATTCTCGGCATACCTTGTGCTTTTGCGTAATAGACACCGGATTCTAATGCTCTGACGTGAGCGGTAGCGGCAAAATAGTCTTGTCGATATTTTTGTGCTTTAGCGATTAATAGATCGACATCTTGTAAAATGGGATTGGGATTGACCTTTTCAGGGAAATTTTCTGTATGGATTTTGATATTTGCGGGAAGACCGATGTCATTGGTTAATGTAGCTAGATCCGTTTCAACTTCGTCTTTTTGTGAAGTAAGTTGAATCTTGGTTTGCAGGTATTTTGTTTTTGCTTGAACAACATCTCCAACCGCAGCGATTCCGTTTTGAAACTTTTGTACTGCTGCATCCAACGCTGTAGAAGCATCTGCCAAATCTTGTTCCAGGGCAGTGTATTTTTCTTTGGCAGATTGATAGCTGTAATAATCATTCATTACGATTTGAATAATGGTTTGCAATTCTCTGTTATGTGACCAGTCGGCATACTGCAGAGAATACATCGCTTCTGATGAAGAATATTTTCTTTGTCCAAAATCAAATAGCGTATAGGTCAGTGTGACCTCAGGACCTGCAATGGTTTGATAAAAAGTGGCGACACTAGTTGGAAAATTAGGATCTACGGTTAGTGTAGAGCTTTTATACCTATGATAGTGTGCTTCAAAATCCACTGAAGGAAAGTAATCATGTAAACTTTTGCCGTAATTAGCGGCTGCTGCTTTGGCTTCGGCCCAACTTTTTTTAGTAATCGGACTGTTAACCAAAGCAATATCAATAAGTTCTGCTAGAGTTAGTTTTTCTTTACCAAAATCTTTGGGAACAATGGGCTGACAATACCTGGAAGTTACCACTTCGCTTTTATGTTCATAAGGAACCCAGGCACTATTCGGAGAGTCCGGTGCGTAGCTCATCGGATCAAAGGCTATGGGCAATGAACAGCTAGATAAAAAAAAGAGCAAACCACATGCAACTTTTTTTAATTTTTTTTGCAACATAGATAAAATAAGTTTCTTCCTTCCTAAATATTACTAATAAAAATAATTTTTTTATTTAAAAAGAAAAAACTTATTTTTTATTGATTTTTTTCAATAATAAATCATTTACGACTTGAGGATTGGCTTGTCCACGGCATAATTTCATGACCTGGCCTACAAGATAAGCAAAAGCTTTTGTTTTTCCAGCTTTAAAATCATCAACTGATTGGCTATTTGCTTTGAGAACTTCATCAACCATGGGTTCTATGGTTGCATCATCTACGGGTTTATATTCAGGGTTTGCTTCAATGATTTTCTCTGGAGGGATTTCGGGTTGATCGATCATTTCATCTGCAATTTTCTTGGCGATTTTCCCCGTAACAGTTCCCTCATCGATCATTTTTACGAGTGTTGCTATGTGTAGGGGTGAAAGATTAGCTTTGGATAGAGTCAGATTTTTTTCTTTCAAACGCCCGTAGAACTCTACCGTTATCCAATTACACAAAGATTTCGCATTAGAAGTGGTTTTTAAACCTTCTTCAAAAAAGTCGGCTACACATTTATCTTTGATCAATAATTCTGCAGCATATTCTGATAGATGATACTGCTCAATGTATCGTTTATACCTTTGTTCAGGTAATTCAGGCATAGTAGCTTTTAAAGCATCAATTTCTTGATTGGTTAATACGATTGGTGGAAGATCTGGTTCCGGAAAATAGCGATAATCATAAGCGGCTTCTTTTTTTCGCATCAATACCGTTTGTTTTTTCTCTACGTCCCAACGATAGGTACCGGAAGTGACAACAGTTGAAGGATCTTCATTATGATTGGTTTCATAAAGTTCGATTTGTCTATCGATTTCTGCTTCTAATGCCAGTTCTAAAAACATAAATGAGTTGAGGTTCTTGATCTCAGTTTTATTTCTTAAAACCGTTTCTGTTTTTTTTCTTACAGAGATGTTTGCATCAATACGCAAAGATCCCTCTTCCATATTACAATCCGATGCATCGATATATTCCATTATTGCTTTGATGGCTTTAACGTAAGCTACAGCATCTTTGGAAGAATAGATTTGAGGCATAGACACAATTTCTAATAATGGGACACCAGCTCGGTTATAATCCACACCGGCAAATGTGCTAAAATGTTTTAGCATACCGGCATCATCTTCTAAATGGGCATGTTCAATAGCAAAGATTTTATGTATTCCATCTATGGTAGTTTCGATTTGTCCACCTTTAACTATGGGGTGTTCAAATTGTGTGATTTGAAAGTTTCTAGGGCTATCAGGATAAAAGTAGGATTTTCTTGCAAAAGTGCTATAGGTTGCAATCTCAGCATGAACAGCGAGTCCAAATAAAACGGCTTTTTTTACCGCTTCTTTATTCAGTACAGGCAAGGTGCCCGGTTGTCCAGTGCAGACGTCGGTGATGTTTGTGTTTGGTTCATCGCCAAAGCGATTAGCTGCGCTGCTAAATAGTTTGGATGCAGTGTTGAGCTGCACGTGTACTTCAAGACCGATAACTGGTTGCCATTGATCTCTATTGCGTTTAACCATTATTCAGCCTCCTTATCGAAATGAGGAGGAACTACTTTATGACATTCGGTGACTTTTTCATAAGCCAAGCCATAGCGAACAATATTTACATCATGTAGTTGAGGACCAATAAACTGGATGCCTAAAGGTTTGTTGTCAGAAGCTAAGCCTGATGGCAGGGCTAATGAAGGGAGTCCGGCTAGATTAATAGACACCGTAAAAATATCTTGCAAATACATTTGTAAAGGATCATGAATAGCATCTATTTTAAATGCAGTGGAAAGCGTTATTGGCATAACAATAAAATCACAAGTATCAAAAGCTTTTTCAAAAGCATCAATGATGAGCTGTCTTACCTTAAGCGCTTTTGTATAGTAGGCATCATGATATCCTGCAGACAGTACATAGGTGCCCAGCATGATGCGTTGTTTTACTTCTCTACCGAATCCCTCTTCTCTAGAGAATCTATAAAGCTCTGAAAGATTATTTTCATTTTTGGAGCGGATGCCATAGCGAATACCATCAAATCTTGCGAGGTTGGTAGATGCTTCAGCAGTCGTTAAGATATAATAGGTTGCGATAGCATATCGTAAGATATCTAAATCAACATCGATGATTTCAGCTCCCTGGGATTTTAATAAATCAATTGTTTTGGAAAAATTTTTCAAAGATTCTTCAGGAATTTGTTTAATAAAGGCCCAAGGGACTCCTATTTTTGCACCTTTTAATAAACTAGGAGTATCTGACAAATATGTCTCACCAGGCATGGGTAGACTGGTTGCGTCTTTTTTGCAATGTTTTCCAATAACTTCCATAACAAGAGCAATGTCTTCTAAGTGATGGGTTAAAGGGCCTATTTGATCAAAGGAAGAAGCATGAGCGACCAGGCCATATCTGGAAACTCTTCCGTATGTTGGTTTATAGCCATAAATACCACACATAGCCGCAGGTTGACGTATAGAACCTCCTGTATCACTACCAAAAGCGATCGGTAAAAGTCTCGCGCTAACAGCTGCCGCAGAGCCGCCAGAAGATCCCCCTGGCACGCATGACAGATCCCAGGGATTGGTCGTTTTTTGGTAGGCGGAATATTCTGTTGAAGAACCCATAGCAAATTCATCCATGTTGGTTTTACCCATGAACAGCGCATCTTCTTTACGCATTTGCTCAACAATCGTTGCATCGAATACAGCTTTGTAGTTAGACAAAAATTTGGAGCCACAAGTAGAGATCTCGCCTTTAATATGCATATTATCTTTTAAAGCGACAGGGATAGCGGCCATTTTACCCAATGGTTCATTATTTTTTTTCTTTCTATCTAACTCGTTAGCTTGAGCTAGCATTTGCTTTTCATATACTGCAATGAATGCGCCTAGTTGAGTATCCATTTTCTTTACGCGAGCAATAAAATAAGCGGCTATATCTTGGGCGGATACTTCACCTTTTAAAAAACGATTTCTCAGCTCAATTGCTGATAAATTGTACATAATTTAATACCTATTTCATTACTGGAGGCACTTTGATCATACCCCCGATTTGCTCTGGTGCATTTTCTAAAAAGGCCTCTCGGGAAAGAGAATGGGTTACTTCGTCCTTTCTGTAGACATTTTTCTGCAGTTCTTTACTGACAAAATGGCAGGGTTTGACCTGTTCGGTTTCAAGCTCGCTTAACTGATGTACATATTCAATAATTTTTTGTAGGTTTGTAAGAAAATGCGTCTTTTCTTCTTCAGAGAGTTCAAAAGCGCAAAGAGATTGAAGATGTTGAAGGTCTTCTTTTTCAAAATGAATCATTAGCTTTTTAAATTTTTTTATTGCGAAAATTATAACGAATTACTCCGCTAATAGTCAATTTTTTATGGATTAAAAAAAAAAGATGACAATGAAATAGCCTTTTTTTAATATGACCTAAAGGGGAACAGTAGTTTTTCCCAACGATTTTGTTAGGGGGTAACCATGAAAGTAATCAGATTTATCGTATTGTTGCTGGTCGTTTGCGGCGCTCTTAATTGGGGGCTGTGGGGCTTTTTCCAATACGATGTGATCGCTGACATATTCCAGTCGAATACTTCTGTATCAGCACGTATCGTGTATAGTATTATTGGTATTGCTGGACTTTGGGCGCTTAGTTTCTTTTTCTGCCCAAGTTTTTATGGAATTTGCACGTGCAAATGCCATAAAGAACACGGTGATCATTGTGAAAAACCACCACATGAATAAGATCTAGTCGATGAGCCGGCATTTCGCCGGCTCAAGCGACTTAAGGAGTAGTGTTGTGCTAAAATTGGGAATGAATCCTTGGAAGACCATATGGACAACTCCAAGGAAAACTATCCGTACGCTTGCGGATTTTAGCCCAAAGGTAGGTTTTTATTATTTGGCGTCTACCTTTTTTCTAGACGCTTTTTTTTTCTTTAACAGTTATTTACACATCGCGCTTTCCTATAAATTGGCTATTACTATTTTAATGGCAGCTATTTTATCACCTGTATTAGGGGCTGTGTGGTTTTATTTGTTTTCTTGGGTAGCGCTTTGGATTGGTAAATTATTTCAGGGTAAAGCCACAGCTGCTCAGCTGAGTTGTGCTTTTGCCTGGTCAAAGGCTCCTTTATTGATCAATTTATTAATGTGGCTCTGTTTTGTAGCTTTTTCACCCTCATTAATTTTTCTTGAACAACTAAAATCATTTACTATTTTTTTCATGTATTTAATTTTAGCTATTGGAGCCTTTTGGTCACTTATCTTGGCCGTGATAGGCTTTTCTGAAGTTGAGCAAATCTCGGTGATAAAGGCCTTCTTTTTACTAGTTATCATTTATTTTCTTTTTGCCGGTGTAATTACCGGAGGATTTTTTATTGTTAAGCTGTTTTTTAAATTCTAATAAAATCTTATAACAAATATTTTAAATATTTCTTGTAAAAAGCAATTTAATGTTCTATTAGAAAATTAAAGAAGCATTATGAGGATATAATGAGCTCACCATTTGGATTCAATCCCTGGCTGTATATTTGGACCAGCCCTAAAAAGACGATACAAGCAATCATTGATCATAATCCTAATTATCGGTTGGGGGTATTATCCGCTATTTACGGTTTTGCCGGGCTGCTCAGCTTAGCTCAAGGCGGCTCAATAGGTTTTCTTTTAGGTTTTTTCCCGATATTAATTATCGCTATTATTCTATCCCCCTTATGGGGATATATCGTATTTTCAATTTTTTCTTATTTTATTTATTTCACAGGTAAGTGGTTTAAGGGACAAGCGACATATCAGCAAGCTAGGGCTTCTTTAGCTTGGGCAAATTTTCCGATCATTGTTAACGTAATTATCTGGATACTTCTTTTAATCATTTACGGTCCGGTTCTATTTAAGAATTTTAATCATTCCATTGAGCCAAATACTTTCAATACGATTTTCTTATTTACGGTAATGATTATACAATTTGTGGCGTCCATCTGGTCTTTAGTGATTTTTATTTCTGCCCTTGCGCAGGTACAAAAATTCTCTACTTGGCGTTCTATATTTAACATTATTGTTGCCGCAATCATCTTGATAGTAATCATGATAATAATAGCGCTAATTGTAAATGCCATTAAAGGAAGTTAGATGAAATTTTGGCTGATTTTAGTTACTTTATTCATCGTTCCTTTTAGCCTAGCTGAGTCCTGGGATCAGTATAAAATTGCAGAAGGGCAATGTAAGATAGCTTTTCCAAAGCCTCCGAATCATATTAAATCTTTTTCACTGTTAAACAAATCTGAAAACATTCAAACAGATATCTATTTATCTCATGACGAAGGGGATAATATCTTTGTACTGCTCATAGCCAACTTTCCAAGAAAATTATCTAAAGAAGAAAAGAAAAGTGCTATAGAAGGGTTTATTCAAGGCTTTATTCATAACAAGAAAAGCGCACAAGTCGATCTGCTACCCAATGACGATCGTAGCAGCTATTTTGTGAGGATTATAGAAAAGTCGCACCAGATCTTAGGGCGGATCGTTATGAAGCAAAATAGGCTATATTTTCAAGCTACTGAGAGCCGTGAAGAGCAGGTTGTCCGCTCCTTTTTTAAAAGCTTTTTAAGAGAATAGCTAACCATCTGACTATTAATTAGATAGCGCTTTTGTAACTATTTGCATATCAAAGAATTAAAAACACTTCACAATTAATTAATTATCAGTAAATTAAGAATATAATTAATAATATTAAAAAATAAATTATTATGTTATAATAATTAAATTATTAATAATAATTTGGAGATAATAATATGTGCGCAGCCGCTGCAGTAAGCAGATTTGATAGATTCTCAGATCCTATTATAGTAAGGAAATTGGGTGTGACTCAAGACTTGCCCTTAGAAAATTGTATTGAAATTGCTCAAGGTACTTTGAGAAATTTAGTAGAACGTAACGAGCTCCATACACATAGACCGGAACTTAGAGATGAACCAGAACTGAAAGCCAAACTATTACATAAGATGACACGTAGCGATATTCAAGGAGCTACAAGTACAGTATACATAGACAGAATGGTTACAGGCAAAACAGAAGTGATCAAATTAACTGCTGAAAGGATATTAAATGCACGTATTGAAGAATATTTGTATGAACCCGCAGCAACAAAAGGGATTTTAACGGCTCATCAATCTCGAAAAGATCTAGGTCATTTTATCATTAAAATTCGTGGCTATTATGTTCTAACTTATGATTCAAAGGGAAGGGCAATTATATATTACATGGACAGACCTCCAAGACCGGATGAAAAAGCCATTATCATTGCCACTGTTATGAAAGAAGCCAAAGGACGGGAATTAGCTTCTTTGATCATGGGTGACAAGATATCTTATAAGAGACTTGGACTTGAAGTTTTCCCTGAGTTATTTTTATTTTTAGAGCTTATGCAAGCTCGAGGCTTGGCCTATCGGGATTTAAAACCAGAAAATGTATTTTATCATGCTAGACCCAAGGCAGGAAGGCCTCATATGAAAATTGCGGACTTAGATACTTTTGTGCAAGGCGATCTCAGAGTTCCACGTACTTTTGGGACCCCATTTTATATTGCTCCTGAAATTTATCATAAAGCGTTTCATGAAGAGGAAGCAACTTACGATGTATCTAAGGTAGATGTCTTTGCGTTAGGTGCGATGATTTTTCAAGAACTACTTTTCCCAGAGTTAATGGAGTTTAATTATAGTGATAGCGAAACAATACTATGGGATAACGCGTATTATCAATATATGTCCTTAACAGGCAATGCTGACAAAACCTTTTTGGACTTCCTAAATACTTTTATGTACCGAGGCGCATTAAAAATGCAAAATCCCCATGCTTTCAGATTATTTGAAGTGATTCAATTTTTACGCACAAATCCAGATATTCGAGAATTTTTCAATTGTATTTTTGCCTATCGAGTTGAAGATAGATATACCGCTGAAGAAGCCAAGGTGATTTATGAGCGAATTAAAGGTAGGCTGGTAGCCTTTTTATCTCTTGAAACAGAAGAAGATACGGCCATCAGAGATGCAGAAGCAGCAGCAAGACAAATAGAAGCGGAAGCGAAATCATCCTAAGATAATCTGTCTTGTTTTAAAGTGTTTTTTAGTGAGTCTATCTAGGAAGTCCATGCCCTTTTGGTCTTTGATTTTTTCACCCATTTTTACAACGAGATCGGAAGCTCCTTTAGGGAGTTTATATGAGGATTGCTCGGATAGTTTTTCTAGTCCTTCTAAAAATGCGGCTCTCGCTAAAATGGAAGCAGCAGCCACTACGGGATCAGATTCAGCCTTATGCATCTGATGAAGATTCAAAGATAATTTTTTTCGCATCAAGGCATTTTCTACTACAGATTGAGAAGCAAATTGATCGATAAGTGCTTTTTGGCAGCCAGTTTTGTCGTGCAAGTTTTCGATAACCGTTGCATGAGCCCAGCCTAAAAGCCAGTTTAGATTCATAAATTTAGCATAGAGCTCATTGTATTTTTCAGGAAATAACGAAATAATAGAGTGCGGAAATTTTTTTAACTCAATATTTAAAGAAAGGACCTTTTTATCTGCTAATTTTTTGCTATCAGTAACACCAAGTTGCAATACTTTTTCAATCCCGGCTTTGTCTAGGTAAATACCTGCAACACAAAGCGGGCCAAAATAATCGCCTTTTCCCGCTTCATCGACTCCGATACGCGGGGTATAATCAACATTGATATGAGGATAGCTATAACTAAAGCTATTGAGTATTTCGGGTTCTAAATAAAACTCTATAAATGGATCTTTCTCTTTCCCTTGAACAACGAGTGAACCAGATTCATAGAGCACGCAGGTTATATTTTTTTTCTTTGCAAAAAAGATGGCGTGAGGCCGTGTTTCAAATGCGAACCCTTGTTCGGCAAGGTCATGTTTGAGCTTGTCGGCTAGGGAAACATCTATGGTTGTTGAAAAGCATGCTGGTTTTTTCATAATATATAGTCTGATAGGAAAACGAAAAAAAAACAAGCATCTAATTGTCTAAAATGGTGTTTTAAAATAAGATGATTAGGAAAAAAGTGAGAACGCCATGAATGAACAGATCAAAGCCATTGGCCAATCTTTTAAAGATAAAAGAGAGGAGATGCATCTTTCTTTAAAGGAAGTTGAAAATGCCACTTCCATACGTATGATGTATCTACAAGCTATTGAAGAAGGACAAATAGAAAAATTCTTATCTCCTATTTATGCGATTGGTTTTGTGAAGCAATATGCTTCTTTTTTGGGTTTTGATGCTGACAAATTGCTAAAGGATAATCCACATGCTTTTAGCACTAAAATGGCCAAACAAGAATTTGCTTATGGTATTGGTACTTTGGATCAAAGACCTACTCCTTCTCACGGAATAAAATCTTGGTCTAATCTAGTATGGATCGGGGTGTCGTTACTCGTATTATTGGCCGCTTGGTATGTGGGTAAATTAAGCGGTATTTTGTAATGTTTTTGTTTGTGTTTTGTAAGCAAAAATAGTTGCTTATTATTTGTTTTTGCTCGTTATTATAACAAAAATGGTTGATTATTCTTGATTAATTTAAAAAGTATTCTTGCATGAAACGCTTGTCCCATTTATTATGCGAAAGAAGGTTTTTAATGAGGAAAATATGGCGACTTTGACGCTAGGTGATTATACCATTATAAAGAAGTTAGGTGAGGGGGGATTTGGTGAAGTTTATCTCGCTGAACATAACTTTTTGAAAAAGTCATTCGCGATCAAAGTACTCAACGAACAATTATCCCACGACCCACAATTTATTGAATCCTTTCAAAAAGATATCAGTTTAATTGCAACTTTAGATCATCCCTCCATAGTTAAAGTACATAACATATCTTGCGCAGATGGAAAATATTTTATTGTGATGGATGCTATTTTATCTCCAACGAAAGAAGCATCAAACTTGCAGACATACTTAGAACATCGAGGAAGTATATTGCCTGAATCAACTGTTGAGACCATTGCTAAACAGATTGCATCGGCTCTAGACCATGCGCATGAAAAGCAAATTGGCAGTGAAAAAGTAGGCCATAGAGGAATAAAGCTAACCAATGTATTAGTGGATGAATCGGAAGGGAAACAACGATTTTTACTCACTGATTTTGCATTGCCACGAATTGTTGGAGAAGGAGAAACGCTCAGAAAATCATATGAAATGGCGTTGAAAAACAGTGATCCAAATGCATTGAGAAAATCTATTGAAACGTTTTCGTTCTTATCTCCGGAGCAAAAATTTAGAAATCATGTGGATTTTCGCTCAGACCAATATTCTTATGGTGTACTGATTTATTATCTAATCACCAGAAGATTTCCTGAAGGTTTTTTTGAAATGCCCTCAAAAGTGGCTCCAGAATACAATTTGAACTGGGATTTATTTATTTCGAAATGTTTACATCAAAATCCCAAAAAACGTCCTGAGCAATTGTCAAAGGCGTTAGAAACGCTACTTATGACAACCCCAGATGCTGCATTAAGTATCGATGTGCTTTCTTGGGAAGAAGTAGAAAAGAAAGTTGAAAGCGCTATGCAGATGTCTTTTGAATTTTCTTATGATGAAGTCAAAAAGGCTGGCAAATCAACGACTAGTGAAATAACTCCATCCGCTGAAGATAAAACCCCTTCTGTGGAAGAGCATGATTCTGGTGAACTAAAACCTGTCATTAGCCCACAAGAGATCAAAAGACCAGAATATGAACAGGATCCTGGTGCGATCTTTCAAAAGGAGCTTAATGTATCTCATTATCAACCGAAAAAGATAGAAATAGAAGAAGTAGAACCAATTTTGACCAAAATGGTAGTGATCCCAGGCGGGAGTTTCTATCGCGGAAGTAATGATGGCGCAAGAGATGAAATGCCAAGACACAAGATTTCTTTGAGCAGCTTTGCCCTGGATATCCACCCCGTGACCAATGAGCAATATGTACGTTTTTTACAATCAATGGGTGGTGAAAAGGATGTCAATAACAATGATATCATTCGTCTAAGAGATGCTCGTATCAAACGAAGCGGCGGTAAGCTGATGATTGAATCGGGCTATGCTAAACATCCTGTAGTAGGAGTTACCTGGTATGGTGCAGCTGCCTATGCAAAATGGATAGGAAAACGGCTCCCAACAGAAGCAGAATGGGAAGTAGCCTGTATGGGAACCTTGGACAGTCCTTTTTATCCTTCTGGAGAAAATATTGATCACTCACAAGCTAATTTTTTCAGTTCTGATACCACCGGAGTGATGAGCTATCCTCCTAATTCAGCCGGTTTATATGACATAGTAGGTAACGTGTATGAGTGGTGTGAAGATTGGTATGCATATAACTACTATGATACATCACTGCAAGAACCAGAAAGCCCAAGAGGTCCTCAGCAAGGAGTATACAGAGTGCTTAGAGGGGGCTGTTGGAAAAGTCTTAAAGAAGATTTGCGCTGCTCTCATCGTCATCGCAATAATCCGGGTGCATTTAATAGCACGTATGGGTTCCGCTGCGCTACGGATGTGTCTTAATAGATTTGTGAAGCGATTAATTCTTGAGTGTAGTGATGTTTGGGTTTTTCCATAATCAAATTTGTTTCGCCTCGTTCGACAACCTGTCCATTATGCATCACAAGAACCCTTGAGCAGAATTCTTTAACCACTTCTAGATCATGCGCAATAAATAAATAGGTTAATTTCATTTGTTTTTGTAGCTTAGATAATAGATCGATCAGCTGTTTTTGTATGGAGGTGTCTAAAGAGGCAATTGGTTCATCTAGAATTAAAAATTCTGGTTTGGTAGCTAGAGCTCTAGCAAGAGCAATACGCTGTCTTTGCCCTCCGCTAAATTCATGAGGATATTTTTTTAAGCTACTTTTGGGTAAAAATACCATATCGAGCAAATTAGCAGCTTCTTTTTCTAACGAGCTTTTGTCTGCTAAATGATGAATAATAAAAGGTTCTTCAAGTAAGTCTTGAATGTTTTTTTTAGGATTTAGCGAACTATAGGGATCTTGAAAAACCATTTGTATCTTTTGTCTGAGTTTTTTTAGTTCTTTAGCTGAAAAGGCAAAAAGATCTTTTCTGTTATATAAAATTTTACCTTCTGAAGGAGCAGATAATTTTAGCAGGCATTTAGCGATAGTCGTTTTGCCAGCACCACTAGCTCCTACAAGCCCAAGGGTTTCTTTTGGTCTGATGACAAAACTGACATCGTTTAGGATATATTTCATTTTATGATGCGCCTTTACGTATTTTGTCAGATGTAATACTTCAATCAATGGCATGAGTGAGGTGCTCTTTTTGGTTATAGTCTTTTGGGGTTATTTTGAAAAAGGCGCTTTTTAATAACTGTTTTGTTAATAGAGTGGTTGGTTTGGTGAAAAGATCCTGAATATTTCCTTGTTCAATAATAGAACCCTCATGCAATACAAAACCATTAGCTGCAAAAGATTTGATGATTTTAAGATCATGAGTAATAAATAATATCGATAAGCCCATTTGCTTTTGTAAAGACTGAAGTAAGATCAGCAATTTTTTTTGAGTAATGCTATCTAAAGCGGTTGTGGGTTCATCTGCGATTAATACATCAGGATCCATGGCAAGTGCCATAGCAATCATGATACGTTGTTTTTCTCCGCCGCTGAACTGGTGGGGATAGTGTTTATAGCGATGAGAGGGATTAGCGATTTGCGTGATCTCCAAAAGCTCAAACACTTTGTCTTTGGCTCTTTTTTTAGTCAGATGCTGTTTATAGATTAATCCTTCTGCGATTTGTTTTCCTATTGGCATGGTGGGATTTAAATGAGAGCTGGGATCTTGAAATATCATAGCAATTTTATTGCCACGGAGCGTATTTTTTTGGTTTTCATTTAGCTGTAAGATGTCATGTTGGTTATAAAGGATTTGGCCTTGAGAGACAACAATATTAGGGGGTAAAAGTCCCATGATAGATCGAGCAATCAATGTTTTTCCTGACCCACTTGCTCCGATAAGAGCGGTGATTTGATTTTTGAATAAGCTGAGATTGATATTTTGAACAAGGTTAATCTCTGAATGGCGAATTTTTAAAGTAAGATTTTTGATCGTTAAGAGGGGGATCATAATTTAGACCTCGGATCTAAATTATCAGAAACGCTATCCCCGATGAAATTAAATCCTAACATGATCACAATCAGAAACAAGCTAGGGAAAAAGAGTCTCCAAGGGTAATAGCGCATGGCTGTCAAAGCTTCATGTACCATCATGCCTAAAGAAGCAAAAGGCGCTTGAATACCAAGTCCTAAAAAACTCAAAAAAGCTTCTACAAAAATAGCAGTACGGATAGTCAATGTAACTGTAGCAATAATAGTGGGTAGTAAATGAGGAAGCATATGCACAAAAAACACTCTTTTTTTGCTAGCGCCCAGCACATAGGTTGAGATGATAAAATCTTGTTTTTGTAATTTTAAGATTTCTCCTCTGACAATTCGTGCCATATTTATCCAGCCAATGGTTGATAAGGCCAAAATAATCGTGAGCAGCCCGGGTCCAAGAAAGACAATGAGTAAGATAGTTATTAGCAAAGCAGGGACGGTATAAAAAATATCACATAGTCGCATTAACAGAGTGTCGATAGTTTTTGAGCTCATGGCAGCGATACTGCCCCACAACACACCAATGATTAGGTCGATCAAGGCGGCGCATATACCCACGAGCAATGAAATCCTAGCGCCCCAAAGGCATCTGATGAATATATCTCTTCCCAGCTCATCGGTGCCAAACCAAAACTGTTTTTGTGGAGCTAAATTTTTCAACCCTAATTGAATATTGTTATAACCATCAGAAGAAAAAATCGGTACAAGCAGGGCCAGGATGATAACAAATAAAACCAAAAAGCTGCCTAACCAGGCGGAGGGGCTCTTGACAAGTTTTTTGGACAGAGAATAATGACTATCCATATGCTGTTTTCCTGGTTCTTAATCTGGGATCGATCATGACGTAGAGCAGATCTACGATGAACATGATGATGATTAATAATGTCGCGTAAAATAATGAAATCCCCAATATCATAGGATAGTCTCTATTCGAGATGCTTAAAACCAGCCACTGCCCAAGTCCCGGGATAGAAAAAATCTTTTCGATGACAAAGCTGCCGATTAGAATCTGAGAACTAATGGGGCCTAGATAGGATATGACAGGCATGATAGCATTTCTCAGTCCATGATGCGCTATAATATGAAAAGAACTTAATCCTTTAGCTTTAGCCGTTATTAAATAGTTTTGGTGGATTACATCAATCATATTAGAACGGATAAGACGCACGATAAATGCTGTAGGCGTTGCAGCCAGAGCTATGGCTGGTAAAATGGAAGAACCAAGCCCTGTCCATCTTGCAACGGGAACAAGTTGCAACTTGATAGCAAAAAGGTATTGCAACAAAGTGGCCAAAAGAAAGCTGGGAATAGCAATGCTAATTGAGGCTAAGCTCATAATCAAATTATCTTGCCACTTATTGTGATAATGAGCTGCTAAAGTGCCAAGAATAAGTCCAAAAAAAATAGCAATAGATAAAGATTGCAGCCCTAGCATGAAAGAAATGGGGAAACTTTCTAAAATGAACTGATGGACTTTGCGTCCTAAATAGATATATGAGGGGCCTAAATCTCCATGGAGTAAGTGATTCAAATAGTGGATATATTGAGTCCAAAGGGGCTTATCAAGGCCATAGTGTGCTTTTAGAGCGCTTAAAATTTCTTCAGGGATAATATTATCATTTAAGAAGGGATCCCCTGGGATTATTTTCATTAAAAAAAAGCTCAGCGTAATAACCAAAAAAACTGAAAGTAACAGCTGTAAAATACGCTTGATAAATCCCGAAAACATAAAAGCCCATTTATCTAGAGATCCAAGATAACATCTTAGCTATAAAAGATAAATAGGCTTGGGAGAACTAAAAAATTAACAGAAATCTTCTAAACGGGCATATTCATTTAGCTCAAGGTCTCTACCGGCGATCATTAGAGCAGCGTAATCATTTAATAGCTTTCTAGTCGTGTCACTGATTGTTGTTATACCAAAAATTTCATGATGAGTTGATAAAGCCTGGATGGCTGTAACATCTCTTGCTTGTAAAGAGCGGCTATTGGTTATTCCATATAAGACATCATTGATTATTCTATCATTATTAGTTTTTAATGCGGCGATAAGCATGCCGATTTTGTTAGTATGTACGATCGCCTTTCTAAAAGGCTTATGTTGTAAAAAAACATAAAACATATGATATCGCTTTCTTGCTTTAGGTTGTTTTTTTACAGCTGTTAATAATTCTGACGCATTCTCACAGGTGATACCATCTTTGACTCTTTCAAAACCTTCTACAAGGTTATCTAGATCGATATTTTCATCTCTCAGTGATTCCATAAATGCTCTTGAACCAGGCGATGAGGCTCTTATTGCTATAGTACTCATAATTATTCCTTTAATTATTGTTTTATTATGCATACATTTTACATCATATTTAAGCTGATTAAAAGATATAAAAAATAGTTTAGTTATAAAATTAATGAATAAATATTTTAATACTAATTAAAAAATCTTTTTAAAAGTAGTTGTTAAAGAATATATTTGTTAAAATTGTGGCGATTTAATTCGAAAAACACATCATGGCGACAATAGACGAAACCATATACACAGGCGGAGCCGGCGTTGCGTCATCAGCATTTCCTCCGGCAGGCGGGTTGGTAAGAACCTTTTAGCAGCGGGAGCAGGTGGGGCTGGTTTCGGTGGAAGAGGAGCGAGGGTTTATGATGATTCTATCGCTTTGCCTCTAACTGGAGAACAGATCCAGAAGCGTTGGATATGATCTTTTGCAGTGTCATCGCATAGCTGATCCTTGGATAAGAAATTAGTAAGAAAAAGGTGGGGTGTTGACAGACATATAAAAAACCTATAATATAGGTTATATAACCTAATAAAGAGGTTTTTATGTTAGAGCTAATTTTTAATAATAAAACTGTAGAAAAAATCCTGTTTTTCTTAATGATAAATCAGAAATGTTATGGAGCCGAACTAAGCCAAATATTTGAAGAGGCTCTCTCGCCTTTTCAAAAAAGCTTGGATCGTTTAGAGTCAGGAGGGCTTCTTGTAAGTTTTTTAGTAGGAAAAACACGAATTTATCAATTTAATCCTAGGTATCCATTTTTGAAAGAATTGAAGCAATTTTTAACAAAAGCATATGAATTTTTGCCTGAGGATTCAAAAGAGAAATATTATCAGCCCAAAATACGTAAACGTCCAAGAAGAAGAAAGAAACCATTATGAGTCAAAAATCGTCACTAAAAAATTTATCCATAAAAGAATTAGCAGCTATAGTATCAAAAGCGCTTACAGATCACGGGATTGATTCTATATTAGTAGGAGGTAGTTGCGTTTCAAAGATTGATTTTGATGAGATTCAGCGTTGGTCAAAAAAAGAAGGTCATTTGCAAGAGTATAATACATTTCTTAAAGCTGTAAAAAAGATAAGAAAGTAATAGAGAGAGTGGTTACAAAAACTCTCTTGATTTCAAATAAATAATAGTGTTCACTCAAGTAAGGTTGGGATAATAAATTCCATTAGAAGATTGGGAACATATGAAAGAACACTCTCATGTAACAGGACTTGGTATTTTTTACTCTATTATCGCTGCATTTGGCGGATTATTATTCGGATATTTTACAGGGATTATCTCTGGACCCATGTTATTTATTGATCAAGACATGACCCTAAAACCTTTTCAAGAAGAGCTTATAGTTAGTACAGTATTGATTGGAGCGCTTATCGCGGCCTGGTGCGGAGGTTTTTTTACTGACCGCTTTGGAAGAAAATTTTCTTTGATGACGAGTTGTGTCTTATTTATTGTTGGCAATTTCTTTTTGACATTTGCAAATGGTGTGACTGAGTTGATCGTAGGAAGATTTATAAGTGGTTTTGGAGTAGGGCTAGTTTCAATGACAGTTCCAATGTATATTGCAGAAATGTCTCCTGCAAAATATAGAGGAATGTTTGTTTCCTTTAATCAGTTAGCAGTGGTTATTGGAATCCTTTTTGCATTTAGTATAAGTTATGCGCTTTCCTTATCAGGAAACTGGAGAGGGATGTTTGCTTGGGGCTTTTTCCCCTGTATTCTTTTTTTATTGGGACTATTTTTTATTCCAGAAACACCTGCGTTTTTGGTTTCAAAAGGACGAGGAGATAAGGCAAAACATCTGTTAAAAAAAATAAGGCCCGCAGAATCTTTTGAAACCATATTTCATAAGGAAGCAAAAATAACTCATGCTCATGAAGTCAAATGGGCTCATCTTTTTGATCCAAATGTAAAAAAAGCGATATTCGTAGGAATAGGAATTAGCATATTTCAACAGATAACCGGAATTAACATCGTCTTTTATTATGCACCAAAGATTTTTGAAATGGCAGGCTTTTCAGGAGCTCCTTCGGCTACCTTAGCTACTTTTGGCCTTGGGGTAGTCAATGTTATTATGACTATTGTTGCGCTTTGGCTTTTAGATAAAGCTGGAAGAAAACCCCTGTTGGTCATTGGTGTAGCCGGCATGGCTCTCAGTTTAATTGCCCTTGGACTTACCTTTCTAATGAATGATGGGGTAGCTGTTGATATCATGGCAATCATTAGTTTAATGTTTTACGTGAGCTTTTTTGCATTTAGTTTAGGGCCGATTGCTTGGCTAATCATTTCTGAAATCTATCCATTATCCATTCGTGGACGAGCTATGGGGCTGGCAACATTTTCCAACTGGTTGATGAATTATATCGTATCGCTAAGCTTTTTATCCTTGGTAGGATGGATTGGTTCTGGAGGGACTTTTTTATTATATGCCGCTATCACTATATTAGCGCTTTGGTTTATTATAAAAAAAGTTCCAGAAACTAAAGGAAAGTCGCTGTTAGCGATACAGCAATATTGGCATAAGCAGGATTAAAATTATTAAAGTACAGGTAGAAATATGGCTAATTATGAAAAAATTGTAAAACTCTTGAAAGATCAAGCAGAATCTTTGCTATCGCATAAATGTACAACGGTTTCTAAAGATCAACTTCATATACCTAACCCTGATTGGGTAGATAGAATTTTTGGGCCATCGGATAGAAATGTTAGAGTACTCAATAGTTTACAAAGGCTTTTTGGGCATGGCAGGCTAGCCAATACAGGATATTTGTCTATTTTGCCAGTTGACCAGGGCATAGAACATACAGCGGGTGCTTCTTTTTCTCCTAATCCTATGTATTTCGATCCGGAAAACATAGTAAAACTAGCAATGGAAGGGGGTTGCAATGCGGTTGCTTCAACCTCAGGTGTTTTGGGATCCGTAGCAAGAAAATATGCGCATAAAATTCCTTTTCTTTTGAAATTCAATCATAACGAACTTTTATCTTTTCCAACACGTTATGACCAAGTGATGTTTGCTTCGATGAAACAAGCTTATGATATGGGGTGTGTGGCGGTGGGCGCTACTATCTATTTTGGTTCTGCCGAAAGCAGAAGACAGATCGTTGAGGTTAGCCGAGCTTTTGAAATCGCCCATGATTTAGGTATGTGTACTGTTCTGTGGTGTTATCTTAGAAATAGTGGTTTTAAAAAAGATGGTGTGGACTACCATGATTCTGCAGACCTAACGGGTCAAGGCAATCATTTGGGAGCTACCATTCAAGCCGACATTATTAAACAAAAACTACCCACAAAAAACGGTGGTTTTAAAGCGATTAATTTTAGCAAATATTCAGAAAAGATGTATACCGAGCTTTGTACAGACCACCCAATAGATTTATGCCGATACCAAGTCATCAATAACTACATGGGTCGTATTGGATTGATTAATTCGGGAGGCCCCTCTTCTGGAAAAGACGATCTAGCTATCGCGACAGCAACAGCTGTGATCAATAAACGTGCTGGTGGTATGGGTTTAATATCGGGACGCAAGGCATTCCAAAAACCTTTTAAAGATGGGGCAGAACTCTTGCATACAATACAAGACGTTTATCTAGAAGATAAAGTAACGATCGCTTAAAAGCTAGCTTGCAATTGGACCGTTACCCCATGCATTTGTAGCATTGCGTTAACGGTTCTAGTTTGTGCATTATGGTTAACTGTATTATAAAATTCGTCACGATCTACCTGATGGACATTAAAAAACAGATTCATCTCATAGAGAGCTGCTGCTTTTAAGCCCCAATGTTTAAATGCTTTTTCATAACTAGGGCCCATAGCAAGCTGCACGTTTTCTACAATACGAAAATCGTCATAATGAGTATTTTGAAACGTAAGGCGATCCAGAGTAACAAAATCTTCTCTATAGAGTCTCATGCGATTATCATAATTGCCATAGATAGCGGCTAGGGCTGTCATGGCTGTCCAATTGATGCCTTTGCCACATTGCCAATCTACATTCATACCTGCTCGAAGACCAAAACCTTTAAAGCGCCATTTTGGTTTTATCACTTCACGATAACCGCCGGGTTGTTGTCCTTCATAGGTCACTTCCCAATTTTGTTTAAACCAGATGCCTCGTATACCTGATAAGAAGCTAAGGTTGATATTTCTTGAGATTTGAAAAGCTTTGCTAAGATATAAATCTCCGATATGTGTACGGAGTGATATATGACTAAATGCTTTAGCAAGATTGGTAATAGTATATTCTGGAAAGGTACCGGCCAGCACTTGATTGTTTAATGTACTTTGGTTTTTGTAGCCGTTAGGGTTAAAATTATTGTAATCGAGTTCTATACGCCAGTAGTCAGGTTGAAAATTATATCCTAGTCCCACTCTAAAACCCATATGCCAATCAAAAGTAGTGCGTTCGATATCTCCTTGCCCCCCGAAGAAATTTCCTGAATTAAAGGCGTCGGTATAGACAAAATCAAGTCCACTTTCATAAGCATTCCAATATAGAAAATCAACTCGTGTAGTTAGATAACTTTGCTCGAGCCATGAGAACGAGGGCATATTAGTCGGCACATATTCTTTTTGTTCTTGTGCTTGAACGAAACCAGAAAACAATAAAACACTAAACAACAGTTTTTTCATTATAATTCCCCATAGTATTTAATTTTCTAATAATAATTATTTAATAAAAAGTAAATAAAATTGCTTAATGGATCTATTTAGAAAAGAAATCAAAGATTTGTGGTGCTTGCGGAACGGGCATGCCGGATTCCCATGGAAAGGGCCGTCTAGCGGGTGGAGCAGGTTTTTCATTTAATGTAGAAATAACTCCTAATATTCCGCCAACAGCTCCATGGGCTTGATTGGCTGCAATTAAAGCAGCTAATTTTGTTGCAACCATTGATTTATCCAATTTGATCTTTGGCCATGTGCCTCTTAAAGGGATTTGCATGACATAATTTTGAGGTAAATTTTGGATTTGCAATACTTTTTCTAAAGCATCGGCCGGCAGACCAAGGATCATATCGACGTATTTTGTAATTAAATCAGCTTTTCCCCATGTGCAAAGGTGTAAAGAATTATTGATTAAAAAATCCATCCTATCTGATTTAAGTTGGCCGTCAGTAATGGAAAGATCAACAGGAGTGAACCAAATCGTTGATATTGAATTTTGATGAAAAAGACCTGGCAGGCTTTGCAAGGTACTATCAATATTGCGTGATTGATGGAATTCTAATATTCCCAAATCAACGGTGGCGTTAGGGATGGAAAATTTTTTGAGTGTTGGCTGATGCAGCGGTATAGTGAAATGTTTAGGATCTATCCAGAGATTAATGGGAGTTTTAGATTGCATAATCGAGCTGAAAAAAGGGTGCTTTTTTGATAGCCATTTTGTAAGGTCTGGTGTTAGGTAAAACGAAGCGGAAAACGGCTTATTTAAATATAGAAGACTTTGATCTAGATAGGCATTGCACAAGGCTTTTGCATGAGAGCTATCTAAATAAAATGAAAAAGGCCCTTGATTGTTGTTAAATGAAAATGAACCTCTAAAGTTCAAGCTTTCTCCTAATAATGCTGTAAGAGCGCCCGGTCTTTGGTTAGAAAATAAAGAAAGCAGTTTGTCTAATCCGATTACAGGAAGATGATTACAGTTAATTTCTCCATCAAAATTTTGAGGTGGTTTTTTCATGAGATGAATAGTAAATGAACCTTCTTGTATTTTTTCAAAAGTCTTTCCAGTTATATGGAGCTCAGGGGTTTTATCTGCTTTTAGGTGCAGGTTCACATTTGCAAAGATAATAGGTGACATGTGTGGTGGATGGAATGAGCAGCCCAAATCAGAGATCGTAATATTTGAATCTAAGCTTAAAAGATGCTGATAATTTAAAAAACGTAGTTTAGGTAATGAAAAAATAGAAATATCTGCAGAAAACTTTTCTATGGATAATTCGAGTAGAGGACTAGAAAGATGTAATTTTTCAATAACTTGAGGACCAAGCCATGAAAAAGATACTTTTTGGATCTGTACTGTTCCGTGTGTTTTTTTTTCTAAAGATGAAATGAGTAATTTTTTCCCTAGGGGACTTAGAAAGATTGTGGGGATAAGAAATATAAGCAGAAATACGCAGATTATAATAAAGAAAATGATCAGATTTCTTTTTTTAGATTTTTCCATCGCTTTTCAAGTTAAGATAATAAAGCAAAGCTGTTAGTGTTTTAGCATCTATAATTTTTCGGTTTTTAATATACCGTTTGATTTCTTCTTCGTCTAGTTCGAAAACATCGATAGCTTCATCCTCATCGCCATCTAGAGACTTTTTCTCTAGATTTTGTGCTAGGTAAAGCCGAATTTTTTCATTACAGAATCCTGGAGTGGCATAGAACTCGAGAAGATAAGTTATTTCGTGGGCATAGTAGCCTATTTCTTCTTGGAGCTCTCTTGATGCGGTGTCTTTGGGGTTCTCATCTGGTTCTATGATTCCGGCGGGCAATTCGATGATTATTTCATCAATAGCTCTTCGGTATTGTTTGATAAGGGCAATTTTCTTATTTGCAAGAATGGGCAGAATAACTACTGCACCTGGATGTTTTACCCAAGCTCTTGTTAGCGTTTTTTTACCTATCACCAATGATTCTTCAAAAAGTTGTAGAAGATGATTTTTATATACTGGTTTTATAGTTTTAGGAGCGCTGTTTTCTAATTTTTGTCTTTCATGGGCAAGATCAGAACACATCAGTTATTCCACAGTCACAGATTTAGCTAAGTTTCTTGGTTGATCAATTTCAGTATTTCGCTCTTTAGCAATATAGTAGGCTAATAGTTGACCTGCAATTGTTGAAGGGAAAACAGCCAGTTCATCAATTGTAGGGGGTAGCCAAAATACATCATCGGAAATTTCATTGATTCCTAAAGAGCCTCTAGAAGCAAAACTTAAAATAGGAGCTTTTCTGGCTTTTGCTTCCATAAGATTGCTGAGCATTTTATCATATGTTTGCTTATTAGCACAAAATGCTATGACGGGAAGGTTATTACTTATTAATGCTATCGGGCCGTGCTTCAGTTCTCCTGCGGGATAACCATTGGCATTGAGATAAGAAATTTCTTTTAGTTTTAGTGCGGCCTCAAGGCCTGTGGGATACATATGTCTTCTTCCTAAGAAAAAGAAATGTTCATATCGGGCGTATTTTTGGGCTAGTTCTTTTAATTGATCAGCGTTGTCCAGTACTTCTTGTACTTTTTCGGGTATCTTTTTTAATTCTTTTAAAAAAAGCTGGCCTTCTTCTTTTGACATATGTCTTATTCGAGCCATATGCAGAGAAAAGAGAGCTAATACAGATATTTGGGAGGTAAAGGCTTTTGTTGAACATACGCTGAACTCAGGTCCAGCATTTAAATAGATGCAGCTATGAGACTCCCTGGTAAGAGTAGAGTTTTTCACGTTACAAATGCCTAATATCTTAGCGCCTTTAGCTTTAGCTTCTCGAACTGCAGCAATAGTGTCTGCCGTTTCCCCCGATTGTGAAATCGCGATCACTAGGGTTTCATCAGAAATAATGGGATTGGTAAATCTAAATTCAGACGCAATTTCTGCTTGAGTGGGGATATGCGCCATATCTTCCAAGAGTGTAGCGCCGATACATCCTGCATGCCAGGAAGTGCCGCAAGCGATTAATAAGACATGTTTGGTTGCCATCAATTCCTGTGTTGTGAAGTTTAGATCAGGAAATTCAGCAGTTCCAAAATCTTCTTGGAAATGACCAAAAAGTGCTTTTTGGATTGTAATCGGCTGCTCAAAGATCTCTTTGAGCATAAAATGCTCATACCCTTCTTTACTGGGGGGTTTACTGTCGTAGCTAAACTTGTCTGCTTTACGTTCAATTTTCTCATTATTTGCTCCAAAGAGCTGAAAATTTTCTGGATCAATGAGAGCGATTTCATCATTTTTTAGGTAGATAACATTTAGGTTTTTTCCTAAAAATGCATTAGGATCTGAAGAAACTAACCATTCTTGTCGGTTGTCATCATAACCAATTGCAATCGGACTTTCTCTACAAGCAGCAATCATTTGATGGGGATAATTTTTATGGATTAAAGCAATAGCTAATGAGCCTTTTACATGCTGCAGCATTTTTCTCACTGCTTTGATTAAATTACCTTTGTAATAGTAGGAAATTAAATTGGCTAGCACTTCGCTATCGGTATCTGAATGATGTGTGTAGCCTTTATTTTTCAACATCCGTTTTAGCGTTTGATAATTTTCTATAATCCCATTGTGTACCAAGGATAATGTATTGGAATAATCAGAGTGAGGATGAGCATTGGCAGTATTCGCTTCACCATGAGTAGCCCAGCGTGTATGAGCGATGGCTACACTACAGTCCGGTGGAGAGATATGCAATAGTTGTTCTAGTTGTGCAATTTTACCGACTTGTTTAAAGGTGACGATTTGATGGTTACTTATAGCAGCGATTCCGGCAGAGTCATATCCTCTATATTCCAAATGTTTAATACCTTGTAGACAGGTGGCTAAAATGTTTTCTTTTCCGATGTAACCAAAAATACCGCACATATGATGAAGAGTTCTTCCTCTTTTTTCTTAATTTTATGAATAAACAGAAATAATAAGAAACAAAAACTTAGGATGCACAGCAGGTTTTATAATTGAACGAAATTGCGACGCAATTCCCCGACTGTAGTCATGGGGTTAAGGAGCGACTTGCATTATATTAGCCTACTCTACATAATGCTCAGCATGACAATTTCTAAATACAAATCTAATCGTAATGTTGTGTACTCATGCAAATACCACATTGTGTGGTGTCCAAAATATAGACGTAGCGTATTAAACGATTTTGTCCAAAGGGAACTCAAGACAATAATCGAGGAAGTTTGTGGGCTGAGAAAAAGCGCAATACTTGCTGTAGAATTAATGCCGGATCATGTTCATCTTCTTGTAGAAGTTGATCCTCAATATGGAATCCATAAACTGATTAAAGAAATCAAAGGGAAAAGCTCGAGGATTTTAAGAGAACGTTTTCCTCATCTTCGTTCCCGTCTTCCTACTTTGTGGACAAACTCTTACTTTGTGTCTACAGTGGGAGGAGCCCCTTTAAGTGTAATCAAGCAGTATGTGGAGAATCAAAAAGCGGTATGATCCAAGTTCAACTAAAACTCAGAGTAAAACCAAAGCAAGAAGTTATTCTTAACGAATGGCTTTTAGTTTTGACTCGTGTTTGGAATTGGGCGATACGCAAAATCGAATTAGATGGAAAAGATGGAATATACCACACAAAGAAGGAGTTCCAAAACCTACTGGCGAATCATGGAAAGAAATTAGGGATTCCATCACACACGTTGCAAGGAATGCTGATTGTCGCATGGGAGTCTTGGAAGAGGTGTTTTAAGAAGCTTGCCAAGAAACCTCGGCTAAAAGGGGTAAGAAATCGTCTTAACTCAATACCATTTCCTGATCCAATTCGAAGGTCTCAAGGAGTCCATATTAAAATGCCGGGATTAGGTATTCTGCGATTTCACAAACAAGACGTTCCTGATGGAAAAATTAAATGCGGAAGAATTGTACGAAAAGCATCCGGATGGTACTTATGTCTTTTTATCGAGGCGGATGTTAAAACAATACCTTCAAAATCGGATGGTGTTGTGGGGATCGATCCAGGGTATAAATCGACACTTACGCTTTCTTCAGGAGAGAAGTTAGACAAACCCAAACAATTGCAAAATGCTGAGAAGCGGTTGGCTCAAGCGCAGCGGGGAAAAAGGAAAAACCTAACATCAAGACTTCAAGAGAGAATAAAAAACCGCCGTAAAGATGATAACCATAAATTATCAAGAAGACTTGTACAAGAAAACAAGGTTATTGTTTTTAGCAAAGATAATATTAAAGGTATAGCAAAGAGTTACGGAAAATCAGTGGCCGAAGCGAGCCACTACCAACTTCGAAAAATGCTGTCTTACAAATGCACTGCAAGCGGTAGGAAGTATATCGAAGCTGATTCCAAAAGTTCCACCATGACCTGTTCGCACTGTTTGGCCAAAACAGGCCCCACAGGGAAAGCAGGCTTGTCGGTAAGACAATGGGAGTGTACAGAATGTGGTATTCTACACGATCGCGATCACAATGCAGCGATTAACACTCTCCTTGTCGGGCTCGGAACGAGCCTCGAAAGGTGTGCGTGAGCCTCGTCCGGAATCCCCTGGCTTTAGCCATGGGGAGGTTCAAAAAATTACATTGGACATTTACCGTGTAATACTTTATTTAAGGCTTTGGAGTTGATGGCATGAAAAAAAGCAAACATTCCCATTTGATGGCTAAGGATGTAGCCAAACCAGTTGATACGATTATTCATGTCGATCAAACGATCAAGCAGGCTTTAGATGGCTTAAGAGAAAAACCTATTCATCATAAGATCATCTATTTTTATGTTGTAGATGATCAAAATAAGTTACTAGGCGTCGTTCCTACACGCAAGCTCTTACTCAATGATCCGGATACAAAGATAGAAGATATTATGCAAACAGCAGTAGTTTGTCTATCTGATGATCAAACTTTACAAGGAGCTATGGAATTATTTGCTCGATATAACTTGCTTGCATTGCCAGTTACAGATAATGAAAACCATTTACTTGGTATCATAGATGTAGAGATGTATATGGAAGAATCGTATGATATCGGTGATGCAAGGCATCGTTTAGATGTCTTTCAAATTATCGGTCTTACTTTAGAAGATGAGAAATCGGCATCGGTTATCAAGGGCTATCGTCTTCGGATGCCTTGGATTTTATGCAATATGTTTGGGGGCATTATCTGCGCGATTATTTCAAGCATCTATGAAAACGTATTAGAAAAAGTGATTATGCTGGCCATGTTTATACCGCTAGTGCTTACACTGAGTGAATCGATTTCTATGCAAGCAATGACTCATAGTTTACAATTTATTCGTCATCCCAGAACAAATTTTAGACAGGTTGTGGGAAAAATTTTTCATGAGTGGCGCATTATTGGGTTGATGGCACTCACATCAGGATTCGTTGTAGGTGCGATTTCTATTTTCTGGGGAGATGGAATTGTGGCTTCTTCGACAGTTGGTATAGGGATAATGATCTCCGTGTCTGTGTCTTCTATTTTTGGTGTCTTATTGCCTATCACACTTTTTGGTTTGAAGTTAGACCCAAAAGTAGCATCAGGCCCTGTTGTTTTGATGCTAGCTGATATTTTAACCACCGGAATATATCTTACTCTAGCCACTTGGTGGCTCTTATAAAATTACTCATTTTTATATAAATGCCACGATGGTTTTCTGACGTGGTGAATAATCAGTGGTATCACCGTAAATAAAGTAATCCCGCTGAATAAAAACACTTCAAAAAAAATAATATTTTTACCGCTGAGATGTTCCGGAGGGAAAAAGCCTAAGATAATAGCAAAAACAGCTCCAATACAGCCTAAACTACCAGTGATCCACATGCCGACATTACCTAAAGGGACTTTAAAACTGCGTTTGATGTTAGGATATTTATAACGCAAAACAATGCCTGAAATAAACATCAAAATATACATCAATAGGTAAAGCTGAGCAGCTAAATAAAACAGGATATAATAAGAAGAACTTACAGAGGGCATGAATAGATATACCATTGATAGGATGGTAACGATGATTGCTTGAGCGGTTAAAATTGCAGAAGGCATAGATTTTTTGTTCATCTTTTGTAAAAAAGGAGGAAGCTCTCCGTGACGTGCTGTAACCATCAATCCTTTACTTGGTCCAACTAGCCAGGTGCTAATAGAACCTAAAGATCCTATGGTCATCATCACAGCAACAATTGGTATGATCCAATGGAGCTTAAAAGTGTCTAGAGCTGTACGAATAGCTTCAATAGATCCGGAAGCAATAGCAATTTGACCTTTTGGCACTACTACCGCTATAGAAAGAGCGCCTAAAGAAAGAAGGGTTAGGATCAATAGGGTAGATAGCAAGATAGCTTTTGGATAATTTTTTTGTGGATTAATGACTTCTTTAGCGTGCACAGCAGACATCTCTAATCCTCCAAATGCAAGCAGTACAGCCACTAATACGGATAATTGATCAATATTCGTAAGAGAAGGCACTAAATTTTGTGCAGAAAAACTTATTTGAGAAACATGTCCTGCTGCAAGCCAACTGATTCCTAAAGTAATGATTAATGCTCCTGGTAGGATGGTTCCAAAAATACCACATAAGGTACTGATCCATCCGGAAATTTCCATGCCCAGAAAATTAATCAGTGTTAAAGACCAGTAAATAATTAAAATCGCTGAGAGAATATAAAATTTATTAGCTGCTAGTTCTGGTTTAAAGCTATAAGCAAATGTGGCTGCAGCATAAGATAAAATCGTTGGATACCAGATAACATTTTCTATCCATTGCAACCAAATAGCTACAAAGCCAGCTTTTTCGCCCAGAGCTTCTCTTACCCAAATATAAACCCCACCACGCTCAGGCCAACCAGTGGCAAGTTCAGCCGAGATCAAACCAACGGGAATAAAGAACATGATCGCAGCCAAGATATAGTAAAACAAGGAAGAAAATCCGTGTTGTGCTGTGAATGTGAGATTGGCGATGTTACATATGGCCGCAACATTTATCATGGCCAACATTAAAACAGTTAACGAGCGCGATTTATTCATGACATTTCCTTTAGCAGATTAAGCTTAAAAATTATGAAAGCAGTGAGTGATTTTTGACAATTGAAAAACTAATCAAGATCTACATGCGGTAATTCTTCCCAGCAGGTCGTATACCTCGGAGAGCGAAAAGCATTATTAAATGCCCATAACTTATGGATACCTTCTGAGGCAAAATAGATGGCTTTATCATGATATTTTTTTTGGATTTTCTCTAAAGCGAGCATCGCATTTTCTTCTTTAATTTCATCTGTTGAGGCGGTGAATAGATCTTTTTGCGAGACGCAGGAAGAACTGAGGTCTAAAAAGATAACCCCGCAGCGTTTATATTCTAACCCTGGTTTAAAAATTTTAGTTAGTAGAGACCTTATTATTTGTAATAAAGAGGGAAGCGTATCTACAGGAGTAGTTAAATAGCTGCAAGCGCTGTTGGAATAATAGCTATTACTAAAACGACTGGTTTCAATGAAAATGCTGATAAAAGAGGTTTTCAATTGTCGTTTTCTCAGCTTTTTTATTGCTATCGCGCAATAAGAGCTAAGCGCTTGGATTAGATCTTCCTTATCTTTCAGAGGCCGTTTAAAAGATCTAGAAGATAAGATAGATTGAGGGGATGATAATTTTTCACTAGTAAGGCATGGAATGCCTAACAGTTCGAGTCTTGTTTGTGCTACGGTTATATTAGTCCATTTTTTGATCTGTTCATGTTCTGAGTTAATTAGATCAGCGGCTGTATAGAGCTGTTTTTTGGCGAGTTTTTTGGCCGTCTTTGACCCGATGCCCCAGATTTTGTCTAATGAAATATTTGAGAGCAGAGCTTTTGCTTTTTCTGCATCGGATATATTAAAGATACCCTGGTTATTTTTAGCGATAGAAGTAGCGAATTTAGCTAATGTTTTAGTCGGAGCGATACCTATGGATGTTGGAATAGAGGTGCACTGGAGGATATCTTTTTGCAATTGTTTCATCCAGTATAATTCTTGGCCTGGCATATATAATGGGATAAAAGCTTCATCAATAGAATAGATCTCATAATCTACTCCAAAAGTTTCTATACACTTATAAATTCTATAGGAAATATCAGCATATAAAGAGAAGTTACTAGAAGTGACGGTAAGCTGACCCTTTTTTATCTTCTCTTCATGTAAGAAAAAAGGATCGCCCATATGTATCCCCATTTTTTTTGCTTCATTAGAGCGAGAGATAATGCATCCATCATTATTTGATAGGACAGCAACAGGTTTATTTTCTAATTTTGGATTAAAAGCACGTTCACAAGAAACAAAAAAGTTATTGCAGTCTATAAGAGCAAACATCACCGTGCCTTATGAATAATATAAGTGACTACGCCCCAAACAGCAAAATCCCATTCCTTTTGAATTTCGATAGATGGATATTGAGCATGGGCTGGGACTAAAAAAGTTTTATCTTTTTCAGTTCTTAACCTTTTGACTGTGAACTCTCCATTTACAATAGCAATGATGATGCTATTGTTTTGTGGGGTAAGGTTACGGTCTACAATAAGCACATCACCAGGGTGAATATTTGCATCACGCATGGATTGTCCTTGTACGCGAACAAAAAAAGTAGCTTCCGGTCGAGCAATAAGCAGATCATTTAAGTCCAGGCTTGCTTCTATAAAATCATCTGCTGGTGAAGGAAAACCTGCTTCAATAGGGGAACTCACTAAAGGAATGGCCGCTTTTGTTTGCGGGTTAGAGGAAAAAATTTTTAATTCTTTATGCATATTTATTACTTTGTATTTACGTCATCATACATGAAAAGTATTTTTCTGTTTTGACTTTTCGAAATGATGAGATATCCTTTTTCTCCTAGGATATAATGATGAAACAACGAGAAGCATGGAAATCTAATTTAGGATTTGTCCTGGCAGCCTTAGGATCGGCTGTAGGACTGGGTAGCATTTGGCGTTTTCCTTACGTAGTGGGTGAAAATGGGGGAGCTGCATTTATCCTTGTTTATGTGTTTTGCTTATTCTTGATTGGTTTTCCCATCATGATTACAGAAATCCTTATTGGGAGAACGGCTCAGTCAAGCCCACCAGGAGCTTTTAAAAAGATTGCAAAAAGTGCAAAGTGGCGTTATGGCGGGCTTTTGACTGTGTTGACCGGATTCATTATTAGTTCTTTTTATAGCGTGATTTCAGGCTGGGCATTAGGCTATTTGATAGAAGCTATTGATGGCAGCTTAACAAATTTAACCACGCCTGCCATGGCCACTGAAATTTTTATTTCATTGAGCGGTTCCGCTAGTTGGGCATTGGGCTATCATCTTGGTTTTTTAATCTTATCTTTAGTTGTGTTGTTTTCGGGAGTGAGAAAGGGAATTGAAGCTGCTAGTAAAATATTGATGCCGCTGTTATTTATTCTACTATTGTTTCTTACAATAAAAGGCTTAATGATGCCGGGGGCGTCCGAAGCTTTGCATTTTATTTTTTCGCCTAATTGGAGTTCCTTAACGGCTAAAGGGATATTAATGGCTCTTGGACAGGCTTTTTTTACTCTTAGTTTGGGTCAGGGTACTATGATTACCTATGGTAGCTATCTCAAAGGTAAGACAGATTTAGTCACTACCTGTTTTCCTATAGTCATTTTAAATACTATCATTGCTCTTTTGATGGGCGTGTCGATTTTTAGTATCGTATTTTCTGTGGGCATGCCATTAAACGTAGGAGAGCCTTTAGTTTTTGAGACTTTACCGATTGTATTTAATCAAATCCCTTGGGGTCATTTCTTTTCCGTGATTTTCTTCTTTTTAGTATTTATTGCAGCCTTAACTTCTGAAATATCTGCCTTAGAGCCTGTGATAGCCTATTTAATCGATAATAAAAAGTTTTCGAGACATGGGGCAGCAATTACTACTGTTGTAGGTGCCTTTATACTTGGAATACCTAGTGCATTATCCTTTGGGCTGATGAAACAATTAACTATTATGGGGATGAACTTTTTAGAGCTTGTGTCATTTATCGCAGTTAATATTTTAGTGCCTATTGGAGCGCTAGTAGCTGTGCTTATGACAGCGTGGCGTTGGGGTATGGATAAAGCCTTTATTCAGTTGAAAGTTCATGAAAACCATTATTTTCATACTAAACCTTTTTTAAGGAATTACTTTGTTTTTACAGTCAAATATTTTGCGCCACTATTCATCATATTTATTTTGCTAAATTCATTAGGACTTTTTTAATCGTTTCTATATTACTAAGGTAAGGTAGAAAAAGATGAGTATATTTCAAAATTACCTATTTGCCATTTTTATTACGGGTGTTTGGGTGCATGTTTGTTTCTTTATTTTGAAAAAATATATTTCTTTTAAGATGTCCAGTTATTGGAGTTTTATTATAGGAGTAGTCCTATTATTACCTCTTTTAACTATCATAGTGCCTTTTGATATTGTCATAGCTAAATATTTACCTTCTCTCTTGATTTGGTTAGTAGTTGATTTGGTTATTGCTTCAGCAAATAAGGAGAAAAAATGATTGTATTGTGGGTGATTTTAGAGGTGATCATTACATTTATTGTGGCATGGGGATTGCATATGGTTTTATACCGACTTTTTTTAAAAAAGTTTCAGCCTATAGCTTCTTCTATGCTGACCTTTATAAGTTTAGCTTTTATTGCTTACATAATCACATACTATATCAGTAGCATTGCCTATCCGGAGAGTATCTATTTCCCTATTATTATTGGGTGGTTGATCTATGATTTTATTAGGATAGGAAAGAATAAAAAAATCTAATCATCAAAAAGATCTTTAAACGATTTTTTTTTGGTCCCTTTTTCATCTTTAAATAACCGTTTTGCAATATCGTCCGTAGTAGATTGATTAGACTTCGGTGGGTTGGTGTTGTATTTAAACTCTTCACAAAAGTTATATTTTTCTCTATCTGAAACATACTCGGTATTCGGATAAGCGCAATCATTAGGCTTACCAGGGGAGTAGTGGTAACAATTTTTACATACATGTAGGTCATATCCACAATGGATGCAGGTTTCTTTAAATCCTATTTTATTTTCTAAAGAAAGTTTATTTTTGCAATGCCAACAAAAATTGTCCATGAGCTTATAACGAGCGGGCTCCTGGAGATCTTGTTAATCTACGTATATTAGGCGGGGGGTGTAAATCAGAAAGTGGTGGAGCATCATCGGTCGTATTCTCTGTTACTTGACGTATTGCTAGACCATTTGATATAGCATTCCATAAACGTCGCAAATGCCCATCTTTATTATTAAAGCTAATTTTTATAATAGCTAAAAAAAAGATGCCGCTTGAAACCATTGCTATCAGATTAAATTCTAATAAATAAGAAACCGCAAAAACTATAGCTGATATTTGTGCTACCCTATAAGCAAGGGATACTCTTCTTGTTGCAGTATGCCTCCTAGGAGAAAAATGTGTTGGTAGATGATGATCATGTGGAGAAGGCGCTGAGGAAGCTGATGCCGTGCCCCCTGCCCTTCCAACAGCAGGTAATCCTGTCATTGGTGCCTTTATTTTTTAATGTTAGCTTTTACAAAATTTCCACTTGGCACATTTATTAAAATAAAATTGCTAGTTGTTGCTCGGAAATTTTGTCCAACGATAATTACGTCACCTTCCATCCATTCTGTTATTAAATAATTATCAGCCGGTTCAACTTGCCATCTGGTATTATTGCTTAGGGTAGCGATATTTAATTCTCTATCGATGGAGGTTACATAAGTAGTGTGAGGATTTTTGATTTGAGGTCCTAGGTTGATATTCGCATAAACAGATTCGTTAGTATTGTAGTTAACAATCTTATACTTGTAGGACATGTATAAAAACCAGTTTGTATTTTGTGTGATGTATAGAGGGTCTGACGCTTGCCATTTTAATACTGTTTTGTAACTGGTTGTATCAATTTGCCATTCAGAACCATCTTCTATTTCACATTTATCACCAATACCACTTACTTGCTTCAGATAATGATAGCCTAAAGGAAAAACTTTTGGAGGCAATTGAGGTAGCGCATAATGGTTTTTTTGTTGTTCTAATACACTGATTTGGAATTGACGTTGCTTTTCAAATGGCAAAGGACGAGAACATACTTGTGCCCGCTCATCTTGCGCAGATAAAGAAGTTAAAAGCAAAGATAATGCAACTATCATGTACTTCATATAACACCTTACATTTTTTTTTGGAAAAAAAGATATATGATTTCTTATTTGAAAAAAAGTCTTTTTTTTTTATTTTGCATGTAACAAACGAGCTTTTAATGCTTCGAAAGGTTTTATTTTTTATTTTCTGTTTTGCGTCTGTTTTTGCGACAGATCATCCGCCCCTATTATCAATTGCAACGGGGGCTTATAGTGTCACGAAAACAAAATATACGACTGCAGAGTTCCGCATCGAATATAAGTTTGAAAGATTAGCCAAAAAGCTGCGTCCTTGCATTGGGCTGATGGCAACTGCCAAAGCCTCTGTTTATGCTTATGCGGGATTGGGGTTGGATTTAATCATTTGTAACCGATTTATTTTTTCCCCAAACTTCGCAGCCGGATATTACTATAAGGGGAATGGCAGAGATCTTGGGTATCCTTTAGAATTTCGTTCAGGAATTGAAGCGGGATGGCGGTTTGATAATCATAGTCGGTTGGGGATACATTTTTATCATTTATCCAATGCAACTTTAGGCAAAAAAAACCCTGGAGAAGAATCGCTGGTCTTATTTTATGCGTTTCCGCTTACATTTTTGTCTAAAACACATAAGTAACTGAGAACGCGGCGCCGCCAAACTTATCTGTATGTTTTCCCCATACAGTAAACCAAGAGCTTAACAAAGCGCCTAGATTTAACGAGAAGTTATATTCTATTGTTGGGGTTAAAATAAGGGATTGAGAAGCGGGAGCGTTAACACTAGCTTGAGCGCCAGTGACTGTGGTTCCGGCAATGCCGCTAAATGTTGTTTTAAATGTATAAGTATAAGAAATATCTGTGGCAAGTACCCAATTTTGATTTAAGCTATATTCCACTGCAAATATCGCAAGTAAGCTTTGCCCGGGTTTAACTGTACCATCCGTATTAAATCCGCCGCCGTACGCATTAAAATTTGTGACGTGGACATTTGCGGGGATAACATAAGCAAAGTTAAAGCGATATTGCAGGGGATGGTTATAAAACCAATATAAGATCTTTGTAATGGAGATCAACATAGTAGTTTGAAATGAACCAGCGCCCGTTGCATCTATTCCTTTTTTTTGTTCGTCTAGATTGCGATATTTGCCTGTTGGAAATAATTCTCCTGTAAGAATACGAACTGCAGGTTTTGCGCTATGAGGGTTCTCCTTTGCAACCTGCCAACCTAAAGCAATGGAAGTGTCCCCATATCCAAATGCTTTTTGACTACCTTTTTTTGTATAGGGGGATTGGATAACTATATTCAGATCGCAAAAGCTGGTAATTCCTGTCTCAAAGAAAAATACAGGTTTAAATTCTATTTCAGAGGCGCCGAAACTTTCATTAGAATCATATTTACCATATGTATCGGAAAAAAAGAGATATCCTTGAATATCCACTTCTCCGGGGGGTTCGTTATATCCTGAAGTAGCTAGGAGCGTTCCGGTATACCAGGGTGAGAATTTAGAGAGCTCATTTATAGGTTCATCTGTATGTGGTGGCAAGTGATGGGAGGGTCTAGCATACAAGCCACAGGTTAATAGCATTATATATAGGTATTTCATATTTATCTCTCAGGACTAAACATTACGATAATCAAATAAATGAATTAAATTAAAGACCCGGCTGCTGTCTTAACGAAATCTTAATGATCTAGCGCAAAATATCGATATATTAATTAAAATTAATAATTTTAAGTTTTATTATTAAACTATAATAAAAAATACTTGATAATTTTATTGAATTACTTGAAAATTATACTTAAGGGAAACTTTGATTATCAGGAGATATCGTGGCTAAAGAGCTTCCTTTCAACCCATTACGTTTTATAAAAGGATCTCATCAACAAACCATTTTTGGGTCCTTTTTCAATTTTCATATTTCTCCCAAATCACAAAGAGCATTTATCAAATTGGATGATAATGATGAATTAGCCATCGAAATATCCACACCAAGAAAATGGAAAGAGCATGATCCTACTGTAGTGATGATTCATGGACTGTGTGGCTCTCATAAATCAGCTTATTTAATTAGAATGGCTAAAAAATTAAAGCGGATCGGCATTAGAGCCGTTCGGTTGAATTTAAGAGGCTGTGGTTCTGGCAAAGGCCGAGCTAGAAAGATCTATCATGGAGGCCAGAGCACGGATGTGTTGCATGTTTTGAAAGAGATAAAAAAGCAGACTCCGCATTCTCCTATTATTTTAATTGGCTTTTCTTTGGGAGGCAATATTGTATTAAAATTGGGCGGAGAGTTAAAGCAACAAGGCTCGGACTATTTACATGCCGTAATGGCTATCAATCCCCCAATGGACATGCTCGCTTGCGTAAAGCGTATGGGCCAAGATGAGAATAAGTTTTATGAAAGGTATTTTGTGAAGTTAATGAAGGAGGACTTGGCTTTTCGCCAAAAGCTATTTAATGAAGATTTACCGCAGGTTGTTTTGCCCAAAGAAATGACTTTAATGGATTTTGATGAATTATATACGGCTCCTTATTTTGGTTTTACGAATGCGATAGACTATTACACTAAATGTAGTGCCATTAATTTTGCTTCTGATATCAGTGTGCCATGTAGAATACTGTTTTCACAAGATGATCCCATTATTGCCATGCCCGCTTTTGAAAGCATTCAACTCCCAGAAAATGTAGAAGTATATACAACTAAAAATGGAGGGCATATGGGCTATCTTAGCTCTCCGATTAAAGAAGGCTTTCATTGGTTAGATAAAATCCTGATTCAGTGGATTACGCAACATTTTAAGTGGGAGAAAAAGAAAAAAAGGTTTATACAGGATCATAGCAAAACTGTGGAGCCTTTTGATGAATATAACCAGTCCTAATTTTTCGCAACAAGATCTCATTCCTAGTTTATACACCTGTCAGGGAAAGAATATAAACCCAGAGCTAACCTTTACAGATGTGCCAAAAGAAGCACGTAGTTTAGTCTTAATTATGGATGATCCCGATGCTCCAATGCGAACCTATGTACACTGGGTTTTGTATGATATTCCACCACATGTCACTTCGATACCCAAAGATAGTTCTGTCGGTACCCAAGGAATTAATACTTCTGGCAAATTGGGATATGTAGGCCCATGTCCACCTTCAGGCGTTCATCGGTATTATTTTAAGCTTTATGCATTAGATGCTTTGCTTAATCTCAAAGAGGGAGTCACCAAAGAACAAATCCTTCAAGCAATGGAAGGACATATTCTGCAGACTGATGAGCTGGTCGGTCTTTATGAGAAGGCTTGATCTTTATCATAAAATTCTTAAAATTGATTTAAAGTAAACCTAAGGGCAGTAATGAAAGCAATTGTAGAACAGGTGAAAACAAAAGCTCCAGCGAAAAAAGTATGGAGAGCTTGGGCTGACATGTACAATATGAGCAGTAAAAAGGATAAATCCTCTTCTAAAGAAAAGGGGTTTAAAGAAGGTCATAAAGGATATGTTGTTGATAAAGGCGGCAAGAAAGCAACTTATGAGATCACCCAATTAGAGCCAGGTAAGAGTTTTACAATGTCTTGGGGCAATATCTTTTTGCGTATGTTCTTTCATTATTCAGTCCAAGAGGAGCCTAAGGGATCAACTATTTCCTGCAGAGTGACCTTTAGGGGAATTTTTGCCTTCCCTGGGGCTCTTTTTATTCGAAAAAAAATCAAAACAAACCTTATCGAAATGTTACATCGATTTGCCCAACAGGTCGAAATGCCGATGCCTCAAAGGCGGATTTATCGTTAGTGGTTGATAATCAAAGCGTTGCGTTAAAAACAACCGCTGTGTATAAAAACATGTAAATAATTATTTCAAACCCAACTTTATCAGGTGCGTTAAATTAAAATTATGATTATATAATATAAATTACTTAATATAGATTTTTATAATTATTATTTGTATAATATATGTATTAAAACATATATTATAGATAACCTATGTCCTTTATTTTACAAGGTATACAATCTTATTTAGATTCTTATCTACCCCACAATAGTGTAGGTAATTTTTTTAGAGAAATGACTCAGCTATCGACAGCTGCAGCAGCAGATCCTGCAGGTACAGCTGTAGTAACAGCATTGGGATTGTATGGCGTTGCAGAAGAGGTTCATGACGTTGCTCATCAATCATTAGTTTCCTTAAGAACCTGTCCAAGAAGAACTAGAGAGCATGCGCATCAAACGAGATTGGCTATTGAAAATGGGGTTGAGGCTGTTAGAGAAACAGCAAGAGATGTGCGCGGTGAGTTCGAACATATTGGAGACATGGCTGCTGAAGCAGGTGCAGATTTATATCAGGAAGTATTGTTACCCAGCGCTCGGTTTGCAAGCCGAGTAGCTCATGCAACACCTGCGTATATTAGAGGTTGTCCAAGAAGATCACGTAGAGTTGTTGCTGCAAGCCATGCTGTAATGCAAAGAACTGCTAGAGCGGTTAATCAGGAAGTCAGAAATATTGGTACAGGATTAAGATTAACAGGACGCATCATTCGAGTGATTCCCCGAGCAATGGCTACAAGTATTCGTTCGGGTGTACAACGGGTAAGACGAACCGTAAATAGCTCGGCTAGAAGATTGACAATAGAGGCCGTAAATGCGGGACGATCCACAGTTTCTACAGGTATTCAAGTAGCTCAAGTGGTAGCAGCAGGCGTGGGTAATTATGGATTAGAAAGAACCCGGGATGCCATTGCATATACAATGCAACAGTCACGACAAGCTTATGATGATATCGTACTACCTGAACTTGAAGCACTTCATGCTGCAGCTGATACTGTTTATCAAAATCAATTACATCAGACAAGAGTTGTTCCTATTGTGGAACGATCAAGAGATGGGGCCGTAGTCACATCTAGAGCTTTATTTACTCAAGCAAGAGCAGCTGCTCATAGAGAATTAAATCCTGATCAACGATTAGGCATTCAAAGAGTAAGAGAGTTTGTCGGAAGATTGAATAGAGAAAAAGTGGTTAATGATGTTACAAAATTTGCCACTGATCGTGGCATGGAGCTATTGAGTCAGGCAGGGTGGTTTCAGTCTGGAAGAATTACTCCTGCTGTCAGATATGTGATAAAATATTATTTTCCCTTTTCACGTATTTTCCTTTGGATGTTCGATAAAAGCGTTTGGTTAACTTTCACTATCATTCATTTCACGTTAGGGACATTGAGAAGATTTTTAGGATTATTTCATCGAGAAATGGATAGACATTTGGAATGGCTTTATAATGTCACTCAGTTAGGTACAGCATTAGATGGGGCTAGAGGATTCAGAGCTGGAATAATGGAATCCGCTACTCGTCCAATCGTTGAGTCCATCATTAGAGAAAATGTAGTTGAATATTTCGATTTAGCAGTACAAAAAATTAATGATGATCGTTTTGCAGCCATGGTTTATGCATGGTTAAGAAATAAAATTGATGATCCTAAATTATCTGATCTTACTGAAGAGCAGATCCATAGTTTAGCGATAACAACTATCAATAGTATCTCAAGAAAAATGACAGAATGGATAGCCCTGCTTTTTGGGTCTGTTCGAGAGAAAATGGATTATTTCCAACGATATGGACTAGTAGGGGTATTAGCTTTAATGCAAAGAAACGCTCCAGATTTAGTGGATGCAGGACTAAAACTAGTCGGAGTTCGTTTGATACATTGGGTATACAATAACGACGAAAGCTCCAGACAATTTTTAGTAAACCAACTTGTAGACCTTACAAGAGAATTTGTTATTGATCAATCTGCGGACAATATGGCTTTATTTAGACAGTCTATAGAAGAGTTATTCATACATCTTCAAAGGAATTTAACACCTGCTTATAGAGCATTGATCATGCAAAGAGTTCTATTGCATTGTAGAGATACGATGAATCCTGAAACATTGGCTATTATAAATCGCTATATTGAGCGAAATTTACCTGATACAATGCGTGCAATGACTGATGCAGATTTACTATATTCTTTAGTTATGCAGGTTGTTCTTACCATGAATACTGCAGAAAATCTTACTCCACGAACCATAGAATTTTTCACACGAAATAGACAATATATCTTTGATTTCATTGCACAAAATATCGTGGAAACGAATTTAGAACATATCGAAGATACGGTAGAAAATAGATTAAAATTCGTTCGAGCGATTTCTGAATTACTAGAAATAGTGTACCAGCAAATTCCAAGAAACATGTGGGAGTTTTTAAGAGGACAAGCTTTAAATCATTCCACTGAATTCTTAAGTCCTGATCAAGCACATCGTATTGGAGCAAGCATTAGAGCACATGATATGCCAGATGCTACGGGTGTAATAAGACCTATAGATTTTAATACAGAGTTCTTAAAGGTATTGATTCGAACTGTGGGTTCTATTAGTCAAGAAACCACCCCACACTTTATGGCATTGGCAAGAGAAAAAAGACATCTAGTTATCCGCTTTTTAGCAAACCTACAGGTCAATTCTGGAATGGAAGATATGATTGCGGTTGAATCAAGAGGAATTTTTGAGGAGTTTTTCTATGAGCTATATACCACGATTTTAGATCGTATGGATCAGGATAGCTTAAAACAACTGCTTAATATAGTACTTGAAGAGATCAGACCATATTTAATTGATGTTGAATATAATGCTCTTCATAATAGAGTTACTACTGGGTTGCCAGCTGATAGAGCCACATTTAATGCATCTCTGATACAAATTTTATCCGCTACCGTTTCTCATTTAACTCCAAATGTGCGTCAATTGATTGCCAGAAGCATAGCTGACTTCACTGCAAATTATTGGATAGATAATCCAATTCAAGCAGAAAAATGCCGAGATGTTTTTGCTATTTTTGACAGAGCTACAAATCCTGTTACTGAAGTCTATTCACTTAGCAGACAAGCCTTAGAACATGACATGCATGAAGGACAGTTAAGTGCATTATTACACAGACTTCATCCCCATGCGCCTGTAGATGCAATTCGTGCATAATGGTATGTCCGTCCTTAGTTTTCTAATTTAAGAAATTCATTTTCTCTTTTGATTTTAATTTAAGCTGTTTCATATACTTCCCAACTTAATCAATAAGGATTATTAGTAAATGGCAATTGCATGGATTCGTGACACAGCAGCATGGTTATACCATGGAATGCATGTACCAAATTGTGCGAGACAAGGAGCAAACAATTGTCGTAGGCGTACTGCTGATGCTATCGCAAGAGTTCAACCACATATACAACAAGTTACACATCAGTTGCAAAGAGGGGTTCGGTATGTAGATAGAGCCGTAAGAACAAGAATAGATGATGTTCTTATGCCGATTGATAAACGAATTGATGTGATCAGAGCGGGGCCTCAACGAGATTATATTATTCGTGAAGTGCTTATCTTTTTACATCGGATTGTTTCTAGTCCACGGTTCAATAGTGATGAATTAATCGAAAATGCAATCGATGAAGTGTCTGAAATGGCTTTAAATATTTTGGATAATTATAAGATTATAGAAAACATTGATTTTCTAGCACTTATTTCCTGCGATTTAACGCGTGGGGAGATAACTAGAGTGTTAAATGGAACCGGACTTCCTAAATGGGCAATTAAAGCGACAGATAAATATTTACAAGGTATTAACTTATTTGTTGGGGATAATCTCCTCCAACGAATATGTGCTAAGCTGGTATATCTATATATATGCATGCTCTATTACTTATCTTTAGGAAAGATTGATGTATACGGCTTTATAAAGTCCAAGTTTATTCAACTAGGTACTGAAGCCATTAGAGATCATGCCCAAAAATTTTTACGGCCATTAATAGAATCAGATTTTTCCTCATCCATAACCGATCCAATAAATGACTTTTTGGGAAAAATGCACACTAATGAGCTAACATTTAATAGAGAGGATGCTATTGGAGTGATTAATGCTCTTACCCGTATGTTGGGTCAGTTTGTTGATGGAGATCTTCGTTTGGCAGTGGATAATGCCCGGCCTAAAATAAATGAATTAACCCAAAAACTTACTCAATTGGGATTCAATACCCAAGCGGATTTGATAAGAGGACAATTACATCTTTTTTTAAGTAGTTTGACTATTGGAAGACTTAATCTTACTGCGGATGATAAAGAAAAATTGCGTGTTATTCAAGACAGCTTACAGGCATTATTAGACAGTGCTATTTTACCATTATTGGCTTTAAGAGATCAGAATGAGGCTTTAGGCGAAGCGCTTGCAGATCCTTTTGCTGAAGCGGTAAGATTACAGCAAAGAGAACGACTGGAAAGCCCAATAAAAGCAGCTGAAGAAGAATTTAAAAAGCAGCTGAGCAATTTGCAAATATCAATTAATCTATTTTTTAGCCAATTTAATAGGGAGAATAGTGGATTGATATCAGTAATTGATCATGCATTATCCTCCACAGCGGAGAAAGTGGTTTTAAAATATGACAGCAGTGCATCGGATGAAAATCGAGATGCTGTAGCGAGAGCCATGCTCAGAGGAACTATGGGTTCTTCATTAGCAGTTGCTGGGGGCTTTTTGCTTTCAGGAGTGATATTACCAATACTCGGAGCCGCATCTTTTATTGGAGCTGGCGTAGGAGCAGGGTATGTCCATCAAAATGGAATTCCGGGAAGCGGGGCTATATCAAATATATATGATCGTGTAACTGACCCAAGAAGTTATCTAATGCCTCTAGCAAGCGCTGCTCAAGAAGAAGAGAGATTGATTAACGGTATTATAAGTACTGTGGATAGAATATTAACAGATCTTGAGAGAAGAAGAAAACTATCAGATATTGGACAAATATTAGGAGTTAGACATAATCCCAAAGAACATTTCCTAACAATGGTTCGAAAAATTGTCGGAAGACATCCTAGTCATAGAGCTGATGTAAAACTTTCTCAATTTGCTCCTATTATTTCTGAAGCGTTACTGAGCCTTTCAAGAGGAGTTAATGCCGTGATGACACCAGCACTAGCTCAAGCACGCACTAACTTTCAGGCAATTCGTTTTTAACCAGAGTTGGTTTTTTCTCTGCAGAGATTTCTTCAGAAACTCTTTCTGCATGAGATAGATAGTCTTTATGTAATGAACGAACAGCAAACATCCATCTTATAGTCATCAATAATACTATTGGTAAGATGTACTGTGTAATAGAAAGTACAGATCCACTTAACGTAGCGAATTCTATTAAGAAAATCTGTATCCATGCCGATCCAGATTTACCTAATCGAGATCCTACGACATCGATAGCCGCTTTTCCTTTTGTTTTTCCTTCATTATCAAGAGGAATAAATGCCATCTCTTTGGTAGGATCAAAGAAGGAATATTTCACAGCCTTGCTCAATATGTTTTGAAACGCACCGAATATGACTATAAAAAATAAAGAAGCCGCTCCAAATGAGTAAATAGGGTAGTGATTATGTAAAAAGACCAAGCCCAAAAACAATGTCCCCGTTGTTCCTACAATGATAGGCGGGATCATTGCGCTAAAACGCCATCCAAAAAAGCGGATGACGTTGCCTCCTACGAACACAGAGATAAAAAAGGATATTATGCCTACACAAGACGTAATAGTTCCCCAAAAGGACTGATAATCTGCTGGGCTGGGGTAATACAGTTTTAAATTAGCTTTCCAGGTTACTTCAACAAGATTCATGACCAACCCATAGCCAATTACCATTAAGGAGATATAGCGTAAATGTTTTGAAGAAAAGACATGCTTTATACCCTCAATTAATGAGAGGCGGGTCCTAGTATTAGAAATATTTTGAGCATTTTGTTGTTTGTTTATCGCATGCTTTACAACCCACCAATGTAGGGTTAGGATGAGGAACCCAAAAAATAAAATATAAGCTATGAGCCACTGCAGTGTAAGTAGGTAGCTTTTTTCAATAAATTTTTTCGCATAGAACCAAACCAAGGGACCTGTTGCAAAAGCAGCTAAATTACCCCCTGCACTAAACAGTGTATAAAATCTTTTAGCTTCATGAATAGGGGAGATTTGATTCATGAATCCCCAGAATAATAAAAATATTACTATACTCCCCCATAACTCAGAAAAGACAAAAAATAGAGTTTGGGGCCAATGGCGATATACAGCTACCCAATATTGATATTTTTCTCCAAAGCGTTGAATGAGCCAATCAGCGCTTTGATGGGGGCATATCAGCTCCCTATTGGGATAGAGTACAAATCCATATAAGGCAAAAAAGGCTAAGAAAAATATGATAATCCCATAGAAAAGGGTGGAGCGTTTAAAGTGATTGGAGAGTTTTGCATAAATAATTGATGCCAAGATAGCTATAGGAAGAACAACCCAGCCCTTTAATACCGGTATGACTTCAGCTCCGGAATTTTTTGTTGTAACAACCAGCGTGTCTTTCAAAGAGGCCAAGATGCCATAGTTAAAAGAAATAAAAAATTTAATTAAAAAAAGCGGCAAAACTTTTTTTAATTCAAAAGCATGTATAGGCCATAATCTGGCTCGCCATTTTCCAAAAGGTGGATTCATAAACTAGGGTAGTTACAATTATTTTTTCACCAAGACTTATTCTACCTGAAATAGGGGTTAAAAAGGAGCATTATTTATTAGAAAATCTTTTTTTTATACAAAGACTTTTCTTTTTCAAAATGCGCTATAATGACCGTTGAAACACTGACGGTCAAAATATTAATACTAGATCTAAACATATCGATTAATCGGTCAACAGCAAAGAGTAGAGTAACCCATTGCGATGTCACCCCAAAGCCTTTTAAAATTATGATTACCGTAATAATGCCGGCGGAAGGAATACCTGCAATGGCAAAGGAGCAGATAAAAGCGTAGAAAAATAAAGAAATTTGTAACCATAAACTATTCTCTACCCCTAAAAATTGTAGTAGAAAAAAAGCGCCAATATAAGCATATAAAGCCGAACAGGCCATGTTCAGTGAAGTTCCTAAAGGAACTACTAGACTAGCGATACGATTTGAAACACCGACATTTTTTTCCATGCAATCTAAGGTGATAGGTAATGATGCGGAAGAGGAGCTAGTAGAAAAAGCAGTAATCAATGCAGGAGACATGTTGCGAATGTGAGCAAAAAAGGAATATCTAGTAAAAGCTTTAAAGACAATCGGAAGGACAATAAAGGCAAAAACAAACATGCTTATCAGCATTATTAAGACAAAAAAGCCTAAAGAGAGCAGGGTTTGTATACCTGTATCTGCAATATGTTTTGCGACTAAGCAAAAAACAGCAATGGGTAAAAATTTCAAAATATAGTGTGTAAAGGTTATAAAGGCTTGGAAAACACTATCAAATAGGGAAGACAATACCTGTCGATGCGCTTCCTTTAGTTGGCTGATCGCATAGCCGAATACAATGCTAAAAAAGATTAGTCCCAATATTTGGTTTTTGGAAAAAGCTTCGATGATATTAGAAGGGATGATTTGAAGAATTATTTCATAAAAAGTCATAGGAGCAACAGGATGCGTATGAGCAGCTAAAGCAGCTTCTGGATTTTGGGTTAAAATATTCTGGGCAGTGGTAAAAAACTGTTCTGAAAAGATATTGGTTATGACAAAGCCAATGAGGATAGCTGAGAAATTTAGCAATAAAAAGATACCAATTGTTTTCCCACCAACTCGTCCAAAAGAATGGTTTTTTGCTATTTTCATCACACCAACGATAATAGAAGCGCTTATCAAAGGCATGACAATTAAGGTTAAGGCATTGATGAATAACTGACTGACTAGATTAAAAACATTATAGATAGAAATACTATCTTTTGAAGTAACGGGAATAAAAAACCCTGCAATTACAGCAACGATGATAATGATTAAAAGAGTCCAGATAAAATTAAGATTTTTCTTCATAAAAAACCGCGTAAATTTATGAGGAGCAATTTTATCAATAAGCTACAGATTTAGCTACTACTTTTTAAAATCGGAGGCTAAGACCACCCCGAACGATTAAAGAACTATTTAGCGTTTGTCCTGGTACATAGCCTTTCATTTTTGCTCCGATCTCTGCAGCTAGTGATATTTGAGAAGGCTTTTGATTGAGCACCATAGTCAATAGACACGAGCTGCTCATACCCAGGCGTCTTTGTTCAAAATCAAAAATTCTGTTGGTATAGTAAATAAGCATTTTAGGAAAATAATGGGGTTGGAAGAACCCGTCGAATTTAAGACCTACAAATAATTTATTTAACCGAAAGAGCTGGGGACATTCTATCCCTAGCCCATAAATTTTCGGTTGATTTGCATTCCATTTATAATAAAAATAAACCGGTTTATCGGTAAAAGTCATGAAATTCTCTATGACATAGTCCACACCAAATGGGCTTAAACTAATATGAAATGCAGGGAGATGTTTTGTACTGCCTAGAGGGATCGAATGAATCGGAAAGGTTTTCCCACTGTAGATATAGGTAAATAGTGAAGCAATCGAATAAAAGGTCATTGGATCTAGAAAGTTTAAATATGACAGATTTTGCAGCTGATTCACGCTTATTGGAGCTACATGTGTTGCATTGTAAATGCTTACATAGCTTTGAATATCATTTGAATCATGATGATGACTGTGTTGGCTAGCAAAAGCAATATAGAGCGTTGAATCATGTTTAGCTAAAAAATACAAGGTTGAAAATTGAGGATAAATGGCATTTTCGTGAAGCCATTTCATTTCCAAACTTCTGGCTAAAATGGTGGTAGCTTCTATTCCAGCTATATCCATAGCTAGCATTTCGCTTGGACTAATGCGGCTGATATCACTGATATGAAACTGGGTAGACCCTCCCCCTCGTCCATAGGGAGGGGGCAATCGGATTGCATATTTGCTAACTTTAATCTTCTTATCCCCAAATTCTCTAGCTCGAAACCCGTGTCCAAATATTTCGTGCTGTACGACCGTGGAGGTAAAGTTTAGCGGAAACCATACCAAAACATTTTCAGTAAACCTTCTTAGGATTTTTGGAGCTTTACCTTTATTTTGGGGAAGGCGTTGAGTTTGGTAGAGTAAAAATTTTTCCACAGTCAGCAAGTTCTCTGCCCCGCTGTAGGGAGAAAGATATTTATCTACCATAAGCTGTTGCTGCGTAAATACCCAAGCAAATAAAGCAAATGACATGAGAACAGCTTTAAAAATTAAGCCCAATCTCAAATTTAACTCCATAATCAAATTGTTTGGCTGAAGGTGTATACACTTTTTCTTGATTATTTAATAAAGCCATCCATTGGCCAGCTTTCATGTTAATATCATTTATATAAGGGACAATAGCTATATCAAATGGATAGAATTTGGGAAAATAAAAATAATTTGGTAATTCGATGCTATATTGCCATTTTTTACCGATGGATCCTTTATCCGTAACGATTTCTACAGAATATACATTACTATCTTTAGGAAAGATCTTGGCCCTACCGTCCATCATTTGCATCATTTTCCCTTGGATAGATATTTTCCAAAAATAGGTTAATAGAACTGTGATATAAGCACCTCCGCCAAGATAGTTCCAGTTATATTTTACCTCAGAATAAGTAATAGAAGGGTTATCATCAGCGATACGATTCATGTAATGATATCCTCCAACAACGAATAGAGAGAGAAGACAATTGCGAGCAGGCATTAGTGTTAAGCCACCCCTCAGTTCATAGTTGGATATATCATTTTTTATATCAGTTTGAAAGTAGCTGCTTTTTTCTAAAGCTTTATCCCAGTTCTTATAGATTTCCCCTCCCCAATAGATTGAATTAGGAGAGATGAAATCATAACCTGCCCATATCCCTTTAAAAATTCCATCTAGGCTAGAGGTTGATTTGTCGATGTACATTTGAGTGATCTTTCGGTAATATAAATCCGTACCAATATAGAGTCTATTAGCCAACTGACAAGCTGCTTTTGCATGCAGATATCCGAAAAAGAATATAAATAAACCAAAAAGTGTCTTGCCCATAATGCATATTGTTTGGGCAAAGGATACAATAAAAAATAATTGCTATCTTCTTTTTTTCTTTATTTTAGAGAGATATTTAATTACACCGATAACACTATCGGGGTTAAGTGATAAGGTATCAATTTTTTCATCGATTAGAAACCGTGCAAAATCAGGGGAGTCACTTGGCGCTTGTCCACAGATGCCCACCTTACATTTATTCTTATGTGCAACAGGAATGAGCATGTGAATCATCTTTTTGACGGCTTCGTTATGAGCATCAAATAAAAAGGCGAGCTCTTCAGAATCTCTGTCTACTCCCAAAACTAATTGAGTGAGATCATTAGAACCTATAGAAAAACCATCAAAGATTTTAGCAAACTCATCCGCTAATAGCACATTAGAGGGGATTTCGCACATGACATAAACCTTTAACCCTTTTTTCCCTTGTTCAATGTCATTTTCTTTTAATACCTGCATCACCTTTTTTGCTTCTTCTACAGTACGACAAAAGGGGATCATCACAATGATGTTATCAAGTCCAAGCTGTTCTCTAGCCATTTTGATAGCTTTACATTCTAATGCAAAACCATCTTTATATAGATCAGAATAGTATCTAGAAGCTCCTCTAAAGCCCAGCATAGGGTTATCTTCTTTGATTTCAAATTGAGCTCCACCAACTAGCTCTGCATATTCATTGGTTTTGAAATCACTCATACGCACAATAACTGGATGGGGATATTGAGCAGATGCAATCTTCGCAATCCCTCTTCCTAATATGTCGATAAAATAATCTTCTTTAGAGGGGTAACCTTGCGTCATTTTGGCAATTTTATTTCTTAAAGCGGCAGGTTTTACTTTGGCAAAATGGGCCAAAGCCATGGGGTGGATTTTTATCATATTGTTAACGATAAATTCCATGCGAGCAAGTCCAATACCTTTACATGGAAGTGGCCACCATCGATATGCAGCGGCAGGACTAGAAATGTTCATCATAATAGGAAAGGGGGGCTCCGGAAGTTTATCCAGATCAGTTGTTGTTGTACGAAATTTTAACTCTTTAGCATATACATTACCTTTATCACCTTCTGCACAGCTCAAAGTAATGAGCTGACCATCCTTCAATACGCTAGTTGCATTATTAGTACCAACAATAGCTGGGACATCGAGTTCTCTACTCACAATAGCCGCGTGGGAAGTACGGCCACCATGATCTGTGATGATACCAGCTGCTATTTTCATTATAGGTACCCAGTCTGGAGCTGTGGTTTGGGTGACTAAGATAGAGCCTTCTTTGAATTTGCCTATTTCTTTAATATTTTTGATAACTTGCACTTTTCCTACAGCTATAGCCTTTCCAATAGCCAAACCAGTTAAAATCGGTTTGGCTTTTTCTTGTAGGCTATAATCTTTAAAGGCCGTAGATTTCTTCTGTGATTCAACAGTTTCTGGGCGGGCTTGTACAATATAGAGTTTTTGGCTGTCACCATCTTTAGCCCATTCGATATCCATAGGTTTTTTATAGTGCTCTTCAATAGCCACAGCCCATTTGGCAAGAATCAAGATTTCTTTATCGCTCAAGACAAATTTCGTTCTTTGATGACTTGGTGTAGAAGTGTTTTTAACTTTTTTCCCTTTAGAGTCGTAGATCATTTTCTTTTCTTTGGCTCCTAGAGATTTTTCTACAATGGGTTTTACACCTTTTTTATTGAGAAGGGGCTTAAATACCACGAATTGATCAGGAGTCGCTGTTCCTTGAACGATGTTTTCTCCTAGCCCAAATACGGCGTTGATAACTACTACTTTTCTAAAGCCTGTTTCTGTATCAAGTGTAAATATCACACCTGATCCTGCTTTATCTGCTCGCACCATTTTTTGTACGCCTATTGATAACGCTACTTTCATATGCTGAAATTTTTTCTCTTCCCTATATGCAATTGCTCTATCTGTAAATAAAGAGGCAAAACAATAAAGGCATGCTTTTTCAAGTTCTTTAGCTCCTCGGATATTTAGAAAGGTTTCTTGTTGGCCAGCAAAACTGGCAGAAGGAAGATCTTCTGCTGTAGCAGAACTTCTGACCGCTACATCGACATTGCTTTTTTTATAGTGCTTGGATAATCGATCATAGGCCTTTTGTAAATCAGCGATAAATTTTTTAGAGAACTTTCCGTTTTTGATGAGCGCACGAATTGCTGAACCTGTTTGTTGTAAAGAAGCCTTTTTCTGCCGATAGTTTTTTAAATGCTGTCTTATTAGCTTTTCTAACTTGTTATTCTTGATAAAGTCTTTATAAGCTTTTGCTGTAGTAGCAAATCCATATGGCACTTCGATATGTTCTTTTTTTAATTTTTGATACATCTCTCCTAAAGAAGCGTTTTTTCCACCTGCTATAGGAACATCTTTTATAGATAATTGATCAAAAAATCGAATATATTGCCCTTTTTTCATATGGATAATCCCGGCTAGTCCTAGCCTTTGTATAACCAATGAAACATATTGAGAAAAGGGGTTTTCTTCATTTTTTTAGATAAATATAGAAAAATCATTTTCATGCCCAAGAAACTCGAGATAACGATCAATATACTGGCTAACATATCTGTAAGCCAGTGTGCCCCCACAATTAGTCGGGTAAGAAGAAGTGGGGGAGAAATAATTGTGATCAACCATTTGGAATATTTATCCAAATAAACATGAGCAAAAAGGATTATTGAGAAAATAAAACTTCCTCGATTGGAGGGGAAACAGTGTTCGCTAAATATACGATGACGCCAGTTAGGAGTATTTAATAGCTCTGAAGGAGGGGTAAATGAATATGAAGGGCTCTGGCGATAAATGTTAAGGAGTTTTTTAAAAATAATCGTGTTGAAAACAAGCTGAGTAATCAAGATAAAAAGCATTAACTGAACAAACAGCCTTATTTTATTTTTCCTTTTAGGTAAAAAGCATATCATACAAATAATAATTTGATAGCTCCAGTCACCTAGACGGCTGTTTAGCCAAATGACATATGGATAAATTGTGGGGAAGTCAATCAAAAGCGTATGAAAAAATTGGGCTAAGGTATAGTCTATCTGCAAAGCAATAATCATGAGGTAACTTAGGAAGGTTACCCCAATTAAGCTTACAAAAACCCAAAACTTTTTTTTAAAATAGGAATTATCAATAATTTCTTTAGTTTGCATAAAGCAAGTTTAAAAAGTTTAAAAAAAAATGCACAAGGGGTTTTATTATGTGTAGTGCGATTCTAGGTGTTGTCGGTCAGGCTAGAGAGCTATGGGTAGCTTATGAGCATGTAAGTGATAAGCCTGCATTTCGAGCTTTAAAACGTGCCAAATTTGCCTTTCGTATGGGGATAAATCAATTAGAAGCTAGGGATATTGAAGCGCAAAAACGAGGCGACGCTACATTAAATGATTTTGAAAGAATTACTTTAATACTTATGGATAGGGTTGGATCACTAGTAGCTAACTATTTTTATCACCATTATACCGAATTAAAACACACATGGATAGCAAAAGACCAAGCTTGGAGTGATACACTTCGTATCAACAAGGCAGCAGAACAGTTAAATACAGCTTTAAGCGATATTAAAGGTAATGAACGTTATGAGAATTATAAAAGAGTAAAAGCCCAGTTACAAGAGGAGTTAAACATAGCACAAGAAGAATGGGGTATGTCTCCTACGTCTGTTACGCATCATGAGAGCTTTGAGGAAGGGATAAAACGTATTTTAAAACAGGATTCAATAGATACCGTTATTATACGAAAAGTTTTAAGAATGATTCAGTATTAAACCCATTCTAGGATAACTTTACCACTATTGCCAGCTTTCATTACTTCAAAACCTTTTTCATAATCATCAATCTTATATTTATGCGTGATAATATAAGAAGGATCTAGTCCATTTTCTAGAAGAGAGATCATCTGCTGCCATGTATTAAAGATTTCTCGTCCATAGATCCCTTTGATGAATAAGCTTTTAAAGACGACATTAATCCAGTTAATCCCGATTTGGTTTTTCAAGATACCAAGTAAAGCAATTTTACCACCACAGGCCATCAGATCCACCATTTGATTGAAAGCGAGTTCGCTACCCGACATTTCAAGCCCTACGTTATAGCCTTCATTAATGCCCATGCTAAGCATGACTTGTTTTAAATCTTCTTTAGATACATCGACGATTCTGTCGGCTTTACTTTTTTTAGCTAATTCTAAGCGATAGGGGCTGATGTCAGTAATAGTAACCGTTTTAGCTCCTACAAATTTAGCGATATCTGCAGCCATAATACCTATAGGACCAGCTCCTGTAATCAAGATATGCTGTCCGATTAGAGGAAAGGACAGGGTAGTGTGTACAGCGTTACCCAAGGGATCCAAAATAGAAGCGACATCATCGCTGATAGAATCAGGTAGTTTTATAGCATTTGACGCAGGAATGCTTAAGTATTCAGCAAAACTTCCTGTTCTATTCACACCGATCCCTTTTGTATTTGGGCAATGGTGAGGATATAAAGATCGACAGCTAGAACAGGTTCCACAAATAATGTGACCTTCAGCAGAGACTCTATCTCCGACTGAGATATGTTTAACATTCTTCCCAACTTTAATGACTTTTCCTACGAACTCATGACCTACAGTCATTGGAACTGGAATAGTCTTTTGAGCCCATTCGTCCCATTTATAGATATTGAGATCCGTACCACAGATAGATGTTTTAATAATCTTAATTAAAACATCATCATCGTTCATAGTAGGCAATGGAGCTTCGTAAAGTGTTAATCCCGGAGCTTTTTGTAATTTTCCCAGGGCTTTCATCGTTTTTTTCTTGTTATTTTTTAGCTCTTCAAGCCAAAAATTAGTGTTAATTTTTGTATTATTCATGATAGATGACTCCTAATTCGGTGCCAATTTTAATAAATTTTTCTACAGCATAATCCAATTGCTGTTTGTCAAGCGCAGCGGACATCTGTGTTCTGATCCTTGCTTTATCATGGGGGACAACAGGATAAGAAAACGCGATAACATATATACCTTCTTCAAGCAATTTGTCTGCCATCAGACTGGCTAGTTTGGCATCTCCAATCATGACAGGAATAATGGGATGTGATCCTGGTAATAGATCAAATCCTGCTTGAGACATTTTTTCTCTAAAATAACGGGTATTTTCTTGGAGTTTAGCCCGTAGCTCATCGGATTCTTCTAATAATTTTAATACTTCTAAACTGACAGCAGCAATAACAGGTGCTAGGGTGTTAGAAAATAGATAGGGTCTAGATCTTTGTCTCAGCCATTGGATAACTTCTTTTTTACCAGAGGTAAAGCCTCCGGAAGCGCCGCCGAGCGCCTTTCCAAAAGTACTGGTTATAATATCTATTTGTCCTAAAATATTGTGAAATTCTGTAGTTCCCCTGCCTTTTTTACCGATAAATCCTGTAGCATGACAATCATCCACCATGGTCAGGGCATTATATTTTTTAGCTAAAGCACAGATTTCAGGAAGATTGGCTATGACTCCATCCATAGAAAATACGCCATCAGTAGCTATAATTTTATATCTACAACCAACTGTATCGGCTTGTTTTAATTTAGCTTCTAGATCAGCCATGTCATTATTATTGTATCTATAACGTTTAGCTTTACATAGCCTAACACCGTCGATGATACTTGCATGATTCAAACTGTCGCTTATAATCGCATCTTCTGCTGTAAGAATAGTTTCAAAGAGCCCTGTATTAGCATCAAAGCAAGAAGAGTATAAAATTGTGTCTTCTGTATTTAAAAAAGCGGAGATTTTAGCTTCTAATTCTTTATGAATATCTAATGTACCGCATATGAAACGGACAGAGGCCATACCAAAGCCATATTTGTCTAATGTTTGTTTTGCTGTTTCGACCAAACGGGGATGGTTTGCCAATCCTAAGTAGTTGTTAGCACAGAGATTGATTACCTTCTTTCCATTTTGCAAAGCAATTTGGGCCTGTTGTTTAGAAGTAATCACTCTTTCTGCTTTGAAAAGACCGGAAGTCTTGAGTTCTTCAAATTGTTCTTGAAGATGATCAAAAAGCGTTTGGTAGGCAATTGTCATATTGATTCCTTCACATAATTTTACTGCAAATAATTATAGCTAAAACCGGGAAAAAATTCCGTAGGAAAATTTTTTTTATCAAGGCTTTATTTGATTCTCCTATAGAAAACTATCAAGCAATTTCTTGACATTCTACAATTTTTTCAGTAAGCAGAAATGAGAATAGTAAAGGAATTATTTATGGGTTTAGGAGCATATCGTCGTAAAAGAACTTTTTCAAAAACTACCGAACCAAAAGGCAAACAAGAGCTGCCAAAAAAAATTAAGTCTCATCTTTTTGTTGTGCAGAAACATGATGCTTCACACCTACACTATGATTTTAGAATGGCGATAGGTAAAGCGTTAAAATCTTGGGCAATTCCTAAAGGACCTACTAATTCAACCAAATCAAAAAGACTAGCTATTTTAACCGAAGATCATCCTATGGAATACGCCAATTTTGAAGGGATTATTCCTAAAGGGAATTATGGTGCTGGAGTGGTGATGGTTTGGGATAAAGGCTCTTACAAAAATCTAAAGAAAGATAAAGCGGGCAAAGAGATGCCTATTGAAGATTGTTTTAAAAAGGGACGGATAGAAATCTTTTTGAAGGGCAAGAAGATGAAGGGAGCCTATGCACTGGTACGATTTAGAGGTAAAAATTGGTTAATGGTAAAAATGAAGGATGATTATGCGAATTCTGGGCCAGATTTAGTCAAGACCCACGTACGTTCTGTCAAATCAAATAGGACAATGCATGAAATCAAAAAAAGCAGCAAAGAAAGCTAGTATTAGGTTTATTTCTCCAATGTTAGCCAAATTGGTTGATGAGCCTTTTTCTAAAAAGGGTTGGTTTTTTGAGACCAAGTTTGATGGAATACGATGTATTGCTGTAAAGAAAAATAAGAAAGTGTCGCTTTACTCAAGGAACAAAAAATTGCTTAATGGATCATTTCCTGAAATTGTAAATGCTTTAGAAAAGAATAGAAAAGATAATTTTGTCTTAGATGGGGAAATCGTGACTTTTGATAAAAAGATAACAAGCTTTTCTAAGCTCCAGCCAAGGATTCATAAAAAAAATCCCTCTAAAGAGCTAATTACACAAATTAAGGTCTATTATTATCTATTCGATTTGTTAATGGTAAATGGAGCAGATATAAGAAATGAGCCATTAATAAAACGCAAAAAAGAACTTGCCAAATTTACTTTTGTATCTCCCTTGAGGAAACCTCAAGTTAAGTTAAATCAGGGAAAGGTCTATTTTTCACAGGCTAAAAAACTGGGATGGGAAGGCATTATTGGGAAAGAGGCTCAAAGTCATTATCATTCTAAACGTTCAAGTCAATGGCAAAAAATCAAGTGTGAAAATAACCAGGAATTTATCATCATAGGCTTTACTGATCCTCAGCATTCTAGAATAGGTTTTGGAGCTATATTGTTAGGTTACTATCATAATCATAAACTGCATTATGCTGGCAAAGTAGGCACAGGTTTTGATACAGATGAACTAAAACGATTACACAAGCGATTTTTGCGATTAGAACGCGTGTCTTGTCCAGTAAAAGAGAAAAAGATTCGAGAAAAAAATGCGCATTGGATTCAACCGAAGTTAGTTGCACAAATCAGCTTTACTGAATGGACCAAAGATGGCAAGCTCCGTCATCCTAGATATTTGGGATTAAGAACTGATAAACCCGCAAAACAGGTGAAAAATACGTGAGAGGTAAACGTTCAAGAATTATGATTACCCACCCTGATAAAGTGCTTTTTCCTAAGTCTAAGATAAGCAAGGCACAGATGGGCGATTATTATAGGGTCATTGCAAAAAGAATGATTCCGTTGATTAAAGACAGACCAATCTCTTTAAAGCGGTTCCCTCAAGGCATTAAAAGGCCTGGTTTTTTCCAAAAAAATGTAGAAAAATTTCCTAATTTTATCGATACAACAAGAGTAAAAAAAGTTCAAAGCACAGGAATTAGCATGGTAATAGGAAACAAGGTAGACACTTTAGTTTACCTTGCTAATCTAGATACTATTGATTTTCATATCTGGCTTTCTAAAAAGGACAAACCAACTATACCTGACAGGATCATATTTGATCTCGATCCACCAAAAGGCCGATTTGATTTAGCAAAACAAGTGGCATTTATGCTGAAAGAGTTTATTGAAAAAGAGCTGAAACTCTCTACTTATGTCATGACTACGGGATCAAAGGGGCTGCATGTAGTCATACCTATAAAAAGGGAGAAAAATTTTGATATTACCCGTAAATTTGCTAGAAAAGTGGCTGATAAGCTTGCTAAAGAAAATCCTAAATTGATCACTACCCAGCAGCGCAAGCAAAAAAGAAAAAATCGTATTTATATTGATTGTATGCGCAATGGCTATGCACAAACTGCCATTGCACCATATTCTTTACGTTCCATTGAAAAGGCGCCTATTGCAATGCCTATATCTTGGATGGATTTAAAAAAAATTTCATCTGCTCAGGTAGCAACACTAAATAATGTGAAAACCTATTTAAGAAAAGCAAACCCTTGGCATGATATAGATAGAAAGGCCAAATCTATCACGCAGGCAGAAAATAAATTAGCCGAGCTTTCAGAGCACGGACAATAAAGCCCCCTTGTTCTAAAAGGGATTTTCATTCATCATTTTGGATAAGACTGGTTGGAAGAATGAGTAAGAAAAAAGCAATTTTTTTTGATTTAGATGGAGTGATTGTTCTTACAGAACCTATTCACCTAGCTGCATGGAAAGAAGTTTTAAAAGATCATAGTTTACCCAAAGATTTTTTCACTTTGGAAGAGGTTTTTGGTAAAACAGATTATTCAATGGCAATAGAGTTAATCGATTATTTTCATCTTAAAGAAGCTCCGGAAGCTTTATGTGAAGAGAAGAAGGTATACTATCTAAAGTTATTAGAAAAACCCCTGCCATCTCCTGAAGGGAGGAATGCTTTTTTAAAAAAAGTAACTCAACACTATTTTTTAGCTGTGATTTCCTCTGCAACAAGAAAAGAAGTTGATGAGGTGCTGAAGAAAGAAAAACTATCGCACTATTTTCATTTTGCTTTAGCATTTGAAGATACCAAACATCACAAACCGCATCCTGAGCCTTATCAATTGGCAATGGAAAAAGCAAATATTCCTGCAGAAGATATTTTGGTTATTGAAGATTCTCCACCTGGGATATCTGCTGCAAAAGCAGCTGGTTTAAATGTGATTGCTTTAGCAACAACGACAGCAGATCCGTTTAAGGATCAACAGCTAAAGACATACCAGAACTATAATCAGATTTTAAAAGATCTTCCCCAGTTGCTATAGGGGATAAGCTGTTGTTTTGTTAGGATCTGATTTTTCTTTTATGAGCTTATGTAAAAACTTGATTAGACATAGCATAATTATGCTGGCTGAAAAAGCTCCCCATCCAAGAATGTTAAATGTTTTGGCAAAAGAAGGGTTGGTAATAAGCGGATTGGTTTGATCGGAGTAGCCAAGAGCCATTTTAGAAAAAAGATTTGCTAATATAGCGGCAACACCACTGATCATCATCCAAGTGCCCATCATAAGCCCCTGCAGTTTGCTGGGAATAAGCTGTCCCACCATAGCATAGCCAATAGGAGAAATAAATAATTCTCCTACGCTTTGCAAAAAATAACAAGCAACGATCCAGCCAAAGTTTACCATACCTTGATGATCTGCAAAATGGATCCCTACAGGCAAAATAATAAAGGCTACGGCAATCAGGAACAATGCTACTGAAAACTGAATAGGAATAGTAATGTTCACCCCTCTTTTTCTCAATCGAGTGTATAAATGCGCTAAAGTTGGACCGCCAAAAATAATGATAAGCGTATTGATATTTTGTACCCATTGAGGAGGGATGATGAAATGAAAGATTGATCGGTGCACATTGTTTTCAATGAATAAGATAAGTCCCATAGGAGCCATCATATATAGTGACCAAAATACTAATGACATAGCGCCCAGGATTAAGTAGGCCCAAATCTTTTCTGCGGTCTTTTTTTTCTTTTGTCTCAATGCTATGAAAATGATTACAAAAGCCATAGCAACACCGGTAATCAGAATAAGGTTATTGCTGATAAATGAGAATTTCACTAGCCATTTTAAGCTAATGATAATAGCTAGCAGTAATAGTGCTCCATAAAACCTAAAAAGCCAGCGTTGTTTTATGGAATTATCTGCGAAGTATGTATTTCTATCGAACAAATATTTCCAATGAAAAAATAGCACGATGATAGATAAAAAGTTAGCAAAACCACTTAATAAAAAGAGCTCGCGATAATTTTGAGAAAGTTCAAAAATCCCACCGACAGTAAAACCGATTAAAAAGCCAACATTCATCGCACTGTAGTTCCATAAAAAGGCAGTTTCTCTTCGCTTTTCATGTGGTTCAAAGAACTGGGTAAGCATACAGTTGATACAGGTCACATTTAATCCGGAGCCAGACAAGAAAAAAGCCAAACCCCACAGAAGGGAATATAAAGATAAAAATGAGATTAGAATGCAACCTATCACTTGCAATAACATTCCTAAGACAAATAAGCTGCGATGAGAAAATAATCTTCCGCTGATAAAACCGCCTACTAGATGCAGAGCATAGTTAAATGCCACAAAATTTGCTGTGATGGAAGTCGCATCAATATCGTTAAGTTTAAGTTGCTTGGTCATGTATAAGACAAGTGTGGAGAATAATACGCTATAGCTTAGTGTAGAAAAAATCTGTACTAAAAAAAGAGCACGTACTCCATGATGTTTTCGTAATGATCTGCTATGTGCCATCAATTCTCACAATTTAATTTGAGATATAGTAGGAGAGATATTAAAAGTAAATATGATTGAATCGCTACAACTCAAAGAATTATCTGCCATAAAATGGATTCAGCTATTTAGAAATGACATTTTAGATGGCTGGTTTTATTTTTTATCCTATTTTGATACCGAGTATTTTTACTATTTTGTCATTCCTGTGTTATGGATTGGTTATTTTTGGAAAACAGGACTACGCATTTTGATCTTGTTAATTATCTCAGCTATGATCAATGCCTTTTTTAAAGAGCTTTGGATGTTGCCAAGGCCTTGTCAGATAGATCCGAGTGTTGGGTTGATTGCGATAGATCATTTTGGAATGCCAAGTGGAGCGGCACAGACATCAATGCTTTTAGGGTCGCTATTAATTTATACTTGGAGAAATCGTGTATGGGCTTGGATTCTTGGGATTAATTACATCTTTTGGGTCAGTCTCTCTCGAATATATTTAGGCGTTCATTTTTTCTCAGATCTAGTTGTCGGTTGGGCTATTGGTCTTTTACTGTTTTTAGTGTACATAAAGTGGTTTCCGTTAATGGAAAGGCCGATTAAACAACATCCTGTAATTGCTTTTATTATTGGGCTTATTGTGCTGATCTTAGTTCCCGTTTATGAAAAGGTGCGTTTCATTATCGTTTTTATCAGTTTAGGGCTATTTATTCTGATTGCATATAGAACTAAGCTGCTAATTGATCCAGCCGGTTCATTTTGGCATTTTGTAATTAGATCTATGATTGGACTGGCTGGGATGATCGCTTTGTATTTTATTGTCCAAGTGGTTAATACTAATTTACATTTTTCTGGGATTATATTTAAGAGAGTTTTAGCCTTTTCGTTGATGAGCTGGTTGACGCTTCTTGCGCCGTTTTTGATTAAAAAAATGCGCTTGGTTTAGCTCTTTGTTATTTTCACAAAAAACTTCTTTATGTTAATTTTCTTACAAATTTTTTAACCGGGATGAGAATTATGCGAAAACTTCTTGCGCAGCTAGGGTTCTTCATGGCTTGCATGTCACTATTGCCAGCTATAAATAATAATATGAACCAGAAAGAAATGCAGTATTTGAAACAAGCAATTTCTGAGGCCCTCCCGCAAATGGAAGGATGGTGTTCTCCAGAAAAAGCTCAGGCTATGATGGATTTGATCTTTGAGATAAAACCTAAAATATGCGTTGAAATAGGAGTATTTGGCGGTGCGTCTATTATTCCTACAGCAATTGCTTTAAAATACCTCGATCAAGGGAAAATATATGCGATTGATCCATGGAGCAATCAAGAATATACTGACTCTTGTTCCAATCCAAATGATGTAAATAGAAAGTGGTGGGAATCGGTTGATATGAATTATATTTACCATTATTTTTTGGGGCAGTTAAGAAAATATAATGTTCATAATCAATGCATAGTCTTAAAAGAAAAATCTACAACAGCAGTAGAAAAGATTAAAGAAACTATCGATATATTGCATATCGATGGCAATCATGCCGAATTGGTCGTCTCAAAAGACATAGAGTTATATTTCCCAAAAGTAAAGCAAGGTGGCTACATATGGTTAGATGACGTATTATGGGGTACTACTAAAAAGCCTTATCAAGATCTAATGGCAAAATGTGATTTTATTAAATCAGTTGATAAGGGTAATTGCTATCTATTGCGCAAACGATAATGAATCTAATAATTCGTTTAACCTATTTTTTTTTGATCGTTCAACATTTGCTTTATGCAAATGTTGAACATCATCTAAAAAAAATATCTAATTATCATCCTATTCATAGATATAAGAATATAGACTACGTCTATATGATCAATTTAGATCAAAGACCGGAAAAATTTTTAAGATCACTAAACCAATTAGAACCTTTTGGAGTTTATCCTTACAGATTTTCTGCTGTTAATGGCTGGGAATTGCCATTAAATGTGATTAATGATGTTGGGCTTAAATACACTCCTTTAATGTTGGGTAAGTACATAGGTACTTGTTATCCCTATGATTTACAAGGAAAACCACGACATGAACTTATCTCTCAAGTTGGTAGAGCTTATTTTTGCCATTGCATGTCGAGAGGGGCTATAGGTATTGTCCTTAGCCATCTTTCAGTTTTACAAGATGCTTGGGAAAAGGGGTATCAGAGGATTTGGGTGATGGAAGATGATATTGAGGTAATCGATAATCCAAAAAAATTAGCAAAACTAATCCGAGAGTTGGATAGGCAAGTTGGAAAAAATGAATGGGATATTTTATTTACCGATCAAGATACAAAAAATGTCAAAGGAGAGTATGTACTTTGTTTGACAGCAAGGAGAAGACCTGATTTTTTTCCTAAACGTCCGAACGACTATTCATTGAGAAAAAAAGTGGGTAAAAATTTTATTCAGTTGGGATGTCGATACGGTGCTTATTCCATGATCATCAATAGATCGGGGATACAAAAATTGCTCCATCATTACAAAAAGCATGCTATTTTTTTTCCCTATGACATGGAATATTTTTTACCACCCACAATCAAACTTTTTACTGTAAGAAAAGATATTGTAGGTTCATTAGCAAATGCGATTTCTGATAATGGAGTACCCAATTATGCACGTCGTTAAATACATATTTATACTCTTTATCTTTAAGAATGCATTCTTGGAAGGTTCATTAAAACAACAGGTTGGCCAATGTTTTATGACGCTGGTGTATGGTGAAACATTCACACCAAATATCCAAGAGTTTATAGATAAGACAGCTGTCAGTAATTTTATTTTATTCAATCATACAAATGTCCTGAAAGATCTTAGAAAAGTGGGGAATTTGACGCTTAACCTAAAAAATTATGTGCAGGCTAATTACAGGATTACCCCTCTCATAGCTATTGATCAAGAAGGAGGTGTTGTAGCCCGCCTTAGCAATAATTGCATAAAATGGCCATCGCAAGCCTATATTGGACAGAACCACGGCTTTTTGTATTCCTATTTTATGGGGCAGATGATTGGATTAGAGCTCAATCGAGTCGGAATTAATCTAAACCTAGCTCCAGTAGTTGACATCGCCGCTCAAGACAATGAAACGATGTTGCAGCGTTGTTACGGGACTATGCCAGAAGAGGTAATAAGTCATGCAATGGCCTTTATTGAAGGATTGCATAGGCAAGGTATTTTAACTACTTTAAAACATTTTCCTGGACTAGGAGATGTTCAGCAAGATACCCACAAAAAATTAGGAGTATGTAACAGCTCGTTTTTTCAACTTGAGCAGAAGGATTTAAAGCCTTTTATTGAACTGTCTTCTAGGACTGATGCAATCATGGTATCACACGCTATTTATTCTGCCATAGATCCCAATAACCCAGCCAGCGTATCAAAAGCAGTTCTTGAACTTTTGCGTTATAATTATGCTTATGATGGTGTGGTCATAAGCGACTCTTTAACTATGAAAGGACTGGTTACAGATCAGAGCACAGTGGAAAAAGCAATAGAAGGCATTTCAAAAAGAGCTATAGAGGCTTTCAATGCCGGATGCGATATTCTAATTGTGGCGAAATGTTCTTGGGCGGATTTTAAGACGAATGAACAGGTTGATTATCATATTATAGAAAAAGTGGTCGAAAACTTCGCAGATGCTGTAAATAGTGGTGTAATCTCTAAAGAACGATTTGAAGAAGCTCTTAGCCGTATCAAAAGGCTAAGAGCTAAAATACCTAGTCGTTATTAACCACTGTGTTAATATCAAAAATTAGGTTTTTACCGCGTGATTCAAAGCTAAGTTTAAAATACTGTTTAAAAAACTTACGATCTTTTTGCCAATTTTTAAGGTCTGAGCTTAACAACACTGTTGTTCCTTGTTTTCTTATATAGACATCTTTATCAAAGGTTATGTCTGGTATCAATGGACATTGTTGTAGTTTAAAAAGTCCACTAAGAAAATAGTTGGTAGAAATTCTGGTTCCTTTTTTAACCCATAATACAACATCTTGATTATCGAGAAGGTGGGCATGAGTAATATCTCCTAACGCTCTTTCTAAATCATGATCGCAACCGGTTAGGCTTTCTAATGAGAAGCTTTTATTAGAATAAACCTTTGCAAGTTCGTCTAGAGCGATGATTTGATAGTTTGAGTTAGAAAACAGCGAAGTAGCTAATAACATAAATGATAAAGATAAAAATTTCATAGATGACTCCTGTTTTGCGAAAAACGATAAGCCATTTTATTCTTTACGGCAAACAAATTAATTTACAAAAGTTGTCTTTTAGAAAGTTCTTTTTCGAGTTGATCTTTGGATTGGAATAAAATGGCATCAATCCCAAGATCTGTGGCCGATTTAACATTGTTTGAGTTGTCATCGATAAAGATAATATCTTTAGCAGGGATTCTTAAATGATTAATCAGGATTTGAAATGCCTTGGGATTAGGTTTTTCGATGCCCATTTCACAAGAGAGTAAGCATGGATCAAATGGTTTATAATATCCAATGTGCTTTAGCAGTCTAGCATGGTTAATATCAATGTTTGATAATAAGCCTACTTTAATCTTTTTTTGTTTTAAACGATCAACCAAAGCAAACATGTCCTGATTTATACAGACACTGCGTTTATACACAGATAAAAATACCAATTGCCAGCCTTTGGGTAGAGAAATGGTATTACGTTTTGCATAACTTTCCCAGAATTTGATGTAGTCAGCAGAATCTGGATCCAGTTGTCTTCGTTCTTTGTTTATTTTTAAAAATTCTTCTTCTGATAGATTAAAAGTATCGCAAAAGAAATTTACAACCGTTTGACGGTCGGTTTCTTTAGTTAATACCCCTCCAAAATCAAATACCACGACCTTATTAGAAGCTAACAGATTAAATAGAGGAATTACCATAAATACTAATAATTTGAAAAAAATATATTGCATCTTTTATTCAAGCGTTGCCCAGGATAGGACTCGAACCTACACACCTCGCGGCACCAGATCCTAAGTCTGGCGTGTCTACCAATTTCACCACCTGGGCAAAAAACTATTTTGGTGATGATTTTAAAGAGCTATTATCATCTAAAACAGTATTTTCTGCAATGATTTCCCCGTGAAGAGGTTGATAGACAGGCCTTGCCTCAAAGCCGATTTCTTTAATAGCATATACCAGGCTAGCAATAGCTTGCCAGGGCGCATATTGATCGATATGTAATAATACCTGTGTATCTGCTTTTTCTACGGGCAAGGCACCAATACTGTGCTGGTGTAACAGTTCTTTTTGTATCTTTTCTTGAGTTTCCATTGGATAGTCGAAATAATCCGTCATCCATTTATAGCTGCCATCTTTAGCGATGCTGATATTGATTTGTTGCTGTGAAGTAGTGGGAGTAATGGTTTTATTATGTTTTTGTTTTTCGAGTTGTACCAAGTCCAGATTACTATCAAATAGAGTGGCCCTAGTTACAGCTAGCGTTGCAAAAAAAGCGAGCATTAAGAATAGAAAGTCAATCATAGGAGCTAGATTGAGACTTAACTTGGGTTTTATTTTATCTTCTGGAATAAGACTCATTATCTTTCCTCTTTTTCATGGGTGATCAAATTACTTAAATCTACCGCTTCATTTTCTATTCTGCTCAATGTTTTCACTAAGCGATATTTTAACATGGAAGAAAATACCATGGAAATAATAGCCACAACGAGCCCGGCAACAGTAGTTCCGACAGCAATACCCAAACCATCAAATAAAGAAGTAATGCTTTCTACAGAGCGATTTATATCGTAAAAAGCGTAAAACATCCCAATCACAGTACCTAAAAGTCCAAGCATAGGTGCAATGATTACAATATCGTTAAGAATTGAAATCTTTTGCCAGTTAGGAGTTGTCAGCCTTCTCCCTTCAGATTTCATGGAATCCACCATAAACTCAGGTCCGTATTTTCTTGTTGATAGCGCTGACGAAATCATCTGGGTGAGTAAGCTTCTGTTTTTTTCACAATAATTAAGAGCAGACTGCCAATTTTTTTCTGCTAAAAAGGCTTTCAAATGTTTTACAGTTTTGGGAGTTGCAGCTTCTTTCATTCTGAAGTTAACCAGAGAATATAGCCATACAACTACCGCTGAGATGGACATGAATAATAAAGCTGAATAAATAATAGGGGAGGCTCCGAAGACTTGGCTTAAGCTTAGCGTTGCATTTTTAGCGGGTTGAGAAACCTGGTCTGCCATTAGCCAATGGCTAGAAAGTGTAATAAGGCCTAGAAAGATAAATATTTTTTTATTCATGTCAAAGTCTCCTGTCGCAATACAATGATTAATTTGAAAATAGCAATTTGATAACGATATATGCAAGAGAAACAAATTGCTTTTGCGCTTTAGCGATAAATTCTTTAGAATAATCTGCATGATTAGTGAAAAAATAAAGATTCCCTTTTCATGGGACCGAAGACGTCCTTATCGTATGGAAGGGTTGTTATATTTACCACCATTATTCTTTTCTCACGCCCATTACAAGGCTTTATTTGATCTCAAGACTCTTTTTCCTAATTACTCAACAATACAGATAGAGTTTTGTAGTGGTAATGGACAATGGATTGCAGAAAAAGCGCAAGCAAATCCCCAGCAGGCTTGGATTGCAGTGGAAAAACGCTCAGACAGAGCTAGAAAAATTTGGAAAAAAGTGAAAGATCAAAAACTGAATAATGTATTTGTTGTATGGGGGGAGGCAGAAGTATTTTCTAAATATTACCTTGATGAAGATGCAGTAAATGAGGTTTATGTTAATTTTCCGGATCCATGGCCAAAAAGTAAACATGAAAAGCATCGATTATTAGACCATTCCTTTTTAAGTTCTTTAAAGAAAATTTTAATAGAAAATGGATCTATAACCATTGCTACGGATGATAAGCCTTCTGCTTTACGGATGATCGATTTATTTCTAATAGATAATAATTGGGTATCAAAATTTTCAGCTCCTTATTATACTCATAGTTGGCATGAATATGGAGACTCTTTTTTCAAGGCTCTATGGGCAAGCCAAAACAAACAAATTTTTTATTTGCAATTTGAATGGAAGAAAGAAAACTATGCAAGCGGCAGCAGTAGAAATACAGTGGGATTATAAGCATTTTTATCTCAATCAAAAACCATTTTTCCCGATTATTCAAACTGATGGGGGATTTAATCCTAAAAAGTTCAATGGCTATGTGATTACTTTGCCCTGTCGTGATGAAAACAATCTGTTTTGGGATCATCAGATTGCTTTTGCAGAAGATGTATTGAGTAAAGGTGGATGTCTTATATGGGAATTAGATCTACAAATTTCTAATACCCAGCTTGTAGAAGAATTTAGAGACAGATGTTTTTCGATTTTTGAAGCATTCCAAGCTAAAATTTTTGAGAAATTTTCTGCATCCTCGATCGGAGTAATTCTTTATAAAGGTCAAATGATGAACAATATGGCTGATAATAAGCAGCTATTAGCAAATCTTTCTGACATAGCTGCCTTTTTGCCCATAGATATCCCAGCGATAGCATTATTTGACTGTCAAAAGATTTCACTTTCTTCACAGGTCTATCACTATTTGATCTCAAGACAAACCGCACATTTATTACTAGCGGTTAAAGGAATGAATATTTCCATTCCTGCTTTCTGTTGGGAAAAGGGAGAAGGGTCTTTGGGGTTTATTGGGCATGATTATTTCAAGTTAAATACCGTTAAAGAAACTAAAGTGGGGATTTGTCTTCCTGAGACGATAGTTTCTGGAGAATATTTTTTATGGGATAATCTATTTACAGTTCTCAAGGACAAAAAAATCGATTTTAGGATTATCTCGGAAACTCATTTATCTGAAGAATGGGACAATATTGATTATTTATTGATTCAAAAAACTCGTATACATGATAGGACGATCAGGCAAGTCCAAGGGTTTTCTTCTGCAGGAGGAACTATTGTATATTTGGATGAGCCTTTTGGGCTGTCTCCTGAACTATCTCTTTCAGAATACCTGCCGAATTAAGCACAATAATTAAAATATTTGTTATATAGTTGTTTATTAACAATTCTGATAAAATTTCACTTTTTATTAAGCAAACTATTGGAGACAAACATGGCTGCTGTAACCGCCTCAGGGGGAGGGGTTTATGGAGATGATGGAAACTGGCTTTTAGAGGCTGCTTTTGGTGAGGGAAGGGAAGGAGTAAACCAAGAAGCTCTTTTAGCTATGTGCTCAAAACCCGAAGAAACTCCCGATATTTCAGTTCCTTCTTTAAAACAGTTTGCCTTGTTTGCCAGTTTAAAGCAGTCTGCCACATATTTTGCAAATGGAGGACGGACAAATGATGTTGTAGAAAGCATTGCATTCGGAAGTTGTCCAGCCCCAGAGCTTTCTTTTTATCAACACGAAGTTTGTTCCGTTGCCGCTTTATATCACAATCCTACATGTGAACTGCAAGGAATAACCTTGGATTTAAATAGAGCATTAAACGGGGATTTTTCAAACCTCTTTGATTTAGAATACTTGTCTAGCTTACCTGAAGAAAAGTTAAATGTAATTTTCATATTTGCAGTAAAAAATCGAGCATGTTTTTTAACCAATTTGATATTAACCTCTCCAGAGCTGGTAGCTACATTGTTTGAGAGTACGTTCCGGCATGCATTTATTCTAGCTGCTGAGGATAATAATCTTGTATTGATGGATCAATTGTTAGGGCCAAAAGTTCGTTCCAAAAGTTCTCCTGCAGCAGTTGGAGGAGAACCAGACGAAGAGAAGGTTAGCGAAGTGGAATCTCAAGAAACCGCTATTAGAGAGCACATCTTTAATACAGAAACGCTTCAATCAGCTCTAAACTGTGCCGCAGAAAATAACAATCTTGTCATGATGAATTTCATTATGAAAAGATCTGCAGCTAATGCAATTGAAAGTAAAATTTTCCTAGAAACGTTTAAGAATGCGGTTAAAAAAGATTGTTACGAAGCATCATGTTGGTTTTTATTTGCAGAAATAATTGTGAGATTAACTGCAGACGATTTAAGACTAATGCTTTGGTCTGCAATTAGTAGTCAAAAGTTTGCATTAATGGGGGCAGTTTTAAGCATTGTGCGTAAACAAGTAACAGGATCTCCGTCAAATTTTCAAATAATAGAGCAACTCGAATGTTTAGTTTTTGAGCACCCAGAAGAACTAGATAGTTATTTACAATTTGTTAACGTTGAAGAAATAACAATTCCATTTGATCCCTCATCAAGAGATCGACTAGTTCACAAAGCTTTAACTGGTGCAATATATAAAGAAAAGGAGCACTCAGATACAGAGAACACAGGATTGATTTTGAGGCTTCTCGAAGGGTATAAGGAAGAGATAAAAACCCTTATGAAATACGATTATGAAGCAATTTTTATCTCATTTGCTAGTCTTGGATTAGTAGAAGGCATGAGGAAATTTTTGTGTGTAGAAGAATTTGAATTTGACGATAGTTGCTTGAAGAGAGCTATTAATGCAGCTTTAGAACAAGGGCATTTTGAGGCTTTTCAAATCCCGGTACGGATGCTTAAACTTGGAATTGAATCTAGTGCGGCTACAGCCCCAGATCAAGCTCAAGCAATTTTAGTCTTTCATATGTATGACATCAAATTGTATTTACGTAAGGCAATTTCGAAGGGTTATATTGATATTGCTGATTGGATTACAAGAGAATATCCCGATCTCCAAGCATATTGTGCAGCTAATTTGGTAAATTTAATATATCCAGACGGTGAGAATCCTTGTTGTGTTAGGAGTATTCGATGGTTATTGGAGACTATTGAAGGAATTTCGGAGGATGTTTTACATGCCGCCCTCCTCCAAGCAGTCGATAAGAATGACGCGCTCAGATTACGCGCACTAATCTTAGATACACCTATTATTTCTGGCATTGTAATCAGTGAAACAGAAGTTCGTTTTCCACAGAGTCCAGAGGAAGCTTTAGAGGCAAAAAGAAAGCTGCAAGCTTTGATGGATGAGATTTTAAAAGGCGCTTTTAGATCTCAGTGGAGCACTCGAGTGATAGATTTCATCACTTCAGTTCCTTCTTTACAACCTTATTTAGGATGGCTTGATTGTGATGAAGTTATAGAAGCAATCGATAATATAAGCGGCGATGCATTGACCCAGGAGCTCTCTAAAGGGATGAAACGTAAAATAAAACATATCTTAACACATCCAAAAGCTATTGATATTCCGGTAAGCAAATTAGAAAGGGTTTTATTTTTAGTAACAAAGGATCCGGAATTAACTGACCTGATCTTATCTTTACCACAGGCTCAAGAGTTCCCAGGAAATACTTTGACAATAGCTTTAATTTTTTTGTGTAGCAGGATACAAGGAAAACATATTCCGCAATCTTATCAACGACTTGGAGGGGACCTTACATCTTTTCGTCCTGTGGAAGGGGGTATACCTGTTCCTTCAAATCGGTTATCACTCCGCGCAGAGGAGAGCGCTTATTTTCACATCACTACTGGATTACCTGTGTTAGAGCGGAAAGCCTCATCAGCTAGCGTGGCTATTCTGATGGAAAAAATAGCGAGTTTACCCCATGCTCATGAAATACCGATTATTGGTTTGTTTTTATCATTTATTAGTGCTGCTGGCTCTAATGATGTGCCAGCAATGCAGGCTTTATTAGCTAGTTTACCTCGGCGCGCCCATACACAGATATTTAGCTTTGCGTATCTTTTAGCCGTTTATTACAATTCAAAAGACGCTATGAAATATATTTTAACAGTAGCTGAAAGCGAAAACATTTCTAAACTAGAAATGGCGAAGCAATCGTTAGAAATATTAGAGAAAATTAGAACAAGTTATGCTGGTACAATCAGCAACGATTTAGCACGTATTGTTCAAATGCTTATCAGGCCACTTATAGACGATAAGGTGTCGTTGGGCGAAGCATTAGTCAAAGGATTAAAACTAGCTTTATACCTTAGAGATGATAAAGCCATAGAGGCTATTTTATCATTTCCTGAGGCTCAAGAAATACCGTTATATCCAAGAAATACTACTTCTAGAAGAGCAGTAACCAGTCTTAGTGGGTTGTTGGAAGTCTCATTTTTTTATCATGAACATCAGCATAAAATAAGAACATTGCAAGGACTAAAATTACTATTATCTTATTTCATAAGGCGTGGTGGCTATGCGGATATTGCGAATTCACGTGAACAGCAAAACCATATGCAATCATTAGTTACGTCATTTATTAAGAGTAAATCATTTTTTGAAACGGACAGCCAATCTCATGAATACTTAGATCTTGTAAATTTTATTATATCATTACCAGCTGCTAAAAATTTGCCTCTTCAAGATTATGTACATTATTTAAGAGAATTTAAAACACATATTGCAAACTTAAGATGTAGGACACGGGACCATACTTATCAGTATTCTGCAGTTAAATGGGTTTTTCCAGAAATCCTTCCATTAACAGTTGCAAGAATAGAGCAACTCATTGAAGAGAATGAAGCCAGAGCTAGAGGCTAAGTGGAGCTCATTTTCTTGGAACATATGCTATAAGTCTAGAATGTCATTTCTTACAATATATCTAAACTCTTTTGATAAAAATAAAAATTCTTTTAATCGCATTTTCTATACAATAGTTGCCAAATTTCACCAAGAGTATACAAGGGAATAAATGATGGCAGCAGCAAGTGCAACAGTAGTAAGATTTGGCGGAGCAGCAAGTGCAGCAGCGGTTACTAGAGAAGAGGGAGTCTCCGCGAGTGCAGTAGCTGTACCTAGTACAGTCACAGATAAGTTATTTGATCCTTTTAGAGCATTTGTTCCGACTCCAGTTACTTTGGCTCAAGTAGAAGGTCTTATACCTTCACGATCTCGAAGTCATTTAGCAGATATTATTTTTAGTAGAGATATTGAAGCCTTACAAAAGTGGATCGATACTACTCCTGCAGGCAGGAAAAAAAGAGGAAGAAGAAAAGCAAAATCAGTGAATAGAGAAGTTCAAATTGCAAACTGTGTAGCCCAGATACCTGGATGCGCACCTAACATTAGAATACCCGCATTTCATCTATGCATTGTTTTGGGATTTTATGATGGATTTGAAATATTAGCTCAAAAATATTTGCATACGATTACTGAAGAATATGAAGAAGTAGGATTTGATAAAGATAATAGACTTGGATTGGTGAAGAACTCTGCGACATATATCCCTCAAGAACTATTATGTGATCATCGAGGCAATACTCCGGTTCATTATGCTGCGCTTATGGAAGATGCAAGAGCTTTTGATTTATGCAAACGATTAGAACTTCCTTATACTTTGAATGATTGGGACGGCTTTCCTTCGGATATTGCAATGTTAGTAAAACATCCTAAAACTCCCGATGAAGTTAGCTTTCACAATACTATTAAGCCTAGAGACTTACTTATTGTTTGGTGGAAACATACAAATGAGGTAAGACCAAATAGTGATTTTGCTTTGAGAAGCAAAGCTTATGATTTATATATATCAGGCATTCGTAAGTATGTGATTGAAGCGGATGGATTAGGTGGCCTTGGATGTAGAGCTGTTGAGCATATTTTGCCAGGAGAGCTAATAGATTCATATTCGGCTCCTGTCGCCAGCCTTTATTCTGCATGGCATCATCATCATTCTATTGGAAGTTTTGCCACAAGATATCTTGGCAGAGGCGGTGCTCCTAGAAATCCTTTAGGGTTACTTACAGAGGCAGAAAGGGGAAATATAGAAGATAATTCACGCGATGTTATGCAGGAATCAGGAGCTGATCCTGCAAGTGGTTTAGCCACTGGAGTAACATTGATCAATGACGGAGTTCCTAACGCACGTTTTTTTGATTTGCCGTTGATGGGAACGGTAACAACTGTATTCCAGGCGACCAATGCAATACGGCCAGGCCAGAATATGTTAATATTTTATGGATCTGCGCATCCTGTACGGTGGGCGCACGTCCCTACGGATTTTGACGAGATGTTAAGAAAGATAAATTTAGCCATAGCATTTTATAGTGAATTAAAAACGTTGCTTGCTAGTCCAAAAAGGGCTGCTCTAGCATTAGATACGATTGGTTTTAATCAAAATGTCACAAATCCATTTGATCATCTAGATGGTGTATCGAGAGGTGTTAGAGAAAGAATAGAGTATTATATTAAAGAGTTTTTACAAGTCAGTGAACTCAAGCTTGAAGATTTTGCTTTGTTTACAGAGTCATTTTCGAGCTTATTTCAATATATGCTTATGACTCATCCAGTGTATCTAAAAATGGTTAATGAATTAGATGCTCGAAGCTTCAACATACTGAGTGATATACTAGTATATTCAGAACTTGTCTTTAGCAAAATGCCTTCTATTCGAAGAGATAAAACGTCATTTGAGAACGTGAGCATGCTATGCATGTTGAAATATATGCCGTTAGGTGTGGTGAGTAAATTAAATTATCGTGCAATAATTTTTTCAGAAGCAATTAGGAAAGTTTATACTGATCTAGTCACTGAAAAAACAGCTGCGTCTTCTGATGAAGGACGAAAACTGTTTATTGGACGGCTAATAACTGTGACTCGCTTTTTAAAAAATGAAGAAAGCATGGCCAGATTTGATAGAAGAGCAGGAGCACATTTTCGTGAGAATGGCATCGTTGATGCCGAGGAGCAAAGAATCTGGATAGCAGAACAAATGCGATTTGAAATTGATAGAGTAGAAGACGAATTAGATGTCACTGGGGAATTTAGAGATTTTAGAGTTATAGGTAGTTTCAGAGCAGACTAATATAAGGAGAAGTATGGCAATATCGAGCACTCAACAAGTAGTTACAGCTGGTGCTGTAAGCGGGGCCGCAGCAGCGAGTTCTGCAGGAGCTGGAGGCGCACAAGATCTTTCTAGTTTGGTCACGACAAGATTATGTAGGCCGGCCTTAGCTTTTGAACCCGTAGCGGTTACTTTAGAGCAAATCGAGGGGCTTATTCCTGTAGAGCAGAGAAGTGAGCTTGCATCAATTATACTACAAAGAGATATAGACCGATTAAAAGCTTGGGTGGAAGAAGAAGAGATTACACCAGATGAGAAATTATCTGCTATTGAGCATTGTGTAGAAAAAATTCCACATTGTGCTTCCAATCTAAGAATACCAGCATTTCATTTATGCATTGCTATTGGATTTAATGAAGGATTTGAGCTATTAGCTACAACCTTTCTGAAAACGACGACAACTATCTATGAACAGGTAGACTGTTCTCATGGCGTTGCTGCAGATGGATGCTATCCTAAGGTTGCAAAAGAAGCGATTTACTACTCTCAAGAACTATTATGTGATCACCGAGGAAATACTCCATCACATTATGCAGCTCTAATGCAGGATGAAAAATCTACAGCCTTTTGTGAAGCGTTAGACTTGCCCTATACGATGAATGATTGGCAAGGTCTTCCTTCAGATATTGCAACAATTGTTAAACACCCTAAAGAAGCGCAAGAAATACTGTTTTATAATACCTATACTTCCAGAGATCTATTGCTTATATGGTGGAAATATGAAGGTGGGGTTAAAACGGAAAAGGGATTTTCTATGAGGGAAAAATTTTGGGAGGCTCTATCTGCTGATAGCGTGGCTTTCCCATACAAAGGAGCGGCAGACGGAATAGGTGGAATGGGATGCGTTGCTGCAAGAGATATAAGCCCAGGTGAATTTTTGGGATTTTATTCAGGTTCTGTCCGCGGTTTATATCCTATATACGGGTTTTATGTAGATCTTGCAACTCATGTAGGCTACAAAAAAAATCCTCTTACTAACTTAACTGAAGAAGAATTCAATCATGGCTCAGGCTTTTCTTTTGATACTTTCAAAGACGTAGGAGTTGACCCTGCTTCTGGCCCTTCATCTGTTGTTACATTGATGAATGATGGGGTGGGTAATGTTGGTGGACAAGTGATGCAGGGAGTCTTGGGACAGGTCGCGGTGAAACCTTATAAAAGTATTGTCAGAGTAACTGCAGGCAATCAATTGAGATATTCCTATGATATGTTGCATCCCATTCGTATGGTAAATAGGGTGATTGACGAGCCTTATGTTTTAGATTTATTGCAAAGAGTGATTTGTGCTATTCAGTTCAATATTTCTATGAGTGACGGCAGTGTACAAGATGGTATAGAAGCTTTTACTATGATAACAAAGAATATTCCAAAGAATAGAAAAGCTATTAGAAGCAACAGGTTGATTAAAGAAATGGTATTAAATATCTTGCAAGAAGATACCTATACGGAAGAGGTATGGGGACGTTTTGGCTGGTTAATGATGGCTTTAAATAATTATATTGGAACAACTATTGGAGCTAGTGCCCATTTATTAAATCAGTTATCTATCGATGATGCCCGCTTGTTGATTATATATTTAAAGCGATATTTCGAAATTGAGCTTCCTCATCGAGAACTGTATAAAAATCGGATAGGAATGATAGAGCGGTGCTTTGAGATAAGAAGAGAATTTGCTACAGATGAGATATCTAAAGTAATTTATGACTTTTTAATTCAATTCCTTTATATGCCGGATTTTGAAGTAATTCATTTACATGAAGAAGATCAAAAAGGCACCACGACCTATATGAATAAGAAGTTTTTATTATTTCAAGACTTTTATTTTGGAAAAAGTGTTGGAGTATTACCAATAAAAATTAGGCGATGGTTGCAAGCAAATCCAGAAAAAACTCTTAATGATGTTCGCCATCGTCTTCAAGTACACCCTGGTTTTATGGAACTTAATCAAGATGAAAGAGTTGAAAGCCTCGATCTTGTGACACTTCGTGAAGAGGAAGAATAAATAGATTTCGGGGCAGAGGGATTTGAACCCCCGACCTACTGGTCCCAAACCAGTCGCGCTAGCCAAACTGCGCTATGCCCCGAGAGAATGTTCTACAAATTTACTCTATCATAATGGTTTTAGGCAATGATTTCCTTGCACAAGTCTGCAGGTTCAAAATGAATTAAGGATTTAACATACCAAAACTCATAAATTGGGAAAAAGAGGCTATCTTGAACTAATTATTGATGCAAATGAATTTGTGTTATTTGACTAAATATTTTCTAATCAGTTAGTGTGAGAGGTTAACCAACCTGATCAAATCATGTCTTTTATAGGATTTGCTTCATATCAAAAACTTGCGGAACTCGCAAAAGAGCCTATTGATTTAAGGATACAGCTAACCAGTGATAGGCTAAAAAAATACCAGGCGGAAGCGCTTGGATTTAAATTACTGTATGGTTGTGAAAGAGTTTCTTCAGAAGTATTAGGACAGCTGTTGGCTTTAGCTAAAGAATCAAAAGCTATAGAACAGATGATAAAGATGCAAAGTGGAGAAGTCGTTAATACGATAGAGGGTTTCCCTTGTGAGAATAGAGCGGCTCTTCATACCGCGATGCGAGATTTTTTTGATCATCGCATGGACACACCAAAAGCAAAAGAGGCTTCTCAAAAAGCATTTGCAGAGCTAGAAAAGCTCAAGAGTTTTTTGCCTACTGTTGATAAATTTTCTACTATTGTACAAGTGGGGATAGGAGGATCGGATCTAGGTCCTAGAGCTTTATATTTGGCGTTAGAAGCTTATCGAAAAAAAGGACGAAAAGCCCATTTTATTTCTAATGTCGATCCGGATGATGCCTATGAAGTACTTGAGAAAGTAGATTTAGATAAGACAGTATTTGTGGTGGTTTCAAAATCTGGTACAACCTTAGAAACGTTGACCAATGAATATTTAATCCGAGATTTTCTACAGAAAAAGGGAATTAATCCCAAAGAGCGCATCATTTCTGTGACGGGAGAGAAAAGCCCTATGGATGATAGTTCTAATTATTTAGCTTCATTTTATATTTGGGATTATATTGGCGGTAGATATTCTGCTACCTCAATGGTAGGGGCTGTTTTGCTCGGTTTTTGTTTTGGTATAGAGCCTTTGTTTGATTTTCTTTTTGGCGCTAGCCAGATGGATAAACATGTCATGGATAGTAAGATAGAAGATAATTTACCTTTGATCTCGGCTCTTTTAGGTATTTGGAACCGCAATTTTCTAAAATTGCCAACATTAGCAATTTTACCTTACTCACAAGCTTTGGTCAGATTTGTAGCGCATTTGCAGCAGCTTGATATGGAATCTAATGGGAAAAGCATCGACAAACAAGGCAAGCAAGTTGCTTTTGAAACAGGACCGGTCATCTGGGGAGAAGTAGGTACAAATGGCCAGCATTCCTTTTATCAATCCATTCATCAAGGTAGTTCTGTTATACCGTCTGTATTTATTGGTTTTGCAGAAAGTGTAAAGGGGCTGGATATAAAATATGATCAAACCACATCTCACCAAAAGCTCTTAGCCAACTTATTTGCTCAAGTGATTGCGCTGGCAAAAGGGAAGAGTGAACCGAATAATCTCAATCAAAATTTTGAGGGAAATAGGCCGTCACATTTGCTTTTAGCAAAAAAATTAGATTTCAAGAGTCTGGGTACTTTACTAGCTTTTTTTGAGCATAGGGTGGCTTTCCAGGGTTTTATTTGGAATATCAATTCATTTGATCAAGAAGGTGTACAGCTAGGAAAAAAATTAGCTAATCAGATCATTGATTTATATGCTGGAAAGGACAATGTCTTTGAAGAGGGCAAATTTTTTATAAAAGAGCTAAAGAAGCTTTGATTTAATCATGTTTCCTTTTTCTAAAAAGAACAGCTTTCCTTTAGAAAAGTATTTATCCCAATTTTCGGCCATATCTGGCGAGGTGACAAAAGTTTGTTCGAGATTATTGATTTGATTTTTTAAAAGATCTTTACGTTTTTGATCTAAGTGCGAGCCAAAATCATCTACGGCTAATAGAACGGAGGATCCAATTTGCTCTTTTAGTTGTTTATATTCTGCTAATTTTAATGCTAAAAAGATCGATTGCTTTTGCCCTTCGCTGGCATGCTGTTTGATGTCCTTTTGGTTGAGCATAATCTTTAGATCATCACGGTGAGGGCCGTATAAGGTGTATCCATAGGAGAGCTCTTTTTGTCTATGTTTTGATAGATAGGCAATTAGATCATACTCTTTGGCATTGGGCGTTCTGTCATAATCTAAGCTAAGAATATCTTCTTGTGGGGATAGGGTTTTGATATAAAAGGGTAGGTGAGCGTTGAGTTGTTGCAAAATGGTTTCTCTTTTATTGACTAAATAGCTGGCAGAAGCGCTCATTTGCTTTTCCCAGGCTAAGATCGTTTTTGTATCTTTTAATTTTAGAAGTTTATTGCGTTGCTTTAACGATTTGTCATAACGAGTAAGATGAAATACATATAAAGGATCAAATTGGGAGAGCAAAATATTGATCAGTCTTCTTCTGGCTGATGGTAATTTGACAAGGCTATCTGTTTCATTAGGTGAATATAAGACCGTTGGGAGTAGACCGATGAGAACAGAAAAACTGGGATGAGAAGAATGATTGATCTGAACAGCTTTTTTACTCGCATCAAAATATACTTTTATCACATGGTCTACGGATTCTTTTTCTACCCAAGCTTCAATGTGGAAGAAAGACTCATTTTCTAAGATTAAATGCTCAAGATGGGGTGTTCGAAATGATTTGCCTGTGCTGAGCAGATAGATAGCTTCTAAAAGGTTTGTTTTTCCGGTACCATTATCACCGAGAAAAATATTGGCATGAGCAGAAAAATCAATATCAAGTGCTTTATAATTTCTAAAGTTACGTAAGCGCAACTTTTTCAGTGTCAGGCTCATCTTGTTTTTCACCACGATACCCTTCATTTAAGCGCATCGGCATAATGACAAATAGGACATCTGATGAATCCGTGATTACGCCAGGGTTATAAGAGTCTTGTATAGAGAAATTGACTGTCTCATCTTTGCTGTGTCGCAAGATATCTTGAAAATAGTAAGGATTGAAAGCAATTTCTAATTTTTTTCCTTGATAATCAACAGGCATGCTAACATTTCCTTCGCCAATATCGCTGCTAGCTGCGTTAAGATTTAGTTGCCCATTTTCAAAAAGGAAGCGAACAGAATGACTCATATCTGAAGTAAATAAAGAAACTTGTCTAAGCAGGGTAATTAATTCTTCGCGATGAAGTGCTATAGGTCCGGGCAAAGATTCTGGGATTACACGCTCTACATCAGGATATTGACCGGCCATCAATTTAGTGATCAGCACATGATTAGAATGTTCTAAAAACACTTTATCATGCATGAGTCCTAAAATAGCAGTTTCTTCGCTATGGTCTAACATACGAATCATCTCTTCAACAGCTTTTAGAGGAAGGATATAAGAGCCTTGAAAAGACTCGTCTACCTCAACTTCATAAGCGGTTTTAGCTAGCCTTTTGCCATCTGTTCCGATGAAAGTCGCTTTGCTATTTTGGATCTGGAGTAATATGCCATTGAGTACATAGCGGCTATCTTCTCTAGCCGCAGAAAAAGCTGTTTTTGAAAGAAGATCTTTCAGAGCTTTTGGAGCAAGTGTTAACTGCGTGGCGCCGGAAGTGTCAGGAAGTGTAGGGAATTCATTTTTATGCATGCCATTTAGTTTAAACAAAGAGGAGCCGGATATGATCTGAGCATTTTCGTTACTAGAGGAAGTGATCTTTACCTGAGGTGAAGTGAGTTCTCTGATTAATTGGAAAAAACGTCTGGCTGGCAGAGCGATTGCGCCTTCTTCAATTACCTTAGCACTCGCATAACAGCGCATAGAGGTTGTAAGGTCGGTAGCGCTTAAGATAATTTGATCATCAAAAGCTTCGATTAACACATTGGACAAAATAGGGATAGCAGGCTTTGTGGACACTATGTTTTGAATCTTGGATATTAGCGTGATTAGATCAGCTTTTGCTATTACGCCGTTCATGGGAGATATACCTCATTATTTAAATACTAAGTATGTTAAAATAAGCAATCATTAATAGGTCGTCAAGAAGATTTGTCAAAAATCCTTCATTGCTTGTTTAATTGTTTTTTTATGCTCTTGAGATTTCAGTTTTTCTCTTTTATCATATTTTTTCTTGCCTCTTGCAAGAGCGATTTTTACCTTAATTTTTCCTTTCTTAAGATAGAGACTTAAGGGAATAATTGTAAGTGATTTTTCTGCAAGTTGTCTTGATAATTTACTGATTTCAGTTTTATGCATTAAGAGTTTTCGATCTCTTCTTTCTGCTGGAACGTATGCCGTGCTATGTGAGTAGGGAGGGATATAAGCGTTGATTAACCATAGCTCATCGTCTTTTTCGATTACATAGGCGTCTACAAGGCTAGCGCTATGATTTTTTATAGATTTAACTTCTGTTCCTAAAAGACTGATACCAGCTTCATAACTTTCCAAAATTTCATAATTATGAAAGGCTTTACGGTTCGAGCATAGCTGATTGTCAGGTGTTTTTTTATTCATACATTTTATTCTTCAAAAAAGCTTGAGGCCAAATGGAGTTAAGCAAAACACTTCTTTGTCATTAACCAGGCCTACTTTTGTAATACCGCAAATAAAAAACCAATGCAAGATTACATATTTTAACAAACTAAGTTGTTCCTGAGAATAATGAGGTAGTGCATAGTGCCATTTTTTGCCTTCTGCCTTTAATTGGGTAATTTGTGAGTCATCAAAAGCGATAGCAGAGCTTTTAACAACGGCATCAAAAAATACCCATCCCTTACTAGGTAAGCGGTTAAAAAACTTTTCAATCTCATGCAATTGTTTTTCTGTAGTGATATTTCTCAACTGAGTTGGCATAAAAGAGCTAGGATAAGATTGATAGATATATATAGCTTTATCTTCAGTATTTTGTTCATTCCATTGAAGAGCGATCGGTAAGGTCTGTATCTTACCCTTTTCTGAGTCGAAAAAACGCAGACCCAGTCCAACTGCAATAAGATCTGAGATATAGGATTGGATAAAGCGATCATCGCTTATTTCATCGGGAGAAAATACAGCCATTTTTATAGCTAAAGTTTTAGCACTACCAAGGGGGATTGTTTCCTTGTTTAGATTTAAAGAAAAAGGGGTATTATCAACTAATCGGATTAAATGGCTCAAATCATTGATGAAGACAAAATCACCTTGTCGTTTTACTTCGACATGAGAAGAGTCTTGTATGGGCTTTAGGGCAGTACTATCTAAAAAACGATAATATTCTGCATATTCACAATAAGGAACCAGTATTGCTTCCCATGTTTTATCTCGCTGAATGAATTTTTTACCCAGTATCAAGCTGTATTCCAAAAATAAGATAAGTTCTTCTAAATCCTTTTCAGAGAGTTCAAGCTCTTTACTAAGTAAAGCTACGGGATAGGAATAATCCGGTGCTGCGAATACTTTTGTAATGATCATTTCAGTATGTGGGCTAAGTGTCGCGATGTCCTCTAAGTGTTTTTTTAAAGATGAAGGGGTGAATATATGCTTTTCTAAGATCGACAAAAAGATATTGTTGGAGGTGCGAGGAATGTTATACCACAGAGGTAATACAGACATGGGTAAGAAATGCAGCATTTTTTGAAAGAATTCTAGATTGGGATAAAAATTTTCATGAAAGCGGATGCTATGTAGGTCAAACCATCGCCTTACTTTTTTATCAATGGTTAGCTTGTCTTGAGCTAAAGAACAAAGCCCGCTCAAACTTAATTTCTTTATGGAATTTTCCAAAATCTCTTTTGAATATTCTAAGGTTTCCATTAATTCCGATAGCGGTACTTCTAAAGGGCTGAATAAAATTTCTTCCATAACTTCTACATCAATCACATCAAGAGAAGCTAAAAGAAGGCGCATATTACAGTCTTCTTCCCATTGATAATCAGTGAGATTGATGCGCATTTTTTTGATTGCAGATAAATCCAACATATTCTCCTAGACCATTAATTTAGTGAATGATAAAAGGGGCTTAGCTCGTTAGTATAAGAAACAAGGCTATTTGTTACAATAAATCTCAAGGGAAACAATATGAAATACAAAAATTCTTTTTTAATTACTTTTAATCTTTTAAGTTTAGCAGCATTATTTTTCTTTGGTTTCTCAGATAAAAACGTTTATTCGCACCTTGAGACAAAAAAGTTAGTTATAGGAGATAGTAAAGATAGTGGGCAGATTGTTTTAGAAGTTAGCGATGGAACGCCTGTGATTCGTTTATTCAATGCTCAAAATGCTGAAATGATCACCCTGCAGGTGAATGGGAATAAGGGAGTTGTTGAATTGAATGATTTTACAGGACAACCAAGACTGCAGCTTTCTGTTGATGAGAGACCTGGAGTATATATCAAAGGATCTAGTGGGCAGACTCTGGGATCTTGGACATTGCTGAGCGATGGAGGAGCTGGTTTTGGACTTGCTGATAGCCAGGGAATGGCGGCTTCTATTTTGCGCGGTGGATTGACGCCAAGCATGACTTTTTATTCTCCTCATGCGGAAGATCCGATGGCAGCAATGGGGCTCGTGAAGCAAGTGCCTCATATCATGATAGCAGGACAAGAAAAAAATGAGGGCATTTTACTACACGGAGGAGAGATGTGTGGTATGATGGTTGTTGATGAAAAGGGTGCCTTAAAAATTCTGATTTCCAAACATGGTGTCTTTCAAAAGAAATCTGAGGATACCCAAAAACCTAAAAAAGAGAAATTTTTCTCTTTAGAAGATGATAGCGCTATTTTATTTCCTCGACGTTAAGTTTTTTGCGTAGAGAGGCAAAATACTCCATGCGTTTTTTTAATTCTCTTTCAAAACCAATCGTTTTGGGCTGGTAAAAGTTTGGTCTTGGTAGCTTTTTGGGGAAGTAGTTTTGCCCGGAAAAGGCAAAGGGAGTATCATGATCATACTCATAATCCTTTCCAAAACCTTGTTCTTTCATCCACTGCGTTGGGGCATTAATAATCGCATTTGGTGGAGGCATTTCGTTAGTCGTTTCAGCTTTTTCTTTGGCTGCTTCCTGTGCTAGATAAGTCGCATTACTTTTAGGAGCCAAGCTTAAATAAATCACGAGCTGAGCGATGGCGAGCTCTCCTTCAGGAGATCCCAAAATTTGATAGGTCTGGTGCGTTGCTGTAGCTTGGAGCAAAGCACTCGGATCTGCGAGGCCGATATCTTCACTAGCCATTCTGATTAAGCGCCGTAAAAGATAGAGTCGGTCTTCTCCACCGAGCAACATTCTCTCCAACCAGTATAATGCCGCATCGGGATCTGATCCTCTAACGGACTTGTGTAATGCAGAAACGAGGTTATAATGCTGATCACCATGCTTATCATAAAAAGCAGGTTTGGCTTGTAAAATCTTTTGCAAGATTTTGGGAGTGATCTTTTCCTTTTGATATGAATGCAAGGCAGCCAAAGAATTTAACAGCACTCTGGCATCTTGTTTAGCGGACTTAATGAGGAGCAACCTGTCTTTTTGCTCCAATCCTAACGGAGAATATAAGGATTCATATTTTTCTATAATTTTATTTAAATCATTATCATCTAATGGATTAAGTGTGCAAGCACGCATGCGAGATAACAGAGCATTATTAATAGTAAATGAAGGATTTTCAGTAGTTGCGCCCAACAAGACCAACGTCCCGTCTTCGATTAATGGTAGAAAAAAATCTTGTTGGGCTTTATTTAATCGGTGTAGCTCATCTACAAATAGAATAGTTGTAGAAAGTAGGGGGGTTTTTTTAAGTTCGGCCACTTCTTTTTTAATATCTGCAATAGAACTTGTGGCTCCACTAAATGTTAATTTTCTGAATTTAAAGGCATTAGAATATAATTTAGCTAATGTGGTTTTACCACAACCGGGGGGACCATAGAACAATAAGGATAAAGGTTTTTGATTTTCTATACTTTTAATTAACCACCCATCCGAATCTAGCAAATGAGCCTGTCCAGTGATATCTTGTAAATTTTTAGGACGTAATAGTTCAGATAAAGGTAGATGCATGTCTTCAGTAAGTTAAAACTTTTTTAATATAGATAATTAATTAAAATATAGCAACTTAAATAACTAGTTTAAAAAAAAACTTGCACATTAAATCAAATTTTGTCACTAATAAGTATGAAGGGATATTAAAATTTTAAAGGGGACAACATGAAAAAATTAGAAATCTTAGCCCTTATTCTCTTAGTAATTGGAGGACTAAACTGGGGCGTATGGAGCATATTCGAATTTAACGTAGTTGACTACGTATTCGGTAAAATGTGGATTAATCGAGTATTATATTTCTTTATGGGAGTATCAGCAATCTATGCTCTCTTTACATGGAGATATTTAATACCAAAATTAAGACGCAAGTAATTTACGTGCTCTTCAAATTTTTGGGGCTCTTTCTTTTTATAAGAAAGAGCTCTTTTTCTTTTATTTTATAATAAATTTTCTTTCTTTTTATTAACTTAAAATAATTTTGTTTTGAATAATAATCTTTTTTTTGATACTAATAAAAATGAAAGCAATAAACAAATAAGTGAGGGGGACATGAAAAAAGTCGATATCATTGCTATGCTCCTGCTAATTTTCGCAGGTATTAACTGGGGTCTTTGGGGCCTATTTGAATTCAATCTAGTTTACTACGTATTCGGTGCAGACTGGATTGACCGAGTAATTTACGTTTTATTAGGCGTAAGTGCTGTATATATGGCTGTTGTATGGAGAGACTTCGGTATTCGCTGGGCAACTCGCAACAAAAGAAAAAAATAATCTAACTGGTTATTTTCGAAAATGGGCTGGTGGATTTACGCACTAGCCCTTTTTTTGCCCAAAAACTTCTAATATTATTAACTCAAAAAACCTTAAATTTAATAAATGAACCGTCAGATTTCTTAATTTTTTATTAAAATTATATTCAAAATTAAATCAAAATAAAAATTTTTTTAAAAGTAAAAAGCACTTCCATACCCCTGCTTAGAGCCTAATTCACGGTTTTTTAGATAGTTATTAAAAAAAATATTTTTAAGAATGTTTGTAATTATTTAAAAAATATTTTATATTAAAGATTAGAGGATGAGAAAGAGTTAATTATATTTTTTTATTAAACATAGTATATATAAGGAGGAAGACTATGTTAAAACGTAGAAAACGTAAAGCTTCTGCTAGAAAAACTACTCGCAGAAGAAGAAGAAAAACTGCTGCTAAAAAAACTGTACGCAGAAAAAGAAGAAAAACAGCTAGAAAATCAGCTGCTAAAAAAACTGTACGTAGAAGAAGAAGAAGAAAATCAGCTAAGAAATAAGCTGATTTTTTCTTAAAATCTTTCCAAATCGAGTAGGCCTAAGGCCTGCTCGATTTTTTTTTTATCTATTTGTGGTTTAAGGAGTTTGCTATTCCGACCCTGGTACTTTAAAGAGTTTGATAACCAGTATGATTACCATGAAGACACTCAATCCAGTTAGAACTCCCTCAAAAAACTCAGGCGATTCGGAAAATAAATAGCCATAAAAGATTAACAAGGCCAAACTACACGTAAGCGCCACATAATCGGCAATTTTCTTACCTTTCATCATAAAGTAACTGTTCACTAGTAAGACAAAAGCAAGCAAGGATTCAAAGTATAATCCTGGCATGTGATCGGCATATTGAAAGGACATAAAACCACTAAGCAGGACAATAATCGCATATATTAGGGTGAAAAAAGATGATAATTTCATAAGACCCCTCTAAGTAAATAAAGCATAAGCTTCTAAATCCATGACAATTAAGTATCCTAGCCATAATAAGTTAGGCAGAAGCAAACCGCTGATCAGCATGTTTTTTTTCCAAAATAGTAGCTCCATGATGATAAGCATAGAAAATAAAAAGACCATGTTAATAAATGCTAAAAAGTACTGATCGGTTTGTGAGATGATATGAGCCCAAAATAGTAGTAAGCCCAAATGAGAGATATATAAAGTAATTTCTAATTTTAAACTATTCAAGGGGTATTGTCTCCAAAGCATCCACAGACTAAGTGGTAATAAAGAAAAATAGTATCCCCATATCTCGGCTCTAGCTTCAAATGACATGATTGACGGGAGTTGGCTGATCTTTCCAAGGCCGTAGGAATAATGGCTGATCCAACCCAAAGATAGTAGGACAAGCAAACTGAGAGAGAAAAAACTGAAGATGCCTAATGCTTGTTGAGTTAAAGTACGCTTAGAAGCAAATGTAGACAACAACAGCATAAAAAATTTTTTCTTGATAAGGTGTTGACTATTCCGCATAAAAACTCTGAAATATGTACCATCAATTTTTAACTGTTTTCTTAATTTCCCAAAAGCATTTTCTTTGTTGCCATGGTTATAAGCAACTGTACAACAAATAGATAGATGTGCTAATTTAATATCATGAATATACTAGAAAAATACGTAAAATTACTAAAATCTGGTCAAATTGTCGGATTTCCCACAGAAACGGTGTTTGGACTGGCAATAGATTACCACAATAAAAACGCGTATCTCGATTTGATGCAATTGAAAAACGCGCCCAAAAACAAACCTATCACGCTTCATTTTTCTGATAAAGAAATGATAAAGACTTTTATCAAGCAACCTCATGATGCTTTTGAAAGGCTCGCTTTTCGCTTTTTACCAGGGCCGCTTACTATTATCACATATAAATCTGAAAAAGTACCTGATTGGATTTCTAATGATGATACAGTTGGGATTAGACTGGTATCTCATCCCGTTGGATCAAAATTCATACGTTTATGTGGTGGTATAGTAGCTGCTACTTCCGCAAATCTGTATAATCAGCCCGCTTTATTGAGTAGTCAAGATGTGCTAAAGACTTTTGCAAAGTTAGAAGACCAAGTAGTTTTTGGAAAAGTAGATTTAAAGGTAGCATCCACTATTATAGATCTTACTAAACAGCCTTATCGGCTTATTAGAGAGGGCATGCTTGCAAAAGATGAACTTGAGCTAGTATTGAAAGCCCCGATCATCTAATTTCTTACTTTTGGTTAAATTCTTAATCTTTTATATCAAAATTATAAGCAAAACTGTAGCTGATATGTTTGATTCAGAAGAAAAAGTGATAGAACCCACCGAAATTATTATCGAGGGGATAAAAACTGAACCTGTAAGTTCAACCCATGTGAGTCCTTGGACTCGCTTTTTTGCCAGATTATTTGATTATACCTTGTTTAACTTTGTTGTGATACTTGTCTTATATCTATTAATACCCACTAGTGAGCTATATAAATTTAGGTGGTTTGTCTCTATTACATACCTAGTATGGATCCCTTTTGAGAGTTTTTTCCTCTCCAATTTCGGCTATACTCCAGGAAAGGCATTGATGAACACCAAGGTTAGAACTCATTTTGATGAGAAACTACACTATAAACAATCGATGAAACGCTCTTTTTCTGTATGGGTAAAAGGTGTAGGTTTTGGAATACCGATCATTAGCATAGCAACTATGTTTTTCAGTTTTTTTAGGCTAAATTTAAAGGGAATTACCAGCTGGGATCTGAAAGGTCGTTATATCGTTACTCACTATCCTATAAGTCCTTTTAGATATATATTGGGGGTCATTTTAATTATTGCCTTAACTATTATCCAAAACTATTTGTTTTTAAGTGATGGGGTTTGATGAGCAGAAAAACAAGAAAAGATACTTTTGATCCTTCTTTAGACATTTTACATAATGTAGCTGCGAAGCCACTTGATAAGGCATTTCATCCTCAAACTATCGCACTTATTGGTGCGACGGATAGAAAAGGCAGCGTTGGAGCAACGCTTATGAAAAATCTTGTTCAAAAAAGGCAGCACAGAAAAATTTTTCCCATTAATCCTAAGAAACGCAAAATTATGGGAATAAAAGCCTATAAATCCATTGTAGATGTAAAAGACAAGATCGATCTAGCGATTATCGCTACTCCTGCCAAAACTGTACCCGGAATCATCAAAGAATGTGTGATGAAAAAAGTTACCGTTGCAATCATCATATCTGCTGGTTTTAAAGAGATGGGACCAGAGGGGCAAAAATTAGAAAAAGAAATTAGAAAGCTGATTAAAAACAGTGATCTTCGCATTATTGGACCGAATTGTTTGGGGATTATGCGTCCTTTTGAAACTCTCAATGCTTCCTTTGCAGCAGAAAGTCCTGCTAAAGGAAAAATCGCCTTTATTAGTCAGTCAGGAGCACTGTGTACTGCAGTATTAGACTGGAGTCTAAAAGAAAAGGTTGGGTTTAGTGCGTTTGTTTCCATCGGATCTATGATGGACGTAGATTGGGGGGATTTGATCGATTATTTTGGTCATGATCCGCATACTGAAAGTATTTTGATCTATATGGAAGATATAGGCGATGCGCGTTCCTTTTTAACTTCCGCAAGGGAAGTGGCTTTGATAAAACCTATCATTATTATTAAAGCGGGAGTGACAGAAGAGTCTGCAAAAGCCGCTACCTCACATACTGGCGCGCTGGCTTCCAGTAATGATGTATTGAATGCAGCATTTGATCGATCGGGAGTGTTAAGAGTAGATTCCATTGGGGATCTTTTTGCCATGGCAGACATATTATCTAAACAACCTTTGCCAAAGGGGCCTCATCTTTCAATCATTACCAATGCTGGCGGACCAGGAGTGATAGCGACAGATGCATTAATTCAAAGTCATGCTAAGCTCGCGCCGCTGACTCAAAAAACCATTGATGCGCTTAACAAGATTTTACCCAAAGCATGGAGTCATAATAATCCCATTGATATTTTAGGAGATGCTCTTCCCGATTTATTTGCCAAAACCCTTAAAATCGCTTTAGCTGATACATACAGTGATGGGGTGTTAATCATATTAACACCTCAATACATGACCGATCCCACCAAAACTGCAAAAGAGATCATCAAACAAGTTAAAAAGCCAACAAAACCAATTTTAGCTAGTTGGATGGGGGCTAAAACCGTAGGGTTTGGTGTTCAACTTTTGCAAGATAAGCAAATTGCTACTTTTGAATACCCAGATGATGCAGCCCGAGTATTCGGTTATATGTGGACCTATCAATCTAATCTACATGGTATTTATGAAACGCCTTATTATTATGAACATGAAGACCAAAACCTAAGGCAACAAAAACGCGAAAAAATACGAGAGATTTTTGCAAATGCTCGAAAAGAAAACAGGCGTATTTTAACCGAAGAAGAGTCGAAAAGAGTTATCGAATTAATTGATATTCCTATTGTGAAAACTGTGGTGGCTACAAGCAAAAAACAAGCTGTAGAACAAGCACAAGAAATAGGTTTTCCCGTAGTGCTGAAGCTATTATCTAAAACCATTACCCATAAAAGTGAAGTGGGTGGAGTGCAGCTTAACTTAAGCAATGCCAATGCGGTAGAAAAAGCATATGATGCCATTTATGAGCGATTAAAGCAGCTGGGAAAAGAAAAGGAGTTTGATGGGGTATGTGTACAAAGGATGATCAAACCTGAAGGTTTTGAGCTTATTTTGGGCAGTAGTATTGATCCCAATTTTGGTCCAGTAATCCTTTTTGGTCAGGGTGGAGTTCTTGTAGAAATCCATCAAGATAAAGTATTGGCACTTCCTCCACTAACGACGACGTTAGCTGGAAGGATGATGAAGAAAACAAAAATCTATAAAGCATTAAAAGGATTTCGGAAGCAAAAGGGGGTTAATTTATTTGAGCTGGAAAAAATTTTAGTGCGCTTTAGTTATTTCATTGCTGAGTTTGATGAGATTGAAGAATGCGATATCAATCCCTTTTTCGCTTCTAATACCCAGATGATAGCTATGGATGCGAGAATTGTGCTTACGGATCCTGCCAAGATCAGACCTACCACTCCTATAAGGCCCTATCCAATAGATTATATCAAGTCGGTAGTATTAAAGGATGAAAGCAAAGCGATTATTCGACCGATAAAACCAGAAGATGAGTCACTTTTATATAAATTTATTGTAGGGCTTTCTCATAAAGCGATTTTAGATCGGTTTTTAAAGGATTTTGAGTATGATGCGCTGCTAGAAAAGCAATTTCTTATTCACTTTTGTTGTAGTGATTATAGCAAAGAAATCAACCTGGTTGTAGAGTTAGATAATGCCAGACCCCAAAAAGAAATTGTGGCTATGGGCAGAGTAACTAAAGAGCTAAGAGGAAAAACCGCATCTTTTGCTTTAATCGTTCAGGATAAACATCAAAAAAAGGGGATAGGGCTTTTATTATTAGATCAACTCATACAGGTAGCTAAAAGTGAGGGGGTAAAAACCCTTATCGCTCATATGAGAAAAGAAAATGAAACCATGCAGAAAATCTGTTTGAATAAGGGGTTTTCTTTATCCTTTGATCGGCAAAATAAGGATCTTATCGTAGCGACTAAAAAGCTATAGAATCACTCTTCGCCTTTAAGCCGTTGTTCAATTGACCATAGCACCATCAGCTTATCATCATCAAACACAGAACTGTAATGAGAGGCGTATTTTAGTAGGTGACAAAGATCAGAATCTAGAGGGTCTTGGTAATTAAATGATACAGCAGCATCGATAAGGCTGGTTTTAATAAACCCATATGGGCTGGGGGTTTCTAATATCTCATGTAGAGGGTCGGTTAGCGGATCGGATTCAAGTTGCCCAATATCTTCTTGGAGTTCGATGATATCATCTGCCATTTGCTTTAAAAACTCTTTGTCTTCGATCATTCCTTTTTTTTCTAAAAGGGTCTGCCAATCTTCTTGCAGTTTTCTGATGGCTTTTAAAAGAATGCGTTTAGATTTTTTCTTATTGTTAGAGCTTTGAGCCTCTTTTTTTCTTTTTTTCATGTTATCAGACAAAATTGGTTATATGGATTCATATAACAGCTTTTTGATTATTAAAAAAGGGATTTGCCTTAGCCCAAGAAGTCTACAATAGCCTGCTGATGACCAGGACCAAGACGAGACCAGTGCCCCATGCCAGGATCGAGTTCTATATAGGTATCCTGAGGATTTTGTCTTAGAGTGAACATTTTACGAATAAGATTTCTATTAAATAAGCGGCTATGTGTTAAGAAGTCTTCATTTTGACGAGGGCTTAGAAATAAAGTACGAGGTAATTTTCTCAGTGTGGCATTGGGAATATTACCATGACTTTGGATATAAGATTTAAACACTTTAAATAAAACAAAGATATTGTTTGCCACTTGATAAGGCTTGCTAAAACCTCTATCGCAGATAATCGCATCGATATATTTAGGCATATCTTTTGCAGCATTCATAACTATGAACCCACCTATTGAAAAACCATATAAACTAATAGAAGCATCCGGATCATCGTGTTTTACTTTTAGTATTAATGCTTGTAGATCTGCTGTGGTTGCATCCATCTGAATCTTGGTAGGATCATATAGCACGACATCATAGCCATTTTCTAAGTATTTTTCATAGTTTCTAGGATTTAGGCGGGTATAGTTTTTAGCACATTGCATAATAAGTATTTTTCTAGGAGTGCTTTGGTGTGTAGCTGGGATATGAATTGCATCGATTTGTTTATGGGTAATAGGAGAAAAAACACCTTCTATAGCTTTAGCATGCTTATTTTTAATCAGATCAAAGCGACGGGTAGCATGTTTATTGGGGTGGATGCTGATATATCCTGTAAAATAACACCAATTGATAAGAAATTGTAGTAATTTAATTAAAGGGAACAGCAATGCATATAACAGGTTTTTAATAATTTCAAAAGGCAAAATGACATGTTTTGGCTCATACATCTGGTGGGTAGCCTGTGCATCCATGAGTTTTTCTATTACATCAGTTATTCGGCGTTTAAAATCAAATTGGGAGCTTCTATGTTGTTTGAAGAGTTGGATGTTGGTTACATAGTCATCGCGGTGTTCTAACATTTCTAGTATTTTTCCGACTGCATCATCTTTTGGATTGATCTCGCTTCCTAATGTATAGTTATAAAACAGTCTAAAAGCTAGCTGTTCCCATTCAAGAGGGATTGTCGTTTTGGATAATAAAGTGGGAAGACTCATAGCTATTGCTTCATTGACTGTAGCTGATCCAGACTTTGCGACCATACAGTCAGAAACAGCCATGCATTTATACATGTCATTTCTGAATCCGAATAGAGAAAAGCTGATTTCGTCTTCCTTGCTAAAACGTTCTTTATCTTCTGCTGTATAACCTAGTTCTTCAACTAGTTTTTGTTGCATACGTTCTTTTAAAGCTTGATTTCTTCCGCATAAGAAAACGAAATGTGTATCAGAAGAAAAACGCTGCTTTTCTCTAATAAAGCTATCAAAATAATTAAAAGTCTCATCGCTACCCAATGAACCCATTGTGATTAATACTACTTTCTTATTAGAGGGAATGCCCAAATCTTGTTGAAAGCCCATCTTTTCCAAAGGGGAATATTCTCTTGATGACTCCGGAACGATTGGATAACCTGTAAAATATACATGCTGTTTATCTAACGCATCTGCTATAGTGCGAGAGGATTCATAACAACTATAAGGAACACACAGTGCGCAATTGGCTTGATTGTCTTGCTCTTTCCAGTATAAGGTATATAGTCTTGCGTCTAGATCTGCGGATACCATTAGTAGTGGAATATGATATTTTTTACTAAGATTGGCTAATGCGCTATTAATTAATGGAGTAGTAGAGACAAGAAGAGAAGGACGCTCTTCTATGATTCTTTTCTCAAAATATCTTCTTAAGGTTCCTTGATATATGCGCATAAATTTTTCCCCTAAGATAGCTATCAAATTACAAGTTCTTTGCCATCCTTTTTGAGCTAAAGTGACATGGACACCTGCCATTTTATTTCCACCAGGCCAGGCTTCATCAATATCTTTCAATATTTTGACATCAGTAAAGTAATGAGGCATGTTCATTAATGCTTCTTTTACAGCATTTGCAGATGTGACATTACCCGCTCCGCAATTGGATGCAAAAATGAGAGCTGTGCTTCCTGCTGGTGTTGTTACAACACTTGGATTTAATACAACTTGTCTAGTCATAGGGTTTTGTATAAATAATTATAATATTAATTATTATACCATAATTATAAGTAATAATTAATCATAAATAATTTATATATAGTAATTTAAAATTTAATTATGCGTCTATAAATAAAATGTTTTTTTGAATTTGAACTTTTCGTGATTTTTGACATAATGAACTTAAGAGGATTTATAAAAGGCGCCTTTTTTCATGAGAATTATGTCATTTAATATACGTTGGGCCGAAGAGACTTCCGAAGATGCTCAGACCACATGGGATAATAGGAAGAAAAACGTAGCCAGTATGATCCGCTTTCATCATATGGATATTGTGGGGCTTCAGGAGCCTTGGATATCTCAAGTCCATGATTTAGAGTTACTTCTGCCTGAATTTGCTTGGTATGGGATAGGGATAGAGGATGGGCAATATAAAGGTCCCATAAATGCGATATTTTATCGGACCTCTACTTTTAAACTATTAGATAAGGGGTTTTTCTTCTTATCGAATACACCAAATGAGCCGAGTTTGGGCTGGGACGCTAAATACCCAAGAGGGGTAAGTTGGATTAAATTGGAGTTAAAAAAAGACAAGAAAATATTTTATTTTTTTAATACTCATTTTGACTATCATGGTCAGACGGCAAGAGATGAAAGCGCTTACTTGCTCAGAGATGAAATAGGCAAAATTGCTTTAGATAAGCCTTTTATTGTTACAGGGGATTTTAATCTTTTTCCAAACTTGGGTGGTAAAGAGACCTATCGTATTCTTACTCAAATCACTGAAAAGGGGCATCCTTTAGTAGATGCGCAAAGAAAAACCTTATTTCCCCACCATGGCCCAACGGGTACATGGTCAGGATTTAAAGAGCCGGGACAGCCAGGTATTAAACCGGACTATATATTTGTTAGCGAGAACACCACAGTTATTTCTCATGGGATATTATCCGATACTTTTGATGGTCAGTTCCCGTCAGATCATTTGCCTGTAGTTGCAGAGATTGAAATCAATTAGCATGCGCCTTTTGGTATTTTTCTATTTCTTTGGTAATATCTTTTAATACGAGCTCTTTTTTCCCTTCGCCATTGACCTCAAAAAAGACTCCTTCTTGAGTTTTATAATAGTCCACTAATGGCTGAGTTTGTTCATGGTATATTTTGAGTCGTTCTGCGACGATTTCTTTTGTATCATCTTTTCTTTGAATTAATTTGCCTCCACAATGATCACAAATACCTTCTACTTTCGGCTTAGCATAGATCTTATGGAAAGGAGCGCCGCACTTGCTGCAAACTTCTCGATTGACAATTCTTTCGATGATTGTTTGATCTTTGACTGCAATATTGATCACTAATGGATGGAGATGTTTGCTAGTTAAAAAGGAATCAAATGCTTTGGCTTGATAAATGGTTCTTGGGAACCCATCCATGATAAACCCTTTTTTACAATCCGGCTTTTCCAGCCGTTTTTCTACCATGCGAATCACTAAATCATCCGGCACTAACTTACCAGACTGAATATAAGTTTGAGCCTCATCGCCTAGAGGGGTGTTTTGTGAGCTGTTTTCTCTAAAAAGATCTCCTGTAGAAATATGGGGGATATGCAGTGCTCGGCTTAAAGTGACTGCATAGGTGCCTTTTCCCGCACCAGGAGGACCCATTAAAATTAGAACAAGGGGCTGTTTGTGCATGATATCCTCTGCTTTATTGGATGTGCCAAAAGGTATAATAAAATAGGCGCCGCACGCTATAATTAATAATATAATAATGACGCCGAGGGTTTTTTTCATATAAATCCTTTTAATAATAACAGCGCATTTTATCGAATTTGGTTAGAAAAATCAATTATTTTAATCCAAATAATTTTTGATTTAAATCTTTCATATTCAGTAAAAATGAAGCATTACTAAATGGTGAAAAAATTACGATGTACCTTTCCAAACTATTTTCTATTCTTTTTGTGGCTATGGGGTCATACAGTCTAAGCACAAAGTGGCAAGAAGAGTGTGAAAACATTCCAGCAAGCTATTTTTTCACTGATAAATATAGCAGGGTTACCTTAGCGCCAAATGGGCAAATGGTAGCTTACTTCTACGTAGAAAAAGATCAACATAAAGCCTTAACAGTTCAGCAAGTTGTGAAAGGACATAAGGTTGTGTTGCTAAAAGAAAAGATGGATCGATTTTTCTGGTCATCTAATAGCAAAAACCTAATCTATATCCGAAATAAATCGGATAAGGGAATATTGAGCATAGTTAATGTATTAGATGGGGTTAAAGAAGAGTTGGCCGTTTTTGAAGGTAAAAAAATTATAGATATCACCGTATCTTCGAAAATCTCAAATGCATTTATAGTTCATACCCAAGATATTAAAACCAAGCTGTTGAGCTGGTATCGCTATAATTTAGATGAGCATCTAATAAAAAAGGTTTGTGATGGCAAGACATCTCAAGTCGCTGTTATTTTTAATGATTCTTTAGAACCATATTTCTGTCATGGAATTGATAACGATGGAGGACAAAAACTCTATTTGAGGCAAAATAATAAGTGGAAGCGTTTTGTTAAAGCAGATAGCGATAATTCATTTTTAAAACTTTTAGCTTCTACCGATGATGAAAAACGTGTCTTTATACAAACCTCAACGCATTTTTCTGCTTCCAGGTTGCTTCGTATGGATGTAGATGGTCTAAACAATCAGGTGCTATTTGAAAAAGATAATTACGATGTAGACAAAGTGCTTTTAGATCCTAAAACAAGCCAGCTTTTAGCCGTTTCAACACAAGAGCCAAGAAAAATCTGGCATATTATCGCTCAGGATTTTAAGACAGAGTTTGCTGAAATCGCCAAATACACTAAGGGGGATATTGATATTTTAGGGGCAAGTGGCAGTTCGAATCGCTGGCTTATAAGATATACGAATGATGATAGACCAGCTAGTTACTGTGTATATGATAGAAATACCAAAAAGAATCACTATCTGTTTCACAATCCTTTTCAACTCAAAGACTATCCTTTATCTACTAGCAAATTGTTTCATGTTACTGCAAAAGATGGCACTAGCTTGCAGGGTTTTTTAACATTACCTAAAGCCATTAAAAAACCCAAGGCTGTGCTCTTTTATTTTAAAAAGGATCCGTTTAAACGACATAGGTGGCGTTTTAATTCGACAGTGCAGTTTTTGGCTAATAGAGGCTATGCCGTTGTTCAGCTCAATTACCGAGGGTTGAGGGGTTATGGCAAAACCTACTTGAATACGGCGAAAAAAAGATGGCTGAAACTCGTTTTATCCGATATTGAGGATGTGCGTAAACATTTAATCGTAAAAAAAATAGCAGATCCCAATAAAATGGGTTTATATGCCGAAGGGTATGGAGCAAAACTAGCGGCAAAGATTTTAGAAAATATACCCAAAGATTTTAAAGCTGTAGCTCTCAATTATAAGCAAGCAAAATGCGCTTTGCCAAAAAAGCTTATTGATCATTTATATACCTGTGATTTTTTATGGACTCCATATACAAAAGAATCTGTACAAGGGATTGCAAAACAATGTCCAGTGCTGATGAGCGTAAAAAAGGCGTCTGAGACTGAAAATTGTAAGGTTATCAATGTACGTCCGGATCAGCTGGAATGGTTTGAGAAACTAGAAAACTATTTCAAAAAGCAGTTTGTTTTAGAGACTAATTGATCTCTATTTTAAATGTTTTGCCGCACTTTACAGAATGACTTATTGGACAGTCTTTAATAGCTTTTTCCATAAATACTTTCGCTTTTTCTTTATCTGATACGCCGGTTAGTTTGATGATGATATCTATTTCTGTAATCATCAACAAAGACTCTTGTGGGGCGAAGTCCATAGTCATATTCGCATCAATATCTAACGAACTAAAAGTCACTCCATTTTTTTCACAAATCACTTTGAACATAGCTGTCATACAAGTAATAATGGATAAACCAAACAGTCCTTCTGGGCTATAGGCATTCCCCGGTCCATTAAACTCTGTAGGGATAGCGCATGTAATATCCGGGCAGTGATTTTCTTTTGCAATAAAGGTTGTTGAAATACCGCTAGAAGCTTTACTGTTCACATGAAAATTAAGTGGAAAGTTAGCCATGTCATTACCTCTTCTCTTTTTTTGCAAAATAGCAATAAAGAAAAATCTTGAAAAGGAAAAAGCTAATTAATCTTGTATAAGTCTTTCGATAACCCGCTGGATATTATTAGCAAAACCCGCAGAGCATAGCACGACAGGAATTAAAGGAAAGAAGTACATAGCTGCACAGGTAATCATATAAGCAACATCGGCTTTGGCAGACGCAGTAATTTTTAATCTATTTGTGATTGTCGCATGTGCTAGATGAATAGTATGAAAAATAAAACCTACCATAGCAAGTGTGGACATAGCAACATAGGTAATGACAATATGCAATGCAGTATTTAAATAAGGCGTTAATAAACCAAATCGCTTTACAGAAAAAATAGGATCAAAATCATTTAGGTCATGTATAGCAGCAAAAATATTAAAATTTTTGGGAGCAGGTGCTGAAGTTGACTGTTGATCAGAAGAAGAAGAAGGAGGGGGGCTGGCTGGAGTGCGATGAGATCTTCTTGAAGATCTATGAGCTCCGCCACCAGATGATGCGCCTGCTGTAAAGGACTGTGAGCTTCTGAGTGGTCTTACAGATCTTCTTCTAGATCTAGAGGTTGTTGGGGGTGTTTGAGCTCCGGCTGTTTGTAAACTTCCCAATAATGCAGATCCCATAGTGACTAATTGCGAAATTGTCATGTTTGCAAAATTTGATCCCGGAGCTAGCGCATTTTGCTCGCGTACTACAATAGCCCTTCTTCCGGTAGCGCTATCTGGCTCACTTACATTGTATCCATCAGAAGCAGATCCACCTGATGCACTTGAATGTGAAGAAACGGCTGCCATATAATCCTCCTATAAATTTGGTTGCTATTCTAAAAATAAATTATAAATTTTTTCAAAACATTTTTTATATATTCAAGAAATCCTGTTCGTAAAAAAGTTATTCTTCTTATAGTAGGACAAAAGAGGTGGTTTATGCTGTCGTTGTTATCTTTTCAAAAACCTGTTGAGTTTACCCCTTTTGAGTTAAAAAAATGGTTAATTCATCATTCATTTTCCAAACAGAAAAAAATAATGGGAGATATAGTTTTTTCTCCCTATTTGTCTTTTGAAACGTATCGCTTATTTATTAAAGCACAAAAGCAATTAACCAAAAATTTACGACTTGAAATCATGCCAAAATCTACTATTACTTCAGGCGTACAATACCGAGAAGATATTTTAAGAGGCTATACTCCTTTACTATATTTAGATTCAGTAGCCAATGTTCCGGGTCGAGGCGTCTTTGCTGAAGAAATGATTTTTACAGGAAGTTTTGTGATGGAATATACTGGGGTTGTAAAGAAGCGCTCAAGGAGTGTGTTAAATGATAATGACTATTGTCTTAGCTATCCCGTACATCCTTTGAAAAGAGATTATGTCATAGATGCTAAAGAAAAGGGCAATCTATCCCGTTTTATCAACCATAGCGCCAAAGGAAATTTAGATTTGAAAATGGTTGTGGTGGATGGTATTTTACATATGGTCTTTTTTGCGATAAAAGATATTCAGCCACATGAACAGTTAACCTTTGATTACGGCTATCTTTATTGGAAAGACCAGACCTTAGAACCGGTAGAACTGTAAATGGGATTTTTTCTTAACTACGATAAAAAATGTATCTTTTCTTCTATTAAGGAAAAGAAAAAGGTTGAAGAACATTTTATTCGTTCGTGGAAAGATAAAGAGGGTAATAACCTGCTTCATAGAGCAGTGATTGATCAAGAGAGAGCTGTTATAGAGTATTTATCTGGTTTTGATTATTTGGTTAAGGAGAAAAATCATTTCGATCTTACACCACAACAACTCTCAGGGTATTTGATTCCCCACAAGATAAACAGTGCACAGTATGACAAAATTGCTCGGGAGTATGAAATTGAAATCGTTCCTGCAATAGTATTTGAAAGTTATACGCTTTTAAAGAAAGTTCTAAAAAGACACAGAAAAGCATTAAAAAAAGATCAGATCGATCGTAGGCAAAAATGGTTAGGGGCTTATTGGCAAAAGGATATCTTTGAACCAAAGCTAAATAAAGTAGAAATTAAATGGATTGATGAGATCAAAGGTAATGGTCTATTTGCAAAGCAAAATATTTTAGAGGGTAGTTTTATTGGAGAATATGGGGGTGTAATAAGAAAACCTAATGCGCAATTAGATAAATCCAATAGCTATTGTTTTGATTATCCTCTTAACTTTTTTGTATCGACCAAGTTACTGATCGATGCACAACTGTGTGGCAATATCACTCGGTTTATCAATCACAGCTACAAACCCAATCTCATTTCAACGATGGCTTTTTACAATGGGGTAAATCATATTGTATTTCTTGCTAATCGTGATATTGAGAAAGGAGAAGAGCTTCGTTATGATTACGGTCCAAACTATTGGAGTGAAAGAGATAGGCCTATTGAATAATGTCTATTTCTACATCTTGATTGGCTGGGATCTCAGGAATAATGTTCCAGGCAATGACATAGATAATAATCCCTGGTAGGACCCCCGTGAAGAATGTCACTAGAGCAACAATAACTCTAAGCAAAGTGGCGTCTACATTGATAAAATAGGAAAGCCCTCCCACTACACCGGCAATTTTTCTATTTGTTTTGGAACGATACAATTTTTTGTAGGGCATTTTTGGGCGGTGGTATGGCTCCATTGGGATAAAAAGCATAGCAATAAGATAGGCTAGTAAAAGAGGCAATAGCCCAGTAAAAAGCATCAAAGATGCATAGATCACCCTTAAAATCGACGGGTCAATACGAAAATATTCCCCGATACCTCCTAGAACGCCTGCAAACATCCGGTTATATCGTGATCTATATAATTTTCTCATAAGCATTTTTTTACATAAATCTTATCAGCCCGGCTCTTTTTTTTCTTGGGGAAAATTTTATCACGGCCCATACTTAATGAATGAGGAGAAGGCAATGAAAACATCTTTTGACTTAATAATGGGGAAAAACGCCCTTTTAGAGCTGTTAAAGGTTCGCCCCGGTGTATTTTTTGAAATCTTGACGATTGATAAGCAAAACGATGCCAGAGGTCATAAGATTTTACAGATGGCTTCGAATCATGGTATCAAAGTTACCAACACTTCTAAAAAAAACCTTTCTTCACTAGTACAGTCTGAGTCACATCAAAATTTTGCAGCTAAAATTCATAAGCGTAAAAAATGGGATTTAGACGAGTTATTGCGAAAGCTTGAAACTAAGAAATTCCAAAGGCTTTTGTTATTAGATTCTATTCTCGATCCTCAAAACATGGGAGCTATATTACGGGCGGCAGAATGCTTTGGTATTGATGGTGTAATTTATTCAAAAAACAGAAGCTGTCCGCTTTCTGCGGTAGTTTCAAAAGCAAGCTCTGGGGCGCTGGATCTAGTAAGCCTTGTTGAGGTATCAAATTTAGCTCAGTCTATTAAACAATTGCAAAAAGAAGGATTTTGGGTAGTGACTAGCGAGATAGATAAACAAGCAAAGAATTTAGCCAATTATACGTTTTCGGAAAAATCTGCTTTGGTTATGGGATCTGAAGGCGAAGGAGTAAGAGCCTTATTATCCAAATATGCTGATGAAAAAATCTATATTCCGATGAGTGGGCAGGTAGACTCTTTAAATGTATCTCAAGCAACAGCTGTAATTTTATATCAATGGATGGCTAAATCTTAGAAAGATCTGGCCAGGTCAGTTCATATGAGCTGGTGCCTTGTTCAGCTAGCCATTCATCGACCATGGCTTCAATATCTTTTCCTTTAGTAATCGCTAAATCAAGCTCGGAAACATCTTTTGCTGTCTGAGCTTGAGAAATAAGATCTATAACTTGATTGTATAAGCGGCTGTTTGGATCTGACATTCCATCTTCAGTGCATTCCTCGATTGTCATTTGAATAGTGGATAGATTGTTAAGCACTTCTTCACGCGCAGCTACAAATTTTTCGATTCGATCTTCATGAGCCATAAATAATTGTCTCCTTAATCTGATACATAACAGTTTTGGAAGATTTTCGTCACTTATTTCTCATTTTATTGAAAAAAAAGGATAATAGATAGGTTAACGATTGGGCTGAGCGAAATAGTTCTTCTATGGGCTTGGATTCATTTACCACAATACGATAGAGAAGCCTACTTTGCCAGGATAGATTAATCGCGCTGCCGATACGCATGGCCCATTGATAATGCTCCATGACTTGTGAATGTATAGAATTATTACATTTACCAAAGGGGTAGACAAAGCAATCGCATTTTTGTCTGGTGTGGCTTTCAATAAGCGCTTGGGAGTGAATGAGCTCAGTTTGAATATCTATATTTGAAGAGGTCATATCGATATGAGAATGGGTATGAGAGGCTAAACATAATGCTGTTTCACTAGCCATCTTATTAATCTCTTCCCATGTACAGAAAGAGGCTTGTTTTTTGTAGTTTTTGAAAAGATCTGTTTTTTGATGAGCTAATCTTGTAGCGGGAGAAAGATCGGAATGTTCTAAAATGTATTTTGTAGGTATTGCCAACACAAAAGGAATTTGCATTTTTTTAAGAAGAGGGTAGGCGTAGTGATAAAAATCAAAATAGGCATCATCGAAGGTTAAACAAAGCTCATTTTTTTTCTGAGAAGGTTCTCCGGGAAGTGTAAAGGAGTAGTTTTCTTTTAAAAACCGAAGATGCTTTTCAAATTTTTTCAAAGATATGGAATAGGGGGAAAGAGGGTGAGCAATATGATGGTATAAAAGTATGCGTATCATAGTTGCTTATTGGCTTCAGCTAGTTTTAAGTATTTATAAAATGCGGTGTTTGCATTATATACAGCAATCAAAAAACCTTCTTTTCCAGATAAAAACCCTCGTTTGAGGATATAAGTTTTAATAAAAGCAAAAAAACCATGTACACATGCTCTTATAAAACTGGATTTTTTCTTATATTGATGTTCTTTTGCAAATAAGGAGGAGTACAGTTGCATCTTGGATAGGAAATGAGACATATTGCGATAGGAGTAGTGATTAATGGGGTGTTTGATGCGGACAATTTTGAGATCTTTTTCCAAAATCTTTTCATGAAGATTAGCCGCTGAAAAATGAGTTTTTTTACGGTTATATAGCCGGATATGTTTATCAGGATACCACCCGGCATGTTTAATCCATTTACCATTAAAAAAGTTATGAAAGGGAAATTCATATACACAATCTGAATGAAGATTTTGATATAAAAGATTTTCAATAAGAGCTAAAGAGAGTTCCTCATCGCTATCTAATGAAAGAACCCAGTCATTTTTAGCTAATTTTGCTGCAGCGTTTTTCATTTCGCCAAAGGTTGTGAATTCCTTTTGGTGGATTTTTACATTGGGGAAGGTTCTGGCAATTTTTAAGGTGTTATCACTTGAACCGGAATCCAGTACAATGACTTCATTAAACTGGTTGGTTGATTCAAGGGTTTTTTGGATAGTATCTGCACTGTCTTTGGTAAGAATAGTAACGCTAATCATATCAATTTTTTTAAATCCATTATAGCTTGAGGTAATGTTGGCTGCAAGGATTTGCTAATAAAATGTTTTGGTGTATGCTTATAATAAGTAGGGAAGATATGTCAAAAGAAGAATTAGTCACAGCCCATAAACGGATCTATGATAATTTGCATGGGTTTATTCGATTTGATGAAGTAGAAAAAGCAATTATTGATTCAAAAGCATTTCAACGGCTTCACTATGTAAGACAATTGGGTATTACTTATTTGATCTACCCTGGAGCAACCCACAGTAGATTTGAACATTCCCTGGGAGTGATGGAAATAGCAACGCGCATTTTTAGCCGCTTGTGTAAGACTATCAGACCTGATCTATTTGCTTTTGTCCCAAGAAAGGGATCATTAGAATATCTCTACTGGAAGAAAATATTGCGTTTAGCAGCTCTATGTCATGATTTAGGACATTTACCTTTTTCTCACGTCGCTGAAAGAGACATCTTTCCAGAGCATGGTCATGAGAAGATGACCATAGAAGTGATTAAGAGCTTTTCTGAGTATTGGCAAATGCTAGCCGACAATCCCAAATTTAAATTAAATCGCAATGTAGAAGACGATGTGATTAAAATTGCTATTGGGGAGTATAAACTCAATAAGCTCTATCCTGACGCATCCTATAAGTTTTCAACATGGGAAAAGATCTTATCCGCGATTATCACCGGAGATTTTTTTGGTTCTGATAGAATAGATTATTTACTACGTGATGCCCATGCAACCGGTATCAAATATGGCGCTTTTGATTACTTACAACTCATTGAAATGCTACGCATTTTACCTGATCCACAGACTGATGAATGGCGAATGGGAATAGACGAGAGGGGGTTAGAGTCTTGTGAAGCCCTTTTCTTGGCCAGATATTTTATGCATAAACGCATTTATCAATATGCACCTATTAAAGCGTATAATTTTCACTTAAGACGATTCATGCGAAAAGTCATTGAAAAAAAGGAACTGCTTAGTGTCCGTTCTTTTCTCAGAATGAATGATATCGTTGTATTAGATCTTATGACGAAGATCGCTGAAGAGAAAAATCACCCAGGTCACTTCGATGCGAAAAGCATTATCTGCCGACAAAATCATTATAAAGCTATCGCACTCCCAGCTTACGTTACTGAGGGAGATCTTCTTTCTTTCAAGAAAAGACATGGCATTGCAGATGATGAAATTGAGTGGGAATTTGAAAAACCTAAAGATGTAAATCAAGATTTTACTTTTCCGGTTTTCCGGCATCATTTGCCTATGCAGAAAGCCTACGAGGCTTCTCCATTACTAGCTTCCTTACCTTCTTTGGCGATTAATTGGTTATATCTTGCAGAACCTTTTGAGCTGCTTTTTTTAGAAACCATTAAAGAAAATTAAGCGTTTTTTGCTACAATAGCTGATAAGGTTATTATGAATATTGTTACTAGTGCCAAAAGATTATTTTCTTCCCTGCTGTCTCGTAATGAGAAGGTTTTTGTATTTAGCGCAATGGCTTGTTCTTTTTTTATATCTTTTGAATATGCGATTACCAGACCTGCCAGCGACGCTATTTTTCTTTCTCTTTATACCTTTAAAGCATTTCCTATAGTCTGGATTTTAGTTGTTCCAATCAATTTTTTGGTTATACACATTTATAACCGGCTGCTACCCCGCTTTGGCTGTTTAAAGCTGTTTACTTTCATCGTTTTATCCATAATCAGTATCAATACCTTTTCTGCGTTCTTTATTTTGAATATCAAATACTTAGCGTTCATTCAGTACATATGTAAAGACATTTATATATTACTAATGTTCAAGCAACTGTGGTCATTGATCCATACAACGGTTAAACAAAAAAACGCTAAATATCTTTATGGGATTATTTTTGGAGCAGGCGGAATAGGGGCATCATTAGGTAGTGTGACACCCAGTTTTTTTGCTGTTCAGATGGGATCGAAAAACTTATTTTTCTTTACCGTACCCATTTACGCATTACTCTTTATAGGTTACTTCTCTGCTTTGAAGACAAGTCGGTTGATCGGTGCCAGCACCAGTGAAGAATACAAAAATGATTTTGATGTAGCTAAAAAAAGTTTTAGATCCTTTTTCACCTCAAAATATTTGGTATTTATTCTTTTAATCGTAGTTTCTATGCAAGTATCTATTTCTTTGGTTGATTATCAATTTAATTATTTAATGGAAAAGAGCATTGCGCTTTTGGATCAACGCACCCAATACATGGGTAGAGTACATCTACTAATCAATATTTTAACTTCAGTCATGCAATTTTTTGGAGCGGGCATTTTACTTCATTATGTAGGTCTCAAGCGCACCCATTTCTTTTTACCCTTATTTTTATGTATCAATGCTGTTTTACTCATTTTTTTCCCTATATTTGGCATAGCCAGTTTTGTCTTTATATCCATTAAGTCGTTAGATTATTCTATTTTTAGCATTTCAAGAGAAATGCTTTATATACCAATGAATCTGGAAGAAAAATTTAGAGCGAAGGCCGTGATAGATGTATTTGCCTACAGAACTGCAAAAGCCATAGGTTCGCTGCTGCTATTGGGTTTGCGGTACATTTTTGTTTTGGAGGTTTCCTATACGCTTATAGGAATGCTTTCCGTTTCATTGTTTATAGTCTGGATGATTTTTGTGCTCTTTTTATTTAGGCATTATCGATTAAGAGCAGAGCAATATCAGACTGCTCATTAAAATTTTTTTGAGAAATAGTCTCAAATCAATTAATAACAAATTAGGAAGACTAAATATGCTTAGAAAGTTGTTTTTTTTAGTTTTTATTGTTATGGCTTATGTCCTCATCGTGCATGTCGATGACAAGCGGTCTGTGCTTCATTTTATGAAAAAGCAATATGAAGTGGTTGCTGATAAGATAAAATCTATGAATATCAAAGTTAAGGTAAATAATTTTTCACATAAGAAGAAAAAATAATACCGTTATTTTCTAATCTTTTTTGCTACTCGTTCTAATACTTTATCATCAGCTCTTACATAGTCATGAGAAGAAACGTACCCTTCATACTTTTTAAAATATTTATCGAAGTGGGCTGTCATAGGTTCGAATTCTTTGGCCATATTTTTGGTGCCATGCATTGGAAAGAGTTTTACATGCAAATGATTAACGCCCATCCCTTCAATAATAAGGGCAGTTCTTCCTACATCATCGAAATTTTCATCTAAAAGTTTCGCAACAGTTTTTGCGGCAACAATTAATGGCAGAAGCACATCATCCTGAGCGTCGAAGGCATAGCTTGGATAGTGTATTTTAGGCATGACGATAGTATAACCTTCGGTATTAGGGAATATCGATAAAAAAGCGATATGTTTTTCATCTTCCCATACCTTATGACAAGGTTCTTCTTCATTGGCGATCTTACAAAATATACAATGTGACATAAAGTCTACTGTATTCCTTGGGGCGTGAAAAAGCAATCAAAAGCTTTAGCCACTTTTAAAAGCAGAGAGCATATTTTCCAAATCATCCTCATGCTCTACTTCATCTTTTAAAATGGATAAAAACATCTGATGCGTTAGGTGGTCTTTTCCGTCTGTTTTTTTCACTAGCTTTTGGTACACGGCAATAGCGCATCTTTCTGCAGACAAATTTTGCTTTATCAGAGCTTGAGAAGAAAAGTTTTTAGGTGCTACATAACCGCATATGGTTTCTTTAAACCACTTTTCAGGAGTTAAAAGGGGGGTTCCTCCTAAAGTTAGGATGCGTTCTGCAAGCATATCCGCATGTTTTAATTCTTCCTTCGCATGTTCTTCCATTTCTTCTCTTATAAAATGCATAGCTCGTCCTTGGATGACTTTGGCGCCAATCCAATACTGGTAATAAGCCAGCCATTCATCTGCTAAAGCTTTATTCATGTCTTGAATCAGTTCTTTCACATTTAGTTCGATAATTTTCGTGCCCTTTTGGCCCATTAGAATCCTCCGTACTGCATCACTATCTACCTTTTGAATTAGACTATTTAGTTTTAGAATGCAACCACAATTACAAAGTATTAAAAAAATTCCCTTTTATTTTTTTTGCCATCTGATTAAAAAGAGAAAAGAGGTACTCACGAGGAAATAATGCGTCATCTTTTAGTTTTTAGTGCATTAGTATTTTCACTACTGTCTTATAGCTGTACAACTCCTATCTCTACCTCTACAGAAGCAGAGAAAAATAGAATGTTGATTTCCACTCTTTCCAAAGGAATGACGCAAGATAAAGTGTATTCTATTTTAGGTAATCCTGATAAAAAAAGATTGGTCAATGCAGATGGTAAAATATACGAAGTATGGTTTTATCTAACTAAAGGATTACTTTTTGGTCAGAGCGAATATACAAGGGATAATTTTACACCCTTTGTTTTTAGAAACCGAGTATTAAAGGGTTGGGGTTATCGCTATTATGATTATTTACTCAATATCGATAATGCTCAAGGAAAGGTCCAGCAAGATAAAAGACAAGAATATACAGATGACAGGGAAGAATGGCCACCAGACGCACATCAAATCATTTTGCCAGACCAGGACAAAAAAGCGGATAATACTAAACCTGTGCAGCCAGATTCTAAAAACGAAGAGAAAAAACAACAAATGCCTTCTGACAACTCTAGTTGTCCTGCAGATCCTGAAGATGGTAAAGACCAAAACTATAATCTTTGGGAATAGCAAATAATATTTTTATCTAGTATCATAACGCCTTTTTAATTTCTTTAAGGAGCGTTATATGAGAACTGTTAATATACGTTTATTACTTTTAGTGGTCACAGCTTGCTTTTCCTTTACTCAAGTGCAAGCAAAGGAATATCTGTTTTCTTCAGAATCAGTTACTGAAGGGCATCCTGACAAAATCTGTGATCAGATTTCTGATGCTATATTAGATGCGATCTTAGCTCAAGATCCAGAAGGTAGGGTTGCCTGTGAAACCGTAGCTGCAAAAGACACGATTTTTATTACTGGAGAGATCACGACCACAGCAAATATCGATATTGAAGCTATTGCAAGAGCTACTTTAAGAGAAATTGGATACACAAAAAGGGAATACGGCATTGATGCAGATACGTGTAGAGTAGAAGTGCTGATCAATCACCAAAGTCCAGAGATTGCTCAAGGTGTTGATGAAGAACAAGATCATGAACAAGGAGCAGGGGACCAGGGTTTGATGTTTGGATATGCATGCAATGATACCCGCATGCTTATGCCCCTGCCAATCATGCTTGCTCATCATTTAACAAAAAGATTAGCAGAAATGAGAAAAACCAAAGAGCTTGCTTGGTTAAGGCCTGATGGTAAGGCTCAAGTTACTGTAAGATATGTCAGGGGCAAGCCCACTGAGATCACTACCGTGATCATTGGAGCGCAACATGATCCTGAAGTTGATACACAACTTATGCATGAACAAATCAAAGAAAGGGTGATTAAACCCATTTGTGGCAAATTCCTTACCGAAACGACCAAATACCATATCAATGCTACAGGGATGTTCGTAACAGGTGGACCTGAAGCAGATGCGGGACTTACAGGAAGAAAAATCATTGTCGATACTTATGGAGGGATGAGTCGTCATGGGGGAGGAGCTTTTTCCGGCAAAGATCCTTCTAAGGTGGATCGTTCTGCTTCTTATATGGCAAGACATATCGCAAAAAATATTGTGGCGGCTAAATTAGCTAATCGATGCGAGGTGCAAATAGCTTATTGCATAGGGGTAGCAGAACCTGTTTCCGTTTATGTTGATACATTTAGAACAGGAAGGGTTTCTGATGAGGAGTTAACAAAAGCGGTAAAAGCAATTTTTCCCTTGAAACCTGCTCAGATAATCAGTTATCTAGATCTTAAGAAGCCTGTATATCGCAAAAGTGCTGCATACGGGCATTTTGGGCAAAATGGTTTTACTTGGGAAAAAACTAATAAAGCCCGAGATCTGCAAGACTATTTTAAAAAATAGGCAAAGGATTTTATGAGAATTAAATTAGCTATTTTGAACGTGCTTTTCAGCATTAATATGGGCTTTACTGCTTGTGAAGCTGACACGATAAACAAGCTACCTACAGTTGCAATATTTTTAACTGGGGGAACCATTGCTGAGAAAACGGATCCTAAGACTGGAGCAAGTATTCCGATAGGCTCTTCTAGTGATCTTATTGAGCATGTCCCGGTGCTCAAAGAAATAGCTAATTTAAAAGTTGTTCAATTCTCAAATATCGACAGTTCACACATGACTCCTCAAATTTGGGCAAAATTATCCAAACAAGTCGATGCTATGTTGCAAGATCCCGATATCAAAGGAGTGGTGATTGCGCATGGGACCGATACCATGGCAGAAGGCGCGTTTTTTTTAGAACTAACCCTTAAAACAAATAAGCCGGTTGTATTTACTGGAGCCGTGAGAGATGCATCAGATCCTTATTCTGACGGTCCGCCAAACCTAAGAAATGCTGTGGTTCAAGTCTGTTCAGACAATGCTCAATGTTGGGGGGTTACAGTCACGCTCAATGAGTATATCAATGCTGCCAGAAATGTCATTAAGACCCAAACAACGAATCGACAAACCTTTGAATCAGGTGAAAAAGGGTATCTTGGTTATGTCTATAATAAAAAAGTATATCGATACAATAATCGTTTAAAACCAAGGCTCGTATTACCCATTCCAAAAGACCTTCCTAGGGTAGATATTATTATGGACTATGCCGGCACGAGCGGATTTTTAGTAAAATATGCTGTAGACTGTGGTGCCAAAGGCATTGTAGTGCAAAGCGTTGGAGATGGGAACGTTGATGAAGAAATGTACGATGCAATAGTTTATGCGATGAAAAAAGGAGCTGCGGTAGTGATATCGACTCGGGTTTTTTATGGGGCCGTTTATCCATCATATGGTGACATAGGCGGCGGAGAGTCTTTAAAACAAGCTGGAGCTATTGTCGTAGGTGATCTTCCTGCGCCGAAAGCTAGGCTTCTTCTGATGTTAGCTCTACCCTTAGTAAAAGAGCATCATGAATTAAATAAGTATTTTGAAGCCATTTAATTCTTTAAAAAAACGGCGGAGCAGACTACTCTATTTTGCTCGATATTAAGGCTAAATGTTATGGCGTTAGAATTACCAGTAGGCTCAGCAGTTAGGGCGGGCTTTCCATATAGAGGATTTAAGGCTACTGATTCATTATTACATGGGAAAATTCGAGAACAGCTTAGCATCGCAACTATCCAAAAGATTATTAGAGCAATAGACAGAGCATTGGAGCAACTATCCTTCTATTCTGAAGCAACTTTGATCACCAATTTTGATCGCTCTATCCTGTTTACTACGCCTTTAATGGGTTATTTTGATACTAGCAGCTACGTGTTTGAAGATCTGGCACATTCTACAAGAGAACTAGAAAAGGCCAAAAAACAACTCTCAGAAAAGTGTCATGATATATTGAGTAGAGTTCTTCAAAAAGGATTTCATACCTTTTTTTGTAAACTTTTTGTGTCTCAGCATGCTGAAATTGCCGCTAATCCGGGTCTAGTTCCCAAAGAGGCTATAAGAAACTATCTGATGATATTGCGAGCGGCTAAAGATAAAAAAGCCTATATTGCTGCACAAACTGCCTATAATGTATCTTCTGACAATTCTAATGCGACAGCATTGGTTACAGGTATAAAAGTAATAGCGGCTGAACTTGCCGTGGAACGATCTTGTTGTTGGTGTTTTTGTTAAGTTAGGCTAGTAGGGTGGTCGTTATGTAAACCCCATTATATATTACAACATAACATATATTATCAGACTAAATATACCTATAAGAAAAAGGCCTAAGGAGCAATTAAACCCCCTAGACCTTTTTTGTAATTTTATAGTTTTAACGCTTATTTTCTTTTAAATACACTTGCAATTCTACCTAATAATGATGCATTCTGTTTGTCGTCTGCTAATTCTGTATAACCTGCTTTGATAGGAGAAAAATGACGTCTTGCTGCTGGTTTTTCAACTACTTCTTCTATTTTAACTTGAGGAAAGTATTGTTTTATTTCTAGACCACTAAGAAGCCCTGTATTAGCTCTAGCAGCAGCTATAGGTATATAGACTGCGTTATCCAAATCAGCGGCTGGTGCTTCAGTGCCTTCAGCTGCTAACTGTACATATCCGCCAACTCTCTCTTCGCCATTATCAGCTACTGGAGTTGAATCATAAGTAGATGCTACTGGGGTTGTTACCGCTGGAGCACCTGTATCTGAAAGTAACGCGGTTTTCATTCTTGCTAAAGTAAGTATACTAGCCATTTTTATTCTCCTTTTTTATTTATTATTATGGTTTGTATTAAAGTATAATATAGTATACTAAAAACTTTAATTATTATCAATAATATTTTTTTAAATATATTTTAATACAACTATTTGACTGTGAAAGAGATATATTAATTTAAAAAAGAAGGCGCGCGCAGGGCTTTAAATAGAATCTGTAGTTATTCTACTGATTTCAAGAGACTTATAATAAAAAAGACCCTAGAAATGGTATTTAATACCTAGGGCCTTTTGTAATTATCTATCAGTAATCTTATTTTCTTCTAAAGATGTGAGCGATTCTACTTAAAATAGATGGCTTGCTAGGTTCTGCTTTATCTTGTACTTGTGCATACACACCATGTGCATCAAAGTATTTAGCAAATTCATCTCTTCTAGCAGAATGAGTTTTAGCTGCTAAAGCTAATCTTACGAATGGATGTTCTGAAACTCCATAAGCTTTGTCTGATGCATCACCGGATAATAGTCCTAATGATTCTACTGATTCAGAGGATTCAGTTATTTCAGCAGTTGGTTTTACAAATGCTAATGGGTTAATTACTGCGTTTTTTACTCCGTCTAATGTAGCCATATATACTCTCCTATTATTTTTTATTATTATGGTTTATATAAGCGTATAAACATTATATTAAAAATTTTAATAATAGTCAATGAAAATTAAGCGTTTAAAGGTGTTTTTGTTTAGCTTAAACAACTGATAATTAAAGAGATGGGGGGGGGGTTAAACGTTTTGAGGTTGATCCCAAGTAGCATCGGGCCCAAGGTGAATGGCGGCTAAATCGCCTCCACCACCAGAACCACCCCCTCCGCCTATGGGGGTCCTAACAACGTAAGCAGCCCCGGTATTGGTTTCATCCATTGCAGCTGCAATTAGACCAAGATCATAAGTCTTTTCGTAATGGATGCTTTCTTTGGTATGAGCATCATTAATAGCATCGATTAAATGATCCTTTAGCGAATGAACAGCTTCTGCATACCGGGTCAAAATAGCTATTAAAGAGCTTTTTTGATCTGGGGGAATACTGGTATTAGTCATTAAAGTAAGCCGAATCATACTCATATTGGTTAAAAGAGGTTCTAAAATAGTATTTATTCGGATGATTGTGCTGTCATATAATCCACCTGGTCTTTTTACCCGACCTGGCGAGTCGACTCTAATGATTTTGTCTTCGATTCTAGGCCTTGGTATAATTTCCTCAGCATCTAGATATTCTAGAGCAATATTATATGCATCTATTAAACATTTTTTAACGCTTTCAGCAGATAGATTTTCTACCCAACTCAATCGAGCTTCTCCATCTGCAGCGGCAGCAGTTGGTGGCCTTGTACAGCTAATATTAGCGGCTCTTATCAAGTCTAATTCGTCTGGGGTCAGGTCAATATCCTTAAAATAAGGTTGCAACATTGCATCTTCTGGTAATATTGCCGCTTGAATTTGATCAATCATTCCTTGGTTTTTTCTGATAATACTTCTGAGCAGGGTTTCCATATCTGGATTAGAGCGAATGCTAACCGATCCATTTATTGTCATAGTCATTCTGTAGAGAAAATCTCTTAATAAGGCTAATACACGTTTTGTTCTACTAGAGAGTTTTTTTCTTATCGGAGCTAAAGTAACTGAAGATTTGCTAACAGAAGCCGCAGGTTCTCCTCCTCCTGCACCAACTCCGGCAGCGGCTGCTCCCCTGATTTCATGTAGAGGAGGGCCAGCCGCTCCATCAGGTCCTGGTGGACTGTCTGTAGAGGTAGATCTACCTGAAGTTTCTCTACGGAATAAATCAAACAATACGTTTGACAAATAGACGTCAGGATTTAAATGTGAAGGATAAAAACGTTTATATTTATCAGGGGATTCTTCGAGTTTGTGGGGATTCATTTCATATTGTAATGTAATATATGGCACTTCAGGTTGGTTATAAAAATAAAGCTGGATGATTCTAGTGACGCTAGCATTTTTATCAGCATTATAGCGAAGGATGGAATTCAAATATTCAATCAGACCATTAAAATCAAATCCTTCCCAAGAATAGGTGCTTTTATAATGTTCAATAAACTTCTGCACTATCAAACTAGTTACGGCATTATCGGAAGGAGAGATTAATTGCGTGCCATGTGGATCTTTCCCTCCACTATTAATAAACATTTCAAGCGCAGTGATATAACCAAAAAAGGTTAAAGCAGCTCTTTCATGTTCATCTAAAGCCCAGCCAAATCTTCTATTGAAATCTAACCGTTTGCTATCCATATCTGTAGTTGCTCCTACTGATGCTGTGATAGCTCTGGAAGCTGAACTTCTTAAAGAACGGACTTTTGAGGTATAACGAGTATCATGTAAATCAGGATGCTTAGATAACTGTTCCAATTCAAAAACTCTATCCTGTTTTATATAATCCAGGCATGTTCTTAAAAATACTCGTAAACTGTCTCGCTGTTTATAAATTATCGTATACAAACCAGCCTGTAAATCACCACTGATGGTCGTATCTCCTTGGATTTTTCGAAGAACCTGTTTCCAAAAGGCCACATCACCCGCAAAGAACTGTTTTATTTTTGCCTCGATGGCTGTAACATCTTCATCTGTGCGGGGCTCAGTTATTCTTCTATGGATACCATCGATACAAACAAAGGATATTTTTCCTCTTTTTTGATCCAAAAAGTCGAATATTTCAAACATCAGGCGTTTTAATCCACTGTAAGTACGATTATTATCCGGAAACAACTGCTCCATGATCGCCTGCAATTCGCTTTCTGGAAGCAAAGCAGCCTTTTGGGATTTTAATAAAGTTCTTTCATCTTCTGATAATTCATAATGTTGGCATACCTCGTGCCAGGCTTCATATACATCTTTAGGAGTCTTTACACGAGCATTTTCATGAAAGCATTGTAATAGACGACTATTATTATCTACGATAGCATTTAATCGATCTAACCAAGCTCGAGGTATATGACCTTGAAAGGAATAAAACGAAGTTTCTCTAGCCCTAAATAAGGTTTGAATTTGAGTTAAAAAATGCATTCCTGCATCATGAACTGCTCTTACTAAATCATTATGTACTAGGTGAAATCTCTTTCCTCCTTTAGGTTGACGAAGATGAGAAGCGGCTAATAAAGAACGACTAGAAAAAACAGCGGAAGTTTCTAATATAGGCCTTATCAATGAAAAGAAATATCGTTCTGGATCAAGTTGGTTAAGAGAAAGATAAACCGGGGTTTCCCCTTCAGAAATTTCATATGCCCATGAATAAAAGCTATGTTGTAACTGGATTTCATCTAACTGTGGATGCAACCTTGCATGAGTACTTTCCAAAGTAACATCAACTAAAATTTCTGCATCAAAAAACTCCTGTTTGATTGATTCTATTATGCGGTGGATTTGAGTGATTGAAGCGTCAGGAAAAAGAGCCCTTAACTTAGCTTCCAGCGTTTGCAGGGTGATGTATTCTTGCTTTTCCATCATCTCGATGAGAATGGGAATAATATTTTGCAAAATTCTATTATCTTCTACAGGGAAAACATGGCATTCTAAAAATTTACTCAAGTTAATAATAAGATTTAACCTTTGTAAAAAAAGTTTTTCATCGTAGCTGAGACTAAATGAAGAAAATATACTTCTAGGATCAAAAGTTCTTAAAGGATCACCTACATCGGCTCTTCTCGCTCCGGATGCGCCTGTTGCAGTTGCTGCACTAGCCATAATAGTTCTCCGATAAAATTTGCCAAAACTATAAGAAATCTCGGCATTTTAATGCTAAATAAAAAAAAGATTAATGATTAATAACTGATGACATGGAAAAACGCTTCCAAGAAATATTGTTAAAGAATTTTAGCATGTCTTCAATCCTGTTTTTATAAAGATCGAATGGATCTTTATTAATATGGAAAAATAGCTCGCTATCAAATAAAGCGATTTGTTGTCTTAGCTCATGAATGTGTGGGTATATCGGGTTATACTGATGGCCTAAATCAAAATTCAGAATAAACCCTTGGTAGTCTAAGAATGTAGCAAACAATGCTCGGCTATATTGAGCATCTACCTGTTCGTGTCTTACCGGATTACCCGATCCAATTGAAGTAATAGTTCCAGTCAAAGTCGGATTAGAAGCGTGAGAATAGATATGTGATTGTTCCGAAGTATATAACCTTCCGGTATGTTCTAATATATAAGCTCCAAAACGTTTACGTAGTTGAATGCTGGGAGCTGTAATAGATATGGCATCAATAGCGACTATCTCTGAGATAGTAGCTGTAGAAGACATATTTATTGTTAATGCTCCTTTAATCGTCATTGACTCTTGGGATTTCATGGTCAAGGTACCGCCTGTAATCGTTACATTGTTGCCGGTATCTTTACTATGAATAGTAGCAATAGAAGAAAAATCACTTCTTGCGGTTGCAGGACCTAAAGTAATGGTTCCATCAGCTCCTGCTCCCCCACCACTTGCCGTTAAGTTACCTGCTAATTGCAAAGTACCATTGGGAAGTACTTCATTAGAAATAGGACCTAAATAAGCCGTGTTCACCGGTTGCAAAGTTATATTTCCAGCATCACCAGCTAAGGGCCCTCCAGAAGTATCAATAGCAGCTACATTAACATTTTCACCGGAAGTGATCGTTACATCACCCCCATTGCTAGCACCGGAGCCGCTGGTATCAATTGTACCTGAAACATTGATAGAAGCCCCAGCTGTGGTGGCTGTGATAGTCAAATCAAAATTACCCGTAATCGTATCTCTAAAACTAATACCGGTAGCTCCCGTATCTGTGAAAACTGTATTGGCTACTAAAACAACAGGATCATTAAATATCATAGTGCCGCCTTGTGCTTTAACAACCGCTGGTACAGTAATCTGGTTACCTGATGCGGTTATGGTACTCAAGGCTGTGCTATTACCTACATTACCTGTAAAGGTTACGTTGCCTGTTCCACTATCTACAGTAAGAGATTGGTTACCATCAACCGTTCCTCCAAAAGAAATATTACCCGCATCAGAACCACTAGACATTGTGGAATTGCCTGTTAGTGTAATGGGACCAGTAGAAGAGAAGTTAATGGCTGCATTGTTAGTAGTTATATTACTGCCCACGGAAATAGCTCCGGTAGTAGTCACTGTAAAAGCACCTAATGGACTGCTACCACCAACAGCACCTCCCAGTGTAATCGCACCGGAACCACCACTTAAAGTAAGCGCCTTGTCGGCGCCATTGATCGTTGAAGAAAAACTAATTGCACCCGTGCTAGTTCCGCTGTTTAACGTCACTGGGGTGGCTGATATGGTGGCTGGGCCGGTAAAAGTTATGTTGCCCGTGCCATTGGCTAGGGTAATATTTCCTCCTATTGTTATTCCAGCTGAAGCACTCGTTGTCAAAGCGGTTAATGGTGTTACTCCACCTACTGCAGCAGAATAAGTTGCAGATCCTGTTCCTGCGCTAACTGTTAATGTTTGCGCTCCATTAATGGTTCCCCCAAAAGATATATTACCCGCACCAGATCCACTAGAAAGAGTAATACTATCGCCCAAGGTGATGGCTCCTGTAGAAGCAAAATTAATTGCTCCATTATTAGTAGTAATATTTTTGCTTAAAGGAATCGCGCCTGTAGTAGTTGTAGTTAATGAAGCAATTGGAGTAGTTCCTCCTATAATGCCTGAGTAAGTTACACTCCCCGTTCCTGCGCTGGCTGCTAAAGTCTTGTTGCCATCAATACTTCCCCCAAAAGAAATATTACCCGCACCAGAACCACTAGACATTGTGGAATTCCCCGTTAAAGTGACAGGTCCTGTGGTAGAAAAATTAATCGCTGCATTATTTGTGGTGATATTACTGCCCACGGAAATAGCTCCGGTAGTAGTCACTGTAAAAGCACCTAATGCGCTGCTATTACCAACAGCACCTCCCAGTGTAATCGCACCGGAACCACCACTTAAAGTAAGCGCCTTGTCGGCGCCATTGATCGTTGAAGAAAAACTAATTGCACCCGTGCTAGTTCCGCTGTTTAACGTCACTGGGGTGGCTGATATGGTGGCTGGGCCGGTAAAAGTTATGTTGCCCGTGCCATTGGCTAGGGTAATATTTCCTCCTATTGTTATTCCAGCTGAAGCACTCGTTGTCAAAGCGGTTAATGGTGTTACTCCACCTACTGCAGCAGAATAAGTTGCAGATCCTGTTCCTGCGCTAACTGTTAATGTTTGCGCTCCATTAATGGTTCCCCCAAAAGATATATTACCCGCACCAGAACCACTAGAAAGAGTAATACTATCGCCCAAAGTGATGGCTCCTGTAGAAGCAAAATTAATTGCTCCATTATTAGTGGTGATATTTTTGCTTAATGAAAGAGGACTTGTTGTCGTTGTTGTTAGAGAAGCTAAAGGAGTAGTTCCACCTATAACATTTGAATATGTGACAGATCCTGCACCGGCATTAACGCCAAGGTTTTGATTTCCATTAATAGTATTAGAAAAAGAAATATTTCCCCCACCGCTGATCATGGTAGAATCCCCTGTTAGAGTAAGAGTCCCTAAAGGAAAGAGAATTGCTGCATTATTCGTTGTAATATTCGCTCCGACAGAAACTCCTTGATCAGCTTGAAGAGTAACCTGTCCTAAAGAAGCAGTGTTTCCAATAGCTCCTTCTATTATAAGATCCCTCGCAGCGCCTAATAGCAATTGAACATTTGCACCATTGATTGTTGTTGAAGAACCGCTGAATACTAAGTCAAACCTTGGTCCTCCAATAGAAATAGGAGAAGCGGTTAGGGTAATCGGACCTGTATAAGTACTACTAAAAAAAGCCGTATCATCTAGACTTATGTTTGCTCCAATAAATATACCTCCAGATGCAGTAGAGTTTAAAGTGCTTAGTACAGTCACCCCACCAACAGCGCCTGTATAAGTAATCGTGCCTGTACCAGCATTAACATTTAAAACGGCGCCTCCGTTAATCGTACTTGAAAAAGAAATATTTCCTGCACCAGAACCACTAGAAATCGTAGAAATACCGGTTAGATTAATAGGACCTGTAAGGGTGATTGCACCGTTACTAGTGGTAATGTTACTAGCGATACCAATGGAATTGCCAGTAGCTGATAAAGAAGTTAATGGCGTAGTTCCTCCAACAGCACCTGAGAAGACAACGCTGCCTATTCCAGCATTAGCTACTAAGGGTGCTGCACCATTAACAGTAGATCCAAAACTGATAGTTCCTCCCAATAAAGCTCCTGTAGAAATTGTTGGAGTTCCTGAAATATTTACAGCTCCATTTAGGCTGATATTTTTTCCAGAATTGGTAATGTTGTCTGCTATATTGATGGTTGCTGCAGTAACCGTTAAATTAAAATCTCCAGTAATTGTGTCATTAAAGGTAATGCCTGTTCCTCCAGTGTCATTAAAGGCGGTATCAGCTACCAATACTACTGGCGCACTAAAAACCATCGTTCCGCCTTGAGCTTTAACAATAGCCGGGACTCTTACCTGATCAGCAGTTGATACGGTTATTGCACTCAATGGAGTAGTGTTTCCAACGTTACCTGTAAATGTTACAGTACCTGGTGTGCTCATGGTCAAATTATGGTTACCGTCAACTGTACTAGAGAAGGAAATGCCTGAGTTAGCACTGTTAGTCAATGAGGAGTTTCCAGTTAAAGTAACAGGGTTTAAAAATCCTATTTGCCCGGTCATGGTGGTAATGTTACCACCTAGATTAATTCCTCCACTCCCTTGTGCTTGAAAAGCTACTAAAGCGGTACTATTACCAATATTACCACCAAGTGTTACTACACCTGAGTCTGCATCTAAGGTTAAAGTAGTTGTTCCATTAATTGTTGAGGAAGAACCAGAAAAAACAATGCTATTAGTACCCGTTCCAGCATCTAAAGTAATCGGAGTATCTGTTAAAGAAACAGGACCTGTAAAACTCATAGTCTGTCCTGCGCCGTTAGCAAGAGTAATATTTTCAGCTATGGATATACCGCCTGATGCAGTTACTTGCAAATCAACCAATGGGGTGAGACCGCCTGCAGCGTTTGAAAAAGTAGCTGAGCCTGTTCCAGCAGAGATACTTAAATTATGAGCGCCATTGACAATGCCTCCAAAATTAACATTACCACCCAATGTATTGGTATTGATGGCTACATTAGTCCCTAATGTCACAGGTCCCGTAGAAGAAAAGTTCACGTTCCCATTTTGAGTGCTGATATTCCCATTTAATGATATCGCACCTGTTGTTGTTGTAGTAAGCGATTGGATAGCAAAATTATTACCGATAGCCCCGCCATAGGTAATAGATCCCGTGCCTGCATTTATGATAACGTCATAGTCTAAGTTAGCATCTCCATTAATTGTTGAGCTGAATGCAATGTTGCCAGCACCACTTCCACTTGATATGGTAAGAGATTCACTGATATCAACAACACCGGAAAAGGTAATATTTTGATTGCTGGTAGTTATGTTGCTACTTAATAAAGCTCCTCCCTGAGTATGATTCAATATTCCTATGGGTGTTGTTGCGCCTATGGCTCCCCCATAAATTGTTGAAGCATTAACATGGGGAGTAATGGTGAGGTTGTTATTGCCATCAAAGGAACAGTTAAGCGTCATAAATTCTTCAGCAGTGCCAATAAGTGCCACCGAACTTGATGGCTCGTTATTTAATGTACAGCTTGCAATACCCGATCCGGATTTATCATTTATAGCCAATTCTCCAGCTGAAACTGTGATAGCTGCTGGAGTGAATGGGTTATTATAAAAAGTAATATCGTCGGCATTGATTTCTAGGGATACAAGAGAAGTTGTAGCTCCAATACTTCTAACAAAAGTTAATGTCCCCCCATTGATTTGAATGGTTAAATTGCTATCATTTGATCCCGAATCATTTATTGTACCATTAAAGGTTAAAAAACTAGAGCTTGATGTCATATTGACAAAGCCAGCTATCTCGACAGAACCGTCAAATGTTCCAGCTTGTGCAAAGGTAATGTTTGTAGCATTCACTAAAGTTACTAGATCAACGCCAAAAGTTGTAAAACTGGCAAAAGCTATATCCCCACTTAGGGTTAAATTAGCAAGATCAGTAAAGTCAATTCCTGTAGTATTTCTGAAATTACAATTTTGGATAGTTGGCGTTTCTGTTCCTGCATCACCTCCCATGGTATCATGATAGATATTATCTACATTTGCAAGAGTAAAGTTGCCGGTAAAGGTTAATGTTCCTGAGGGAGTAGTATCTCCGCCCGTGCCAGCAAAATTAATGGTGACGAGATCTTCGTCTCCTCCTAATACTTGAAAGTTAGCAGCTAAAGTAATGTTATTCGAATAGAAGTTTAATGTTGTAGTAGATGCAGCAGTAACTATCACATCATTGATAACATTAATTTCTGAGTTGTTATCAGGGCCTGCAACATTAGCGCATAAGGTCACAGTCCCAGAAAGATTAGTAAAAGCCGAAGGAGCTATATTCATCGGATTGGTTGTATCGCTACAATTTGAAGCATTAGCTGGGATAGAGCCAGAGCCTCCCGTTTGAATATTAATAATTTCAGGATCTAATAACCATTCCCCGTGACTACCGACTACTGAGCTTATATCAACACTACCCTTGGTAATGCTAAGTCCTTTTTTTCCAGAAGTTTCTACGAAGCCGCCTTTTCCATTATTCGCTGTGGTATTAATTTTCCCATCAAAGAAAGTCTTATTATCTGCCCATACGATAACTGTGCCTGCATCACCCATTTCAGAAGCTGAAGCATCAATAGTCGCTCCTTCTTCAACTACGGTTAATACAGCATTATATTTATCTGTAACTTTTCCTTGATATCCGCCCCCAATGTACACTGCTCCTAACCCATTTGTTGCAGATACGTCTACCAGCGATTTATCTTTAAGAAAAACTTCTTTAGCAAGAATATTAATCTCGCCACCAGTAGTGTTTTGTTTTGCAATAAGCGTACCCTTTACTTCAACTCTCCCATCTCTTGCTTCTAATGCGATTAAAGATCCTTCCCCATTTGAAGATATATTTCCTTCATGATTGATCGCTAAGGCATACAAGTTGCCATCGGCATAAAGTTCTGAACGCACAGCATCTATGGTTCCTTTATTGATGATGCCTTTTTCTTTTTTATCTGCGCTGCTATGAGGTTTAATAAACACTTTCGTTCTGCCTTCTGGCATAAGAAGCAGTTCTCTACCAACATAGAGATAAGCTCCTTCAGAAGCTTTGATAGAACCATGGTTTTCTATTTGTTCGCCTAATAAATAGACATCGCCATGTCGAGCGATGATTTTTCCATAATTAATAATTTTTGCATCTAGACCACTGTTAAGTAGCATTTTTTGTTGCTCGAGAAAAGCTTGGTTATCAATGCTTAGCGTGGTAGCGATAAAAGCGGCAGTATCGATCACTCCATTAGGACCTATCATGATACCATTGGGATTGAGTAGGTATACTCTGCCATTTGCAAAGAGTTTTCCATCGATTTGGGTTACATCAGTACCGGTTACTCTATTGAGTACAGAAGCTTTTTCAGAAGGTTGAATAAATCGTGTAATTTCTTTTTCAGCAATAGAAAAACTATCCCAGTTAATGATGGTTTTATCCTGAGCCTGAATAGTCATATTGGTATGAGACTGTTCAACACTAGCCTGTCCATGCACAACTTGATGATTTGATGGATTGGCATGCATCAAAATAGGCACTATCAATAAAAATAACCACTGGTTTTTACTACTCATTTAAAAGCTCAAACTTGCCGTGTAAGTTACTCTCATCCGGTTATTATCATGAGGACTTTTAACTAACTGACATCCCCAATCTACTTTTAGTTGGATGTTATCTCCAACATGCATAAATACCCCAGGTCCAATTCCCCATAAAAAGGAAACGGATGTTTGATCAAAACTTTTCAATTGACTTCCTCCCAGACCAAAGTCAGAGAAAAAATGCAGTTGCCATAAGTCTTTATTTTTTTTGCTATTTCTTCTAAATATAGAAAACTCTGGCAGTCTGCCTTCTAAATTCATTAAAAAAGCATTGTCTGCATTGACTACCCTTTCCAAATAGCCTCTTACAGAATAGTGCCCTCCTAAACCAAACTGCTCACTAGGCAATAGTCTTTTAGGAGCAAGCTGTCCTTTATAGGAAGTCGCTAAACTCATCCCATTAGTTAAAGGAAACAGCATATCAATTCCGCCTCTTACGTATACGTAATTGGATCGGGCTTTAGGGCGTAAAGAATTATAATAAGCGCCTGTCATATCTGGGAGCAGAGCTCCTGGAGATACAAAGACTTCTATAAAAAAATCTCCAACATGTGAAGGTCTTTTATATGATCCGTGATAACCGATCATAAATTGGAATATGTTAGCATCATCAGCAGTTGCTTCCTCACCACTATAAAATACATTGGAATTAGTTCTTTTAAAGTCTATTCCAAGAATGATATCTAAAACGGTTAGTTCGGCTGGTGCCAATGGAATGATATAGCGACCACTGAGCTGATAGCTTTTTCCCTTTGAATCATAGTCCGCATGATTATGCTCTGGAACCTTTGCTTCGGAGAGCCCTGCTGTAAATTTAAAAAGATGTCTCCAAGGGAAAGGCATTGTATAATGAATGACATGAGACATGTAATCTTTAAAATTATAAGAGGCTGTATACTGATAGGATAAAATTTGCGCTAGATTAAATAGGTTGCCCAGCAAAATACCTGCTGTCCATCTGGCCTGTTGGGTTTCAGGGAATCCCGTGTTTTCTCCTCCTACAAATACTTTCATAGGGGTTTTTTCATTTACTTTAATTTCAATATCAGTGGTTCCAAAGCTGCTTCCTGGAGTAAAGTAGATCTCTGCTGACTGAAAGGGATTTCTGTTTATCCAGGCAAGATCTTTATTCAATGTATTTGTCTCAATTCGCTGTCCTTCTTTAAGATTGATAGGAGCGGTATATCTTCTCCGTGGAAAATATTTTTCTCCAGTTACAGATAAAGATCCTATTTTGGACTCAATAATTTCTAAATGTAATGAACCTTTAGAAAAATCTTGAGAGGGAACGCGAACAAGAATAAAGGGACGGTAGACACTTTGGTAAAAAGAAATAATATCTCTTCGCATCTCTTCAATAGTAGATTGTATTAAGGGATGAAAAAGATATTTCTTGGTAAGTAGAGTTTCTAGTCTTTGCTTTTCTCTAGGGCTTAAATGTAGCGCTATGAGTTTGATCCTATCATATTTTGTTGGAGAAATCGATTTTGGAAAATTTGCAGGAGTTACTAATATTTTCGATAGAGTAGCTGCTCTCATCTTATTTGAAGGAGCAATTTTGCTCATTACATTGAGTTGCAAAGGCGTTGTCTGCTCTTCTGCAGTCAACATTACACATACAAGTACAAGTAAGCTGAAAAAATACCGCATATATCAATATATTATTATTAACTTCAGTATAGAGATATACTTATTTTTTTCATCAATAATCTTATTGGACAATTTTTATATAATCTTTACTACGCTTAAATTTCTTTATTCCCATGAAAAGAACAAACAAAAGTAGACTATTGATAATGAAAAAAGTTGAAATACCTTTAGAGGTTGTCAAATGCAAATAACTAATCAGCGATCCAAGCATTCCATTACCAAACATTTGGATAAAAGAAGAAAAAGCAGCTGCTGTTCCTGAAAGACTAGGAAAAGGCTTTAACATACCAGCTGTAGCATTTGAAAACACTAAAGCGATGACAATCTGGGCCATCATTAGAGGTATAATTGTTGAAGCAATAGAGAAAAAATTGATTTGGATCATGATCATCCAACCCACTCCTGTTACAAATAACAAGATGATGCCTATCAAAATCTGATATAATCCCTTCATAAATCTGAATAAAAACCGGCTTAAAATTCCCCCTAACAAAAAGCAAAGAGCGGGAAGCAAAATTATCTGGCCATATTCTTCTGGCGTAAGCATTAGTCTTTTTTGAAATACAAATGGGCCGATAGTGAGATAGGCGATCTGGCAGTTATAAGCCAAAAGAATACTCAGTATGAAACACAAATATACTTTATGAGATAACACCTTGCGATAATTGGCCATTACCACTTTAAAAGAAAACTCATGTTTTCTTCGGTTTACATTGGTCTCAGGCAATAGCAGGTATACTAAGAGCAGCATATGCAGGATATAAAAGAACAAAAAATAAAAAGCTCCTCTCCATCCAAACCAACTTTGCAAATATCCCCCAAGCAAAGGAGCGATCAATGGAGCAAAACCGATAATGGTTATTCTAGAGGCCATTACTTTACCCATCTGATGAGCTTCATATCTGTCCCTTAATACAGCGCGCATAATTACTGATGGACCTCCTGCACCTAACCCTTGCAATATACGTCCAATAAAAAAGCCCCATATGGTTGTGCTAAGTAAGATGATGGCTGTTCCCAGTAACATAAAAAACAAAGCGAAGACAATGAGATTCCTTCTTCCATAATGATCAGATAAAGGACCATAGAATAAACAAGACACTCCAAACATCAACAGAAAGATCGCGATAGTAAATTGAATCATGCCAGTAGAGGTATTAAAGTCACTTACAAGATTCGGCAATGATGGTGTAAATAAAATCACACTGAACTGACTTACTGTAACCGTGATAGCTGTGAATACAGTAATTGCCCAGTTAGATTTTAAATAAGGTTTTCTCATGCGGTGTTATTGGTTTGGCAAAATAATATATATTGTTGCGAACAAAAAAGCTACCCTTCATATCGTGGATAGCTAAACGCAACTTATGAAATGCAAGTTAATTTGTCAAACTGGTAGGTCTTTATTATGAGCTGGATAGGATTGGTAAATAAAAAAGCAGCCAAGCGAATGTCTTGGCTGCAGATAAGTAAAAGTAGATTAACTAGCTTTTTTTTGTTGAAGTTTTTGTTCAGCAGCTTCTTTGAACTGAGTGAATTTAGCTATCGCTTGTTGATAACTGTCTGTATTTTTTAGTTCCGGACATTTTTTCGTATGCTTATTTAAATCATTAATAATGTCATTAGCTAATTTTACTTCATGACTTAAATTTTCTAGGCTTTCACCTTTGCTCTTACATTTATTCATCATATCGGTACCTTTTTTCTCGATCTGCTGAATATTCTTTCTTTCTTTATCTAGATTGGACATAGTCCACCTCCCCTATCAATATTAAACATATCATAAAAAATATTTTAATTAAACAGATTGTGATTTTACTTAACTCTTTGATTTTTAGTGTATTATTAAATATATACTACATATAAAATTGATAATTAATAGGTTATGGTTTTAAATAAATTATATAATTATTATTTGAATTATTCTATACTAAATATAAAGGAAAAAGAGGTGTTTTATGGGAGCTTCCGGTGCAGATTTTAGGGCTTACGTGAGTAAGATTGATGGGTATCAACAAGCCCTTCTTGATAATAGGCTGTATATTGAAAGAGGACAATTGAAAATATCCGATACTCCTAGAGAAAGGGCTTTAGAGGAATTAAATAAAAAGGTAAAAGATCTATCGGTTTCAGGTCTACGAGAATTATCAGATACAATGCTCTTAGATAGATTAGTAATTAGAGAACGTGGCCTTCGCTACGCTCCCCTCCTAAAAAAATGCAATAATCGACTATTTGATATAGATAAAATAGCTAGAAGGAATATGCCAAGAACTAGGCGCGCTTAAATCAAATTTTAGCATTATATAAAAATTAGATTAAATAGCGGCAGTCGGACTCGACCCAACGACATAAGGATCCTGTAACTGCTCTAAATACTGCATGTAATAATTCAGTTATATACGCCAATTTTCTATATTGAATTTAAGGAATTATAATGGCTGCTGCTTCCGCAGCATGGGCTTTTAATGGAGAACGAATAACTCCAGTATGTAGGCTAGATAAGCCTTAAGATTTTATTGCACACAACAAGGCCATGATGGATTTTCAGCTTCCCGTTTAAGTTCAAGCACCTCTATATAGCTTGGATCGAGGCGGAGAGCATTATCATAATCTGCAATAGCTTCTTCATAACGTTTTAAACAGCCCTTTGACCTACCGCGATAGTTGTACGCTTTAGCATTGTCTGGATGAAGTTCTATTATCTTCGTATAATCTGCCATAGCCTCTTCATAGCGCAGTGAAACAAAGTTTTCATTACTTCTAAACAATCTTTTGCAGTAATTGCAGCACTTTGAGCAGCTCTATATTGTAGGGGGCTTCTTCTACCTAGATCGGTAGCCTCATTAGATAGCAAATAATAAGCTTCTGTGTTAAATACAACCTGAACAAATAATATGAACCGTTCTAGCTATGAACGAAAACCACCAACTAATTCTTTAGCTCTACTTGCCTGTTCAAAATCGGGTTTTAGTGCTAAGGCTTGAATAAAATCTGCAAGAGCTTCTCTATTTTGTTTTAAAGCCAAGTAAGCTCTTCCTCGATTATAGTAAGCAAGAGCATAGTTGGGGTTTGATGTAATAGCTGCATTAAAATCTTCAATAGCTTCTTCATAGCGACCACGTAGGTATTTCCTTATGCCGAGTGTATGGTGGTCCTTTGCACTGATAGTGCGCACTTCTGCAGCAGCGGCATCTGTTGGTGCAGTTCCTAATAATTGTGCACGCTCTAACGGATCGATTGCAGATGCATCAAGAGATCCTAAGCCACCACCAGTTCTAACGGCTAATACTTCAACAGCAGTTCTAAGTTGTCCTAGTTCTGTATGAATAGGGGCTAATGCTTGTGTATGACTTGTAGCAGCACTTGTGGCTTCAGCGGGAGCATATGCTAGAGCTTGGCTGCCATCTCCCACTTCTCTATCTGCATGCTTTTTTCTTTCTGCTTCTATGCGTTTGCGTCGCTCTTCCAGCTCTTCCATACGGTTAAGACGTGCTTCCATACGAGCATGATTGGCTTCCATTTCTGCACGTCGTTGTTGCTCAGCTTTTAATAACTCTCTTAAGGTCATCACTTCTTCTGTAACCGTTCCTCCAGAACTACCCTCTGCTTTCGCTGATACTATCGTCACTTCATGAGCGGTAGCTGCTGCTGCAGCTCCTGCTATAGGCGAGGGTAGTAAAGTCTCTCCAGGAATTAGATGAGTAGTTACGATATGCTCTACTGTGCGGCTATCTTTAGTTAGTGTTGACCCATCCATCATGAGCAGCAATACTTTTTGTACATTTTCATAAGCTCTTTGTTTGATAGGAGTATCTAGATTGTTTACATAGAATAAATTCTTAGCTCTTCTTTTTGCTGTAGAAGTATATCTTTTAAGTGCTCTTACTAGTCTGTAACCTTCAACAGGAGCAGGTCTATCTATAGCTTCTCTCATAGCAAGAGCTATTCCTCTAGCTAACTCTTCAGCTATCTTTGGTGCTTGATCAAAATCAGGAAAACATCTGAGCAAGTGAGTTACCTTATTTTCATGAGAAATAGAAATGGCTTTGTCTATAGCTGCTTGTAAAGGAGCAGTTGCATCTTTAACAAAAGGCAAAAACTTAAAGAGCTTACTAAAATATT
>Ga0326597_10000091_pt1 | contig 155838 bp, 147 predicted proteins | sample RVTome_12_FD_203789 | JGI IMG/M metagenome (GOLD analysis project Ga0326597, IMG submission 203789) | Soil microbial communities from uranium-contaminated site in the Upper Colorado River Basin, Wyoming, United States - RVT100D185 | ecosystem: Environmental > Terrestrial > Soil > Contaminated... | reverse complement strand
CCTCGCGCTGCTCCCCGCTCGCCGTCACAGGAGATTTCCCCGCCATGTCCCGCCGCCCTCGCGAATCAGTGCGACGATGGAATCATGCCGAAGATTCGTTGGTCAAGCTGATGGAGTCTGCTTAGGTTTGCGCCATGAGGGTCGGGGATCGACACTACCGCTCGATCTGGCTCGAAGACGACGGCCGGGCCGTGGGCGTCATCGACCAGACCGTGCTGCCGCACGGCTTCGCCACCCGCCGTATCGAGAGCGCGGAAGAGGCGGCCGCCGCGATCCGGCAGATGGTGGTGCGCGGGGCGCCGCTGATCGGCGCCACCGCGGCTTACGGCATGGCCTTGGCGGTCGCCGAGGAGGCCGTCGATGCGAATGTCGACCGGGCCTATTCGTTGTTGCTGGCGGCGCGGCCGACCGCGGTCAACCTGCGCTGGGCGCTCGACGACGTGCGCGGGCGGCTGCTGCGCCTGCCGCCGGCCGAGCGGCGGGCCGCCGCCTATGCGCGGGCGGCCGAGATCTGCGATGACGACGTCGAGGCCTGCGCCGCGATCGGCCGCCACGGCGAGGCGCTGATTCGCCAGGCCTGGCAGCGCGCCGGCGGCGGCCGAGCGGTCAACGTGCTGACCCACTGCAACGCCGGCTGGCTCGCCACCGTCGACTGGGGCACCGCGCTGGCGCCGATCTACATGGCGCACGACGGCGGCGTGCCGGTGCACGTCTGGGTCGACGAGACCCGGCCGCGCAACCAGGGCGCGGCGCTGACCGCCTGGGAACTGCTGAGCCACGGCGTCCCGCACACCGTTGTCGTCGACAACGCTGGCGGCCACCTGATGCAGTCGGGTCAGGTCGACCTCTGCATCACCGGCACCGACCGCACGGCGGCTAACGGAGATGTCTGCAACAAGATCGGCACCTACCTGAAGGCGCTGGCGGCGCACGACAACGGCGTGCCGTTCTACGTCGCCCTGCCGCACACCACCATCGACTGGGAGCTTGAGGCCGGCGTCGGCCGCATCCCGATCGAGGAGCGGGCAGCGGAGGAGGTGACGCAGCTCACCGGCCGCGACGCCGAGGGCCGGATCGTCACCGTGACGGTGACGCCGGAGGGGGTCGCCGCCGCCAACTTCGCTTTCGACGTGACGCCGGCGCGTCTCGTCACCGGCCTGATCACCGAGCGCGGCGTCTGCGAGGCCAGCCGCGAAGGCCTGCTCGGGCTCTACGGCGAGCGCAATCGTTGAGCCGGCGGCTGGCCCGCGAGATCATCGAGGCCGGTTTGGCAATGAACGCCGCCGGCCTCAACCAGGGTACCTCCGGCAACTTGAGCGCCCGCTGGCGCCAGCGCATCCTGATCACGCCGAGCGGCGTGCCTTACGACGAGCTGACCCCGGCGAAGATCGTCAGTATGGCGATGGACGGCAGCTATCGCGGCGCACTGGCGCCGTCGAGCGAATGGCGCTTCCACCGCGACATTCTGGCGACGCGGCCCGAGGTCGGCGCCGTGCTGCACGCGCACAGCCCGTTCGCCACCGCGCTCGCCTGCCTCGGCCGCTCAATCCCGGCCTTCCACTACATGGTCGCGGTGGCCGGCGGCGCCGACATCCGCTGCGCCGGCTACGCCACCTTCGGGTCCGAGGCGCTCTCGGCCGCGGTCGTCCGGGCGCTCGAGGGCCGGCGCGCCTGCCTGATGGCCAATCACGGCATGATCGCGCTGGGCGACACGCCGACTGCCGCGCTCAAGCTCGCCATCGAGGTCGAGACCCTGGCGGCGCAGTACTGGCGGGCGCTGCAAGTCGGCGAACCGAAGCTGTTGCCGGCCGCCGAGATGCAGCGCGTCGTCAACAAGTTCAAGAGCTACGGCCGCCGGCCGGGCGGGGCCAGCGCGCGCAGTTAATCCACTCAGGCGTCAACTCGACGGGCGGTGGCTTGTCTTGCCGGCGGGGCGCCCATAGCATGGCCGGCAACGCCTCCGCCGACCCGGAGTAGGCACGATGGACCTCTCATTCAGCGCCACAGAACGCGCCTTCCACGCCGAGGTGCGCGACTTCGTGCGCAGCCACCTGCCCGACGGCATCGGCGCCAAGATGGCGCTCGGCGCTTCGCTCTCCCGCGACGATTTCGTCGCCTGGCAGAAGATCCTGCACGGGCGCGGCTGGGCCGCGCCGCACTGGCCGGCCGAGTATGGCGGGCCCGGCTGGGGCCCGACCGAGCGCTACCTCTTCGCCGACGCGCTGGCGGCGGAGGGGGCGCCGGAGCCGTTGCCCTTCGGCCTGACCATGGTCGGGCCGGTGATCTATACCTTCGGCACGGACGAACAGAAGCGGCGCTTCCTGGCGCCGATCCTGGCCGCCGACGAGCTCTGGTGCCAGGGTTATTCCGAACCGGGCGCGGGCTCGGACCTTGCCTCTCTGCAGGTCCGCGCGGTCCGCGACGGCGACGACTACGTCGTCAACGGCACCAAGACCTGGACTTCGCTCGCCCACTGGGCCGACTGGATGTTCTGCCTGGTGCGCACCAGCACGCAGGGGAAGCCGCAGGAGGGCATTTCCTTCCTGCTGATCGACATGGCCTCGCCCGGCATCGAGGTCCGGCCGATCGTCACGCTGGACGACGGCCACCACGTCAACATGACCTATCTCACCGACCTGCGCGTGCCGGTGGCCAACCGCGTCGGCAAGGAGAACCACGGCTGGACCTACGCCAAGTTCCTGCTGACCCTGGAGCGCACCGGCATCGCCGAGATCGGCCCTTCGCGGCAGAAGCTGAAGCGCTTGAAGGCGATCGCTGAGGCCGAGCCGTCAGGCGGCGGGGCGCTGATTGAGGATTTGGGCTTTCGCCGCAAGATCGCCGAAGCCGAGATCGAGCTGACGGCGCTGGAATACACCAATCTGCGCTATCTGGCGGAAGAGGCGGCGGGGCGCGACATCGGCCCCAAGGCCTCGCTCTTGAAAATCCGCGGCAGCGAGATCCGCCAGCGCATCACCGAGCTCTGTGTCGAGGCGGTGGGCTATTACGCCTATCCCAGCCCGCCGCCGGGGCTGAAGGGGATCAACGAGCCTCCGGTCGGCGCCGACTACGCGGCGACACAGGCGCCCGAGTTCCTCTACAGCCGCGCCGCGACGATCTATGGCGGCTCGAATGAAATTCAGAAGAACATCATGGCCAAGATGGTCCTCGGCCTCTGAGATCGCGGCGGCCGGCAAGCGCAGGGAAGCACCATGGATTTCTCACTCTCCGAGGAGCAGCAGCTGCTCAAGGACAGCGTCGACCGCTTCGTGCGCGAGGAGTACGAGTTCGAGAAGCGCCGCCGCTTAAGCCACGGCGAGGAGGGTTTCAGCCGCGAGCATTGGCGGCGCATGGCCGAGCTCGGCTGGCTCGGCGTCGCCCTGCCCGAGGAATACGGCGGCATCGGCGGCGGCCCGGTCGAGACCATGGTGATCATGGAGGCGATCGGCGCTGGCCTGGTGCTCGAGCCCTTTTTCGCCAACGTCGTGCTGGGCGCCAACGCGGTGCTGCTGGGCGGCGATGAGGCGCAGAAGCAGGCGCTGCTGCCCAAGCTGGCGGCGGGCGAACGCATGCTGGCGCTGGCCTATTTCGAGCCGCAGTCGCGCTTCGACCTGCACGACGTGGCACTCAAGGCCGAAGCGGACGGTGATGGCTACGTCCTCAGGGGCCACAAGGGCGTGGCCCTGAACGCGGCCAGCGCCGACAAGATCATCGTCAGCGCGCGCACCGCCGGCGAAACGCGCGATGTCGACGGCATTTCCCTCTTCATTGTCGACAACGGCGCCGAAGGTCTGGCGCGGCGCGACTATCCGACGGTCGACGGGCTGCGCGCCTCGGAACTGCAATTCGACGGCGTGCGCCTCGGCGCCGAGGCCGTTCTCGGTCCCGTGGGCGGCGGCCACGCCATCCTCGAACGCGTCGCCGAGCGCGGCATCGTGGCGCTGGCGGCGGAGGCGGTCGGCTGCATGCAGGTGCTGCTCGACACCACCAACGAGTACCTGAAGACGCGGGTCCAGTTCGGCCAGCCGATCGGCAAGTTCCAGGTGCTGCAGCACCGCATGGTCGACATGTTCATGAACGTCGAGGAGGCGCGCTCGATGGCCTACATGGCGACCATGAAGGTCGATGACGAGGACGCGCGCGAGCGCGCCCGCGCGGTCTCAGCGGCCAAGGTGCAGATCGGCAAGTCCGGCCGTTTCGTCGGCCAGCAGTCGATCCAGCTGCACGGCGGCATGGGCATGACGGACGAGCTCAGCGTCGGCCACTACTTCAAGCGGCTGACCATGATCGACACCCTGCTCGGCAACCACGAACATCACCTGGAGCGCTACGGCACGCTCTGAGACCCCGGCGCGCTCAGGGCTCGAAGGACAGGTAGGTACGGACCTCGATGCTTTCGCGCGGCGGCGCTTCGGGCCGCTGGCCCGGCAGCTGGAAGGCGCCGTGCGGGGTGAAGCGGGCGCGGCCGTCGTCGAGGCTGTCCCAGCCCTTGATCAGCAGCACTTCATCGCGCGTCATCGACGGTGCCCAGTACCAGCGTTGTCCGGACCCGTAGGCGAGCTGGTAGATCTCGCCGACGCGGTCAGGGAACACCTGGTCGGTGGCGACCAGCTCCGCCGGTTGGATGCTGAGGGCGTCGGCCAGCGCCAGCGGCGAACGCTCGACCGGGCCGGAGGCCGGGCGCCAGACATTGACCTGCATGATCCGCCCGCCCGAGCCGAGTACCCGGTCGACCTCGGCCGCGCCCAGCACGTCGCGGGCGCGCTTCGGGCCCGAGGCGACGGTGTAGTCGACGTGGACGCGGCTGGCGGGGCCGCGCAGGCCGTCGCGATTGGCCGCCCCCGCGGGCCCGTCCGAGCGGCGGGTGTGGTCGAACACGACCACGCGGTCGGCACGCAGCGCCCGCCGCAGCAAGGTTTCGATCTCGCGGTCGTAGGGCTCGTCCATGGCCTCGTCCAGCAGGTCGCCGCCGGCGCTCGCATGATGGCGCAGCTCGAAGCCATGGCGGTCGAGCGACAGCTCATCGGCCAGCGCGCGCATGTCGCGGATCGTCACCTGGCGCTGCTCGACCTGGAAGAAGATCTCGGGCGCGCCGCCGGTCAGCGCCGAGCTGTTGAAATAGGGCTTGCCGTCCTGCGGCACGATGAAGGTGAGGTCGGCGCGGACCTCGCCGGCGGCGCCGGGGGCGAGTGTCGCGCCGCCGTCGGTGGCCAACCTCGACTGAGCCATGAAACCGATCCTCTGTTGCCGCTGCCGCTCGTCGGGCGCGCCGCCTCATTCATACAGCAGAACCCGCGTCCTGGGCAGCCCGCGCCGCCGCCGAGCATTGACAGCGCCCGGCGGCTTTGCCGCAATGGCAAAGCGAGGCCGATATGAGGGGCCGATATGGACCAGCTCGCCCGTCCCGATCCGGTGGCGCGCGCCTGCGAGACTGCTGTGGAGCTTGCCGCCGCGTCCGCGGAGATCGAGCGGACACGGCGCATTCCCGAGCCGCTGCTGAGCCACCTGCACGAGGCGCGGCTGTTCCGGATGCTGCTGCCGCGCCGCTTCGGCGGCGACGAGGTCGAGCCGGGCACCTACCTCCTGGCCCTGGAAGAGCTGGGGCGCCATGACGCCTCGGTCGCCTGGAACATTTTCGTCGGAAATAGTTCCGCCCTGATCGCGCCGTTCATCGAGCCGGAGTCGGCGGAGGCGATTTTCGCCGACCCGCGCAGCATCATCGCCTGGGGGCCGCCGAATGCGTGCCGGGCCAGCGCCGTGCCCGGCGGCTACCGGGTCAGCGGCGCCTGGGATTTCGCCAGCGGCTGCCGGCAGGCGAACTGGATGGGCGCGCATTGCCTGGTCGAGGAACCCGACGGCAGCCTGCGGCTGAACGCCGCCGGGCGGCCGACCATCCGCACGCTGCTGTTGCCGGCCGAGCAGGCGACCCTGCTCGACACCTGGAACACCATCGGCCTGCGCGGTACCGCCTCGGATTCCTACACGCTCAGCGAGGTCTTCGTGCCCGAGGCCTTCTCGGGCACGCGCGAGGACCCGGGCCTGAGGCGGGTCAAGGGCCCGCTCTACGCCTTCCCGATGCAGGGCCTCTACGCGGTCGGCGTCGCCGGCGTCGCCCTCGGCATCGCCCGTGAGATGCTGGGCGCCTTCTCGGAGCTGGCCGCCCGCAAGACCCCGCGCGGCCAGAAGCGGCTGGCGGAGAGTGCGGGCGTGCAGGCCGGAGTCGGCCGGGCCGAGGCGACGCTGGGCGCGGCGCGGGCCTACCTGCTGGCGACGCTGGCCGAGATTTACACCGCGGCCGACGACGTACTGCCGCTGGCGGTGCCGGAGCGGGCCCGGGTCAGGCTGGCGGCGACGCACGCCATCCACGGCGCCATCGAGGTCGCCGACTATGTCTACAAGGCCGCCGGCGTCGACGGCATCTTTCCCGGCAGCCCGTTCGAGCGGCGCTTCCGCGACATGCACACGCTGTCGCAGCAGATCCAGTCGCGCGATGCGCACTACGAGGCCGTCGGCCAGGTTCTGCTGGGCGTGCCGCCGGAAGTGTTCTACTAGGCCCGCCCGCTCATGCGAGCGCGTCGGCCAGCGCTTTGAAATCGGCGACGACAAGGTCCGGCTGCTCCGGCCAGTGGCCGAACGGGCGACCGCGCCGGTTGACGAAGGCGGTGCGCATGCCGAAGGCCTTGGCGCCGACGCAGTCGAACTCATGGTTGGCGACGAACAGGATGGCGCCGCGCTCGGTTCCAAGCAGCCGCTCGGCGCTGGCGTAGGTCTGGCGGTGCGGCTTGAAGTAGCCCGCCTGCTGCACCGAAATGACGGCATCGAAGGGGAAGCCGATATGCGGTTGCGCCGCCTCCAGCATGTCGGGATCGCCGTTCGAGAGGATCGCCAGACGATAGCGGCGGTGCAGGCGTGTCAGCGCCTCGATGACGTCCGGGAACGGTTTCAGGGCCTCGATCTGGGCGACCAGCCACTCGACCTCCTCGTCGGTATAGGCGATGCCGGCACGGTCCATGACGGCTGCCACGGCGCGCTGGCCGATCAGGCGGTAGGGGGTATGGCCGCGGTCGCACAGCGCGTCGATCATCGAGTTCTCGAAATGCGTGCGCCGCCACCAGGTGACGAAGCGGTGCGCGTCGCCTTCCCAGCCCTTGCCCTTGAGGAAGGGCGCGACCGCCTCGCTCAGCCCCTGCTGCATGTCGACCACGGTGCCGTACTGGTCGAACACCAGGTAGCTGATCTCGCGCTTCAGAATGTCTGCACCGGCCATCAGTTCCTCCGCCGCCCCCACGACCCTTGCAAACGTGGCATGGCCCGCAGTTTCGGCAAAATGAAAGTGTGATAGCCGTCAACGTCGACGCCCGGGCCGGCAAGCGATAATGTATCAACAGATTCGCTTGCGGACGGCTCTTGCCCCATGGAGTGGGAACATGAAGCGCATTATCGCCCTTTCACTGGTCGCCCTCGCTCTCGTGCTGCCGGCCTGCGGCAGCAGCACCCAGGACCGGGCGATCTCGGGCGCCGGCATCGGCGCCGCGGCGGGCACGATCGTCGGTGCCGTCACCGGGCTGTCGCTGCTGCAAGGCGCGTTGATCGGCGCCGCCGCCGGCGGCCTGACCGGTGCCCTCACCGACAAGGACGTGATCAACCTGGGCGATCCGATCTGGGCGACCAAGGACAAGCCGGCCAACAAATCCGCGGTGGCCCAGGTGCAGGCCGGCCTCTTGAAGCTGGGCTACAACCCGGGCCCGGCCGACGGCGTCATGGGTGCCAAGACGGAAACCGCGATCCGCGCCTACCAGCGCGATCACGGCCTGCTGGTCGACGGTCGCCCCAGCTACGAGCTGGCCCAGCACATCGACAACCGCCTGAAGGCGGCCGGCTGACGTTCAATCGCCGCTGCCGGCGCAGACTTCCTTGGCGTAGATTTCTCCGAGGCGCGCGAGGCTCATGCCCTCACGCTGCTCGCGGTAGAGCGGGTGGTCGGCGTGGGTACCGTTGACCCACAGGTGCGGGCGCTGGTCGCCGTCCTGCGGCCACACCGTGGTCTGCAGATTGAGCGTGTCGGGATAGTACGGAATCCGGTTGCTGAGCCAGCCGAACATGCCGCCAAGCTCGGACTGGTCGGGATCATCGAAGCTGTCCCGGTAGCGCCGGAAGTTCGCTTCCGATAGCGTGACCCAGACGCCCCACATGAACATCTCATCCATGCCTTGGATCGGTAGCGGACAGACCACCCGGATGAAATAGTCCGTGGCGTCGATCACGCAGAAGTCCGAGCTCAGTTCGGCCCGGCTGGGACGCTCCGCTTCCGGCAGCTGGTCGAAATAGATCGGCGCCGCGTAGGCGAGGTCCGGCACGCCGGTCACTGCCTTGCCGCAGCAGGCGCAGGTGAAGCGGAAGTCCCGCGGCGCGGTGGCCATGCTCACCCGTTGCCGCTGACCAGCGCCGGCAGCCGCCCGATCCAGGGGTCGGCCGCCTCCAGCTGGGCGGCGAGGCGGAAGACCGTGGCCTCGTCGCCGAAGCGCCCGACCAGCTGCACGGCGAGCGGCAGGCCCCCGGCCGATCTCCCGAGCGGCAGCATCATCGCCGGCTGGCCGGTGATGTTGAACCAGACCGTGAACGGCGAGAAGGCGAAGACGCGCCGCCAGTATTCCTCGGTGTCCTCCATCATCATGTCGAGCCAGCCCAGCTTCACCGCCGGTTGGGCCAGACCGGGGGTCAACAGGACATCGTAGTCCTGGTGGAAGGCGGCCATCTGCCGGCCCAGGCGGTGCGCCGTCTGGGTCGCGCGCACGTAGTCGGCGCCGCTGACCTTCTGCCCCATCTCGTAACAGCCCCAGGTGACGCGCTCGACCTCGTCCTGGCGCGCCGGCCGGCCGGCGCTCGGATGGTTCGACAGGTTGACCACGGTGTTGGCGGCCATCAGGGTCAGGAAGGTCGGAACGATGCGCTCGCCGTCCACCGGCGGATCGGCCTCGACCACCCGATGGCCGAGCTCGGCGCAGCGCCGGGCCGTCGCCTCCAGCAGGTCGCGGCATTCGGCCGAGACCTCGGCGCCATTCGGAGCCTTGGCCGTGAAGGCGATACTGAGGCGTCCGGGGTCGGCGCCGACCTCGGCGAGGTAGGGACCTTTGGCGGCGGGAGCGGCGTAGGGATCGCCGGCACCGGGCCCTGAGGTCGCGTCCAGGAGCGCGGCGGAATCGCGCACGCTCAACGTCACCGCGTGCTCGGCCGAGAGGCCGCCCAGGCCCTCGCCCAGGTAAGGCGCCTGGGTGTTGCGGCCCCGCGTCGGCTTCAGGCCGACCAGGCCGCAGCAGGCGGCAGGCGCGCGGATCGAGCCGAAGCCGTCGGTGGCGTGCGCCATCGGCAGCATGCGGGAGGCCACCGCCGCGGCGGCGCCACCGCTGGAGCCGCCGGAGATCCGTGCCGTATCCCAAGGGTTCTTTGTCGCCCCCCAGAACCGCGGCTCGCAGGTCAGGCTCAGGCCCAGCTCACAGGTGTTGGTGCGGCCGAAGATCACCAGCCCGGCCCGCTTCAGCCGCTTGACGTGCTCGCTGTCGCCGGGCGGCACCGCGTCGGCGAAGAACATGCAGGCCCTGGTGGTCGGCTGTCCGGCGAGCGACGCGGTCAGGTCCTTCAACAGATAGGGGACGCCGGTGAACGGTCCGTCGGGCAGGCCCGCGTCGACCGCCGCCCGGCCGAGATCGTAGAGGCGGACGACGACGGCATTGACGCCATCGTTGCGCGCCTCGACCCGCTCGACCGCCGCCTCCAGCAGCTCCGTCGGGGTGACTTCCTTGCGCCGCACGAGGTCGGCCAGGCCGAGAGCGTCGTACTCTTCGTATTCCTTGAAGGCGGCCATGGCCAAGATCCCTCCGTTGCCTCCCGCCGATCGGCTTTTGCTGCATTTTCAGGGCTGATAAGCTCATTGCGCAAGCCAAACACGAGGCCCGCGCATGAACAAGCCGATGACCACCCGCGAGGCGCAGCCCAACGACCTCGAAGCCTTCTGGATGCCGTTCACCAACAACCGGCAGTTCAAGTCGGCGCCGCGGCTGCTGGTCGCGGCCAAGGACATGCACTACACCACGCACGACGGCCGGACCATCCTCGACGGCACCGCCGGGCTGTGGTGCTGCAACGCCGGGCACGGCCGCGAGGCCATTACCGAGGCGATCAAGGCCCAGGCCGAGGTGATGGACTACGCGCCCAACTTCCAGATGGGCAACCCGTTGATCTTCGAACTTGCCTCGCGGCTGGCCGAGATCACGCCCGCGGGCATGGAACGGGTGTTCTTCTGCAACTCGGGCTCCGAGGCCGTGGATTCGGCGCTGAAGATCGCGCTCGCCTACCACCGGGTCAACGGCGAGGCCGGGCGCACGCGGCTGATCGGCCGCGAGCGCGGCTATCACGGCGTCGGCTTCGGCGGCATCTCGGTCGGCGGCATCGTCGCCAACCGCAAGTTCTTCGGGCCGCTGCTGAACGGCGTCGACCATCTGCGCCATACCCACGATCTTGCCCGCATGGCCTTCTCGCGCGGCGAGCCGGAAGAGGGCGCCGAGCTGGCCGACGACCTGGAGCGGCTGGTGCAGCTGCACGACGCCTCGACCATCGCCGCCGTCATCGTCGAGCCGGTGGCCGGCTCGACCGGCGTGCTGATCCCGCCCAAGGGCTACCTCAAGCGCCTACGCGAGATCTGCGACCGGCACGGCATCCTGCTGATCTTCGACGAGGTGATCACCGGCTTCGGGCGGCTCGGTACCGGCTTCGCCGCCGACTACTTCGACGTCAAGCCGGACCTGATGACCCTGGCCAAGGGCCTGACCAATGCCGCCGTGCCGATGGGCGCCGTGGTCTGCCGCAACGAGATCTACGAAGCCTTCATGGAGAAGTCGCCGGCCGGCATCGAGCTGTTTCACGGCTACACCTATTCCGGCCATCCGCTGGCCGCGGCTGCCGGCCTCGCGACCCTGGAGATCTATCGCGGCGAGGGCCTGCTCGAGCGCGGCGCCGAGCTCGCCGGCTATTGGGAAGAGGCCATGCATTCGCTGCGCGCACAGCCGCACGTCATCGACGTGCGCAACCTGGGCATCATCGGCGGCATCGAGCTGGAGCCGATCGCCGGACAGCCGACCAAGCGCGCCGTCGACGTCTTCCTGGACTGCTATGAGAACGGCCTCTTGATCCGCACCACCGGCGACATCGTCGCGCTGTCGCCGCCGCTGATCCTGGAGACCGGCCACATCGACCAGATCGTCGACACCCTGTCGGCGGCCTTGAAACGCGCCGCCTGAACCGGGGAGCCGCAGCATGCTGATCGGGGTGCCGAAGGAGATCAAGGCCGAGGAGCATCGCGTCGGCCTGACCCCGGCGAGCACCCGCCAGGTCGTCCACCACGGTCACCGCGTGCTGGTCGAAAGCATGGCCGGGCATGCCATCGGCCTCGACGACGACGATTACCGGGCGGCCGGCGCCGAAGTCGTCGAGGGCGCCGAGGAGATCTTCGACCGCGCCGAGATGATCGTGAAGGTGAAGGAACCGCAGCCCGGCGAATGCACGATGCTGCGACCCGGGCAGCTGCTCTTCACCTACCTGCACCTGGCCCCCGACCGGCGGCTGACCCATGCGTTGCTAAACGCCGGCATCGTCGGCATCGCCTACGAGACGGTGACCGACCGTTGGGGCGGCCTGCCGCTGCTGGCGCCGATGAGCGAGGTTGCCGGCCGGATGTCGATCCAGGCCGGCGCGCACTGCCTGGAGATGCGGCAGGGCGGGCGCGGCATGCTGCTGGGCGGCGTGCCGGGGGTGCAGGCGGCCAAGGTGGTGATCCTGGGCGGCGGCGTCGTCGGCACCAACGCCGCGCGCATGGCCATGGGGCTGGAGGCCCAGGTCTATATCGTCGACATCAACCTGCGCCGCCTCTACGACCTCGACCTGCAGTTCGGGCCGACCCTCAACACCGTGTTTTCCACGGTCGATGCCATCGAGGAACACGTCCTCAGCGCCGACCTGGTGATCGGCGCCGTGCTGGTCCCCGGTGCCGCGGCCCCCAAGCTGGTCAGCGAGGAGATGGTCCAGGGCATGCGCCGCGGCGCGGTGCTGGTCGATGTCGCCATCGACCAGGGCGGCTGCTTCGCCACCAGCCGGCCGACCACGCACGCCAAGCCGACCTACCGCCTGCACGAGGTCGTGCATTACTGCGTCGCCAACATGCCGGGCGCCGTGGCGCGGACCTCGACCTTCGCCCTCAACAACGCGACCTTGCCTTTCGTGCTGGCGTTGGCCGACAAGGGCTGGCGGCAGGCGTTGGGCGAGGATCCGCATCTCGCCAACGGCCTCAACGTCGCCGCCGGCAAGCTGACGCACGAGGCGGTGGCGCGCGACCAGGGCCTCGAATACCTGCCGCCGGCGATGGCAATCGCCGCCTGACTGAGTTCGGAGGACGCATGCGCAACCTGGCGATCAATGCTGAGCGGCTGTGGTCGAGCCTGATGCGGATGGCCGAGATCGGCGCCACGGCGAAGGGCGGCGTCAACCGCCAGGCCCTGACCGACCTCGACCGCGAGGGCCGCGACCTCTTCGTCGACTGGGCGCGGGCGGCCGGCTGCGAGATCAGCATCGACCGCATGGGCAACATCTTCGCCCGCCGTCCCGGGCGCGACCAGACCTTGGCCCCGGTGATGACCGGCAGCCACCTCGACACCCAGCCGACCGGCGGCAGGTTCGACGGCGTCTATGGCGTGCTCGCCGGCCTCGAGGTGGTGCGCACCCTGAACGACCTCGGCATCGAGACCGAACGGCCGGTCGAGGTCGCGGTATGGACCAACGAGGAGGGCTGCCGCTTCGCGCCGGCAATGATCGGTTCGGGCGTCTTTTCGGACGTCTTCACGCTTGAGGAAGCGCACGCGATCCGCGATCTCGACGGTAAGAGCATGGGCGAGGAGTTGGCCCGCATCGGCTATCTCGGCGAGGCGCCGATGGGCGGGCGCGAGATCGCCGCCTTCTTCGAGACGCATATCGAGCAGGGCCCGATCCTGGAGGCCGAGGACAAGACCATCGGCGTCGTCCAGGGGGCGCAGGGGCAGCGCTGGTTCGATGTCACCGTCGCCGGCCAGGAGGCGCACGCCGGGCCGACGCCGATGGCGGCGCGCCGCGACGCCCTGGTCGGCGCCGCCCGCGTGGTCGACCTGGTCAACCGCATCGGCCTGGAGAACCAGCCGAACGCCTGCGCCACCGTGGGGCAGATGCAGGTCCTTCCGAACTCGCGCAATACCATTCCCGGCGAGGTGCGCTTCACCGTCGACTTCCGCCACCCCGACGATGCGATCCTGTCGGCCATGAAGGCGGCGCTGCAAGAGGGCGCGCAGGCGATCGCCGACAAGATCGGCCTCGCCCTGGATCTGCGGGAGATCTGGTACCAGCCACCGATCGTCTTCGACGCCGACTGCGTCGCCGCGGTCGCCAAGGGCGCGGCGGCGAGCGAGCACCAGTCGATGCGCATCGTCTCGGGCGCCGGGCATGACGCCTGCAACATCTCTAAGATCGCCCCGACGGCGATGATCTTCGTGCCCTGCGAGGGCGGCATCAGCCACAACGAGATCGAGGCGGCGACGGCCGGGGACTGCGCCGCCGGCTGCAACGTGCTGCTGCACGCCATCGTCGACCGCGCCAACGCGGCTTGACCGCTCTTCTTCTGGCGCGCCGTCAGGACAGACATGGATTGACCGAATCCGATTGGCGACAAGGACGGCGCGGGATAGAACGAGGCAGAGATGAGGCTTGAAGAGTTCCCGATCTGCGATGCGCACCACCACCTGTGGGACCTGGAGCGCATGCACTATCCCTGGCTCTCGGAGCCGGAGCCGCACGATTTCTTCCTTGGCGACTATGCGAGCCTGAAGCGGAACTACCTGCCCGACGACTACCGCCGCGATGCGGCGGGCTTGAACGTGGTCGCCACCGTGCACGTCGAGGCCGAGTACCGGCGCGACGATCAGGTCGGCGAGACCCGCTGGCTCGCCGGCATCGCCGAGCGATACGGCATGCCCAACGCCATCGTCGCCCACGCCTGGTTCCACAGGCCCGAGGCGGAACGCATCCTGGCCGAGCAGGCGGCCTTCCCGCTGGTCCGGGGCATCCGCTCCAAGCCGGTGACGGCACGCCGCCCGGCCGAGAGCGTCGCCGGCGAGCCCGGGGCGATGGACGATCCGGCCTGGCGCGCGGGACTGAAGCTGTTGCGCAAGTACGACCTCTCCTGGGACCTGCGGGTGCCGCCCTGGCACCTGGAGGAGGCGGCCGGGGCGGTGGCTGAGATCCCCGACACGCCGGTGGTGCTGAACCACCTGGGCTTTCCCTGGTACCGCCACAACGACGGGCTGGAGACCTGGCGACGCGGCATGACCGCGCTGGCGGCGGCGCCCAACGTCATGGTCAAGCTCTCCTGCCTCTGCTCCGAGGGTCCGTGGGACTACGAAAACAATCGCGGCGTGGTGCTGGAGACGATCGATATGTTCGGGCCTGAGCGCTGCATGTTCGCCTCGAACTTCCCGGTCGACGGCCTGAGGATCGGCTTTGGCGAGATGTTCCGGGCCTTCGAGCGCATGGTCGCCGGCCTCAGCGAGGCGGAGCGCCGCGCGCTTTTCCACGACAACGCCGCGCGCTTCTATCGCATCGCCGCTTAGCCGCCGCGGCGCGGCGGGGCCTTGCCCTGGCGCCGCCGGTATCGGATAAACGGTTGCCTAGACGACAATTTCCCAACGGAGATCCGCGAGGCGATGGATTTCTCATTCACCGAGGAGCAGGAGGCGATCCGCGACGCCGTCGCCCGGGTCTGCCGCAAGTACGACGCCGAATACTGGCGCCGGCGCGACCACGAGGGCAGCTTCCCCGAGGATTTCGTCAAGGACATGGCCGACGGCGGCTGGCTCGGCATCGCCATGCCGCCGGAATTCGGCGGCTCGGGCCTCGGCGTCACCGAGGCGGCGCTGATGATGCAGACGGTGGCGCGCTCGGGCGCGGCGCTCTCGGGCTGCTCCGCCATCCACATGAACATCTTCGGGCCGATGCCGGTGGTCGTCTTCGGCACCGAGGAACAGAAGCAGCGCAACCTGCCGCGCCTGATCAGCGGCGAGGACCGCACTTGTTTCGGCGTCACCGAGCCGAACGCCGGCCTCAACACCTCGAAGATCGAGACCCGGGCGGAACGGAGCAACGACGGCTGGATCACGCATGGCCGCAAGATCTGGACCTCGACGGCGCAGACCGCCAACAAGATCCTGCTGCTGGCCCGGACCACGCCGGCCGAACAATGCAAGCGCCCGATCGAAGGGCTGTCGCTGTTCTACACCGATCTCGACCGCAACTACGTCGAGGTGCGCGAGATCGACAAGATGGGGCGCATGGCGGTCGACACCAATACGGTCTTCATCGACGGCCTGCCGATCCCCAGGGACGACCTGATCGGCGAGGAAGGCCAGGGCTTCCGCTACCTGCTGCACGGCCTCAACCCGGAGCGCGTGCTGGTCGGCGCCGAGGCCGTCGGCATCGGCCTGGTGGCGCTGGAGCGCGCCGTCGAGTACGCCAAGCAGCGCATCGTCTTCGACCGGCCGATCGGCCAGAACCAGGCGATCCAGCACCCGCTGGCGCGCGCGTGGGCCGAGCTGCAGGCGGCCAACCTGATGTGCTTCCAGGCGGCCGCCCTCTATGACGCCGGCAAGCCCTGCGGCGCCGAGGCCAACGCCGCCAAGTACCTCGCCGCCGAGGCCGGCTTCCGCGCCTGCGAGACCGCGGTGCTGACGCATGGCGGCATGGGCTATGCCAAGGAATTCGACGTCGAGCGTTACTTGCGCGAGATCTTGATTGCCCGCATCGCCCCGGTCAGCCGCGAGATGATTCTGAACTACATCGGCGAGCGCGTGCTCGGCCTGCCGAGATCGTATTGAGGGAGGGGGTAAGCAGTGCCCGGTCCGCTTGACGGCATTCGCATCATCGACGTCACCACGGTTCTGCTCGGCCCCTACGGCACGCAGCTGCTGGCCGACATGGGCGCCGACGTGATCAAGGTCGAGGCGCCGCCGACCGGCGACATCGCCCGCAACATGGGCACGGTGAAGAACGTCAACATGGGCGGCATCTTCCTCAACGCCAACCGCAACAAGCGCTCGATCGCGCTGGACCTGAAGCAGGACGCGGCCAAGCAGGCGCTGCAGCGGCTGATCCCGACCGCCGATGTCTTCGTTCACAACATGCGCCCGCGGGCGATCGAGCGGCTCGGCTTCGCCTACGACGAGGTCAAGGCGATCAAGCCCGACATCGTCTACGTCGGCGCCTACGGCTTCGGCCAGGCCGGCCCCTACCGCGCCAAGCCGGCCTACGACGACGCGATCCAGGCCGCCTCCGGCCTCGCCAGCCTGTTCAAGCGCCAGGACGGCAAGGTGCGCTACGTGCCCTCGGCGATGGCCGACAAGCTGGTCGGCCTGACCTTGAGCCAGGCGGTCGCCGTCGCCCTGCTGCACCGCGAGCGCACCGGCGAGGGCCAGTTCGTCGAGGTGCCGATGTTCGAGACCCTGGTCTCGTTCCTGCTGCTCGAGCACCTGAACGGCCACGGCTACGTGCCGCCGATCGGGCCGATGGGCTATCAGCGCGTCACCACCGCCTCGCGCCGGCCGTTCCCGACCAAGGACGGCTTCGTCTGCATGCTGCCCTACACCGACAAGCACTGGCGCAACTTCTTCGCCGCCGTCGGGCGGCCCGAGCTGATGGAGGATCCGCGCTTTTCCACCTACCGCGCACGCATCGGCAGCGTCGACGACCTTTACGGTTTCGTCGGCGAGACCACGCCCGGGCGGACCACGGCGGAGTGGGTCGAGATCTGCGAGAAGGCCGAGATTCCCTGCATGCCGCTGATCGACATCGGCGATCTGCGCCAGGACGAGCACCTGAAGGCGGTGAACATGTTCCAGGAGATGGAACACCCGAGCGAGGGGCCGACGGTGGTGGTGCGCTCGCCGGTCAATTTCGAGAAGACGCCGAGCTCGATCCGCACGCCGGCGCCGCGCTTCGGCGAGCACGGGCGCGAGATCCTGGCCGAAATCGGTTACGACCGCGACGAGATCGGCGCCCTGGAATCATCCGGCGCCCTGATCTCGGAGCAGGCTGAGTGAGGGGGAGGCGATGAGCAAGCCGGCCGGCAACATGCCGATCGTCGGGTTGGGGCTGCACTGGAACGAGCTCGAGGTCGGCCAGAAGTTCCGGACCATCGGCCGCACCATCACCGAGGCGGACATCGTCAACTTCATCGGCTGCACCGGCATGCTCGAGGTGCTGTTCACCGACATGGAGTATCTGCGCGCGCACGGCCCGATGCAGGGCCGTGTCGCCCCGGCGGCGCTGGTCTACGCCTTCGCCGAGGGCTTGCTGGTGCAGTCGACGATGCAGCACACCGGGCTCGCCTTCCTCAACATGACCCTGGACGTGAAAGGCCCCAGCTTCGCCGGCGACACCATCCACGTCGAATGCGAGGTGACGGAGATCAAGCCGACCAGCAAGGGCAACCGGGCCATCGTCCGCACGTTCAACAACATCATCAATCAGAAGGGCGAGACGGTGATCACCTACAACCCGCTGCGCATGCTGGCCGGCCGCGACGGTTGAGCGGGCAGGGGCGCCCATGAAGTTCGGCATCTTCGGCGGCGTCAACGAGCTGCCGGGCGGCGGCGAGAGCGAGGCCGGGAGCTATCGCCGCTACATCGACACCGTGATCGAGGCCGAACGGCTGGGCTACCACTCGAGCTTCCTGGTCGAGCACCACTTCAGCGGCACCGGCCAGGTCTCGGCCTCGCTGAGCCTGCTCGCCCATCTGGCGGCGCGGACGACGCGCATCCGCCTCGGCACCGCGGTCGTCGTCCTGCCCTGGCACAATCCCGTGCTGGTCGCCGAGGAGGTGGCGACGGTCGACCTGCTGTCCGGCGGCCGCTTCGATTTCGGCGTCGGCAAGGGCTACCGCTACAACGAGTTCCACGGCTTCTGCATGGCCGTCGAGGAGGCGGGCGAGCGCTTCGAGGAGGCGATGGCGGTGATCCGCAAGGCCTGGACGACGGAGGGCCGCTTCTCGCATCACGGCAAGCGCTGGCACTTCGAGGACATCGTCATCGAGCCCGGCGTCACGCAGCAGCCGCACCCGCCACTGTGGCTCGCCGCCGGCCGGCCCGACTCGCTGCGCTATGCCGCCGCCGAGGGCTACAACCTGATGCTCGACCAGTTCCAGACCGTCGAGGTGATCCTGGAGCGGCTCGACGTCTACAGGCAGGCCCTGGCCGAGGTCGGCCGCGCCTACGACCCGACGGGGGTAGCGGTGGCCCGCGGCGTCGCGGTGGTCGGCAACGAGGCCGAGCGCGAAGCCGCGATCGCCCAGCGGATGCGCATGATCGAGATGATGAACGCCTACGGCCGCTCGCCGGACGGCCGCGCCAAGTCCAGCATGGTGTCCGACGACGACCTCCGGAAGGCGGCCGAGCAGGGGGCGCTGATCGGCACGCCGGGCGCGATCATCGACCGGCTCGAAGGCATGCGCGCGCGCGGCGTCGGCTACGTCCTGCTCTCGACCCGCAACCGCGAGGCGCTCAGGGCCTTCGCGGCGGAGGTCATGCCCGCTTTCGCCTGAGCCGCCACTTCCACAACTTTCATTGCAGGGCGCAGGGTAGGCCGCCGTCCATGCTTGCAGGTCTGAGCGCTTCGCCTTTCGCTGCCTTCCGGGTCAGGAGCTTCCGCTTCCAGTGGCCGGCCGACCTGCTGACCTCCTGGGCCTTCGAGATGGAGACCCTGATCCTCGGCTGGTACGTGCTGACTGCGACCGGCTCGGTGCTGCTGCTCACGGTCTTCGGCTCGCTGCAGTTCCTCGGCACCCTGCTGGCGCCGCTCTTGGGCGTCATCGCCGACCGCGTCGGCCGGCGCACCATGCTGTGCGGCCTGCGGGCGATCTATGCCTGCCTCGCCGCCGTGCTGATGGGGCTCGGCCTCTCCGACCTGCTGACGCCCTACCACGTCCTGGCGATCGCCGTGCTGGCGGGCCTGGTGCGGCCCTCGGACCTGGTCATGCGCAACTCGCTGATCGGCGACACCATCCCAGCCAACCTGCTGATGAACGCCCTCAGCGTGGCGCGCACGACCATGGACTCGGCCCGCATCGCCGGGGCGCTGGCCGGCGCCGGGCTGTTCTCGCTCTTGGGCCTGGGCTGGGCCTATGTCTTCGTTGCCAGCTTCTATGCGCTGAGCCTCTTGTTGACCCTGGGCGTCTCCGGCGTGCCGCTCGATCAGGAGCCGGCGGCGCCCGCGACGCAGCCGGTCAGGCCGTCCTCGTGGGCCGATTTGAAGGACGGCCTGCGCTATGTCCGGGCGACGCCGCAGGTCCTGGCGACGATGTGGCTCGCCTTCCTGGTCAACCTCACCGCCTATCCGGTCTCGCACGGGCTGTTGCCCTACGTGGCGAAGGAGATCTACCTGGTCGACGAGAACGGCCTCGGCCACCTGCTGGCGGCCTTTTCCGGCGGTGCGCTGATCGGCTCCATCGCCCTGGTGCTGCGTAACGGCGCGCGCCGGCCGGCCCGCTTCATGCTGATCACCGTCCTGATCTGGTACGCGCTGCTGCTGGTCTTCGGGCAGATGGAGAGCAAGCTCGCCGGGCTCGGCCTGCTGCTGCTGATGGGGGCGTTCCAGAGCTTCGCCATGATCTCGATGTCGGTGACCCTGCTGAGCGCCGTGCCGCAGCGCTATCGCGCCCGGATCATGGGCGTGCGCATGCTCGCCGTCTACGGCTTGCCGGTCGGGCTCTTGGCCTCGGGCGTGGTCATCGGCTGGCTCGGCTATGCCGGAACGGTGGTGCTCTACTGCGCCGTCGGCATCGCCGCGACCGCGCTGGTCGGCTGGCGCTGGCGGCAGAACATCTGGCGGAGCTGAGGCTCCGCCGGCGGGGCTCAGAGCGGACGCTTCAGCACCAGGCCGGGCGAGGAGAAGGCCTGGCCCAACTCCTTGGCCTGGCTGAGGTCGATCTCGGGCGTCACGAACAGCTCCGGATGGGCGCGCTCGTAGGCGGCCGCGACCGCGATCACCAGGTCCTCGCGCTGGCGCGGGCCGACGATCTGGATGCCGACGGGCAGCCCGCCGGCGGTCAGGCCGGCCGGCACGGCGATGACCGGCAGACCGGTGATCGAGAAGGCGTAGGTGGAAAGGAAGGCGTCGTAATAGCGCGCCACCGCACGCTCCCCGATCTTTTCCGGCAGCGGCTGATCGAGCCGGAACGGCGGCACGCCGATGGTCGGAGTGACAATGAAATCATAGTCTTGCAGAAATTTTCTGATTTGGTGCCAATAGGCACCGCGAAGCCGCTCGGCCCGTGTCACCGCGCGCAGGTCGAGCTTCAGCGCGGCTTCGATCTGGTTCACGAGCGGTGGCGTCATCAGCACCTTGTGCCGGTCGTAACGGTCGGCGTAGCGGCCGATCATGCCGAAGCCGCGGGTGCCGGCCATGATCTCGATGACGGAGGAGGTGTCGAAGCAGTCGTCCGCCACCTCGGCGCCCAGATCCTGCAGACGCTGGGCCGCCCGGCGGCCGAGCTTTTGCACCTCCGGGTCCTGCGGTACCAGGCCGGCGAGATCGCCGGCATAGGCGATGCGCTTGCCTGAAAGGTCGCCCGCAGTGCGCGCGGCGGCGATGAAGTCGAGATCCTGTGCCGGCAGCGAGGTCGGATCGCGGTCGTCGGGGCCGGCCAGCACGCTCAACATCAGCGCCGCATCGCCGACGCTGCGCGCCATCGGGCCGGTGACGCCGGTGACCAGGATGCCCCAGGGCAGGTCGGTCGGATGATTGGCGACCCGGCCGAGGGCGGGTCGGATGCCGACGATGTTGTTGAAGGCGGCCGGCCCGCGGATCGAGCCGCCGAGGTCGGTGCCCAGCGCCAGCGGCGCCAGACGCGCGGCGACGGCGCCGCCGCTGCCCCCGGAGGAGCCGCCCGCCGTCGCATTAAGATTCCAGGGATTCCTTGTGGTTCCAAATAGATAATTGGTCGTATTCACGTCATGTGCGAACTCCGGTGTGTTGCTCTTGCCGAGCAGCACGGCGCCGGCGGCGTTCAGCCGCTCGACCGAAACCGAGTCCTCGTCCGGCACGAAGTCGGCCAGCAGGCGCGAGCCGAAGGTGGTGCGCAGCCCCTTGGTGTAGATGTTGTCCTTGGCGAGATAGGGCACGCCCTCCAACGGCCGCGGCGCGGCCCCGCCGGCGAGCCGCTCGTCGATCGTCTTGGCGAGGCCGAGCGCCGCGGGGTTCAGCGTGCAGATGGCGTTCAGGGTCGGGTTGATGGCCTCGATGCGGGCCAGGTGCGCCTCGATGATCTGGCGCGCGCTCAAGCGCTTCTCGGCAACGGCGCGGGCCATCTGGCCGGCGCTCAGGCTGGTGATCTCCTCGCCCATGCATACTCCCTCCGACTTTGGATCCCGCGCGTTTATTCCGGCTTGCGCGCGCTGGCCGTCATCATGCCCCACAGCCAGCTGATCTTGTAAGGCTCTACAATGACCTCCTCGAATCCCGCGGCGGCGAGCAGGTCGGCGATCTCGGCGCTGCCGTAGGTGCGCACATGCGCCGGGCTGAACCGCCGCAGGATGCGGTCGCAAATGCGGCAGGAGAGATAGTCGTCGCACCAGTCGGTGATGACCAGCGCGCCGCCGGGGCGCAACACGCGCCGCATCTCCGCCAGCGCCGCCTCCGGCGAGGGGAAGAAGTGGAAGGCGCTGGTCGTGACCACGACATCGAAGCTGTCGTCGGACAGCGGCAGGGCGTGCGCCGGCGCCACCCGCAGGTCGACTGGGTCCGGCAGCTGCCGCCGGGCCATCGCCAGCATCTCCGGCGAGAGGTCAACGCCGGTGAGCGACGCCGTCGGCTGCGCGGCCAGGGCGGCCCGCAGCAAGGCGCCGGTGCCGCAGCCGACGTCGAGCAGGCGCTGTCCCGGGCCGAGCGGCAGCCGGCGCAGCGTCTCGCGCACGGTCGCGGCGACGTAGAACGCCCACCTCTCCTCATAGTGGGGCGCGAGCTCGCCATACTCGCGCGTTACCGCCTGATGCCGGTCTTCGGTCATGTCGCGCGCCCATCGAGGCCACGACGCCAACCTAGCACGGGAAATCCCGGCCGGGTTGACAGCGGCGGCGGCCGGCGCAAGCCTTGCCGCTGGCGGCATCGGAGGTCGGCATGACGGCGGCGGCGGATTGGCCGGGGGGCAACGGCTTGGCGCTCTCGGTCGTGGTCAACGTCGAAGAGGGCTCGGAGCCGAGCGTCGCCCGCGGCGACAAGGGGCCGGAGCCGGTCGATGAGCTGGGCGTGACCTTGAAGGGGCCGCTACGCAACTATGCCAACGAGAGCAACTATCTTTACGGCATCAAGGCCGGCGCGCCCCGGGTGCTGGCGCTGCTGTCGCGTTGCGGCGTCAAGGCGACCTTCACCGCGGCGGCGATGAGCCTGGAAGCGGCCCCGGAACTGGCCCGCGAAATCGCCGCCGCCGGCCACGAAGTCTGTAGCCACGGCTGGCGCTGGGTGCATCAGTTCCGCATGGACGAGACGGCCGAGCGCGAGTTCATCCGCAAGGCCGCCGACAGCATCGAGAAGACTACGGGAAGCAGGCCCGTCGGCTGGCTGTCGCGCTACCTCTTCACCGAGAACACGCGGCGGCTCTTGGCCGAGGAAGGCTTCAGCTATCATATGGATGATTTCTCCGACGACCTGCCGTTCTGGGATCGGGCCGCCGGCCGGCCGATCCTGATCCTGCCCTACGCGCTCGATTCCAATGATATGAAGATGTGGACGGCGCCGGCCTACACGCCCCGGCAGTGGCTCGACTACGCTGTCGACAGCTTCGACTGGCTTTTGGCCGAGAGCCGCGAGGCGCCGCGCATGATGTCGCTGGGCGTGCACTTGCGCATCATCGGCCGGCCGGGGCGGATCGGCGCCTTCGAGAAGTTCCTCCAGCACGCTTCGGTGCAGGACGATGTCTGGTTCGCCACCCGCAAAGAGATCGCCGAACGCTGGGCGGCGGCGTATCCGACGTGACGGACGGGCGCGACCTCGACGCATTCCGCGGCCGCGCGCTGGCCGCGCTGGCCGCGCTCGCGACCGAGCTGCAGCAGGCGGCCGGCATCGAGGCGGCCCTGAACCAAATCACCGGCACCGCCTTCGCCCTGCTCGGCGACCGCGAGGCGCACCTGCGTCCCGGGGCGCTGAAGCCGGGCGAGCGGCAGTTCTTCGTCGCCGGCGTCTTCCTGGTCAGGCCGGGCGAGGACGGCCACATCCTGGTCGCCGAGCACGGCTTCCCGGCCGAGCAGCACCGTCTGCGGATCCCGATCGACCTCGGCCACCCGGGCCAGGTCTGGCACGAGCAGAGGCCGCTGCTGCTGGCCAACACGGACGAGCACACCGGCTTTCAGCAGATCCTGAAGACCGCGCGCATGGGCTCGTCCCTCTACGCGCCGGTCTTCGGCCGCCGGCGCATGGTCGGTCAGATCATCGCCGCGGCGCAGGCCCGCAACACCATGGCCGAGGCCGACCTGGAGGTGCTGACGATCCTGGCCGGGATCGCCGGCTTGGCCTTTGCCGCGGGCGGCGGCGAAGCTTGGCTGCGGGCGCTGAGCGAAGCCGCCTAGTCATGCGATTGACGCCCCGGCGGCGCCTTCTTAGGTTGTCGCCAGGACATTCAGCGCCAGCAACGGAGGGACAGAGCCATGGTGGCGGAAGCCGTCAAGGTGGGCGAGCGACGCTATCGCGAGTCGTACGGCCGCTATCTCGAGGACTTCACGGTCGGCGACATCTACGAGCACCGGCCCGGACGTACGATCTCCGAGGCCGACAACACCTGGTTCACGCTCTTGACCATGAACCAGCACCCGCTGCACTTCGACCACGAGTACGCCAAGCACAGCGAGTTCGGCCGCCCGGTGGTCAACTCGGCCCTGACCGTCTCGGTGGTCGCCGGGATGAGCGTCTCGGACATCAGCCAGAAGGCGATCGCCAACCTGGGCTGGACCGACATCGTGATGCCGGCGCCGGTGTTCAACGGCGACACGCTCTATGCCGAATCCGAGGTGCTGGAGAAGCGGGAGTCGAAGTCGCGGCCGACCCAAGGCATCGTCAGCGTCGAGACCCGCGCCCACAATCAGGACGGGGTGCTGGTCATGCGCTATAAACGCACCATGCTGATCCCGAAGCGCGGCCACGGCGTCGACGACAAGATCGCGGCCGCCCAACGCGGGGAGACCAAGCCATGAGCACCGTCACCGAGCGCCCGGAGCTGACCGACGACACCGATACGCAGATGCTCGATGCCATCAACAAGTGGCTCGACCGCGACGTCCGCCCGCACGTGCTGGAGCTCGAGCACGCCGACATCTGGCCCGAGGAGATGGTCCGGCAGATGACCGAGCTGGGCCTGTTCGGCGCCACCATCCCGGAGGAGTACGGTGGCCTCGGCCTCTCCGCCTCGACCTACGCCAAGATCGTGGCCACGATCTCCGAGGTCTGGATGAGCCTGACCGGCATCTTCAATTCGCACCTGATCATGGCCGCGGCGGTCAACCGCTTCGGCACCGAATGGCAGAAGCAGCATTATCTGCCGAAGTTCGCCTCGGGCGAGATTCGCGGCGGCCTGGCCCTGACCGAGCCGGACTGCGGCACGGACCTGCAGGCGGTCAGGATGCGCGCGGTGCGCGACGGCGACGACTACGTCCTTAACGGCACCAAGACCTGGATCTCCAATGGCATCCACGGCTCCTGCTTCGCCGTGCTGGTCAAGACCGACCCCGAGGTCGAGCCGCGCTACAAGGGCACCTCGATGTTCCTGTGCGAAAAGGGCGAGGGCTTTCGGGTCAGCCGCAAGCTGGAGAAGCTCGGCTACAAGGGCATCGACTCGGCCGAGCTGATCTTCGAGGACTACCGGGTGCCGGCCGACCGGCTGATCGGCGGCGCCGAGGGCAGCGGTTTCCACCATGCCGTCGGCGGGCTCGAGCTCGGCCGCATCAACGTCGCCGCCCGCGGCGTCGGCGTCGCCACCGCGGCCTTGAAGGACGCGGTCGCCTACAGCCAAGTGCGCAAGACCATGGGCAAGCCGATCTGCCAGCACCAGGCGATCCAGCTCAAGCTCGGCGACATGGCGACCCGGGTGGAGGCGGCGCGCCTCCTGGTCGAGCAGGCGGCGCGCGCCTACGACAAGGGCGAGCGCTGCGACATGGAGGCCGGGATGGCCAAGCTGTTCGCCTCGGAGGCGGCGGTCGAGAACGCCATGGAGGCGATGCGGATCCACGGTGGCTACGGCTATTCCAAGGAATTCCACGTCGAGCGTTACTATCGCGACGCGCCGCTGATGTGCATCGGCGAGGGCACCAACGAGATCCAGCGCATCATCATCGCCAAGCAGCTGATCGAGCGGAACCCGGTCTGATGCTGCCGCTCGAAGGTCTCAGGGTCATCGCCGTCGAGGTCTACGGCGCCGGCCCATACGGCACCGCGCACCTGGGCGACATGGGTGCCGAGGTGATCAAGATCGAGAACGCGCGCACCGGCGGCGACATGAGCCGCAGCGTCGGCCCCTACTTCCTGGGCGAGAACGACAGCCAGTTCTTCCAGTCGATGAACCGCAACAAGAAGTCGCTGTCGCTGGATCTGACGAGCGAGAAGGGCCAGGAGGTGCTGCGCCGCCTGGCGGCGACCAGCGACGGCCTGATGTGCAATTTGCGCGGCGACCAGCCGGAGAAGCTGCGCATCACCTACGCGCACCTGAAGGCGGCCAATCCCAAAATCGTCTGCGCGCACCTCTCGGGCTATGGCCGCGACGGCGAGCGCAAGAGCTGGCCCGGCTACGACTACCTGATGCAGGCGGAGGCCGGCTTCCTGTCGCTGACCGGCGAGCCGGAGATGCCGCCGGCGCGCTTCGGCCTCTCCATGGTCGATTTCATGACCGGCATGACCACGGCCTTCGCCCTCGTCTCCGGCATCCTGGCCGCGCGCGAGACCGGCCAGGGCCGCGACCTCGACGTCAGCCTCTACGACGTCGCCATGCACCAGCTCTCCTATCCCGCCGTCTGGTACCTGAACGAGGGCCTGATGACCGGTCGGGTCGCCCGCTCCGGCCACCCCTACGTCGTGCCCTCGCAGCTCTACCGGACCAAGGACGGCTGGATCTTCCTGATGTGCCAGACGCACCGCTTCTGGGAGCGGCTCTGCCACAAGGTCGGCCGGCCCGAGCTGGCCGAGGACCCGGAGTTCCAGGGCTTCGAGAACCGCAACCGCAACCGCGACCGGCTGACCCGGATCCTCGACGAGGCGCTGATGGAGAAGACCACGGCCGAGTGGATCGAGATCTTCGCCGGCGAGGTCCCGGCCGGCCCCATCAACGATCTAGCGCAGGCCCTCGACAACCCCTATTTCCGCGCCCGCGGCGGGGTCGCGGCCCTCGACCATCCCGACTTGCCCGGCCTCGGCACCGTCGCCAGCCCGATCCGCATGGCCGACCGACCGCCGACCCAGCCCGGGCCCAAGCTTGGCCAGCACACCGAGGAGATCCTCTCAGGCCTGGGCTACGCCAAGGCGGAGATCGACGCGCTCAGGCGCGAACAGGTGATCTGAGGAGGGGGGCGATGAAGCTCGAGGGCATCAAGGTACTCGACCTCTCGATGTTCCTGCCCGGGCCGCTGCTGACGCAGATGATGGCCGATCACGGCGCCGAGGTGATCAAGATCGAGACCGTCGACGAGGGCGAACCGAACCGCCAGATCGGCCTGAAGCGCGACGGCGTCTCGGTGTTCTTCGCCAACACGCACCGCGGCAAGAAGAGCCTGACCCTGAACCTGAAGAGCGAGGCCGGGCACCGCATCTTCATGGCCCTGGCCGAGCAGGCCGACGTCATCGTCGAAGCCTTCCGCCCCGGCGTCGCCAAGCGCCTCAAGGTCGACTACGAGGCCGTCGGCCGCGCCAATCCGCGCATCGTCTACGCCTCGATCTCCGCCTTCGGCCAGTACGGCCCCTATGTCGACCGCCCGGCGCACGATCCGGCGACGCAAGGCTATGCCGGCATCCTCAGCGTCAACCTGGGCCAGGACGGCAAGCCGACGATGTCGGCGATCGCCAGCGCCGACATGCTGTCCTCGATGATCACGCTCTCGGGCATCGGCATGGCGCTCTACCGGCGCGAGCGCACCGGCAAGGGCGACTTCATCGACGTGGCGATGATGGATTCGCTGGTCGCCTGCATGCCCAACAACTACGGCCCGCCGATGGCGGAGAAGCGGCCGCCGGTGCCCAAGCACGAGCGCTCGTGGGGCGGCCAGGCGATGATGCGGCTTTACGAGACCAAGGACGGCAAGTGGATCGTGCTGGGCGGGGCCGAAATCAAGTTCGCCACCAACCTGCTGACCCGGCTCGGCCGGCCCGACCTGATCCCGCTCTGCGCGCTGCCGCCGGGTCCGTCCCAGGCGCCGGTGCACGAGTTCTTCGAGGCCACCTTCCGGGGCAAGACGCAGGACGAGTGGGTCGCGTGGTTCGCGGGCATGGACGTCTGCTTCGCCCCGGTGCGCAACCTGCGCCAGGGCCTCGACGACCCGCAGCTGCGCGCCCGCGAAATGGTGCTGCGGGACCAGCGCGGCTGGGAGCACATCGGCATCCCGATCAAGTTCCGGGGCGAGCCGGGCCGGGTCGACTTCCACCTGCCCGGCCATGGCGAGCACAGCCGCGAGATCCTCGAATCCCTGGGCTACCCGGCCGCCGAGATCGACCGCCTGAAGGCCGACGGGGTGTGGTAAGGGCCCGGGGGAATACGAGCCTTTAACTACAGTCATTCCCGCGGAAGCGGGAATCCATGAGACCAGCGCTGGTATGAGTAGGGGCGGCTATTTCTACATACTGGCGAGCAAACGCAACGGAACGCTCTACGTTGGGGTTTCTTCCGACTTTACGATGCGTGTCTGGCAGCATCGTGAAGGTCACGTGCCGGGCTTTACCTCGCGGTACTCCATCAAGACCCTGGTCTACTACGAGCGGTATGAAGACATTCAAACCGCGATCGCCAGGGAAAAGGCGGTGAAGAAGTGGTACAGGCGACGGTAGATCGCGTTGATCGAGGCTGGGAATCCCGAATGGCGGGACCTTTACCCTGACATCGCTGGATTCCCGCTTGCGCGGGAATGACGCTGGATGGAAAGCAGAGATAGCGGCAAAGATGGGTCCAGGTCGACATAATCGAGACGTCACCTGGCAGCTAATTGTCACTCCCGCGAAAGCGGGAGTCCAACAGGAAGCCGAACTTGAATTTGACAGTACGCCGGATTCCCGCTTGCGCGGGAGTGACGCCGGAAAAATTGCTGCAACTTGGTCCTACCATGGTCGTTTTCACGCCCGGCTCAGGCGCGCGCGCATCTCGCGCCAGGCCGCCTCCAGCCCGTCGCGGAACTCGGGCGCGGCGATGGCGGTCAGCGCCTCGGCCCGCTCGTCGAGCGACTTGTCGCGCAGGCGCGCGATTCCGTGCTCGGTAACGATGATGTCGACGTCGGCGCGCGGGCAGGCGACGACGGCGTCGGCCGGTAGGTGCGGCACGATCCGCGAGACCGTGCCGCCGGCGGCCGTCGCCTGCACCGCCAGGATCGAGCGGCCGTTGCGCGCCAGGCGGGCGCCGCGCACGAAGTCCATCAGGCCGCCGGTGCCGCTGACCTGGCGGCCGTCCACGACCTCGGCGTTGCACTGGCCGAAGAGGTCGACCTCGAGCACCGAGTTGATGGTGACGTAGTTGTCGATCTCGGCCATCACCCGGACGTTATGGGTGTAGCTGGCGGGGCGGAACAGCACGTCGTCGCGTTCGGCGAGCCACTGGTAAAGCCGCTCGCTGCCCAGTGCGGCGCCGCAGACCGCCTTGCCCGGTTCCACCGTCTTGGCCTTGTTGTCGAGGGCGCCTGCCTGCATCAGCATCATCACTTCGTCGCTGATCATGCCGCCCTGCAGGCCGAGGCCGCGCTTGTCCTTGAGCGCGTTCAGAATCGCCGTCGGCAGCCGGCCGATGCCGATCTGGATGACGTCGCCGTCGTCGATCAGCCGGGCGACGTTGCCGGCCACGGCGGCGACCGCCGGCGGCACTCCACCGCCCGGGTGCGTCAGCGGCGTGCGCTCGGTTTCCAAGGCGTAGTCGATCTTGTCGTACGGAATGGTCAGGCTGCCGGGCGGCGCCGGCATGGCGAGGTTGACCTCGGCGACGACGCAGGCCGCGCGGGGCAGGACGGCCGGCTGGAAGTCGACGCAGATGCCGAAGCTGCAGAGCCCCTCCGCGTTTGGCGGACTGACCTGGATCATGGCGATGTCGACCGCCTGTCCGGCCAGGTAGTCGTAGATGGCGCTGTAGGAGAGCGGCAGGAAGCGCATCCGCCCTTCAGCCAGTGTCTCGGAAAACTGGCCGTGCACGAAGAAGCCGGTGTGCCGGGCGTTCGCGTGCAGCCGCGCCGGGTCGCGTCGGTTGACGCCGGGCAGGAAACAGCCGAGGTAGCTGACACCGGCGCTCAGCTCAGGCGCGAGCGCCAGAGCGTCGAGCAGCCCGGCCGGCTCCCCGGTCGAGCCTTGCAGGTAGACCGCCATGCCCGGCCTGAGCAGGCCGGCAACCCGGGCCGGCTGGATGATCTCGACCACCACGCCTCACTCACCTGTTCACCGTGCCGCCCGATGCTAGGATAGGTTCAACGAGTTTTTAAGGGCACTGGAACGAGGACGCATGGACGCGATTTTCCGCTTTGCCGAGCACGTCGCCGGCACCGGCTACGACGACTTGCCGCCCGCAGCCGTGGCGGCGGCCAAGACCTTCATCCTGGATACCCTGGGCGTCGGCATTGCCGGCAGCGGCGGGCCGTGGACGAACGAACTGGTTGAAGTGCAGGCAAGCTTCGGTCGCGGCGCCGAGGCCCGGGTCTGGGGACGCGGCGACCGCCTGCCGGCGCCGGCGGCGGCGATGTGCAACGGCTACCAGATCCACAACTCCGAGTTCGACTGCGTGCACGAGCGCGCGGTGATCCACCCGATGACAGTGGCCATGGCGGCGGCGCTGGCGGTGGCCGAGCGCGAGGGTGGTATCGGCGGGCGCGAGCTAATCGCGGCCGCGGTGCTGGGGGTCGATGTCGCCTGCCACCTGGGCGTGGCTTCGAAGTCGAAACTGAAATTCTTCCGCCCGGCGACCGCCGGCGCCTTTGCCGCCTGCGCCGCCATCGGCAAGCTGCGCGGCTTCGATGCCGCCCGGGTCCGCAACGCCATGAGCATCGCCTACGGCCAGCTCTGCGGCACCATGCAGGCGCACACCGAAGGTTCGATCCTGCTGGGGATGCAGATCGGCTTCAATGCGCGCAACGCCGTCATCGCCTGCGACATGGCGGCGCGCGGGCTGGAGGCGCCGCAAGGCGTGCTGGAGGGTCCCTTCGGCTATCTGCGCCTGTTCGAAGGCGAGTACGAGCTGGCGCCAGTGCTGGCCGATCTCGGCCGGGTCTGGCGCATCACCGAGGTCGCGCACAAGCCGTTCCCGAGCGGCCGGGCGACCCACGGCATCGCCGACGCGGTGCTGAGCCTGCAACGGGAGCACGGCTTCGAGGCCGGCGAGATCGAGCGGGCCGTGACCCGGGTGCCGCCGCTGACCCACCATCTGGTGGGCCGGCCGATCCGCGACGGCATGGGCGCCAACTACGGCCGGCTCTGCGCCGCCTACGTTGCCGCACGGCTGCTGCTCAAAGGCAGCATCGGCGTCGAGGACTTCTCCGCCGAGGCCCTGGCCGCGCCCGACGTCCTCGCCCTCGGCCGCCGCTTCGACATCGGCATCGACGACAATCCCGACCCCAACGCCTTAACGCCGGTCAGCGTCGAGGTGGTGCTGAAGGGTGGCGCCCGTCACGCGACGACGGTCGAGGTGGTCTACGGCAACCCGGCCAAGCCGCTGTCGCGCGAGGCGCACCTCGACAAGTTCCGCCGCAACTGGCGCGCCGCAGCCCGGCCGCTCGATGAGGCCACGGCGGAGCGGCAGATCGAACTGGTGGATGGGCTGGAGGGGGTCGATGACGTCGGCGTGCTGGTCGACCAGATGGTGCCGCGGAGCGCCTGATGGCGAACTACTTCGAGCAGGTCGACCATCGCCGGCTGCTGGCCGAGTATCCGCTGGGGGATGCCTTCCTGGCCGGTCCGGCCCGGCTCAGCCGCGACGCGCTGCGCGCCCTGCAGGAACAGCGCTTCGCCCAGGTCATGGCACGGGCCTGGCAGGTGCCGTTCTACCGCCGCCTCTGGAGCGAGAAGGGCCTGGAGCCGGGCGACATCCACGGCCTCGGCGACCTCGACAAGCTGCCGCCGTTCTCCAAGGCCGACCTGATGCGGAGCGTCGAGGCCCACCCGCCGCTCGGCGACTACCACGGCCGCGCGGCCGGCGGCGACTGGGGCATGGTCCTGCACACCACCAGCGGCACCACCGGTACGCCGCAGCCGCTGTTCTTCGGCGCCTGGGATCGCGAGGTGCAGAACGCGCTGCTGGCCCGCGCCTACCTGTTGCAGGGCCTCAGGCCTGAGGACGTGGTGCACTCGGTCTACGGCTTCGGCATGGTCAATGGCGGCCACTATATCCGCGAGGCCGTGCTGCATTTCACCGACTGCCTGCTGCTGACGGCCGGCACCGGGATCGAGACCCGCTCGGAGCAGCAGATCGAGCTGATGCGTCACTTCGGCGTCACCGTCGTCGTCGGCTTTGTCGACTACATCAAGCGGCTGGCCGAGGTCGCCCGCCAGATCGGGCTGGAGCCGGCCCGCGACCTGGCGGTGCGCATGATCTCCGGCCATATCGGCCAGGAGAGCCGCGAGGCGATCAGCGCCCTCTGGGGCGAAGTCGGGATCTTCGACTGGTACGGCGTCGGCGACACCGGCATCATCGCCGCTGAGGGCCCGGACCACGACGGCCTCTACCTGTGGGAGGACGCGCACGTGGTCGAACTGATCGATCCCGACAGCCTGGCGCCGGTGCCTGACGGGACACGCGGCAACATCTGCGTCACCGTGCTGTTCAAGCATACGATCTATCCGATCATCCGCTTCAACACCAACGACGTTTCGGCCCTGCTGTCCGGCGCCGGCGGGCTGGGCCTGGGCTTCCGCCGCGTCGCCGGCTTCCACGGCCGCAGCGACAACATGGTCAAGCTGCGCGGCATTAACGTCTATCCGACGGCGATCGGTGCGCTTCTGGCGGAGGACGCGGCGGCCGGCGGCGAGTATGTCTGCCGGGTCGGGCGAGAAGGCGCTCGCGAGACCATGACCGTCGTGGTCGAGCTGGCGCCGGGCGTCGCGGCATCGGACGAGGTGCGGAACCGTCTGCGGGCCCTGCTGCGCCGGCGCCTTGGCGTCGAGGTCGAGGTCGAGCTCGCGGGACCGGGCGAGACGGCGGCGCTGACCGAGGTCGAGCGCCGGCAGAAGCCGATCCGCCTGATCGATCTGCGCAAGCGATGAGCGATCTGGCGACGCTCTCGATCATGGACGCCGCTGCCGGCATGGCGGAAGGCGCGTTCGATGCCGTCGATCTGCTGGAGGCCCATCTTGACCGCATCGAGCGGCTGGAGGGCAGGCTCAACTGTTTCATCACGCTGACGGCGGAAAGCGCGCGGGCCGAGGCGGAAGCCTCTGCGGCGCGTGCCCGCGCCAAGTGCCGGCACGGCCCGCTCGACGGCGTCCCGATCGGCCTCAAGGACAACCTCGACCTTGCCGGGGTGCCGACCACGAACGGTCTCGGCCGGGCGGCGGCGTCGACCCCGTCCGAGGACGCTGTGGTGGTCGCCAATCTGAAAGCGTCGGGCGCCGTTATCCTCGGCAAGCTCAACCTGCACGAAGGCGCACTCGGCGCCACCACCGACAATCCCCATCATGGCCGGACCGAGAATCCCTGGCGGCCCGGCTTCACGCCGGGCGGCTCGTCCGGCGGCTCCGCCGCCGCCGTCGCCGCCCGCCTCTGTGCCGCCGCGCTCGGCACCGACACCATGGGCTCGGTGCGCTTGCCGGCTGCCTATTGCGGGATCGTCGGCTTCAAGCCCAGCGCCGGTCTGGTCTGCCGGCAGGGCTTGAGCCTGCTCTGCGCCGCGCTCGACGAGATCGGCCCGCTGACCCGCGCCGTCCGCGACGCGACCCTGCTGCTGCAGGCGATGGTGGCTGGAGAAACCGCGCTCCCGGCGAAGCGGACGCTTCGCGGCCTGAAGATCGGCATCGTCGACGACCTTGCCGAGGGCGCGCTGGAGCCGGACGTGGACGCGGCGTTTCAGCGCGCGCTGGCACTGCTCGCCTCCGAGGGCGCCGAGCTTCAGCACTTGTCCTTGCCGGAGTTCGAGCCGACGCGTGGACGCCGCGCCGGCTTGCTGCTCTCCGAGGCCGAAGGCTGGGCCCGGCACGCCCCCGGCATCGAGGCAGCACCGGAGGCCTATTCGCCGGGCTTCGTCACCATGCTGGCCTACGGCCGGGACGCCGGCAGCGAACGGCTGGCCAAGGCCGAGGAGATGGTGCGTCGGATCGGCACGCAGTTCGCCGAGTTGCTGTGGCAGGTGGATGCGGTGGTCAGCCCGACGGCGCCGCAGACCAGCTTTGCGTTTGGCCTGCCGGCACCGGTCAACCAGGCCGACCTGACCGCGCCCGCCAGCTTCGCAGGAGCCCCGGCGCTGAGCCTGCCGTTGGACCTCTCGGCTGGCGGGCTGCCGATCGGCCTGCAGGTGATCGCCGCGCCGTCGGCCGATGCGCGCCTGCTGGCGATCGCCGCCGCTATCGAGGCGGTGCTGCCGCGGCTGGAGCCGCCTAGCGGTATGTGAACCTGGCCTTGCGCTTCTCCAGGAAGGCGGCCCGGCCTTCACGATAGTCGGCGCCCTCGAAGCCGCTCATGATCAGCGCCTGCAGCGCGGCATCGGCCTGCTGCGCGCCGGCCGTGATCGCCTGCGTCGTCTGCTTGATGGTGCGGATCGAGAACTGCGACAGGCGGCAAAGCTCGTCGGCGAAAGCGAAGGTTTGGGCCTCGATCTCGGCCGGCTCGAACAACCGCGTCGCCAGGCCGACGCGGAGCGCCTCGTCGGCCTCGATGACCTTGGCGCCGTACAGCATTTCCTTGGTCTTCGATGGCCCGACCAGGTCGTAAAGCCGTTTCGTCTCCTTCAACGAATAGGCGATGCCGAGGCGGGCCGGCGGGATGCAGAACTTGGCCGTGGTGTCGGCGTAGCGGATGTCGCAGCACAGCGCCAGGGCGCAGCCGCCGCCAAAACAATAGCCTTGGATCAGGGCGATGGTCGGCTTTTCCAGCCCGTTCAGGGCGTCGTAGGCGGCGTGGATGTCGTGGTGATAGGCGCGGGCGGTATCGGGCGTCGCATGCACTTTGGGAAATTCGGCGATGTCGGCGCCGGAGGCGAAGGCTTGCGGCGTGGCGCCGCGCACGATCAACACCTTCAGCTCCGGCTTCGCCGCGACCTCGGCGCATAGCGCCGGGATCGCCGCCCAGATCTCGTGGTTGAGCGCGTTCAGCTTGCCCGGCCGGTTCAGCACCAGCACTGCGACCTCGCCACGCACTTCGAGATAGACCGGCTTTTCCTGCATGTCGTCCTCTCCCAACGGGCGCCAGTGTTGCTCGCGGCGCCGTCCTACCTTGGCCACAATCTAACGACCGCAGCCGGCGCCGACAACGCAGGGCACGGCGGCGACGGCGGCTCACGTCTCGCCTCGGGACGGTCGCATGCGGTGGCGCCATCACCGGGGCGCGCGCTATAACCAGGACCAAGATGAGGGGCTACTCGATCTTCAGCCTGGCGCGCAACGCGTTGTCCAGCCACCAGAACTGGCGCGCGGCCTGGCGCAGCCCGGAACCGAAGCCGGTTTACGACGCCGTCATCGTCGGCGGCGGCGGCCATGGCCTGGCGACCGCTTACTACCTTGCCAAGCTGCACGGCCTCGCCAACATCGCCGTGATCGAGAAAAGCTGGCTCGGCGGCGGCAACACGGGCCGGAACACCACCATCATCCGTTCCAACTACCTCAATGACGAGAGCGCCGCCTTGTACGATCACGCGCTCGACCTCTGGGAGGGGCTGAGCGCGGAGCTCAACTTCAACGTCATGTTCAGCCAGCGCGGCGTCATGAACCTGGCGCACAACGAGCACGATGTGCGCGAGCTGAGGCGTCGCATCTATGCCAACCAGTTGAACGGCGTCGAAGCCGAATGGCTCAGCCGCGACGAGGTCCGGGCCTTTTGCCCGGCGCTGAACTGCGATCCCGGCGCGCGCTTCCCGGTGCTCGGCGCGAGCCTGCAGCGGCGCGGCGGCGTGGCCCGGCACGACGCCGTCGCCTGGGGCTACGCCCGGGCCGCGAACGCGTGCGGGGTCGACATCATCCAGAACTGCGAGGTCACCGGCTTCGACATTGCGGGCGGCACGGTGCGCGGCGTGGAGACCACGCGCGGCGCCATCAAGGCGCCCAAGGTCGGCGTCGTCACCGCCGGGCATTCCAGCGTCATGGCGGCGATGGCGGGCCTGCGCCTGCCGATCGACAGCCATCCCCTGCAGGCGCTGGTCTCGGAGCCGATCAAGCCGGTGCTCGACACCGTGGTGATGTCGAACGCCGTGCACGTCTACGTCAGCCAGTCGGATAAAGGCGAGCTGGTCATCGGCGCCGGCGCCGATCTTTACAACTCCTACGCCCAGCGCGGCAGCTTCTCGGTCATCGAGGAGACGGTGCGGGCGCTGGTCGAGCTGTTCCCGTTCACCAGCCGCCTGGCCATGCTGCGCAGCTGGGGCGGCATCGTCGACATCTGCCCCGACGCCAGCCCGATCATCTCCAAGACGCCGATCGGCGGCCTCTACTTCAATTGCGGCTGGGGCACCGGCGGCTTCAAGGCGACGCCGGGCTCGGGCTGGGTCTTCGCGCATACCATCGCCCGGGACGAGCCGCATCCGCTGAACGCGCCGTTCCGGCTCGACCGCTTCGCCAGCGGCGCCCTGGTGGCCGAGCATGGCGCCGCCGCCGTGGCGCATTAGGACGCCGAAGCCATGCTGCTGATCCCCTGCCCCTGGTGCGGTCCGCGTGACGAGCGCGAGTTTGCCTGCGGCGGCGAGGCCCATATCGCACGGCCGCTCGCGCCGGCCGCGCTCAGCGACGAGGCCTGGGCCGACTACCTGTTCATGCGCCGCAACCCGAAAGGCGTGCATTACGAGCGCTGGCAGCACAGTCACGGCTGCCGGCGCTGGTTCAACCTTGCCCGCAGCACGGTGACCCACGAGATCTACGCCGTCTACGGGATCGGCGAGAAGCCGCCCGAGGTGGAGCGGTGAGCGGACGGACCCCCGAAGGCGGCCGGATCGACCGCGGCCGGCGCTTGCGGTTTCGTTTCGACGGCCGCGCCTACTGGGGCCATCCCGGCGATACCCTGGCTTCGGCTCTGTTGGCGAATGGCGTCGCGCTGGTCGGCCGCAGCTTCAAGTACCATCGTCCCCGCGGCATCGTCAGTGCAGGGCCGGAGGAGCCGAACGCGCTGGTGCGGCTGCGCCGTGGCGGCCGGGCCGAGCCCAACGTCCGGGCCACGGTGATCGAGCTCTTCGACGGCCTGGAGGCGGAAAGCCAGAACCGCTGGCCGTCGCTCACCCATGACCTGGGGATCGTCAACGACTGGCTGTCGCCGCTGTTTCCGGCCGGCTTCTACTACAAGACCTTCATGTGGCCGCCCGGCTTCTGGATGCTCTACGAGTGGGCGATCCGGCGCGTCGCCGGCCTGGGCCGGGCGCCGGAGGCGGCCGATCCCGACGGCTATGACCACGCGCACGCGCATTGCGACGTCCTGGTCGTCGGCGGCGGCCCGGCCGGGCTGGCGGCGGCACAGCGGGCCGCGCGCACCGGCGCCCGCGTCATTCTGGCCGACGAGGGCAGCGAACTTGGCGGCGCGTTGCTGGGAACCAAAGAACGCCTGGACGGCCGGCCGGCGATGGCCTGGGTCGAGGCGGTGCTGACAGAGCTGGCCGGTGCCGCAGAGGTCAGCTTGCTGCCGCGCACCACGGTGGTCGGATATCACGACCACAACTTCCTGACGCTGGTCGAACGGGTCGCCGACCACTTGGCCGAGCCGGCGGCCTGCCAGCCGCGCCGGCGCCTATGGCAGGTCCGCGCCCGACAGGTCGTGCTGGCCACCGGCGCCATCGAGCGGCCGCTGGTCTTTGCTGACAACGACCGGCCCGGCATCATGCTGGCCGGCGCGGCACGGGCGTACGTCAACCGCTATGGCGTCAGGCCCGGCAGCCGCGCCGTCGTCGTCACCAACAACGACTCGGCCTACGCGGCGGCGGTCGATCTGGCCGCCGGCGGTATCGAGGTGGCGGCGCTAGCCGATCTCAGGGCCGAGGTTTCGGGTGACATTGCCGTCAAACTGGAAGAGCGAGGGATTGAACTGCTTGCCGGCTACACGCCGACAGCGGTTGAGGGCGGAACGAGGCTAAGAGCGGTTGAGCTGATGCGGCTGGATGCCGAAGGCAAGCTGACGTCAGGGCCGGAACGCCGTATCGACTGCGATCTGCTGGCCGTCTCGGGCGGCTGGAACCCGACCGTGCACCTGCATTCCCAGTCGGGCGGACGGCTCGCCTTCGATACTACGCTCGCCGCCTTCCTCCCGTCCGAGGGCGGCCAGGCTTGCCGCATCGTCGGTGCCGCCGCCGGCCGATTCGGGCTGGCGGAATGCCTCGTCGACGGTGCCGAAGCCGGGCTGGCGGCGGCCGCCGCCGCAGGCGTCAGACGCAAGGGGCGGGCGGCCCGCGTGCCCAAGCCCGAAGCGAGAGCAGCGGTGACGCCGCCGCGCTGGCTTTGGCTGTTGCCAGGCCCGCGGCCAAAGGCCAAACGCTTCGTCGACTTGCAGTCGGACGTCACCGTAGACGACTTGCAGCTCGCGGTGCGCGAGGGCTATCGCTCGATCGAGCACGTCAAGCGCTACACCACCACCGGCATGGGCACGGATCAGGGCAAGCTCGGCAACGTCGGCGCCCTGGGGGTCGTCGCCGCCAGCCTGGGCCAGGAGCTTGGCCAGGTCGGCACCACCACCTTCCGCCCGCCCTATACGCCGGTAACATTCGGCGCCATCGCCGGACGCCACCGCGGCCCGCTGCTGCAGCCGGTCCGCCGCACGCCGATGCAAGGCTGGCACGAGCAGCATGGCGCGGTCTTCGAGCCGGTCGGCCAGTGGCTCAGGCCGCGCTACTACCCGCGCCCGGGCGAGGGCATGGCCGAGGCGACCAGCCGCGAGGTCGAGGCGACCCGGACCTGCCTCGGCGTTCTCGACGCCAGCACGCTTGGCAAGATCGACATTCAAGGGCCGGACGCGGCCGAGTTCCTCAACCGCATTTACACCAACGGCTGGAGCCGCCTCGGCATCGGCCGTTGCCGTTACGGCCTGATGCTGCACGAGGACGGCATGATCTTCGATGACGGCGTCACCACCCGCCTGGCTGAGAACCGCTTCCACATGACCACGACCACCGGCAATGCCGCGGCGGTGCTGGCCTGGCTGGAAAACTGGCTGCAGACGGAATGGCCGGAGCTGCGCGTCTACTGCAACTCGGTCACCGAGCACTGGGCGGTGATCAGCGTCTCCGGGCCGCACGCGCGGCGCCTGATGCAAGATCTGGGCGGCGACATCGACTATGGCGGCGAAGCCTTTCCCTACATGAGTGTGCGCCAGGGCCGGGTTGCCGGCATGCCGGCCCGGGTCTTCCGCATCAGCTTCACCGGCGAGCTCTCGTTCGAGATCAACGTGCCGGCCTGCTACGGCCTGGCGATGTGGCAAGCGGTGATGCGCGCGGGTGCGCCTTACGGCATCACGCCCTTCGGCACCGAGGCGATGCACGTGCTCAGGGCCGAAGTCGGCTTCATCATCGTCGGCCAGGAGACCGACGGCACGGTGACGCCGATCGATCTCGGCCTGGAGGCGATGGTCAGCGCCGCCAAGGACTTCATCGGCAAGCGCTCGCTCGCCCGGGCCGACACCTCGCGGGCCGACCGCAGGCAACTGGTCGGCCTGTTGACCGACGAGGCGGCCCTGGTTGTGCCTGAGGGCGCGCAGGTGGTCGAACGCGCTGAGGCAAAGCCGCAGGTGCCGCCGCTGGGCCACGTCACCTCCAGCTACTACAGCCCCAGCGTCGGGCGCTCGATCGCCCTGGGTCTGGTCGCACGAGGCGGCGAGCGGCATGGCGAGAGGGTCTTCCTCGCTTGGGAGGATCGGCGCGTTCCGGTCACCATCGGGCCGCCACGTTTTTTCGACCTCGACGGGAGCCGGGCGCGTGGCTGAGGCGTTTCTGCGGCAGGGCGCCCTGGCGCATCTGGGCCTGAAAGCGCGCGCCGTGGCCGAGCTTGGTCCGGCCGGCGTCGGCCTGGCGGCGATGCCGCCGCAGCCGCAACTCGCGCTCAGGGGCGAGGGTGATGACCCGGCGTTTCTGCAAGCCGCGGAGGTGGCGCTCGAGTTCGCCCTGCCGCTCCGACCGAATACGACTGCGCGCGGCGAGGCGGGGACGGCCTGCTGGCTCGGTCCCAGCGAGTGGCTGTTGCTGGTCCCAGGCCAGGCGGAGCCTTGGATCGAGCGGCTCTCCGCCGCCCTCGCCGGGGTTCGTCACGCGCTCAACGATGTCTCGGAAAGCCGCACCCAGATTCGCATTTCGGGCGCCAGGGCGGTGGATCTGTTGGCCAAGGGGACGAGCCTCGATCTGCACCCGAGCGTCTTCCCGCGCGGTGCCTGCGCGCAGTCGACCCTGGCGCTCGCCGATATGCTGCTGCACCGCCCGGAGACCGAGGCAGCCCCGGTCTTCGACGTCTACGCGCACCGCAGCTTTGCCGATTACCTGTGGCGTTGGCTGGAAGGGGCGGCGGCGGAATACGGCGTCGTGGTTCTGGCGCCGGCAGCCATTACCTGAGCCGGGCTCAGCCTTCCATCACAGCGATTTCCTGGCCCTCTTTGACGGGGTCGCCTTCCGCCACCAGGATCTGTTTTAGGATGCCGCCCGCGGGGGCCACGACCGGAATCTCCATCTTCATCGATTCCAGGATGATGATCGGATCCTCTTCCGCCAGCTGTTGGCCGATGCTGGCCTCGATCTGCCAGACCTTGCCGGTGATCTCGGATTTGACGCGCAACTCGGCCACGGCCGTCCCCCTAGTGATCGGTTACCTTGGAGTCCCCGCAGGGTGCGGCGACGCGGTCGCTTGCCGCCGATCGGCGCAGTAAACGGCGAGTAGACCGGGAAGTCAAAGCGCCTGGCGCCGAAGCGGTCCGTTCAGGCCCGTTTCTCGATGCGAAAGCGATAGACGCCGTCGGCCTGACTCCGCTCCAGCAGCAGATGCCCGCTCGCCTGGCAAAAGGCGTCGAAGTCCTTGACCGCGCTCGGATCGGTCGCCAGCACCAATATCCGGCTGCCGGGCCGGAGTCCCTTCAGCAGCTTCTGCGCCCGCAGAACCGGCAGCGGGCAAAGCAGCCCTTTGACATCCAAGGTCGTTTCGGCGCTCATCGCGGGTTCGTTCCCGGCGGCGAAATCTGAATGATCCCAAAGTAGCGTGCCGGAGCCCGGCCGGAAAGTCTCGGCAGATCATCCGGGTACCAACGTAAACTTGTTGTGAATCAATCAATTCGGTCGGGTATCGGGGTGGTTTTGCCAGAGCCGCGACCCCATACTATCCACATTCTTCAGCGAGAGCGAAGCTTGATGGCAGAATTCGACGTCAGTTACCTCGGTGCCGCCGGCGCCGGTATGCTGAGCTTTCTCTCGCCCTGCGTCTTGCCGCTGGTGCCGGCCTATTTGTGCTTTCTCGGCGGAGTTTCGCTCGAGCAGCTGACGCGGCAGGCGGACGCTTCCGAGGAGTCGGTCCGCACCATGCGTCGCGTCGCGCTGACGGCGTTGAGCTTCGTCGTCGGCTTTTCCGTGGTGTTCATCGCCTTTGGCGCAACCGCTTCCGCGCTCAGCCGGCTGTTGCTCGAAAACAAGGAAGTGCTGGGCAAGATCGCCGGCGTCGTCATCATCCTCTTCGGCCTCCACTTCATGGGGCTGTTGCGGATCCCGCTGCTCAATCGAGAGGCCCGCTTTCACCTGGCCGAGCGGCCGGCGGGGCCGGTGGGTGCCTTCGTTATCGGTCTCGCCTTCGCCTTTGGTTGGACGCCCTGCATCGGGCCTGTTCTGGCGACGATCCTGACCGTCGCCGCGCACGACAACTCGGTGACCTACGGGACGACGCTGTTGGCGGCCTATGCAGCCGGCTTGGGTATCCCGTTTCTGGCCGCGGCCTTCGCCGCTAAGCCCTTCATGCGGCTGATGAACCGGCTGCGCGGGCACATGGCCAAGATCGAGATCGCGATCGGCGGCCTGCTGATCGCGACCGGGATCTTGTTTTTGTTCAACTCGTTCGAACTGCTGGGCTTCTACCTGCTGGAGACGTTCCCCCTATTGGGACAGATCGGCTGATTCCTCGGCTTTTCTGCCGTGTGACCGTCGTTGCCTGGAAACTAACCCAGGCGGTCTTAGATTAGATTTCATGAGTGAACCTAGCAGCACGGTCCGCGGCACCGTCGACGTTGAACGCATGCGTCAGAAGGCGCGCTCCGCCAGTGCCTTGCTGAAGGCGATGGGTAATGAGCGGCGGCTGATGATCCTCTTCTACCTGCTGCAGGCCGAGAGATCGGTCAGCGAGCTGCAAGAGCTGATCGGCATCAGCCAGTCCGCCCTCTCGCAGCACCTGGCCCGTCTCAGGGCCGACAGCCTGGTAAGCACGCGGCGGCGCGCGCAGAGCATCTACTACTCGGTATCTGACGCCAGCGTTGGCGAAATCGCTATGACGCTGCAGCGGATTTTCGCCGCGCGTTAGGCGTGCCCGTCTCCGACGCCGCTTGTACCGGCCCGGCCGAGAGTCCGGCGCCGGCAGTGCTATTGACATGCCCTGCGATGCGCATGATGCTGCCGAAACTTCGGCCGGGTCCCGGGGCTGCACAGTGTCCGGCGACCGGGCGAGGGCGAGGTTGGCTGCCGCATTTGGGCGGCCCGCAGTTGGGCGTTATCTACCGACGCATGCAGATTTATCTGCCGATCGCCGAAATCTCGCTCAACATCTTCCTGCTGTTCGCGCTAGGCACCGGGGTCGGCTACCTGTCGGGCCTGTTCGGTGTCGGCGGCGGCTTCCTGATGACTCCGTTGCTGATCCTGAACGGCGTGAGCCCGGCCATCGCCGTGGGCACCGAGGCCAACCACGTTGTCGCCTCTTCGGTCTCTGGCGCCCTCGCGCACTGGCGGCGCGGCAACGTCGACATCAAGATGGGCCTGGTGTTGCTGACCGGCGGCATTGTCGGCTCGACGCTCGGGGTCCAGCTGTTCAAGTTCCTGCGCGGGCAGGGCCAGATCGATCTGGTGATCTCGCTCGCCTACGTCCTTTTCCTCGGCGTCATCGGCGCTCTGATGCTGTTCGAGAGCCTGCGGGCGATGCGGCGACGCCGTCATCCGGGCGGCCCGCGGCGCAAGCTGCACCAGCACACCTGGTTGCATGGCCTGCCCTTCAAGATGCGCTTCCGCAAGTCGAAGCTTTACATCAGCGCCCTGCTGCCGCTCGGCATTGGCGTCGTCATCGGCGTCCTGGCAGCACTGATGGGCGTCGGCGGCGGATTCATCATGGTGCCGGCGATGATTTATATTCTCGGCATGCCGACCTCGGTCGTGGTCGGGACCTCGCTGTTTCAGATCATTTTCGTCACCGCAAACGTCACCTTCCTGCAGGCCTGGCAGAACCAGACCGTCGACGTGCTGCTGGCACTGATTCTCCTAGCCGGCGGCGTCGTCGGTGCCCAGCTTGGCACCCGTACCAGCGTCGCGCTGCATGGCGAGCAATTGCGCAGCCTGTTGGCCCTGCTGGTGCTGGTGGTCAGTGGCCTGCTGGCCTATGAGTTGTTCGTTACCCCCGACGACGTTTTCAGCATCGGCCACGCGTTGGCGCAGAGATGACGGCCCGGCGACAGAACCTGCGGTTTGTGGCGGCGCTAGCCGTCCTGACCGGCCTCAGCCTCAGCACTTCCGCCCGGGCGCAGTCCCTGGTCGCCGACTTGTCGAGCCATCTGGTCAGCGTCACCGCCGGCTTCGCCGGCACCGAGCTGCTGCTGTTCGGGGCAGTGGTGGACGAGGGTGAGGTAATCGTCGTCGTGCGCGGCCCGGACAGCCGAGTCGCGGTTCGACAAAAGGAGCGCACTGCTGTCGGCATCTGGATGAACAAGGATGAGATGGTGTTCAGCGGTGTTCCCTCGTTCTATCGGGTCGCCAGCAGCCGTCCGCTTGATGAGTTCAAGACCGGTCGCGTTCTTGAAGTGCATCAGATCGGCCTGCAGAACCTGCAATTCACCAATGTCGACGCGACCGACGAGAACATGGAGAGGGTGTTTCACCGCGCCCTCATCCGCAACAAGCAGAAGCAGGCGCTTTATTCCGGCGAGGCCTTGCCGATCAGCTTTCTCGGCGAACGCCTGTTCCGGACCCGGATTTCGCTTCCCTCGAACGTCCCCACCGGCACCTATACCGTGACCGTCTATCTGGTCCGGGCCGGCAACGTCGTCAGCGCCCAGAGCATCCCCCTCGTCGTCAGCAAGATCGGCGTCGGCGCCCGGATTTACGATTTCGCCCACAAGCGCGCCGCCGTTTACGGCCTTTTTGCCGTCTTCATGGCGCTTTCCGCCGGTTGGCTCGGCAGCGCGATCTTCCGCAAGCTCTGAGATCTGGGCAGGGTAACGCCGCGCGGGTCCCTCGGCGTCAGGCCATCGTCGCCGCCGAATCGCGCACCGGCTTGAAGGGGATGCGCTCGCCGCTGTGCAGGATCTGCTCGAAGGTAGCGCCTTCCCGCGGATAATTCACCAGCGACATCTCGATCGCCGGTCGAATGTGCTCGTCGTCGAGATACACAGTGAGTTCGCGCAGCCGCTCGAACACGCGGGTGACGAAGGGCTCGCACTTGTCCCAGTAGGTATTCTGCAAGAGGGCGCAGAACTCATCGTCCTCAACGCGCGCAACCAGATCGCTTTCGCGGATCGCATCGGAAAGTTGGCGCGCAACGTCGACCATCATGTTTTGCGCCGGGGTGTAGCCTTTGTCGTCGTAGACGTCACGGTAGTTGTTGACCGTCACGTACATCAATGCGCCTTGGCTGCCGGTGCGGACGGCGTCGGCCAGGATCACCCGGAAGAACTGATCGAAACTGTTGCGATTGACGATCCCCGTTACCCGGTCCCGGCTGCCGAGCTCGCGCAGTTCGTCCTCGAGGTTCAGGAGCCGTTTGCTATTCTTCATTCGAAGGCGCAGCTCGACGGTATTGAGCGGCTTGGTCAGATAGGCGTCGGCACCGGCCTCGAGACCGGCCAAGAGATTCTCTTTGTCCGAGCGCGCGGTGTAGAACAGAATGTACGTGTACCTGGAACGGCGGAGCTTGCGGATCTTGCTGCAAAGCGCGGGCCCGTTCATGCCCTCCAGATCCCAATCTAGGATCACCATGCGGAACGGTTCCTTGCGGATGCGCTCGTAGGCGGCCACTCCGTCGGCCTCGACCACGACGGTATGTCCCCATCGCTCCAGCTTGGTTTTCATCAAGCGGGCGAAGAGATGATCGGCGTCAACGACCAGAATCTTCATCGATGGCGCACGCTCTGACCATGGCTCCGCATTTGCACGCGTTCGCTCAGCGTCAGCTTGATGCCCGCAAGAAATTCAAACACGCGCCGAAGAACAGGTCCACCGGCGCGGTTCCTGTAAACATCCTGACTTCTCACGCGCCCAGCGAATGGTGCGCGAACATTGATCATGCAACCGGATCGGCTATCGGTTCAAGGGAGCGTACAGCGGCCTGCGGGGTCCCGATGGTTGCGCGGATTGCTGCTGAGCGGTCGCGGCGGCTGCCGCCGCCGCCGCGGCGGCCGCGGCCGTCGCTGCCGTATCCTGCTGCGTCGGCGCAGCGCCGCCGGCACCCTGATCCCTGTCGGCCAGGTTGACGTCCGCTCCGGCCAGGTTCGCCCCGGCGGCGTGCGGGTTGGGCACGCCGGCGCATCGTGGATTGCAGCTGTAAGTCGTTTCGGGGGCGCCGCCGCGGTGCAGTGTGATGTGGCGGGCCTCCTGCGGCACGACGACGATGACGGCGTTCATAATCGTCTCGCCGTTGCCGTTCAGGAGGTGCATGTTGGTTTCACCGGTCTGTCGTCCGACCAGGAAAGTAGCGCCTGCCCGTTCGATGACGATGTCGACGATCGCCGGATTGGCGATAAAGATCACCTCCGGGCGTCGATCGATGCGCAGCAACGTGGTCTTGCCGACTTCGACCTTGATCGGTTCCCCAGACTGCGCCACCGACGCTGTGGTCGCGAACAACGTCAAAATGACTGCGAGCAACGAACTTGAAAGTAAAGTGCCCAGGCGCAACATTTGTGCCGCTCTTTGGTTACTGCGAATATCCAGAGCAATCCTTTAGCATATTCGCCCGAAGATTAACAGAATTCCGCAGTGTAGGTCGCTCCCGGCGAAGCAACGTATTTTGATGCGAGCCGGCGCTCAGGGACCAGATGTACGGGTGCGGCGGCAAATTCAACCCAGCATCAGCGGCACGCCCATGCTATCGTGCGCTAAGTGACCGGAAGGACACAGTTATCCCGCCGTTCCTGATTCGCGCGAAATGCGTTGCGCCGTCACCAAGGCGAGGGGACCGGAACGGGTGCTGCTGCCAGATTCCAGTGTCGCCTCAGGCCCTTGTCTACGCGCCGTCGTGAAAGTCGGCGACACCGGGGCCGCCAACAACTAGTATCCCGCACATGCATCCCCTACGCACAATGCTCGTCCTGGCGTGCCTCTTAATCGGCGCCTCGTGCGCGACCACACAGCAACAGCCCCCGACCGCGGAAGCCTCATTGCGCAGCAGGGTCGGGGCCAGCATGCTGGACGCTGGACGAGAGGCCGAGGCACGCGGAGACTATCCCAGCGCCCAAGCCTACTATCGCTCCGCCTATGAGCGGGACAACAAGAGCCCCGAGGCGGCACTTGCTCTCTCGCGTACGTTGAGGCGGCTGGCGCGTCCGCGTGAGGCGATCGCGATCGCTGAGCGCGGTTTGCAAGCGAATGCGCACCATCCCCAGCTTCTGGCCGAACTGGGCAAAAGCCAACTCGCCGCTAATGACACGTTGGATGCCATCGAGTCGCTGTCGCGCGCCGGGTCGTTTTTGCCCGACGATTGGGAAATCCAGTCGGCGCTGGGCGTCGGTTACGACCGTATCGGCATGTACGATCAGGCGGCGCACCGCTACGAGAAGGCCCTGCTGCTCAGTCCTACCAACGCCGTAGTACTGAATAACTATGCGTTGTCGTTGGCCCAGGTAGGCGAGCTTGGGCGGGCGACAGAGATGCTGGAGAAGGCCACGGCGGTGCCGGAACGCACCGCGCAAATGCGTCAGAACTTGGCTTTGCTTTACGCCATGAGCGGCCGCATCGAAGAGGCCGAACGCCTGGTCCGGCAGGATCTGACTCCGGAATTGGCGGCGGAAAACATTGCTTACTATCGGCACTTGGCGAAGAACAGCAAGCGGGGCATCCCGAAACTCCCGGCGGCACCGGGAGCCGGCAGTGACAGCGGCAGAACCGTCCCCGGTGCGTCGACGACCGCTGGCCCCATTGTGCCCTCGGCCCCTGGTGCGCCGGTGGCGCGGACACGGCTGTCGGCTTCGGAGGAGAGAAACGTGGCGCCGCCGCCGTCCATGCCAGCACCGGGAACCGGCGCGCCGGCAACGCAAACTTTTGCCACCGCGTCATCAGGGGCTCCGTTGGTTTCGGCGCCCAACACCGAGACCACGACGCCGATGGCGGATAAGACTGAGAAGGCAGAATCGACACTGCCATCTTCTTCTGACAAAGGCGCATCAATACCGTCATCAGCGGACAACGCGGGAGCGACGCCGTCATCTTCTGACAAGGTCGCTTCGACGCCGCCATCGGCGGTGACGCTTGCGCCAACGCCACCGGCTGACGCCACCGTCAGCGTGGCGCGCGGGTCAGATGCAGTCGCGACAGACGAAGCGAAGTCGCAGGCGACGCTTCCTGCGATGGCTGCGGCCGGCATTACCAAGGCGGAAGAGCGGAAGCAAACCCGGTCGACCGATCGAACGGTGGCAGGTACCACGCCGGCAGCGCCAGCGGCGAAGGAGGCGGAACCGGATACCGATGCCGCGCCGGGGTCGAAACCGGCTGCGGTCTCGGCCGTAAAGGCGGCGGGCAATGTTACCAATGCACGGCCAGGGGCGTCGGGGGCGGTCGCCACTCCGGCGGCGATGACCGCGGCCAAGCCGCAGGCTCCTTCGCGGACGAGGCAAGCAGCCGTCTATGACGACAACGCCGTCGCCGCCCGGTTACAGGCGGCTTCCACGACCCATCCGTCCGGACCATCGCCCGGATCCAGTCTCGACAGAGCGCCGGCCAGCACGCCGGAAAAAAAGGCCCAGCCCGCGGCCGAGAGACAGGCGAGCCTGCCGACCACATCCCGGCCGGCGGCGGGTGGCGCGGCCGGACCGATTTATCGCGTGCAGCTGGGCAGCTACCGCAACCAGGCCGACGCCAATCACGGCATCTCGCTGTTGCGTTCATCGCATGACGATGTCTTCGCCGGCGTCGACCTCGACATCGTTCACGTCACGCTGCCGGAAAGCGGCGCCTACTTCCGGATCCTGACGGGACCCTTCGTTTCGCGGGACGACGCCTCGGAGGTTTGTCGCGAGCTGCAAAGCCGCGAGGTCAGCTGCTTCGTTCGCCGCGACTAGATCGAGCCAGCGCGGCTCAGCCCGGTGGGGCACGATGGCGGGAAAGTTTCTGCCTTCGGTCTCGCCGACGGGCGTGCAAGACCCGTTCCCACGCAGGCATGGGACGAAAGCAGCGCGAAGTCCAACTTTGGCCCGCGCGGCCGAGCACGGTATCGTCGGCTGCGCCCCGCCTAAAGGACGGCCAAGGTCTTGATGATTGCCGGACCCAGGATGACGACGAAGATCACCGGCAGGAAGAATGCGATCATCGGCACGGTCAGCTGTGCCGGCAAAGCTCCGGCCTTCTTTTCCGCCCGTGACATTCGCGCATCGCGCTGTTCGTTCGCCTGCACCCGCAAGCTGACCGCGACGGGCGTGCCATACTTCTCGGACTGAATGAGCGCAGTGACCAGCGATTTCATTGCCGCCAAGCCAGTGCGGTTGGACAGGTTCTCCAAGGCCATGCGCCGATCGGGCAGGAACGCCAGTTCGGCCGTCGTCAAGCCCATCTCTTCGGCCAGCTCCGGCGCGCTCTCGTCGAACTCTTCGGCCACGCGGTTGAAGGCGGCTTCGATCGAGAGGCCGGCCTCGACGCAGATCACCATCAGGTCGAGCGCGTCGGGATAGGCCTTGGTAATCGCCTGCTGCCGTTTCTGGATACGGTTGGTGAGCAGGACCTTCGGCAGAAAATAGCCGACCACCACCGAGCCCAGGCAGACCACGATCTTCATGAACATGCTCCAGTCGGGTCGTGCCAGGGCGAAGACGTAAAGCACGGATCCGACGCCGCCGATGATCGGCAAGACGAAACGCATGAAGACGTAGGTGTAGAGCGGTCCCGGTCCGCGCAGGCCGGCTTGTGCCAGGCTGTCGCGGATGGCTTGGCTGTTTGCCGGATTAAGCAGCCTCATCCGCTCGACCACCAGCTTGACGTAGCCCCTGCTATGCTGCTGGCGCAGCCGTGATCTTGACGCCTCTTCCTTTTGCCGGTCGGCCTGTTGCTGCAGCTCTTCACGCCGCTGCGCTACCGCCTTGAGCCGCGAATCGAAGTTGTCGCGCGCCACGATCGGCATGCCGAAGGCAAGAATGGTCAGGAACGAGCCGATGCCGGCAACGGCCATGATGATGTTGGCGGGGTCGAGAATGGCTTCCATGTCAGATCTCGAAGTTGATCATTTGGCGCATGACGAAGATGCCCATAGACATCCAGATCAGGCTGCCCAAAATGAAGATATTACCAAGATCCTCGGTGAACAGCAGGCTGATGTACCTGAAGTTGACGAAGGTCAGCACCAAGGTGATCAGGAACGGCAAGGAGCCGATGATCATGGCCGAGGTGCGGGCTTCCGACGACAGAGCGTCGACCTTGTCGCGCATCTTCTTACGCGCGCGCAGGACGCTGGACAAATTCGACAACGTCTCGGCCAGATTGCCGCCGGTCTGGGCCTGAATACCGAGGACGATACTGAAGAACCGGATCTCCGCCGTCGGCATCGTCTCCTGGGCCCGCACCAAGGCTTGGTCCAACGGCACGCCAAGGCGCTGCGTCTCGACGATTTCGCGAAACACGCCGGCGACCGGCTCGGGGCTTTCACGGGCGATGATGTTCAGACACTCGCCGACCGGCAGGCCCGAGCGAACGCCGCGGACGATGACGTCGACGGCATCCGCAAACAGCAAGGTGAACTTGCCGACGCGCCGCTTACCCTTCCACTTGACGACATACAGCGGCACGCCGAAACCCACCGTAATCGCCACCAGGATCGCGACATAGATACGGTATCCGAACAGGAAGGCGAGGCCGGTGTAAGCGATCGCGCTCAACACGGCGATGCCACTGCACAGCAGGAGAAACTGCTGCGGTGAAATCTTCAGGCCGGCCATGCGCAGCAACTTACGATAGCGCTGGGCTATGGTCTGCTGCTTCGAACGGGCGTCCTCGGCCTGTTTCAGCCGCGCCTGGATGTCGCGCTTGCGCGGATTGCCTCGCCGGCTGTCCGCGCCGCGCCGTCCGCCTTCGCCGCGCCGGGTCAGGGCGGCGACCCGGCGCCGCGCCCGCGCCCGCGCGCCCATACGCGGTGCCAAGACAAGGTACAGCACCAGCGTCATCGTCAAGATGACCGCGCCTGACACCAGCATAATGACGATATCGGGACTCATGGCACCACTCCGTCGTTGCTGTCGGCGTCGCTACGGACCGACGCTACATGCCGAGGGCTTCTGCCAAAAGCCGCTCTCTGCCGAAATACCTTGCGCGATCCCAGAAGGTGGGCCGCAGACCCGTCGGCCTGTGACGGCCAATGATCCGGCCGTTTTCGTCCTCGCCTTCGATCTCATAGACGAAAAGGTCCTGCAGGGTGACGACGTCGCCCTCCATGCCCACGACCTCGGTGACGTGGGTGATCTTGCGGCTCCCGTCGCGCAGGCGTGCGGCCTGGACGATCACGTTCAAAGCGCTCGCAATCTGTTCGCGGACCGTCTTCGCCGGCAGATTGAAGCCGCCCATGGCGACCATGTTCTCGATCCGTGTGATCGCCTCGCGTGGGTTGTTCGCGTGCACTGTGCCCATCGAGCCGTCGTGGCCCGTGTTCATAGCCTGCAACAGGTCGAAGGCCTCGGGGCCGCGCACCTCGCCGACGATGATCCGTTCCGGCCGCATACGCAGGCAGTTGCGGACCAGGTCGCGCATGGTCACTTCGCCGATCCCCTCGAGGTTCGGCGGCCGCGTCTCGAGCCGGACCACGTGCGGCTGTTGCAGCTGCAACTCGGCCGAGTCCTCGCAGGTAATGGTGCGCTCAGTAAGATCGATGAAGCCCGTAAGGCAGTTGAGAAGCGTCGTCTTGCCCGAGCCGGTGCCGCCGGAGACCAGGGTGTTGAGGCGACAGCCCCCGATCACCTGCAGCAGCTTCGCCCCCTCTGGACTGATCGAGCCGAACTCGACCAATTTGGACAGGGTCAACTTATCCTTCTTGAACTTACGGATGGTGAGGCACGGTCCGTCGATTGCCAGCGGCGGCGCGATGACGTTGACGCGGCTGCCGTCGGCCAGCCGTGCATCACAGATCGGGCTCGATTCGTCGACCCGGCGACCGACCGCCCCGACGATGCGCTGACAGATGTTCATCAGCTGCGCATTGTCGCGGAAGTGGATATCCGTGTGCTGAATGACGCCGTTGGTTTCGATGTAAACTTGGCTGGCGCCGTTAACCATGATGTCGGCAATGTCGTCCCGTGCCAGCAAGGGCTCCAACGGCCCGAGGCCGAGGACGTCGTTGCAAATGTCACCAATGAGCTTCTGTTGCTCGGCGGCGCTGAGCACCTGATTCTGCATCGCGATGATTTCACCGACGATGTCGGTGATTTCCTCGCGGACCTGAATCGAGCTGAGCTTTCCGAGCTCGGTGAGATCGACAGCTTCGACCAACGCATTGAAGACGCCGGTCTTGATTTCGAGATAGCGGTTCTCCCCGCCGGAAAATGAGGTGGTGGTGGAGCGGGGTCCCGCCCGTTCTGGCTCGCCGCCACCCTCCGGAGCGATCTGCGCCGGAAGGTTCGCCGGTCGCGCCGGTGCCGCATTCGTTGGCGGCGTCTGGCCGCTCGGACGACTCGGCGCCGGAGCCGACTCCGGCGCCGCCTCAGTGTGTTGCGACGGAGGTGCGTTACGCTTGCCAAACATTCGCAACTAGCCTTTGCATCAATCCTACGACTTCGGCGAGCGAATTTTGCTCAGCAGCCCTTTCTTTTTCTGCTCGACCGGTTGGCGGCCTCCGAGCAAAACCGAGAACTGTCTAATCTGCTCCACCACCTTGTGCCGCCGGTTCACTTCGCCGAGCATCTGGCCATTGTTCGACGCCGCTCCGAACAAATTTGGATCGTGCGGCACGACCATGGCTGGAGCTATCTCGACAGCATTCTCGAAGTCTTTCGCCGAAAGCTCGCTTCTCTTGTAAGCACCCGCGTGATTGAGCACCAACCGGACAGGCGCCTGCTCGCCTCTAAGCCCTTTCAGTCTGGCAATAAGATGCCGACTGTCGCGCAGTCCCGCCAAATCGAGCGGACTGACAATAACAACCTCATCTGCGTCCAATAGCAGCTGCTGCGTCCAGGGCGCCCATCGATGCGGTAGATCCAATATAACATAACTGGAGCGTTGGCGCACTAGCTCCAAGAGGCGATCGAGCGCATCCATATAAAGCTTTTCCTCGGCATCGAGTGCCGCCGGGGAAACCAGAAGCTTCACATAATCGTCATACTCGGCGAGGAAGCGCTCAAGCAGGACCTCATCCAGTCGCTCCGGCTCCGACAACGCCGAATGGATGCCTTGCGGCGTCTCGAGATTGAAGGCGAGTCCTGCCGTGCCGAACGATATGTCGAGATCGACGATGACGATCTCTTCCTGGTATTCCTGTCCGAGATTCCAGCCGACGTTGTGTGCAATGGTGCTGCTGCCAGCACCGCCGCGACTGCTGATGAACGTGACAAGCCGGCCCGACGGCGTTGCGTCGGGGTCCATGCAGATTTCTGCAACCGCTTCGAAGATCCGGCGCGGCGCGACCGGCTTGACGATATACTCGCTGATACCGCGCCTGATCAAATCGCGGTAAAGTTCGATGTCATTGGACTTGCCGACGAGAATGACGCTGGTCCCGGGATCGCAGACCTCCGCCAATGCTTCCAGGCGCATGAGCAGCTCGTCGCCTTCCTGGTCGGTGTCCAGGATGATGATGCTCGGCGTCTGACTGTTCTCGTAGCGTCGGACAGCCGCGTCGAGGCCGCCCATTTCCAGCTGGACCGTCGACTTCGCGAGTTTGCGATCACTCAACCCTTCGCCGATGAGGTTCCGCATCTCCTCATCGAGTGCCCAACCGTCTATCTTGACTCTAATAATTTTCGTGCCCGCCCGTCGGTTAAGATACCCTTGCCGTGCTGCGCATCAGAACGATGCGGCACTTCCTGCTGTCGTGGAGTCGGCCGACGAGGTCGACGCGCCCTCACGGTAGTCACGTATCACCCTTGTCCTGCGGATTGAGTCGGCAGGCGTCTCCCGCCGCATGTGCGACAAGTCTGCCGGGTTCGCAACCATGGTCGCCAAGTTGTTCTGGGTGACGCAGCCGTAGGTATCCTGCGCCACATTCCTTGGGTTGAAAGCCATATTGTCCACCGTCGGCCCGCATCGCGGTGGTGTCGCGACAAACCGCTCGTAACTTACGACGACCGGCCCGTCACCGGCAATCTCGGTATATCGGATCTGCAGTTCTTGTGGCGTCGCGCCGTAGCGCAAGGCGTGACGGCGCACCACTTCCGCTCGGGCGGCCGCCAGCTCTGGACCGCTTGTGCCCTTGGGGACCGCGATCTCGAGGACGTCGCCGCCCGAGCGCGCGAAGTCTTCGACCGCGCTGGCAAGCTTGGCGGCTTCCGCCGGTGCCAGATCATCGGCGCTGGCCGAGACTACGATCGGCGCCGTGACAAAATGACTGCTGACATTGATCTTGTGGCTGCGCTCCACATCGGTAACGTGGCGGGCGTCATTCTCCACCAGTTGACATGCAGTGAGCGAGAGCGCCAGCCCCGTTGTTACGAGCGCCATGCGCCAGCTTCTTCCGTTTTGCAACATGTCAGCTCCTGACCTCACTGTACGATGTATCCGATCGGCCCCTTGAGCGAGGTCGTGACGCCTTCGTCAGCCTCTACCCGATCGCCATAGATGGCCTCGAGTCGACCCAGGAAGAACAGCTCGTAGTCGGTCGGCGGCGCGGTGTCCTTGGTCGGATACTTTACCCGCTTGTGATCAATCGGACGGACAAGGTAGGCGGTGATCGCAACCACCAGTTCGCGCTCGTCGCGATTGACGCTGTTGGTCCGGAAAAATGGTCCGAGGATGGGCAGATCCTTCAAATAGGGCAGCCCCTCGATGTTGGTCTGCATCTCATCCTGCAGCAGCCCGGCGATGACCAGACTACCGCCGGAGGGAATCTCGACGGTGGTTTCGGCGCGGCGGACGATCAAGCCGGGAACGGCGACGCCGCCCGAGACCACTGCCGTGCTCGCATCCGGTGTGCTGACCTCGGTCGACAGACGCAATGAAATCCGGCCTGAACTCAGCACCACGGGAGTGAAATTCAGGCCGACGCCGAACTGGCGGAAGGTGATGGTGATGGTGCCGCCCTCCTGGGCAACCGGGATCGGGAATTCTCCGCCGGCCAGGAAGTTCGCCGTTTCACCGGAGATCGCTGTCAAGTTCGGCTCCGCCAAGGTCCGAATCAAGCCATTACGTTCAAGTGCGTTGATCGCCGCCGAGAAGCTGTCGGTGCCACTGACGTAGTCGGCAACCGCGGCGCCGTAACCGGGAAATGTCGGCGTCGCTTGACCCGCCGGCAGGAACAGATTGCCGCCTGCGAAAGCCAACGAAAAATCACCAAACTCGATCGCTCCCGCCACGTCCAGGCCAAGGTCCTTCACGACGCCGCGACTTACCTCGGCGATCCGGACCTGCAACAGAACCTGTTGGTCCTCGATGATCCTGATCATGTTGACGACGTCGGCGGCGGTGGACACGAACCGCGTCGCTATGTTCTGGGCGTTGGCGGCGATGTCGTTGGAGCGAACGTTACCGGTCAGGAACAGATTGCTGCGCACCGCCTTGACCGCGATGTCGGCGGAGGGAATGAGCTCCGCCAGAGCCTGTTGAACGGCGACGACATCGACTTCGACCTGCACCTCGAGGCGGGCGATTTCATCGCCGTCCTCATCAAAGAAAAAAGCGTTCGTGGCGCCTGGGCTGCGGCCGACCAGATAGGCCAGCCTGGGGGTTTTGACGATGATTTCGGCAATGCTCGGGTTGGCGACCAAAACATCGCGAGCATCGGCGGGAAGCCGCACCACCCTGGCCTTACCTTGCGGCAGCTGGACCACCTGCGCCGCGGCGTCCTTACTGATGTCGGTCGGCGTGATCTCGACGACCCCAGTAGTGGTCATCTGCGCCCAGGCGCCGATCGACGGGAAACTCAACATCCCGCCAATCATCAGGCCGGCAAGGAAAACCTTCGTGCTACAGCGAGTCATGTCTGGCCTACTCGACTTGAACCGTGGACATTCCCGTACCTCGGTAGACACGGATGATGCGGATCTCCGGCTCCGGCAAAGGCTGTGTCCCACGTGCGGAAGCGTCGGGGGCCGGCGGCAGCTCCGGCGTCAGTCCAGGCGGCCGGCCCGAGGGCGCGTTGCTGCCGGAGGCATCCTGCGGCGGGCTTGGCGGCGATTCCGGCCTGGTCCGGACGATGCGCCGGTGCGGTACCGAGCCGATGTCGGATCCCGCCCCGAGATTGGCCTGCCGCGCGCGCAACAGCTCGGGTTCGTTGCGGGTGCCGAAGACCAGCAGATTGACCAGCGCATCGCTAACCGATAGCTCGGTGGTATAGGGCAAACGGTCGGGCTCAGGCGGCAGCTCGACTGAGGGTACCGAGCGCATGGCCAGCGAGAGACTGCCCATCTGCGTCGCCAGCATCAGCTCCTCGGCTTGGCGCGGCGTGACCTCGACCGTGGCGGTACCGCTGATCTGTGGCCGACCGGTTGCCGGGTTAACCCGCTGCTCAAGACCCAGAAGCCGGATTTCCTTGAAAATGGTTTCGGTGAACTTGCGCGGATTGAGAGTTGGGTCCTCTGTAGACGATGCGGTGTGCGTCAGCATGATGTCGACCCGGTCCCCAGGAGCGATGTAGCCGGCGACGCCGGAGACCTGAGAGATCGGAATGCTGACCGCGCGCAGGCCCGGCTGCAGGGCGGCAACGATGAAGCCTTGCTCCTGCGGCAGGATGATCAGGTCCTCGGTGATCGGCTGGCCGCCCTGCACGTCGGACTTCAGGAAGGCCCCGCGCAGCGGCTGCAGCGGCGTCACCGACCTCAGCAGCAGGCCCGTGGTCGGCGCGCCCTCTTCCAGGAGTTCCCATTTGAAATCGAGATCCTGGAGCAACGTCTGGGCCGACAGATTGCGCGCCGCTACCAGATAGCGCTCGCGGACCGCCTCTTCCTGGTTCAAATAGCGGCTGACCTCGATACTCTCCGTATAGGGCGTCCGCCCGCCCGCCGTCTTGGTTCCCGTCGCTTCCGGCTCGGTCAGGCTTCTCAGCACCAGCGAGAGCGAGCCCATGCGGTTGGCCACGGTGATCATTTCCGCTTGCTTCGGCGTCACTTCCACGGTGGCGGTTTTGCCCAGCCGGGGCGCTTTACCGGAATCGTCGACGTTCTGGTCAATGGCGAGAATACGCAGCTTCTCCAGAACCGTCTCGCTGACCAGACGTCGCTGCGTCACGCCGGAAGACAGTTGCTGCGTATGTTCCTGCGTCAGCACGAGATCGACCACGTTGCCTGGCAGGATGAAGCCGGAGACCGCAGAGTTGGGACTGATCGGAATGCTGACGGCGCGCATCCCGGGCGCCAGGACGCCGGCGAGAAAGCCAGACTCTCCCGGCTTGACCAGCTTGGCACGGGTGATCGGGTCGCCAGCGGAGATGACGCGCTTGACGGCGGCGCCGGTCAGCTCCTGGAACGGGTCGGTGCCTTCCTTACGGGTGATGTAATTTTCGTTGATGGCCTGTTTCGGCCAGGGTTGCCAGCGAAACGAATCCGGATTGAGGATGGTGCCGGCGGGCAGGTCCCGCTCGGCCACCAAGACATCGATGGCGGCAATCCTCGCTTGTTCTTCGGCCGAGCCCTCGCTGATCTCGGCCTCTTTATCGGCAAGGTAGCTACGCACAAGAAATACGGTCACGCCGGCAAATGCCAGGGCGACCACAATCAGGATAATTCTCGCTAGGTTCACGGCTTCGATCCTCTGCACAATCTTCGCCGTCGCGGCCGGCTAGCGCGCGGCCGTAAGGGCTCCGCGGATTATGATGTCAATATAGATTCCCCGTCAACTCTCAATAACTAGCCGCAACATCTTGATGTTATTTACGAATCGACCTGACGTTACCAGATTCGCGGCGGCGGCGATACAAATATCCACTGTCGCGACGAATTTCAATTGGCGAGAAGCGGTATATTTCCGAACGTGATCAATCCGGCACACCCGATCGCCAGCCCGTAGGGAATTTTGCCACCGTCGCGTAGCTGTTCCAGCCACGCCTTGCCGAATACCTCCGGAATTGTCGGCACGTGTCGCAGGGCAATGATGAACAGGCCGACCAGGCCGCCGGCGATGGCCATCCAGAACAGGAATGCGGGAATCTGGCCAGGGGCCAGCCAGGGCAGAAGCGTGGCGATTAACTTGACGTCGCCGCCGCCGACGACGCCGAAGGCGAAGAGAGCGAAGCCTACGGCCAACGCCGCGGCGCCGATGCCGCACTGGCGCAACACGATGACCGGCTCGGTTCCGTGGGCTACGCTGGCCACCAGAAAAGCCGATAGCAGTAGGATCGGGATGGCGTTCGGAATCTCGAAGCGTCGCAGGTCCGACAGCATCGCCCAGACCAGGGCGAGCGGAAACGGCGCCACAAGAAGGTACTGCAACAACGGATTCGTCAACTTTGCCGCCCCTTAGGTCCGAGCCTCGGTCGACGTGGATTCTGCGGGCGAACGTCGCATGTCTCGCCTGGCCCGCGTAGCTGAAGCAATTGCGCCATTCCGAGGATACCGAGCCCCAATTGCCGCCGCGCCAACTTGGACCGAGTGCGGCCGCAATCGGATTTTAAAGGGCGAGACAACGAAAAAAGGTGCGCCCGACGATGCAGGCGCACCCTTTATCACTTCGAACTTGGTAAAGGCTAGCCGGATGCAGACGACCGGCTAGACAACACCGCCTTAGGTGTAAGCGTTATTCAGCTTGGTCTGGACGGCGGTGAAGAAGTTGCACAGCTCATCGCCGATCGCAAACACGGCGGCGATAATGGCGACGGCAATGCCGGCCGCAATCAAGCCATACTCGATCGCGGTCGCGCCTTCCTCGTCGGAAGCGAACTTGTGCTTCAGAGACATCCAGGTCGACTGAGCCTTTGTGATAAGCCCCAACATATGAGGATCCTCCTCTAAATAACCATAACACCATGCAGCAGCACACGCTGAAGTCGTTTCAGGCGTGACCCATTTTGAAACAGGTAGCGACCCGTATCGAATCAGCTAAGACCAATATACGTGTTGACCCCCTCGCGTGCAAGTGATGAAGATCACCCCAGCGCGCGAGTTGCGTCATTTTGGCACCGTCATGACCGAGCACACACCGGCGAGGCAATTGTGGCCGATGGGAAAAGTGGATGAGCGTGACGGGCTCAACGCCAGGGTTCCGATGTGTTAAGCACTAACGAGATGACTCGAAAAATTGCGGGCCGCGTGGGCGTCCGGAAGTGGGACTGAATTTACGCCTCGCCATCACATTGGGAGCGTCTCAATGCGCGAACGGACAACCGGGGGGCGCAATCTGACGGGGCGACGCCTCACGCTCTATCCTGCGGCGGCGTTGCTCGCTGTGTTCGTCGCCTTCGTCTATGCGGTCGTATCCAGCGACGGGCCGCGGATCGCCACCGGCCGTCTGGGGGGCGACTATCCGGCGTTCTACGCGGCGGGTACGCTCGTTGCCCGCGGCGACAGCGAGCAGCTTTACCAGTCGACGGCGCAATTGGCGGCGCAGGAAGGGACGCATTTCGGCGAGGCCGAGGGCAATTTTCTCATCTTTCCGTATCCACCACATTTCGCCCTGTTATACGTTCCCTTCAGCTGGCTGCCGTACAAGTGGAGTTTCGTGCTGCACACCGCCGTCATGGCGGCGCTGCTGGCGGCTACGGCACGCCTGTTGATGCCGCTGCTGCCGAGGTTGGGCCGATACCCGTTCGTCCTGTTTGCCATGTTGGTCATCTACTACCCGATGTTCCGGGCGCTGGTCGGCGGGCAGAACACGCCGCTGACCATATTTCTGCTGGCCCTCGTCTGGCGGGCGATGGCGCAGGAGCGGCAGTATCTTCTCGGCACCTCCCTCGCCGCCCTACTGTTCAAGCCTCATTTCAGCCTGGTGATGTCGGTGCTGAGCGGGCTGAGGCTGAGCAAAGGTCTGGTGTTGTCGTGGCTTGGCGTGGCGGCGGTGACCTATGCCCTCGGGGCCGCGGTCGGCGGTCTTGACTGGATCTCCTGGTGGCTCGGCGAAGTCTATCGTTTTCAGGTTACCGATCAGGCGGTCAATGCCTCCAACAGCGTCGGCATTCTGGGTTTCCTGGAAGCGATGTTCGGGCCCGGCTCGCCACCGGTCGTCGCCGCGGGGCTGTTGCTGTCGACCGGCCTCGGCCTGTGGCTGATGATTCTGTGGTGGCGGCGTGAGGAGCCCCTGAACCACCGGCTGGCGATTACGTTCGCAGCCTTTCCGCTGGTTCAGCCCCACGCTCTCTACTATGACGGCGGCATTGCCCTGCTCAGCCTGTTCATCCTTCTCGACCAGAAGCAAGGCCCCGGTCCGTTCGCCATCACCGCCGTCTTCTGCGCGGCCTTTCTGACGCCGCTTTCACGGTACCTGGGCGTCAATCCGCTGTTCTTCGTCCTTATCGCGATCTTGGTGATGAGCATCATGGCGCGCCGCGCCTGGGTGCTCGCACAGGAGGACAGCCGATCATGATTTGACGTGCGGGCGCCAGGGGTCGCCTTGGCCTGGCTTGCCTCTGAGCTAGCCCCAGAGGGCCGGGTCCGGCGGCTGCATGCGGCCGCGCTCGATCCTGATCGGCGAGGCGCGATCCTGCGCCAGCAGCAAAGGCCCGTCGAGATCGACAAATTCCGCCTCTCCCGCCACCAGCATCGCTGGCGCCATCGACAGGCTCGAGCTGACCATGCAGCCGACCATCACGCCCAAGCCTGCCTGTTTGGCGGCGGCGACCAACGACAGCGCGGCGGTCAGGCCGCCGGTCTTGTCCAGCTTGACGTTGACCAGGTCATAACGCTGGACCAGCCCGGCGACGTCTTCGGCGATATGACAGGCCTCGTCGGCGCAGACCGGAACCGGATGTTCGATCTCGGCCAGCAGCCCGTCGGCGGCGGCCGGCAGGGGCTGTTCGATCAGGGCGACGCCAAGCTCGGCCAAGGCGGTGGAAAGCGGCACGAACATCGCCTCGGACCAGCCCTCGTTGGCGTCGACGATAAGCCTGGCCGCCGGTGCCGCGGCGCGCACCGCGGCGACCCGCTCGATATCGCCGTCGCCGGCGAGCTTCAGTTTCAGTACCGGCCAGTCCGACTTTTCACGCGCTGCCTCGGCCATCCGCTCCGGCGCGTCCAGGCTCAGGCTGAAGGCGGTTTCCAGCCCCGTCGGCGGTGGCAGGCCGGCCAGCTCCCAGGCGCGGCAACCGGCGAGTTTGGCTTCGAGATCCCACAGCGCGCAGTCGACGGCATTCCGCGCCGACCCCGGCTCCATTAGCGCGAGCAACGCCTCGCGGTCGATGCCACTCTCGATCGCCGGACGCGCCGCTTCGATCTGCGCGCGCACCGATTGCGGGCTCTCGCCGTAGCGGGCATAGGGCGTGCCCTCGCCGCGGCCGCACGCTTCGCCCTCGGTCAAGATCACCGTAACCACCTCGCTGCTCTGCTTGGCGCCGCGAGAGATGCGGAAGGCGCCGCGCAGCGGCCAGCTCTCGTGTTTGACCTGTAGCCGGCGCATCTCTCAGGCCAAACGATCGACGATCTTTTCGATGCCAAAGCGGATCGGGTCGGTGGCCGGCAGGCCATGCCCGTCTTCGAGCGCTTTGACGCAGCGCGCCGCCGCCGCCTCGTCGAGCGAGCGCGTATTCACGGAGATGCCGGCGAAACGGCTCGCCGGGTTGGTGAGCCGGGCGCAAGCGACATGCAGTTCGAGACAGGCCTCGATGCTGGGCAGCGGCGCGTGCGGCAAGCCCCGCATGTGGGTCCGTGTGGGTTCGTGGCAGAGCACCATGTAGTCCGGTTGCGAGCCGTGGATCAGGCCGAGCGTGACGCCGGCATAGGAGGCGTGGAACAGCGAGCCCTGGCCCTCGATGATGTCCCAGTGGTCGGACTCGTTCTCCGGGCTCAACCATTCCGCGGCGCCGGAAATGAAGTCGGCGACGACGGCGTCTATGGCGACGCCCCTTTCGGCGATCAGGATCCCGGTCTGTCCGGTGGCACGGAACTCGGCGTTGAGGCCGCGCCGGCGCATTTCCCGTTCGATGGCGAGAGCCGTGTATTTCTTGCCCAGATTGGCGTCGGTACCGACGGTCAGCAACCGCTTGCCGCTGCGTTTGCGGCCGCTACCGGTGGCGAAGCGGCGGTTCGAGTGGCGGATGTTGAACAGCGTGCGGCCGTGCTGGCGCGCCGCCTCGTCGATGTCGGGGAAGTCCTGCAGCCGGGCGTGCATGCCGCTCGCCAGATCGAGGCCGGCGGCCAGGGCTTCGACCAGCGTCGCGGTCCAGCTTTCCGGCAAGACGCCGCCGGCGTTGACGACGCCGATGATCAGCGTCTTGGCGCCGCGCTTGACCGCTTCGCCGACGCTAACATCCTCGAGGCCGGTATCGGCCTTGCAGCCCTCCAGCCTGAGCTGGCCGACGCACCATTCGCGCCGCCAGTCGGCGACGCCGCAGGCGGTCTTCGCCGCCGGCTGGTCCGGAGCATCACCCAAGAACAAAAGATACGGCTTCTGCAGTCCATCCATGGTTCGTCTTCTCCGCCAAGCGCGCGTCGCGCTGCCAGCGCCCCGATTCCTCTCTTTGTTTCGGTCTCGCTAGCGGGCTTCGTCGAACATGCGATCGGTCTCGACGTCCGGCGCCGCGAGCGTGCCCCGGCCCTTGTTCAGCTGGATGGCACGGCGCTGATAATAGGCGCTTCGCAGGCCGCTGTAATAGTCCACCGAAGATGCCTTCAATTCGTCCAGGGGCGCCAACAGTTCCTCACGCTTGACCACGGCCTTGGTCCCGGTCAAGGCCAAGGTGGCCTCCTGGGGCAGAAAATATCCATAGGGTTGCAAAAGGATGTCGACGACCTCGCCGACGCCGTCGCGCGCCGTCGAGGGGCCCAGCAACGGCAACACCAGGTAAGGGCCCGGGCCGAGACCGTAGGAATGCAGGGTCTGGCCGAAGTCGGCGTGGTGGCTTTCGAGGCCCATGCCGGTGGCCGGATCGAAGAAGCCCAAAAGCCCGATCGTGGTATTTACGCCGAAACGGCCCGCGGCGGTGGCGGCGTCCTTGAAGGTGAGCTGCAGCAGATCGTTGGCGACCACCACCGGCTGCTTCAAATTCTGGAAGAACCGGCGCATCGCCAAAATGACCGGGTCGGGCGCGACCGTGCTGTAGGTCTTGGCGATCGGCCGCAAGACCACGAAGTCGATCATCTGATTGACGCTGTCGATCAGCCGGTTCATCGGCTCCAGCGGATCCCACGATTCTTCGGCGGCGATGACGGGGACGTCGTCGACGGGTGCACCCGGCGCCTCGGCGGTGGCGACATCGGGCTGGGCCGGCGGGGGCGCAGTCCCGGCCAGCCGTTCGCCATAGCCGGGATAGGCACGGCCGACCGCCGCGACCAGGCGCGCCCGCGCTTCGGGCATGGTGGCGGCGGCCTCGTCGAGGTGCGCTTCCAGGGCCGCGGGCTCACGGGCGATGGCGCCGATCAGCCAGGCTTCCAGGCGGGCGGCATAGTCCGCCTCGGCCTGTTCCCGGCGTCGAGCGGCAAGAGCGGGGTCGGCGAGTGCGGGGCCGCCGCTTCCGTAATCGCGCCCACGCCCGGGCGGCGATCCACTTGCGCCGCTGCGGACAGCGGCGGCGCTGGCAGGCTGACGGTACCCGGGCGGGGCGCCGGCAGTATCGGGAAAGGCGGCGAGGATGCGCGCGCGAACCTCTGCGGCGACCTCCGGTGCCGCCCGCTCGGCGGCCTGCAGGGCCTCATCGCGGCGATGCGGTTCGCGCGCGATGACGGCGACGGCGAGGGCGCTCAGGCTACTGATCAGGCGGGCGCGATTGTTGCGTTCCATCGTTGCGCGCAACGGCGTGTTGCCGCCGAAGTGCGCCAACGCCTCATCGTCTCGAAGCGCGCCGGCGCTGCGCTCGAAGCGCGCCAAGGAATCTTCGCCCGCGTCCTGCGCCGCCGCCGTTCCGACGAGACAACCGGTACCCAGGGTGGCGACAAGTGCGGCCGCCAACCATTGCAACGACGCTGCCATCGCTCGCCTCCCCCTGCGCCCTCTCATTAGATCAAGCGGGTGCCGGGTTGTCAGCAGCTTGCCACCGCGTGGGTCGGCATCACGGCGGCCCCACCTTGGTCCGGAACTCGGCGATACGCCGCTCCGCTTCGCGCTGCCGCGCCGCGCTCAGCCGCTGCCGCAACGCTTCCAGCTCGGCGGCCGCGCTGCCCAGTCCCTGCCGCGCCGCCAAGGCCGTCCAGATATAGGCCTCCACGTCGTCCCGCGGCACGCCTCGCCCTTTGGCGTAGCGGTCGCCGAGCTTGGCCTGCGCCTTGGCATAGCCGCGCTCGGCGGCGCGCCTGAACCAGTCGACCGACTTGGCCTCGTCGGGCCCGCCGCCGCGCCCGTCGCGCATCGCCTTGCCGAGGTTGTACATGGCGCCGAGATGGCCTTGGGCCGCGGCCAGCGTGAAGTAATGAAAGGCCTTGGCATCGTCGGCCGCCCCGCCAAGACCATATTCGTAGAGCTTGGCGAGCGTATGCTGGGCGCGGTCGAGCCCGGCCTCCGCGGCCTGTGCGAGCCATCTCCGGACGGCAGCGTAGTCGGGCTCGGCGCCGGCCAGAAGCAGACCTGCCAGATTGAACTGCGCTTCCGCGACTTTTTGCTCTGCCGCTGCGCGCAGCCAGCGCATGGCTTCGTCCCGGTCCTCACCGACCCCACGCCCTTGGGCGTACATCAGTCCCAGGTTGTACTGGGCCAGGGCATGACCCTGGTCGGCGAGCGGGCGCCATAAGGCCAGCGCGCGGGCGAAATCGCCTTGTTGGTAGGCGGCATAGCCGCTCTGGAAGTCATCGGCGGCAGCGGCGGTGGACAGAATGAAGATGACGACCGCCGGCAGGCGGCTAAGCCAGGCGGAAAAATCGCGAATGGCCCGAAATTGTCGAGCGGCGGTGCGCCGGTCGCCGAAGCTTTCAGGACGCTTTGGCCGAATAGGTCTGCGTACGCACCCGAAGCGCTTGCAACAAGCCTTCCATGCCATGGTTTTGGATGACCGTCGTGAATTCCGCCCGCTGCGTGACGGCCATGCTAACACCCTCCACGGCGACGTCGATGATTTTGTACTGCTGACCGACCACACGCACCCGCCAATCCGCCTCGATCGGTGGACCGCTCGGCCGGTCGATCCGAGTGGCGACGACGACGTCCTGACGTCCCGCGGCGCGCGCGCCGGTGACGGTAAAGCGCTCGCCGGCATAGCCGCCAAGCCGCCGCGAGTAGGTCTGCAGCAGGAACTCGCTGAACAAGGCGAAGTAATCGTGCTGCTGTTCGGCGCTGACCTGCGGCCAATACCTGCCGAGAACGAAGCGGCCGATGAAAGGCACATCGAAGCCCTGGGACAACAGACGTCGGAACGCACTCTCGCGCTGCTCCAGGCTGCCGTTTTCGGCGCGCAGCACGGCGATCGCCTGTTCCGCCAGCCAGGCGATGAAGCGCGCGGCTCCCTGTACCTGCTCGGGCGAAGCTTCGGCGGCTGCGCGGCCGAACGGCAGGCAGACGCAGATGCTAGTTACGACAAACTCGCGACGGGACAGCATGGGAATTCCGCAACACTTTAAACCTGTTGGCGCCCCTCAGGGGCGGGGGGCAAGGACGCTTTTCATGTAGTGACGCCATGCGCGGTGGAGAAGTGAGGGCCGTCACCGCATCGTTCGACGACCCGCTTGCCACCGGCGCCCCCGGCAAAGCGAGCGAAGCTGTAAGTAGTGCCGCGCCTGAAATCGAGCCTGAAATTAAGACTTCTTGGTGGCTGGCTCGAGTGGTTGTCATGGATGTGGATAACTTTGTGGATATAATGTTTGGGCTTTTTTACGGCTAGACTATCTTATACACAACTTTATTGCGGATTCGTTCCCTTTTTACTTGTTTTCTTGCCGAAACGTCGGAGAATGAGATGGCACGCGTTAGCGTCGAAGTGTGGACGGCAACGGGTGATGCCAAGCCCCTCGGGGCGCAGCAACAGTCGATGCGGGAAGCGCTTCGGTCGGAGGTCAAGGTTCCTTCGGGAATGGCGACCGAAGATGCAGGACGGCGCGTTCTCCTGCGATGGGCCCCGCCGTCACCGAAGCCGGACGGCCTCGTCGGAGGTCGGAGGGAAACGGTAACGGTCGTGGATCCATCGGGCGAGGCGGGCGACAAACGGTTCCGCGCCTCCTTCGGGAAGCAGAGGGCCGGATGGAGCCGGTCTCGGTCGGAGATGGGCTGGTGGGGCCGCGCACGGCGCGACGTGCGAGGCTCCGGTCCGCGAAGCGATGCCTCCGGGCATGGCGGCGGGGACCACCGGGACGCCCGGACGCTTCGGCGCACGAGCGGACTGGGGCCGGGACCCAGCTTCGATTCGGAGCAAGCCGCGGTCCAGGAGCGACGGCCTTCGGGACGTCGAGCCCGGGCAACGCCGGAACGGCGGTTGGCGCAAGCGGACCACCGATGCCGGCGGCGGTCTCCGACCAGGCGGTCGCGGGTGGCGCGGTCCGGGTCCGGCCAGGGCGCAGCGGTTCCTCGGAACCAAGGTGTCTTTGGAAGGGGCAGGTCCGCAGCCCGGTGATGCGACCCGTGCGCAGGGCGTCGGCCGCTGAGGGGGCGGCGGCTCGTCAGAGTCGGTGGCCCGGAGGCAGCCGTACCCGGCCAGGGGCTGGCAACAGCAGGCAGCCATCCGACCCGGCGTTGTTCGCAAATCCCGGCGGACGGCTCTTCGGAGCCGCCGCTGCCGGGAGGCGCGGAAGTGACGCCACGGCTGTATAGAACGCGACAAGCCGACCAGTTAATCACCTCTGGGTGACTCGACAGGCCGATTTGTTAAGCCGACACCGCGACAACGACGCGTGTCGGGAGCGACACCAGCTCCGAGGGTGTCGGGGAAGTGCTTACCAAGCACGTCGCATGGTCCCAACCGCCATGCACCCCGGCACCCTTTTCATTGTCCGCTTATAGCAGCCGGATTATCGCCTTGCAACAAGATTTCGTGGGTTGACCCGAAATCTGCTCAAGGTATTGATGTTCGCCCGAGCCCACACGTCGGCGAGCCTTCGCCTGCATTCGGGCGTTTCTTGGCGCGCCGACCTGAAATGTTAAAACGCGCCGCGCAGCTTGAGATAGCGATAGCGGTCGGCGGAGCGGACGGCTAACTCGTGCACCGCGCCGTCGCGCAGGACTTGCATGGGAACTTCGACGCCGGCATCGCCCAGGGCCCAGATCTTGCGGTACATGTCGGCGATGCCGCGCGGGCGCTGACCGGCGACGGTGCCGATCACGTCGCCGGCCTTGATGCCGGCCCGCGCCGCCGGCCCGTCGGGCGCAATGCGGGTCACCACCACTCCGTCCTCGCTGTCGGACGAGAACATGCCGAGCCAAGGCCGGCGCGGCCGGCTTACCGTGCCGCTCAAAAGATCGGCCATCACCGGCTCGAGCAGCGAAATCGGCACGAACATGTTGCCGGGCAGGTTTCGTCGGCTGCGCAAGGCGTCAGGGACCAGTACCGAGCCGACGCCGACCAGCTGGCCCTCGCGGTTGATCAGCGCTGCCCCGCCCCAGTTCGGGTGTGGCGGCGAAGTGAAGATGGCGCGGTCCAGCAGGTACTCCCAGTAGCCGGCAAACTCGCGCAGCGAGACGACAAAGGCGCCCAAGGTCTGTTCGCGACCGCCATGGGCCATGACCAGGACCGGCTCGCCCTCCGAGAGCGCGGTCGAATCGCCGAATCGAATCGGCGTCACCTCGAGCGGAGCCAGGGCCCGCACCAGGCCAAACCCGGTTTCATGGTCGTACGCGACGACGTCCGCGGGCACTTCCTTGCCCGAGGCGGTGGTCAGGGTGACTTCGAAGGCCTCGAGGATGACATAGCCAATGGTCAGCACCAGGCCGGCGCCGTCGACGACGACGCCGTTGCCGGCGCGCTCGCGGCCCAAGCCTTCCGCGGTGCGCGCATCTGGCGGGATCCGGCTGTCGATGCGGACCACTGCCTGCGCCAGGCGGTCGAACTCCAGGGCCGGCTTCTCGGCGGCGGCGACGGCGAACGGCAGCAGGGCGAGGCAGGCGACACTCAGCGCTCGACCCCAGCTGCGGCGGCTGGCAATGCGCGCGATGGGGATAAACTTTGCCGTCATCGTCGCCCACGGTGGCTGATGCTGGCGCCAACGTAGCCGGTGCGAGATTGCCTCACAAAGCACATTGTCGCGAGGGCCGGGGCGCAGCGGCGGCGCTGTCACTTGGTCTCGGCGATGAAGACGCCGTCCCAGTCGGCGCCGGGCGGGTTCTCCCGATAGTGGGCGATTCGCGCCTGATAGAGTTCGTAAAGTTCATTCAGTTCCGGATCGAGCCCGCGGCATTCGGCGACCAGGGCGCTCGCGCGCTCCCACTCCTGCGCCCGATAGGCCGCCAGCATCTCATCCTGCTTCGCGCGCAGGCCCTGGAAGGCGTCGCGGGCGGCGACCTCGGGCCCGCCCATGAGGGAATAAATGCGGACCGCTTCGGCCTTGCCCTTGACCGCGATCAGGTCGAGCTCGAGCGTCGCGTAGCCGGGCACGGCCGCCTGCGTATCCTCGCCGATGACAATGCCGACGCCGTAAGTTTTCGACTGACTTTCCAGCCGGGACGCCAGGTTGACGGCATCGCCCAGGACCGAATAGTCGAAACGCTGCTCAGAGCCCATGTTGCCGACGACGCATTCGCCGGTATTGAGCCCGATGCCGACGGCCAGCTTCACCGCCTTGCCGTCCGTCGCCTCCTCCCGCAGCTGCCGGTTCAGTTCGTCCAGCTCGCGAAACATCGCCAAGGCCGAATGACAACCGTGTTTGGCGTGCTCCGGATCGTCGAGCGGCGCGTTCCAGAAGGCCATGATGCAATCGCCCATGTACTTGTCGATGGTGCCGTGGCGCTCGAGGATGGCGTCGGTCATCGGCGTCAGAAACCGGTTGATCAGCCGTGTCAGGGCCTGCGGGTCCCTTTTGTAGCCTTCCGAAATCGACGTGAAGCCGCGGACGTCGCAGAACAGGAACGTCATTTCGCGCACCTCGCCGCCCAGCCGCAGCCGCTCGGGGTGCTCGGCCAGCTGCTCGACCAGGGCCGGCGAGAGATACTGGCTGAAGGCGCCGCGCACCATCCGTTTCTCGGCTTCGGAATCGAGGTAGCTCATGACAGTGCTGCCGAGATAGACCAGCAGCACGGTCAGCGACGGATAAATCGGGTCGAACAGCATCCGCTGCTCGCTGTAGGCATACCAGGACCCGAAAATGCCGACGGCCAGCACGGTGGCGCCGAGGCTGGCGCCGGCCAGGGCGCCGAAGCGCGGAGTGGCGAGGATGAGAATCCCGCCCAGCCCTAGGATGACCAGAAACTCGATCCCACGGGCCCAGTCGGGACGTTCAAGAAAGTGGTCGAGCAGAATCTGCTCGGTCGCCTGGGCATGAATTTCGACGCCCGCCGCTGCCGGGTTGAGGGGGGTGGAGCGCAGGTCCTTCAAGCCGGCGGCGCTGGTGCCGACGAACAGGATGTGGTCCTCGACCAGTTTGGGATCGAACGAGTCCTCGAACACCTTCCAGGCCGGGATCGAGCGCTCGGGCAGAGTCGGCGTGAAGTGCACCCACATCCGCCCGGTTTCGTCGACCGGGATGACCTTGTGCCCGATCTTGATGTTGTTGATGCCGGTCTGTTCGCCGAAACCCTCCTCCATGTTGGCGTTAGAAGACTTGATGATGTAGGTCGACGCCCCCTGGTAGATCCGGATCGCCTCCATCGAGAGCGAGGGGTAGATCTGCTGATCGAGCCTCAACACCATCGGAATGCGGCGGACGATGCTGTCGGAATCGGGGGTGATGTTGAAGCTTCCCAGACCGGTGGCGGCCGTCGTGATCTCGGGCAGGTTCGTCGCGCTGCTGGAGTAGGGCAGCAAAAATGGCAGCGGGTCGTCGCCAGCCACGGCGACGCCGAACTTGCCGCGAACATCCGGCACCACCCTTTCGCCCTCGTCGGTGAGGACGAAGCCGGCGACGACGCCATGCTTCCTTGAGATCTTGCCGACTTGGGCGATGACGTCGATGAAGACTTCGTCGTTGTCGGGGATCGAACGGATGATGTTTTCCGAGAAGTCGCGGGCCTCCTTCGGCAGCGAATCGAGTTTCAGCTCGGCCTGATTCAGCCACACCGGCAGCACCTGCCTCGGCGAGGTGCGGTCCGCTTCGGCGAAGACCACGTCGAAGGCCACCACCCTGGCCCCGGCGTTGAACAGCCGGGCCAGCATCTCCGCCACCTTGCTGCGTGGCCAGGGCCATTGCCCCATGCGTCTCAGGCTTGCCTCGTCCAGATCGATGATCTTCACCGGGACCGCCACATAGGGGCGCGGCTTCAGCTGTTGATAAAGATCAAAGACCTTGAGCCGGATGCCCTGCAGGAACGGCGGATCGGTCAGATACAGGCCAACTCCGGCCAGCAGCACGACCAGCGGCACGACGTAAACCATCCGGCGCCTGAGCACACGGGCGCCGATTCCCAGCCATTCGCTCAGGCGGCCGATCAGACCCGCTGCGGAAAGCTCGCCGGCGGCACGGTCGCCGTGCCGCGCCCCCTCGGTCGCCGTCGCCATGACGTTCTCCGCTCCGTTGCCCTGCCCGCAGGGCGGCGGTCCGGCCGACCCGCGTCGGGCCCGCATCTTAGCAAGTCGAGGCGGCGACGGCAGGCTTGTTTTGAAACGCCGGCGGGCGGGGGTGGCTTTGCTGAAATCGGCCACGTATCCTTAGCCGCGGCCGCAGCCGCGCCGGCGCTGCGCTCGCGAGCCGGGCCGGTCGCCTCGGACCCAAGGCGGAGGAGCAAGCCGATGTCGGCCGTATTTCATCGTAACGCCCGCGTGGACCCGCCGATTGCGGTCCGCGGCGAGGGTTGCTACGTCTTCGATGCCGACGGCAAACGTTACCTCGACGCCTCCGGCGGCGCCGCCGTATCCTGCCTCGGCCACAGCGACGCCGATGTCCGTGCGGCCCTGCACCGGCAGCTCGACAAGCTGGCCTACGCGCACACCGGGTTCTTTTCCTCCGAGCCTGCCGAGGCGCTGGCACAGCATCTGGTCGAGCGCGCCCCCGAGGGCATCGAGAAGGCCTTCTTCGTCTCCGGCGGATCGGAGGCGATCGAGGCGGCGCTGAAACTGGCGCGGCAATACTATCTGGAGACGGGGCGGGCCGAGCGGCGCCACGTCATCGCCCGCTGGCAGAGCTATCACGGCAACACCTTGGCGGCGCTCGCGGTCGGCGGCAATCGCCGGCGGCGGGCTCCGTTCGAGCCGCTGATGATCCCAAGCCATCACGTCGCGCCGTGCTTCGCCTATCGCTTCAAGGAACCGGGCGAAAGCGAGGAGGCCTACGGGCGGCGCACCGCGGACGAGCTCGAGGCCAAGATCGAGGAACTCGGTCCGGAGAGCGTGTTTGCCTTCATCGCCGAGCCGGTGGTTGGCGCGACCGCTGGTGCCGTGCCGCCCGTTCCCGGCTACTTCAAGCGTATCCGCGAGATCTGCGACAAGTACGACGTGCTGCTGATCCTCGACGAGGTGATGTGCGGGATGGGGCGGACCGGCACGCTGTTCGCCTGCGAGCAGGACAAGGTCAGGCCCGACCTAATCTGCATCGCCAAGGGTCTGGGCGCGGGCTACCAGCCGCTCGGCGCTTTGCTGGTGGCAGGGCGCATCTTCGAGGCGATCCGTGATGGCAGCGGCTTCTTCCAGCATGGCCACACCTACATGGCCCACCCGATGGCGACGGTCGCCGGGCTGGCCGTGCAACGCAAGATCGAGTCCGCCAACCTGCTGGAAGCGGTCCGGCGGCAGGGTGAGCGCCTGGAGGAAGTGCTGACCGAGCGCTTCGGCAACCACCCGCATGTCGGCGACATCCGCGGCCGCGGCCTGTTCCGCGCCATCGAACTGGTCGAGGATCGCAGCACCAAGGCGCCGTTCGCTGCGGCACTGAAGCTGAACGCCCGGGTCAAGGCCCGGGCCATGGCAGAAGGACTGATCTGCTATCCGATGGGCGGCACCATCGACGGCGTCAACGGCGATCACGTCCTGATGGCGCCGCCTTTCATCGTCACCGAGGGCGAATTGGTGGCGGCGGTGGAGATGCTTGGCCGCGCCGTCGATGACGCCGTCGCCGAGGCCGGGACCGCAGCCGGCTAAGCCCGGTTTCATTCACCGCGCATTGGCCGCGGCTCAAGGACTATCTTCTGGGCCCGAACGCGTCCCCTATCGTCCGCCATGCGGACGTGTCGGTGCTGGTGGTGCGGGAGTCGCGGTGGCGGATCGGGCCCGGTTATGGAGCCTGAGTTGAACGGCTCCCGTCGTCGGTCGGCGTGCTGACCGGCAAGCCGCGAGCGACCCAGCCTGGACCGTCGCCGCTGCCGAGCATGCCCTCGCCGATGTCGACCACGTTCTTATAGCCCTCGCGGTAGAGCAGGCGCGCGGCGTGCCGCGAGCGCACGCCACCGGCGCAGATCAGGCCGATCGGCGCCGTCTTGTCGCCCCTGGTGATCTCGTCGATGCGGGCCAGGAAGCCGCGGTCGCCGCGGCGCGAGAGGATCGTCGCCCGCTCGGCGCCGCTGGCGATGCCGGTCTGGCGCCATTCTTCGGGCCGGCGGATATCGACGATGACGAGCCGCTGCGACTGCTGCAGCTCCAGCGCCGCAGGGGCGGCAATACGCGCTGCCTCCTGCGCGGTGGCGCCATTCCAGTAAAACAAGACGGCGACGAGCCCGAGAAGGCTCGCCGCCGCCAGACGGCGGAAACTTCGGACGACATCATGGTGATAGGGGGGGCCGCAAAGATGATGTCACCTTTATCTCCGCCACTGTGTCCCGGCGTCCCGCCGGCACGGGATGGAATCGCGCCGGGGGCGACCGGTCTTCTTTTGAATATTTGCCGCAAAGCAATCCTCGGCAAGGGTGCCGCGCCGATTTCGCCCTTCACTTGTGCGTGAAGGATCAGACTCTTGAAATTGCTTTCTTATTCGCCGCCTTGACCGGCGCCCAGCTTGGCCCGGACGCGGGGAATCACCTCGCTTGCGTGTAGAGTGACACCTGAGTTGGAGTCGAGGGATTCTGCGGGACGACGTGTTGCACCCCCAGTCCGGCCAGCTCCAGCAGCTGCCCGACCGCGCGCTCGACCGAGCCGAAAATGCCGAGGCGCGAGCGCAGGATGTCGGCATAGACCTGCCGTTTGGCGTAGAGACGGGTCTCGACATAGAGGTCGAAGCATTCGGCGGCGTTGGCCTCGGCTTCGGCATCGCTCTCGGCGACATGGGTATGCAGGGTGACCAGCGCGGCATCATCGGCGAAATCGGCCCCGGCCTCGGCAAGCCCTTCGGAATGGGCGCTGATCAGGCCGCCGATCTCCTCCATCCGCTCGACGCTGGCGTAGGGCACCAGGAAGACGCGGTTGCCCTGGCGGCCGACGTGATAGCAGGCCTCCGCCCTCAGGATGCCGAGGTAGATGGGCGGCAAGGGTTGCTGCAGCGGCAGCACGTTGAGGGCGACTTCGTCGATGCTGTGGAAGCGACCGTTGAAGCTGACCCTCGCCCCGCTCCAGGCCCGCTTCAGAATTTCCAGGCTGTCGTCGAAGCGCTCGCGCTTCTCTTCCGGGGCCACCTTGAAGGCGGTGAACTCATGCGCCAGATAGCCCGACCCGACGCCCATGACCAGCCGCCCGCCGGAGAGCTGGTCGAGCATGGCGTAGTCTTCGGCCACCTGCAGCGGGTTGCGGAAGGGCAGCACCGAGATCGCCGGGCCGAGGCGGATCCGTGTCGTCCGCGTGGCGATCGCGCTCAACAGCACCGTGGGATTGGGCGCCACGCCGTATTCGTGGAAGTGATGCTCGGCGACCCAGAAGCTGTCCAGGCCCAGCTGCTCGGCCAGCCGGGCGTGGGCCAGCACCTCGCCGTAAAACTGGGCGATGCCGCGGGGGCGGTTGGGATAGTGGTCGACGACCGAAAAAATTGAAAACCGCATGGCCGGTCCGGTGGCGTCAGCCGCCGATGCCGTAGGGTCGCGCCCAGCCCAGGCCTTCGACGGTGCCGGCCCGCGGCCGGTATTCGCAGCTGACCCAGCCGTCATAGCCGCTGTCGTCGACGACCTTGAGGAAATACGGGAAATTGATCTCGCCGTCGTCGGGCTCGTGCCGATCGGGCGGATTGGCGATCTGGATGTGGCCGATATCGGGCAGGCTGTCGCGGAAATGGTGCACGAGGTCGCCTTGCATGACCTGCACGTGATAGGCGTCGAACTGCAGCTTCAGGTTCGGCCGCGCCAGTTCGGCGATGATCGCCCGGGCCTCGGTGGTGGTCTGCAGGACGAAGCCCGGTGCGTCACGCTTGCCGTTGATCGGCTCCATCAGCGCGGCGATGCCGTGCTCGGCGAACCGGTCGGCCGCGTAGGCCAGGTTCTCGCGATAGGTGGCGCGGTAGGCGGCGCGGTCGCCGACGCCCTTCGGCACCAGGCCGGCGACGACGTGAACCCGCGGGCAGCCGAGGGCCCCGGCGTAGGCGAGCGCCTGCTCGACGCCGTCACGGAACTCCTGCTTACGCTCGGGCAGGCAGCAGGTGCCGCGCTCGCCGGCTTGCCAGTCGCCGGCCGGCATGTTGATCAGCACCTGCTCCAGGCCGGCCTCGTCGAGCCAGCGCCGCAGGTCGGCCTTCTCATACTCGTAGGGGAACTGGAACTCGACCCCCTTGAAACCGACGTCGGCTGCCGCCCGGAAGCGCTCGGAAAACGGCCGCTCGGCGAACAGCATGGTCAGGTTGGCGGCAATCCTCGGCATCTCTCGTGTTTTCCTCCCTTATCACAGCGTCGATTCTCGCACCGGCACGGCCTCGATCGCAAGGCGGCCGGTGCCGCGGCGCGGCTTGAACCGGTCTAGCCGGCGTGTAAGGTTGTTGGCGGTCGCGTATTTCGGGGGCAGCGACGAGTGGCGGGTTGGTTCAATCGCAAGCTGGAAGCCGGCGATCGGCTGGTGCTGGAAGCCGGCGGGCGGTGGGATGCCGCCAATGTCGGCCGGCTCGACGCCGAGCTGCGCGGCCTCCGCGCCGCCGCCGGTGCGGCGGTGGTCGTCGACCTGGGGGCGCTCGAGCGGCTGGACACCGCCGGCGCCTGGCTTTTGCACCGGACCCTGAAGCAGCTCGGCCAGGCCGGTGCTGCGACCGAGATCGTCGCCGCCAAGGCGGCGCACCGCACCATGCTCGAGCAGGTCGCCGCCAACGACCGGCCCTGCGAAGTGGCGCCGCGGGCGGAGAACCCGCTGGCCGCCATGCTGGCGCACCTCGGCGCCGGTACGCTCGACGCCATCGAGGAGGCGGCCCAGGTGCTGAGCTTCTTCGGGCATGTCGTGACCACCCTGCTGCGGACCCTGGCGCGCCCGCACCGGCTGCGCTTCACGCCGCTGGTCTACCACATGGAGCAGGTCGGCCTGAACGCACTGCCCATCGTCGGGCTGATCTCATTCCTGATCGGCGTCGTCCTGGCCTACCAGGGCGCGACCACCTTGCGCCAGTTCGGCGCCGAGATCTTCGTCGTCGACCTGATCGGCATCTCGATGCTGCGCGAGATCGGCATCCTGCTGACCGCGATCGTGGTCGCCGGCCGTTCCGGCAGCGCCTTTGCCGCCTCGGTCGGCTCGATGATGGTGCACGAGGAGGTCGACGCCATGCGCACCCTGGGCCTCGACCCCATGGAGGTATTGGTGCTGCCGCGGCTTCTGGCCCTGGTCATCACCCTGCCGATGCTGGCCTTCTTCGCCGACATGATGGGCTTGCTCGGCGGCGCCGTCATGGCCTGGACCGTGCTCGACATCAGTCCCGCCGTCTACATCCAGAGGCTGAACGGAGCCATCGGCCTGTGGACCTTCTGGACCGGCATCATCAAGGCGCCGTTCTTCGGCTTCCTGATCGCCATGGTCGGCTGTCTCGAGGGGCTGCGGGTCAAAGGCAGCGCCGAGAGCGTGGGCCAGCAGACCACGCGCGCGGTCGTGACCTCGCTGTTCCTGGTCATCGTCGTCGACGCCCTGTTCTCGATCTTCTTCTCCACGGTCGGGATCTGAGCGTGGCCGACGACGACATCATCATCCGGGTGCGCGGCCTGAAGACCCAGTTCGGCCGCCAAGTGATCCACGAGAACCTCGACCTTGACGTCCGCCGCGGCGAGATCCTGGCCATCGTCGGCGGCTCGGGCACCGGCAAATCGGTTCTGATCCGCACCATCGTCGGCCTCAACCGGCAGGCCGCCGGCACCATCGAGGTCTTCGGCAAGGACTTGCAGCAGGTCTCGGAGCGCGAGCGCCGGCAGATCGAGCAGCGCTGGGGCGTGCTGTTCCAGGACGGCGCATTGTTCAGCTCGCTGACCGTGGCGCAGAACGTCGAGGTGCCACTGAAGGAGCATCTGCACCTGCCCCAGCAGCTGCTGGACGAGATCGCCGCGGTCAAGATCAGCATGGTCGGGCTGCCGCCGGAGGCTGGCGCTAAATTTCCCTCTGAGCTCTCGGGCGGCATGCGCAAGCGCGCCGGGCTCGCGCGCAGCCTGGCGCAGGACCCGGAGCTGCTGTTTCTGGACGAGCCCACGGCCGGTCTCGACCCGATCGGCGCCGCCGCCTTCGATGAGCTGATCGCGCGGCTGCGTGAGATCCTCGGACTCACCGTGGTCATGGTCACGCACGACCTGGACACGCTCTACTCGGTCTGCGACCGGATCGCCGTGCTCGCGGAAAAGCGCGTGCTGGTGATCGGGCCGATGGCCGAGATGTTGCGCGAGACCCATCCCTGGGTGCACGAGTATTTTCATGGGCCGCGCTCGCGGGCGGCGCAGGCGAGCGCCGGCTGACGGCGGCGAGTTAGGACGCGGATGGAAACCAGGGCCAACCATATCCTGATCGGCGGCTTTGTGCTGGTCGTCATCGCCGCCATCTTCGGCTTCCTGATCTGGCTGGCCAAGGTCGACATCGACCGCGAGCGGGCCCAGTACTACATCTACTTCGAGGAGTCGGTCAGCGGCCTGGGCTTCGGCGGCGACGTCCGCTTCAACGGCATCCTCATCGGCAAGGTCACCGAAATCGCCATTGATCCGGATAATCCGGCGCGCGTGCGCGTCCTGATCGAGGTCGCGGCGGAGGCGCCGATCCGTACCGATACCAAGGCGTCGCTCGAGTTTCAGGGGATCACCGGCGTCTCCTTCGTGCAGCTCATCGGCGGCGATCCGGGCGAGCCGCTGCTGAAGCCCAAGGGCGCGGACGACATACCGGTGATCGCGTCGGTGCCGTCGACCCTGCACGAGCTGTTCGCCGGCGCCCCGCAGGTGATCGACCGGGTGCTGCTGCTGATCAATCGCCTGACCCTGCTGGTCGACGACGAGAACCAGGCCCGTTTCAAGGGCATCCTCGCCAACGTCGACGACATCACCGCCGACCTCAAGGTCCGGGGCCCGCAAATCGAGCGCATCCTGGAGAACATCGACCAGATGAGCCTGGACCTCGGCCAGGCGGCCAAGCAGGCCAATGCCCTGATCGGCAAGATCGAGATGGTTCTGGAAAACACCGATGCCACGCTGGCGCTGGCCCGCGGCACGCTGGCCACCACCGATCAGTTGCTCGATCAGGATGTGCGCGCGTTGATCAGCGAGCTTCACGCGACCACACAGACCTTCAATTCGGTGAGCCGCCGCCTGGACGACTTCCTGGAGAAGAACGGCGAGCCGCTGGAAGTGTTCGCCAGCCATGGACTGATTGAGTTCACCAAGTTCGTCGAGGAGGCGCGCATCCTGATCGCCAGCACCGAGCGGCTGCTGGAGAACATCGAGACCGATCCGGCGCAGTTCCTGTTTGGACGACAGAAGGGAGGCGTCGAGCCGAAATGAGAGTTTCTTGGGCGCTCTCGGCGTTGCTGCGGGCGGCGGCGCTTGCCGGCGTGGCGCTGCTATCTGCGTGCGAGGGCCTGTTGCCGGGCAGCGGGCCGCCGCCGGACCTGTTCACGCTGACGCCGAAGACGACCTTCGGCGAACGGCTTCCGACGGCCGACTGGCAACTGGTAGTCGAGGAGCCGGTTGCGGCCGGCGGCCTCAATGTCGCCCGCATCGCGCTGCGCACCAAGCCGACCGAGCTCAACTACTTCGCCCGCGCGCAATGGACCGAGCGGGCGCCGCAGATGGTGCAGACCCTGCTGGTGGAGAGCTTCGAGAACAGCCGCAGCATCGTCGCCGTCGGCCGCCAGGCCATCGGCCTGCGCTCGGACTTCAATCTGAAGAGCGAGCTGCGCGAGTTTCAGGCCGAATACGCCGCGGAGAACGCCGCGCCGATCGTGCGCGTGCGCTTGAACGTCAAGATCGTGCGCCAGCCGCGGCGCGACATCATCGCCTCGGAGAACTTCGAGGCCATCGCCCAGGCGCGCGCCAACACCATGGACGAGATCGTTGACGCCTTCGACCAGGCGCTCGGCAAGGTGCTGCGCCGTGTCGTCGAGTGGACGCTGGCGACCGGGCAGGCGAACCGGCGGCCGAGTTAAAAGCTCGACCTCGGCTCCTTCAGGAAGGCGAGCTCCTCGGGCGTGCTCTCGCGGCCGAGGGCGGCGTTGCGATGCGGGAAGCGGCCGAAGCGGGCGATGATCTCGTGGTGGCGCCGCGCCGACTCCAGCACGATCTCGCCGCGTTCGCTGCCCTCGAACTGCTGGAACAGCTCGAGCGAACGCTCCTGGTCCACGAGCTCCTCCGAATGCTCAAAAGGGAGATAGAAGAAAACGCGCACAGTGGCCGGGGCGGCGCGGTCGAAGCCGCGCTCGAGGGTCAGCTCGGCCGCGGCGCGGGCCTTGGCGTCGGCGGCGTAGGCGCGCGCTGCGCCGCGGAAGATGTTGCGCGGGAACTGGTCCAGGACGACGATCAGCGCGAGGGCGCCGTCCGCGGACTCGAGCCAGTGGTCGAGCGCGCCTTGTGCCGCCGCTTCATAGGTGGCGAGGAAGCGCTCGCGGCACTCGGCGTCGAAGACATCGGGCAGGTAGCGCTCGTCCTTGCGGAACCAGACCGGGCGATGGCGGCCGCGCTCGTCCGAGCCGGGACCGCCGAACCAGAAGTCGATGACCTCGTCGACGCTGCGCACGCCCTCGGACTTGAGCCCGACTTCGCGCTCGTAACCCTCGATGCGCCGCCGCCAGCCGTCCGGCAGCGGGATCGAGCACATCGTCGCCCTATCGACCAGTACCTCGGTCAGCTCGGCGCTGAAGCTGATCCGGCCGTCATCCTTGCGGGCCTCGACCAGCAAGGTGAGCGAGCTGCGGCCCAGCCTGCCGGCCCGCACGGTCAGGTCGATGCGCTCGCCGGCGATTACCGGGGCCTTGAAGTCGAACTTCATGCCGCCCAGCGGCACGCCGCGATTGTGGACGACGTTGAGCGTATACCAGTCCATGTCGAGCACGCTCTCCCACCAGTACTCCGACGCCTCCAGGGCGAAGTCGACGAACTTGCTGGTGTAGCCGATCTGGGCGCTATCGGTGTCGCCCCAATGAACCCGGCGCCGCACCGTCAACGGTACCCGCGAGAGCACGCCGTCGCGGCGCCCCCGTTCCCATAGCGTCTGCACGAAACGCGTACTCCTGCTGAAGCGCAGCGCCGTCTCAGGCGAGACGCACGTATTCGAAGTCGATCGGCTGGCCGTTGATGCCGCGGGCCGGTGGCGCGATCCAGCCGGCGAACCTGCCCGGCTCCGTCACCGGCTGCATCAGGGAGGCGACGAAGGCCTCGTCATCAGGGGTCGGCAGCCACTCGTGCTTGTGCCTAGCCCATTCCTCGGTGTTGACGAGGCGGCCGTTGGGTGTGCACGGCAGGTTGGCGAAGCTGCCGATCTGGCGATGAAAGGCCCGGTGCGGCAGCTTCAATTCAGCGTCGATGCCGTGGTCGGCGAGGATCTTGTTCCAGCGTCGGACGCCGCGCTCGCAGTCTTCGATATAGTCGTCGCGCAGCCGCTCGTTGATCGCCTGCAGCGCCGGTTCGTCGACATTCGCAAACCGGTCGCCCTGCAGCGCGGTCACCGGATAGGTGGCGTCGTGCAGCTTGTGGTCGTCCTTCAGGCGGGTCTCGTGATAGCGGCCCTTCAACCCCATGGTGTAGTAGTTGGCGGCGTTGGTCGACAGCTCCGAACCGAACAGGTCGACCGAGACCGCGAAGTGGAAGTTGAGGTAGCGCTGCAGCGTCGCCAGGTCGAGGCCGCCGTAGGGGCGCACGTCGTCGGTGTCGTGCTCGCGCATCAGTTCGGCCGTGCGCTGCACGATGCGGCCGACGCCGCTCTCGCCGACGAACATGTGGTGCGCTTCCTCGGTCAGCATGAAGCGGCAGGTGCGCGACAGCGGATCGAAACCGCTCTCGGCCAGGCTGGCCAGCTGGTACTTGCCGTCGCGGTCGGTGAAGTAGGTAAACATGTAGAAGGACAGCCAGTCGGGCGTCTTCTCGTTGAAGGCGCCGAGAATCCGCGGGTGGTCGGTATCACCGGAACGCCGCTCCAACATGGCGTCGGCTTCCTCGCGGCCGTCGCGGCCGAAATGGGCCTGCAGCAAGTAGACCATGGCCCAGAGGTGCCGGCCCTCCTCGACATTGACCTGGAACAGGTTGCGCAGGTCGTACAGCGAAGGGCAGGTGGCGCCGAGCAGGCGCTGCTGCTCGACCGAGGCCGGCTCGGTGTCGCCCTGGGTCACGATCAGTCGCCGCAAGGTGCCGCGCAACTCGCCCGGCACCTCCTGCCAGGCTGGCTGGCCCAGGTTGTCGCCGAAGCTGATGCGGCGATCGGCCTCGGGCGGGGCCAGGAAGATGCCCCAGCGATAGTCCGGCATCTTGACGTAGCCGAAGTTGGCCCAGCCGTCGGATTCGACGCTGATCGCGGTGCGCAGATAGACGTCATGCTTTTGGAACTCGTTCGGTCCCATCTCGCCCCACCACTTCAGGAAATCGGGTTGCCAGGCCTCCAGCGCCCGTTGCAGGCGCCGGTCCTCGGACAGTCCGACGTTGTTCGGAATGCGCTCCTGATAGTCGATCCCCATGGTTCAGGTTCTCCTCAGGTCGAATTGGCTGCGCCGGCCGCTGCCGTAGACCGACAGGGCGCCTTCCTCGCCGACGGCGTTGGGGCGCTGAAAGATCCAGTTCTGCCACGCCGAGAGGCGGCCGAAAATCTTCGATTCCATGGTCTCCGGGCCGGCGAAGCGCAGGCTCGCCTCCATCCCGGTCAGGGCGTCGGGCGAGAAGGCAACGCGCTCCTCGATGGCGAGCCGGACTTCGTCCTCCCAGTCGATGTCGTCGGGGGCGAAAGTGATCAGGCCAAGCGCTTCGGCCTCGCGCGCCTCGATGGGCTCCGCCATGGCCGCCTTGGCCCTGGCCAGGCTTTCGTCGTCGTCGAGGAAACGGGTGGCCAGGCGCGACAGGCCGTTGACCATGGGATAGGCGCCGAAGTTGAGGGCGGTCAGCCGCAAGGCCGCCGGCGGCCGGTTGTCACCCTCAATCGCGCCGTCGAGCATGTAGCTTCTGTCCGCGGCCAGGACCAGTTCGAGCAGCGTGCCGACGAAACAGCTGCCGGGCGCGATGATGGCGAAGATCGAGCGGGCCGAAAGGTCCAGGCGCTTGAGCACCCGTTTCAGATACAAGCGCACCTCGCGCACCAGCCAGTCGCCCGCCGCCCGCTCCAGCAAGGCGTCGTAGGCGGCGACCTTGGTTGCGTCGCCTTCGCTCCGCAGCACCCAGGTGCCGATCTCGGGCTCGTTCAGACGCAAATGCAGGATCGCGTCATCGAGCTCGCGGGCCAGCCTCAGGGGCCAGAACCCGATCCCCTGGGCGGCGACGCCGGCGGCGTCGGCCGGAGCCTCGGACTGCGGACCGAGGACCGTGAACTCGGCCAGCCGGCGCCCGCGGTCGAGGGCGACGGTGACGGTGTCATAGGCGATGCCGTCCTCGGTGAGGCGCCGGTTGAGCGGGGTCAGTTCGACCCCCGCCGTCCCGCCGGGCCGGTCCGAGCGCTCGGCCGCGGCCGTGGCGGCGGCCTTCACGGCCTCGTCCAGCTTGCTGCGCGCGACCACCCGATCGACCAGCCGCCAGTCGACGGCGCGCTTGCCGCGGACCCCTTCCTCGGTGGTGCAGAAGACATCGGCACGGTCGCGCCGCACCTTGCGCTTGTCGACCAGGCGGGTCAGGCCGCCGGTCCCCGGCAGCACCGCCAGCAGCGGCACCTCGGGCAGGGCCACCGAAGTCGAGCCGTCGTCGGCCATGATGATCTCCTCGCAGGCCAGCGCCAACTCGTAGCCGCCGCCGGCCGCCGGGCCGTTGATGGCGCACAGGTAGCGCTGTCCCGAATGCGCCGAAGCGTCCTCGATGGCGTTTCGCGTCTCGTTGGTGAACTTGCAGAAGTTGACCTTGTGGGCGTGGCTGGAGCCGGCCAGCATGCGGATGTTGGCGCCGGCGGAAAACACCCGCTCCTTGCCCGAGGCGATGACCACGGCGCCGATCTCCGGGTGCTCGAAACGGAGCCGCTGTATGGCATCGTGCAGTTCGATATCGACGGCCAGGTCGTAGGAATTGAGCTTGAGCTCGTAGTCGCTGCGCAGGCCGCCGTCCTCGGCCACATCGAGCGTCAGCGTCGCTACCGGGCCGTCGAAGCTGAGCCGCCAATGCCGCCACTTCGACGGATCGGTCTGGAAGTCGATCATGGTTCGCGAAGGCTCCTCGTCACCTCGGATATGCACTATAATGCATCACTAGGCGGGCGCAAGGCGTTCGCCGGCGCAAAGCTTCAGTCGATCCGCTCCAGCGCCCGGGCTAACAGCAGATAAAGCTTACCGACGTCCGAACTCACGTAAATGGCGCTGACCAGCTTCTCGCGGTCGTACCGGCGTGCCTGCTGCAACAGCGTCTCGAAACGCTCAAGATAGCGGTCGACCTGCTCGCGGAAGTCGCCGTGTTCGCGGTAGCGCGTGCGGATGCTGTCCAGCGAATGCAGCTCTGGCCGCTGCAACAGGCGGCGCACGAAGACGGTACGGTCGCCGGCGAGATAGCGCTGCCAGGCGTCCTCGGGAACGTTGCGCTCGTAAGCCCGGGCCAGGTCGACGCCGAGCGCGGTCAGGCTGCCGGTAATGGCGCTCAGCGTGGCGATCAGGTCCTGGCTCCCCTGGGCCTCGGTCTCCTCGCGCAATCGGGTGCCCTCTGCCTGGACCTGTTCGGCGGCACCGAGCAAGCGGGTGGCCTGGCGCTCGAAGTCGCGGGCGGCGAGCCCGGCCGCCGCCAGCACGCGCTCCGAGACGCCGCCCAGCAGCCCGGCCTGCTGGCGCAGCCGGTCGACGAGGCTGCCCGACTTCGCCTGCATGTCGACGATCAACTCCGACAGCGTCTCGATCTGCTCCTTGGCCGTGAGGCCGGCTTCGGCCAGTCGGGCGTCGGCCGTGGCGGCGCCGGCGGCCAGGGCGTCGGAACGCTCCGCCAGCGCGGCGCCGGTGTCACGGATGCGGTCGAGAATCTGGTCCAAAAGGGCCGCAAGGCTCTGCTGCTGGGCCCTCAGTTCCTGAGCCGCGGCCTGGCTCTTGCCGATCTCGCCCTGCGCCGTCGTGGAAAGCTCCTGGAACTGCCGTTCGAGCGCACCCTGGGCGGCTGACAGACGGCCGGCATCGATACTCGCCGACTCCGCGAGCGCCGACATCCGCGTCTTCAGATCCTCGCTCAGACGTGCGGCGGTGGCGGCGCTGTCGCGCAGGGCCATATCGAGCTGCTGCGTCCGTTCGCCCAGGGCCGAAGCGGCCGCGACCACGCCGCTCGCCAACTCGCCGCGGCGGCGCTCTAGGTCGGCGGCGGCCTCACGAAGGGCCGCGGCCTGCTCGGCGCCCGTGGCGGCCAGCGCCGAGGCCCGACCCTCCAGGGCCGCTCCGGCGCGCTGCAGCGCCGTCTCGGCCTCGGCGGCGATCGAGCGCCCGGCGGTCAACTGCTGCTCGGCCGCCTTGCATCCGGCCTCGAGCCGTTCCAACAAGGTTGACGCCGTCGCGGACATCTCGGCGATGCGCTCGCCAAAGCTCTGCCCGCCGGTGGCGAGCTGCTCAGCGATCCCGGTGAAGCTGAGCTGGACGTCTTCGGCACCGGCAATGAGATGCCGGCGGGCCGCTTCCAGGCGTCCTTCAGCCTCGGCCGCGGCGCCGGACAGGGCCTCGGTCTCTTGGCGCAAGGCACCGGCGGCTTGGCGTTGCGCCGCGCCGGAACTCTCGGCGGTCGAGGTCAGGCTATCCAGCTCGCGGCGAAGCCCAGCCACCGCTTCCGTCATTGCCGTCACCACGGCCGCACGCTGGTGCTGCAGTTGGACGGCGCCCTGTTCCAGAGCCTCGGTGACGCGGCCGACCTCGCTGACGCTGCCACGGCCCGCCCGGGCAAGCACGTCCTGCTGTGCCTCCAGGCGCTGGCGTGCCGCCTCGATGGCGCCGAGCGCGGTCTCGCTGCTTGCGGCCAGTCCGGCCGCCCGGGCTTCAAACGCGGCGCCAGCGTTGCTCACCCGCTCGGACGCAGCGTCGGCGCCGACCCCAAGCGTTTCGGCCTGGGTGGCGAGATCTCGGCTGGCGTTGGCGAGCGCGAGCGTGGCTTCGGCGATGTGTGCCGCCCGGCGCGCCAACTCGCTCTCGATCCGGCTGCTCTGTTCGGCTACGGTGCCGGCCGTCGCCGCGATCCGCTCGGCATCCTGGTCCAGGGACATGCCGAGGGCGCCGGCGCGTGCTTCCAGGGATTCAATTGCGATCCGCACGACATCGACCTGATGGGCCAGGTGGGCCGTGACCTGGCCGCTCTTATGTTCCGCCGTGTCCGCCGTCCGCGATAGCTGTTCGGACTGCCGTCGCAGGCTTTCGGCAAGGCGGTCGGCCCGCTCCGCGGCATCATCGGCGGTCTCGCGCAACAGCCCGGTCCGCTCGGCGAGCCCCGCATCCATTTGCGCGTTCTGTTCCGCGATACGCTCGGCGGCACTGGCAATTCCTTCCCCCTGGACCTGCAGTCGGCGGGCCATCGCCGCGGCTCGCATTTCGACGCTTTCGGCGGCCTGGGTCAGCGCGCTGCTGCCCTCAAGCAGCAGCTTGCGGGCGTTTTCGCTCTCGGCAGCGGTCGCTTCGAGCGCCGCGCCCAGATCGCCGACCGCTTGCGCGCTGGCGGCGCGCAGCGCCTCGGCTTGAGCCTGCAGCGAGCGCGAGATGCGCTCAACATTTGCTTCTGCCTGGCCGGCAGGATAGGTCAGCTCGGCCAGCCGCGAGTCCAGTTCGCGCATGTGCGCGCGCAACTCGTCACTGCGCCGGTGGTAGAATAGCGACAGCCACAATAGCAGGAGCGGCAGCACCATCGCGGCCGCGATGGTGGCCTGTTGATGCGGCGGCAAGAGATAGAGCTGGTGCCAGCCGGTGACGCGGTCGAGGTAAGAGACGAACGCGACGAGCCAGAGCAGGCTGGCGAGGCCCCCGATCAGGCTCCGGCGTCTCGGGCGCCCCGTATCGGACGCAGCGCCGGGCGGCGGGGTGCGGCTCGGCGCCTCCGGCGATGCGCGGTCAGGCGCCGCCGGCCACTGTCGGTCGTGCGAGTCGGTCCGCGCCACCTAGGGATGCTCCGACAGGCGCCCGTCCACGGCCGTGGCGATCAGCCCCGGCGGCCCCAGACGGGAGACCGGCTGGCGCACGTGCTGAACCAGGAAGAAGCGCGGCGTCGGGCCGGTATGGGTGATCGAGAAGCGGAAGCTGACCCGCTCTCCGGGCGCCACCAGGCCATCGCGGAAGCGCAGGATGTCGCGCGGTTCGATGATGTCTTCGACATCGCGAAAGAGGTCGGAGGTGAAGGGCCGATTGACCTTGGCTTCCTGGCCGAAGGAGAGCCCGTCGAAGTAGTCGCTGCCGGAGCCGAGCCGAGGCTCCAGCTCGATGTTGAAGAACTGCCAGGCGCTGCCGGTCCGGTTGATGACCACCTTGGTCAAGGCGAAGCCGACGCGATGGAAGGTGGCGACCTTGCTGCCGAACAGCACCGAATGCACGTCGATCTCGACCACGGCATCGCCCTCGCCGGTGATTTCCTCGATCATGACGAACGGGTCGTCCAGCGTGCCGCCGCCGCTGACCTCGACCAGGCGGACATTGTCCGAGGCCTCGACGAAGGTGATGCCCGGCAGCTCCATCGGCGCCGCGGCGACCGCACCCCCCTCCGCACCGAGCAGAGCTAGCATTAGGAAAATCTTTGAAATCAGGCCATTACGGCGCGCTATTCGCATTGCCGGGAATTATCGACGCCCGCTCTTGCCAGAGTCAAAAGCTATTCCGGGCCGGGCCCGTCGGCGAGATCAGGCGGCAGCGGCGCGCGCCAGCGTCGTCCGGGCGATTTCCAGCAGGGCGGCCAAGGCCTCGCTCTCGCCCGAAATCGAGGTATCGAGAGCAACGTCCGCCTTGCCATAAAGCGCCTCGCGCCCTTCCAGAATTCGCTTCAAATCGGTCATGGCCTCACGATGACCCGCCATCGGCCGGCGGTCGCCTTGGGCGATGACGCGGTCCATGTGGTCCTCGGGCCGGGCCTGCAGCCAGACCGTGTAACAGGAAGAGAGCAGCCGCTCGAAAGTGCCGGGGTCGGCGACCAGGCCGCCGCCGGCCTCGATCACGGCGCGTGGATGGCGCTCGATGATGCGCTCCAGGGCGCGACGCTCCAAGCGGCGATAGGCGGCCTGGCCCATCAGGTTGAAGATCTCGTCAAGGCTCATGCCGACGCCGCGCTCGATTTCGGCGTTGACCTGGACGAACGGCACCGCCAGCTCGCGCGCCAAGGCCCGGCCCAGGCTGGTCTTGCCGGCTCCCCGCAGTCCGATCAGGGCGATACGGCCGAGCCGAGCGGCGCCATCGCCGAAGCGCGCGCTCAACATCTGCCTGAGCTCGGCCAGCTCCGCCGCCGTCAAGGTGCGCAGGCGCTGCATGATCAGGTTCAACTCGATCGGCGCCTCCTCGCGGTCGTCGACCAGCTCGACCAGAGGCAAATTCATCGCCGCCGCGATCTGCCGCAACAGCGCGATCGAGGCGTTGCCCTGGCCGCTCTCGAGCTGCGCCAGATAGCGCTCGGAGATTCCGGATTCGCGCGACAGCAGCTTCCGGGTCATGGCGCGGCGTGTCCGGGCGCGGCGAATGCGCTCACCCAGCCGCCGCAGATAGAGATCATCCGACTCACCGTCGTGTGCGCGACGGCGCAAGGTCCTAGGGGATCGGCCGGTCACTTGGAATCCCGCGATGCTTCCGCCTAATATGCATTATAGTTCGTTTTTCGGCAGAGCAGCGGATAAAATGCAACGGTCGAGAACGACGCAGACTGGCGGGGCGAGACAGATGAACGATTACAGCCAGATCGACAGCAGCCGGTCACCGCCCGTGGTCGCGGTGCCGCGCCGCTACAACGCCGCCGTCGACTTCGTCGACCGCAACGTCGCGCAGGGGCGCAGCGAGCGGACGGCGCTGATCGACGACGCCGGCAGCTACAGCTATGCCGAGCTGCAGGCTCGGGTGAATCGCGCCGGCAATGTGCTGGCCGGCCTCGGCATGCAGCCGGAACAGCGCGTCGTCATGTGCCTGTTGGACGGCGTCGACTTTCCCGCGCTCTTTTTCGGCGCCATGAAGGCGGGCTTCGTCGCCGTCCCGGTGAACACGCTGCTGACCAGCGACGACTATGAGTACATCCTCTCCGACAGCCGCGCCCCGGTCGTGGTGGTGAGCGCGCCGCTGCTGGAGAAATTCGCGCCGCTGGCGGCGCGGCTGCCGGCGCTTAAGCACGTCGTGGTGGCGGGCGGTGAAGCACCGGGGCGTCCAAATCTCGCGGCGCTGATGGCCGACGCGGCGCCCGAACTCGAGGCCGCCGAGACGACGGCCGACGACGTCGGATTCTGGCTCTATTCCTCCGGCTCCACCGGACGGCCGAAGGGGGCGGTTCATCTGCACGCCGATCTGGTGCATACGGTGGCGCTCTACGGGCAGGGCATCCTCGGCATGACCGAGAACGACGTCGTGTTCTCGGCCGCCAAGATGTTCTTCGCCTACGGCCTCGGCAATGCCGTCAGCTTCCCCTTCTATATCGGCGCCACCGCGGTGGCGATCGCCGAACGGCCGACGCCTGAGGCGGTGATGCGGACCCTGAAGCAGCACCAGCCGACAATATTCTTCGGCGTGCCGACGCTCTACGGCGCCATCCTCGCGGATTCCAACCTGACCCGGGAGTCAAGCTCGGCCCGGCTGCGCCTTTGCGTCTCCGCCGGCGAGGCCCTGCCGAAACAGCTCGGCGAGCGCTGGGAGGAGCGTTTCGGAGCGCCGATCCTGGACGGCATCGGCTCGACCGAGATGCTGCACATCTTCATCTCCAACCGCCCCGACGACAATCGCTACGGCTCGACCGGCCGGCCGGTGCCCGGCTATCAGGTGCGCCTGGTCGACGAAGCTGGGGTTGAGGTCGCGGCCGGCGAGGTCGGCGACCTGCTGGTCAGCGGGCCCTCCTGCTCGCCCTGTTACTGGAACAACCGGGTCAAGAGCCTGGCCGCCTTCCACGGTCCCTGGACCGTCACCGGCGACAAGTACGTGCGCGACGACGACGGCTACCTGACCTACGCCGGACGCTCGGACGACATGCTGAAGGTCGGCGGCATCTGGGTCTCGCCGTTCGAAGTGGAATCGGCGCTGCTCGGCCATGATCAGGTGCTGGAGGCCGCGGTCGTCGGCGAGGCCGACGCCGACCGGCTGATCAAGCCCAAGGCCTTTATCGTGTTGAAGGACGGGGCCGGCGACCAGGCGCTGGCGGGCGAACTGCAGCAGTTCGTCAAAGAGCGCCTGGCGCCCTACAAGTATCCGCGCTGGATCGAGTTCGTGGACGAGCTGCCGAAGACCGCGACCGGCAAGATTCAACGCTTCAAGCTGCGCGCCTGATGCTTGCAGAGCCGCGTTTCCTCGAGCTGGATGAGGGCCGGCTCGAGTACCTCTGGCATGGCCCGGGACCGGACGCGGCGCCGACCCTGGTCTTCCTGCACGAGGGCCTGGGCGCGGCCGCGCTGTGGCGCGACGTTCCGCAAACCCTGGCCGAACGGACCGGCGCCGGGGCGCTGGTGTACAGCCGCTTCGGCTATGGCCGCTCGGACCCGCGGCCCTTGCCCTGGCCAATCGAGTTCATGCACCTGGAGGCGCTCGAGGTGCTACCGCGCGTCCTGGCGGGGCTGGGGATCAAAGAGGCGGTGCTGGTCGGCCATTCCGACGGCGCCTCGATCGCGCTGATCCTTGCCGGCGGGGCGCCGAGGGCGGGGCTGCGGGGGCTGGTGCTCGAGGCGCCGCACCTGTTCACCGAGCCGGGCGGGCTCGCCGCCATCGCCGAGACGCGCGAGCGCTTCCGCACCGGCGACTTGCGCGCCCGGCTCCAGCGCTATCATGGCGCCAACGTCGACGTCGCCTTCAACGGCTGGGCCGAGACCTGGCTCGACCCGGACTTTCGCGCCTGGAACCTGGAATCGTATCTGGCCGGGATCCGCGTGCCGACCTTGATCGTTCAGGGCACCGACGATCCCTACGGCACGCTGGCGCATGCGGAGTCGATCGGGCGCCAAGCCCCGGGGCCGGTCGAGACCCTGGTGCTCGACGGCGTCGGCCACGCCCCGCATCGCGAGGCCCGCGAGGCCTATCTCGACCGTGTCGCCCGCTTTGTCGGGCGCTGCCTGGCCTGAAACGCTGTTGCGCTTGCGCCACAGTCGTTTCCTTCCCCCCATTCGCCGGATCGGCTACTTTGGCCGCCATGACAGGGGTCAAGGCGAAGCGGGGCCGGGGCACCGCCGCGGGTGTCGCCTTGTCGCCGGCGCAACGGCGCTATCTGGCGCGGGGCCTGCGTCAGGCCGGCGGCAAGCTGCCGCTGTTCGACGAGTTCGGGCAGGAGGTGGACGTACGCACCATCCGGGCCTGCATTCGCGCCGGCTGGGCCGAGCCGTGGTTCCACAATCCGCTGAAGCCGGACTGGCTGGTCTGCAAGCTGACCGAGGCCGGGCGCCGCGCCCTCGAGCGGACAGAAGCGGCGGGCGAGTGAGCGGCCGGGCGCGGCGATGACCGGTCTCGCCGTCGCCACGCTGCTGTTCCTTGGACTGCATTTGATTGTCTCCGGGACCAGGCTGCGCGGATTGATCGTCGGCGCGATCGGCGAACGGCCCTACCTTGGGCTGTTCTCGCTGGCCTCGCTTGGCGCCATCATCTGGATGGTGCTGGCCTACAACAGCGCCGATCTGGTCCTTCTCTGGTGGCTGGGCAATGGCGCGCGGCATGCCGCCTATCTGCTGATGCTGATCGCCATCTACCTGGTGGTGGCCGGCGTGACGACGCCGAATCCGACCGCAGCCGGCGGCGACAAGCTGCTGGCGCAGCCGCAAGCGGCGCATGGCATCCTGAAGGTGACGCGCCATCCCTTCCTGTGGGGCGTCGCGGTCTGGGCGCTGGCGCATCTGCTGGTCAATGGCGATCTGGCTTCCCTGGTCTTCTTCGGCGGCTTCGGGCTCCTGGCCTTGATCGGCCCGCACCTGATCGACGCCAAGCTGGCGGCCAAGAAGGGCGAGGCGTGGACCCGCTTCGCCGCCGAGACGTCGTGGCTGCCGTTCCGCGCGATGCTGCAAAGACGCGTCTCGCTCGGCCCGGGTGAGCTCGGCTGGTGGCGGCTGGCCTTGGCGCTGGCGGTCTACGGCGCCTTCCTGGTGCTGCTGCACGACTGGCTGGTCGGGGTGCCGCTTCTGGTCCTCTAGCCGGCGCAATCTGTCTTGCACCAGGGCTGCCACTGCGCCATTTAAAGCCTCATGGTGGTCGGTCCTCGGCGCAGGCCGAGGCGACAGCCGTGACGGGGGCCGGCAGCTCTGATGGCTTCGGGCGACCAAACCGAGAAAGCGGCGATCTGCCTCGGCGAGCGCGCGCTCGCCGAGCTGTTCGTCCAAGCGACGGCGGATCACGAGGCGGGCCGGCTGCAGCCGGCGCTGGAGGCCTACGCCCGCATTCTGGATCAGGACGACAAGCACGCGGCGGCGCTGATCTACGTCGCCGACATCTATCTGAAGTACGAGCGCATCGTCGACGCGCGCCTGGTCCTCGATCACCTGTTGAAATTGCACGCGGCCGCGTTCCAAGGCGAGGGCCTGTCGGACATCTGCCTGGCCTTCGCGCGCATCTGGGGGGCCGAGCAGCGCGAGCTTACCGATCGTCTGCTGGCCCGCGCCGTCGAGGTCTGGCCGGATCTCCCGGAGGCCAACGAGGCGGTGGCGGCGCGGCTGGCGGAGGGCGGCGACTACAGGCGTGCCGCGGCCTATTACCGGCACGCACTCAAGCTGGCGCCGGGGCGTGCCGAGATCTGGTATCGGCTCGCCCTGGTCTGCATCGAGGCCGAGGATTCGGCGGCCGCCCTGGGCGCCCTGCTCGAAGTGCTCGACCTGGAGCCGGGCCACAGCGAGGCGGTACGCAAGACCATCGTCGTCGTCGACCAGCTGGAGGATGGCGACCTCGGGGCGCATTTTCTTCGGCGCCTGACCGAGCTGATCGAGGAGGACGGCGAGGCGCTGGCGTATATCGGCTTCAAGCTGCTGGCCGGTCAGCATTTCGATGGCGCGCTGTCGGCCTTCGCCCGGGCCGCCGACCTCGATCTCGGCTCCTACGAAACGCTGATCGGCGCCACCACCGCGGCGCACGCCCTGGGCGAGGCGGCGGCGACCGAAGCCTACTGGGAGCAGGCGCTGGCGGCGATGCCCGGCAAGGTCGAGGTCTGGCTCGAGATGGCGCGGACCTTCGCGCCGGACCTGCCGCCGGCGCTGACGCGCCAGTTGATCGATGGCGCCGCGGCGATCGTCGCCCGCGACGCCAAGGCGCTCTGCGACGTCGTCGAGGTTGCCATCGAGCTGGGCCAGCGGGAGGCGGCAAAAGCGATCCTGGCGCTGGCGCTCTCGGTCGGGCCCGACAGCCGGCGCGCCCGGGCCCTCGAAGCCGCTTTGACGGGGCGCCGCCGCTAGGCCTCGCCGGTCTCCACCGTCTCGCGCTCGATCCTCAGCATTTCGTCCATGCCGATGCTGGCATGGATCTGCCGCTGCACCTCGGCGCTGTCGATGCCGGCATCGTTCAGACCGTCGGCCAGGGCGCGATAACACGCCTGCCAGGCGAGATAGGCGGCCAGCAGCGGCGTCTGCGGGTCGACCAGGAGGCGAAAGCCGAGCGCCGCCAATTCGTCAATGCCGAGACCGAGTCGGCCGAGCCCGCCGGCGGCGAGCAGCATCAGCGGCGGGCGCAGGCGCTCGCCGACGAGGCGGACCTCCTCGGCATTGCGCGGCGACAGCAGCAGGATATCGGCCCCGGCCTTGGCGTAGGCTTCAGCCCGCCGCAAAGCGTCCTCCATCGAGGATGAGCGGATGCCGTTGGTGCGGGCGATGATCAGGAATTCGGCGCTCGCCCGGGCGGCCACGGCCTCGCGCACCTTGGCGGCCATCAGCTCGACGGGGACCATGTGTTCGATGCCGACGTGGTGGTGCGCCCGTTTCGGCAACAGCTGGTCCTCGATCTCGATGGCAGCGAAGCCGGCGGCCTCGGCGGTGCGCACGGTGCGGCGCATGTGCATGGGGTCGCCCCAACCGCCGGCGCCGTCCAGGATCAGCGGCAGCCGCGAGGCGGCGCGAATGCGCAGGCCGGCCGCGCACATCTCGGTCAGCGTCAGGTTGGCCTCGAGATAGGCGTTGGCGTAGCCGCTGGCGCCGCCGCCGAGGTAGAGCGCCTTGAAGCCGGCCTCCTCGGCCAGCTTCGCCATCAGCGCGTTCAGCACCAGGGGAGCGAGTACCGCCGGCCCGCCGGCCAGTTGTTGCTTCAGCGTCTGCATCGATGGTCTCCCTGCCGTCGCTTGCCGGACCGATCCTCGGGGCCGCCCCCGCGGCGGTCAAGCGCTGGACATTTCGGCGCAGTGTGACAAGGATGGCGCCGCATCGCAGCGAGCGAGGACGAATGAGCGAGACGCGGGCGCCCGACAACCAGCCGCCGCTGGAAGTGCGCCATCTCAGGGTCGAGTTTCCGACCCGGCGCGGCACGCTGGTCGCCGTCGACGACATCTCGTTTCACATCGACTCGGGCGAGGTGCTGGGCGTGGTCGGCGAGTCGGGTGCGGGCAAGTCGCTGACCGGGGCCGCGATCATCGGCCTGCTGGAGCCGCCCGGGCGGATCGGCGGCGGCGAAATCCGGCTCGAGGGGAAGCGCATCGACACGCTGTCCTACGAAGAGATGCGGCGTATCCGCGGACGGCGCATCGGCGCGATTTTTCAGGATCCGCTGACCAGCCTGAACCCGCTTTACACGATCGGCCGGCAGCTGATCGAGACCATTCAGACCCACCTGCCGCTGAGCGACGGTGAAGCCCGGAGCCGGGCCCTGGCCCTGTTGCAGGAAGTTGGCATCCCCAGCGCCGAGGAACGCATCGACCACTATCCGCACCAGTTCTCGGGCGGCATGCGCCAACGCGTCGTCATTGCGCTGGCGCTCTGCGCCGAGCCGCGCGTGATCATCGCCGACGAGCCGACCACCGCGCTCGACGTCTCGATCCAGGCGCAGATCATCAAGCTCTTGAAGCGGCTCTGCCGCGAGCACCGCACCGCGGTGATGCTGGTGACGCACGACATGGGCGTGATCGCCGAGGCCGCCGACCGTGTCGCCGTCATGTATGCCGGGCGCATCGTCGAGATCGGACCGGTGCAGGAGGTGGTGAAGCGCGGCAAGCATCCCTACACGCACGGCCTGATGGGCTCGATCCCGCATATCGGCCATGACGTAGACCGGCTGACCCAGATCGAAGGGGCGATGCCGCGCATCAACGCGATCCCGGCCGGCTGCGCCTTCAACCCGCGCTGCCCCAAGGTCTTCGACCGCTGCCGCGTCGACCGGCCTGAGCTGCAGCCGGTCGAAGGCTCGACCGTCGCCTGCCATCTCTACGACGCGGTCGAGGCCAAGGTGGCGCATGGCTGAGACGGCACCGGCGGCGTCGGGCGAGGCGGCCGAGCGCGCGCCGCCGCTGCTCGAGGCGGGCGACCTGGTGCGCCACTTCGACGTCTCGCCGCCGCTTCTGAACCGCCTGCTCGAAGGCCGCGGCCGTGCCGTGGTCAAGGCCGTCGACGGCATCAGCTTCAAGATCGGCAAGGGCGAGACCTTCAGCCTGGTCGGCGAGTCGGGCTGCGGCAAGTCGACGGTGGCGCGGCTGGTGGTCGGTCTGTACCGGCCGACCGCCGGCAGCATCCGCTACGACGGGATCGAGATCGGCGCCCCCGGCAGTGCCGCCAACCGGCGCCGCGTGCAGCCGCAGATGCAGATGATCTTCCAGGATCCCTATGCTTCGCTGAACCCGCGCTGGCGCGTCGCCGACATCATCGCCGAGCCGATCCGCGCGCGCCGCCTGCTGAGCGGGACCGACGTCGGCGCCCGCGTCGACGAGCTGCTGCGCCAGGTCGGGCTCGCCGCCGGCGATCGCGACAAGTACCCGCACGAATTCTCCGGCGGCCAGCGCCAGCGCATCTCGATCGCCCGGGCGCTGGCCGGCGAGCCGGAGTTCCTGGTCTCGGACGAACCGACCTCGGCCCTGGACGTCTCGGTGCAGGCGCAGATCCTGAACCTGATGAAGCGGCTGCAGCGCCAGCTCGGCCTGACCTATCTTTTCATCAGCCATGATCTGGCCGTGGTCTACCACGTCTCCACCACGGTTGGCGTCATGTACCTGGGCCGTCTGGTAGAGTGGGCCGACACGCGGACCCTGTTCCAGCGGCCGAAGCATCCGTACACGCGGATGCTCCTGGACGCGATCCCCGATTTGGAGATGACCGGGCGCCAGCGCGTGCCGGTGGCCGGCGAGGTGCCGAGCCCGATCAACCCGCCGCCCGGCTGCCCCTTCCATCCGCGCTGCCCGCACGCCAACGAGCGCTGCCGGCTGGAGCGGCCGCTGGCGCAGCGCCACGGCGAAAGCCACGTCGCCTGCCACGCGGTCGAGGAAGGGCGGATCGGCTGACCGCCCGCGTTGGGCCGGTCAGCGCAGGATCTGTTCGATCAGCTCCTCATTCTGGTGGCGCACGATCGCCGGGATGATGAAGCCGTCGACCAGCAGCCACAGCGCCGGCGGCGCGAACAGGATGACGCCGACGAAGCTGACCAGGGTCACCACCAGCGCCAGCGAGGTCAGCATGATCATGAAGATCGCCGAGGCGATGTAGCCGAGATAGAAACGGTGGCCGCCGAACGGTCCGAGCAGCAGCCACAACAGATAGGCCTTGGCGACGGACTTGCGGTGCGCCTCCCAGCGCCGCTGCTTCGACGGGTCGGCGGCGATCACGGCGCGCGGATCCGGCGCATCCTCGAATTCCGGCAGGCGGGCGGTGCCCTGGTTTCGCTGCGGCTCCGTCATGAGGCCTTCCCCAGGTCGGTCGATGGCGGCGACCTATTTTCGATGCTTCGGGGATCGCCCGCAATGCCGCGCCGGGCTTGACCGGCCGGCGTGCCATGCCGCCCAATGCGGCGACGATCCGAAACGCCAGTCCGTGGGAGGAAGTCACCATGCGCATGAAAGCCGCCGTGCTGCGCCAGATCGGCGCCGCCCGCCCTTATGCGGAGACGCAGCCGATCAGCATCGAAGAGGTCGAGCTTGATCCGCCCGGCGTCGGCGAGGTGCTGGTCCGCATCGGCGGCGGCGGCCTCTGCCATTCCGATCTCTCGATCATCAACGGCGCCCGGCCGCGGCCGCTGCCGCTGGTGCTGGGCCACGAGGGCGCGGGAGAGATCGTCGAGGTCGGCGAGGGCGTGCGCGACCTGGCCGCGGGCGATCATGTCGTCTTCCAGTTCTCCGCCTCGTGCGGGCGCTGCGCGCGCTGCCAGGAGGGCCGGCCGCAGATCTGCATGAACAACACCCGGGCGCGCGCCACCGGCGAATTGATGGGCGGCGGCAAGCGCCTGCGCGACGGCGACGGCAACGCGGTGGCGCATCATTCCGGGGTTTCCTGCTTCGCCGAGTACGCGGTCGCCGACCGCGGTTCCGTCGTCAAGATCGACGACGAGCTGCCGCTCGACGAGGCGGCGATCTTCGGCTGCGCGGTGATGACCGGGGTCGGCGCCGTCATCAACACCGCGCGCCTGCGCGCCGGCGACAAGGTGGCGGTGATCGGCCTCGGCGGCGTCGGCCTGAACGGCCTCCTGGGCGCGGTGATGGGCGGAGCCGGGCTGATCATCGCCGTCGACCTCAACCCCGAGCGGCTGGGTCTCGCCCGCCAGCTCGGCGCCCATCACACCGTCGATGCCCGCGAGCCCGACCACGTGCAGCAGATCCTCGACCTCTCCGGCGGCGGCGTCGACTACGCCTTCGACCTCGCCGGCGCCATTCCGGCGCTGGACACGGCCTACAAGTCGCTGGCCCGCGGCGGCGAGGTGATCCTGGCCGGCCTGGCGCCGTCCACCGCCACCTTCGCGCTGCCGGCCGGGGCGCTGGTGACCGACGAGAAGGCGGTGCGCGGCAGCTACATGGGCTCCTGCGTGCCGGTGCGCGACATCCCCCGCTTCATCGAGGCCTACCGCGCCGGCCGCCTGCCGATCGACCGCCTGATCAGCCGCACCGTCGGCTTCGATGAGGTCAACGCCGGCTTCGACCGCCTGGACGACGCCCAGGCGATCCGCCAGATCCTGGTGCCGCACGCGGCGTGAGGCGGCGCGGCACCGCCGTACCAGCTAGGCGATGGCGTTGCCGCTTGCTAGACTTGGCGTGGCCCGAAACGGGCCGCATCGCGAGGGAGGCGACAGGCGATGAGCACGGCCGAGAGCATCTCCAACGTCAGGCTGCCGGCGGAGACCATGCTCAGTCTCTACACCACCATGCGCCGCATCCGCGGCTTCGACGAGAAGGTGGCGGAGCTGTTCCAGGCGGGCGACATCAAAGGCACGGCGCATTCCTACGTCGGCGAGGAGGCGATCGCCTCGGCGGTCGGCGAGATCCTGCGCGAGGACGACTACATGGCCTCGAACCACCGCGGCCACGGCCACTGCATCGCCAAGGGCGCCGACATGGCGCGGATGATGGCCGAGCTGATGGGCCGCGAGACCGGCTACTGCCGCGGCCTCGGCGGCTCCATGCACATCGCCGACATGGACCTCAACATCCTCGGCGCCAACGGCATCGTCGGCGCGGCGATGCCGTTGAGCTGCGGCGCGGCGCTCGCCTCCAAGCTCAGCGGCAAGGGCCAGGTGGTGGTCGCCTTCTTCGGCGACGGCGCCAACAACCAGGGCATCTTCCACGAATCGATGAACCTGGCGGCGGTCTGGAAGCTGCCGATGATCTTCGTCTGCGAGAACAACCAGTACGCGCTGTCGACCTCGTACCGGCGCACCACCGCGGTCGAACGGGTGGCGCTGAGGGCGCCGGCCTACGGCATTCCCGGCCAGACCATCGACGGCAACGACGTCGTCGAGGTCTACCACGCGATCAACGAGGCGGTGGAACGGGCCCGGGCCGGCGAGGGGCCGAGCCTTGTGGAATGCCTGACCTATCGCTGGGGCCAGCACTCGATGCGGGCCAACCTGCGCGATCCCAGGCCGCAGGAAGAGTTCGACGCCTGGAAGGCGCGCGATCCGCTGAAGCTGACCGAGAAGCAGCTGTTGCAGGGCAAGATGGCGACCAAGAAGCGGCTGGCGGCGATCGACAAGGCCGCCGAGAGCGAGCTCGACGGGGCCATCAGCTTCGGCCGCGGCAGTCCTGAGCCGGTGCTGTCGATCATGGACACCGCGGTCTACGCGCCGCATATCGACTGCGCCGAGCCGGGCCCGGTCGGCGAGCGCGAGTTGAGCTTTACCCAGGCCCTGAACGAAGCCCTGCACCAGGAGATGGCCCGCGACGAGCGGGTGCTGCTGATGGGCGAGGACGTGGCCGAGACCGGCGGCATCTTCGGCGTCAGCAAGGGCCTGCTGGAAGCCTACGGCGAAGAGCGGGTGCGCGACACGCCGATTTCGGAGGCGACCTTCGTCGGCTGCGGCGTCGGCGCCGCGATCGCCGGCCTGCGCCCGGTGGTGGAGATCCAGATCTTCGATTTCGTGGCGCTGACCATGGACATGCTGGTCAACCAGGCGGCCAAGTTCCGCTTCATGCTGGGCGGCAAGAACACCGTGCCGCTGGTGGTGCGCGGGCCGCAGGGCGGCGGCATCCGCATGGCGGCGCAGCACAGCCAGAGCCTGGAGGCCTGGTTCACGCACGTGCCGGGGCTGGTCGTGGTGGCGCCGTCGACGCCGTACGACGCCAAGGGCCTGCTGGTATCGGCGATCCGCGACGACAACCCGGTGATCTTCCTCGAGACCAAGATGCTCTACCTGACCAGCAACGGCCCGGTGCCGGAGGAGCTCTACGCCATTCCGATCGGCAAGGCCGACGTCAAGCGCCAGGGCACCGACGTCACCGTGGTCGCCACCATGGCCATGGTGCCGCGTGTCCTGCAGGTGGCGCAGCAATTGGAGCGCGAGGGCATCAGCGTCGAGGTGATCGATCCGCGGACCTTGAGGCCGCTCGACGAGGAGACGATCCTGAACTCGGTGCGCAAGACCAACCGCCTGGTGATCGCGCACGAGGCCTGGCAGAAGGGTGGCTTCGGTGCCGAGGTGGCGGCCCTGGTGGTGGAGAAGGCCTTCGACGACCTGGATGCGCCGATCGTGCGCTGCGGCGCCCTCGACGTGCCGATGCCGTATAACGACAACCTGGAACGCGAGGTGATCCCGAGCCAGGAGCGCATCGCCCAGGCGATCAAGAGCGTCTTCTGACGCCCCCCGCTTCGGCAAGCCGGCGGCCGGCCAGCCGTCGTTGCGCGGTCCGCCGCTTGACGTGGATCAATGCGCCTTCGGCCCCGCGCGCATCTATTCCGACTGAGAACGGGCCGGGTCGCGGCCCTTGTCGGTGGAAGCGGAGATTGTCATGGCGATCAAGGAAATCGTCCTGTACGTCGGCCGGGATCTGCGTTATCCGGCACGTCAGCAGGCGGCAATGCGGCTGGCCGAGCGTTTCGATGCGCGTATCGTCGGCGTTCACGTGCTCTCCTATCCGGTGGTCGCCGGCTACATGCAGGTCGACCTGGGGGCCGAGCTGATCGAGCAGCAGATGGCGCAGGCGCACGCGCGCGCGGCGGAAATCCGCAAGTCCTTCGATGCGGCCATGCAACGCGAGGGCTTGAGCGCGGAATGGCGGCTGATCGAGGGCAACCCGGTAGCCGCCATGGCCCTGGCCAGCCGTTACGGCGACCTCAGCATCGTCGCGCAGCCCAATCCTCAGGATCCCTGGCCGGAGGACAGCATGCCGGACGAGCTGGTGCTGGCCGCCGGGCGGCCGCTGCTGGTCTGGCCCTATGTCGGCGACTACGCGGCGATGGGGCGGCAGGTGATGGTGGCCTGGAACGGCAGCCGCGAGGCCGTGCGCGCCTTGCACGACGCCATGGATTTTCTGGTCGGGGCGGAGAAGGTGGTGGTCTCGACGGTCAATTCGCCGGACCGCAGCCACATCGCCGGGGCCGATCTCGCCGGCTATCTCGCCCGCCACGGCATCAGGGCCGAGGTGCATCCGATCACCGCGCCCGACCTCGATGCCGGCAACGCGATCCTGTCGGCGGCCGCGGACTTCGGCAGCGATCTCCTGGTGATGGGCGCCTATGGCCACTCGCGCCTGCGCGAACTTGCGCTCGGTGGCGTCACGCGTCATGTTCTGAAGACCATGACCTTGCCGGTCCTGATGTCGCACTAGCGGTGCGCGGCCTGCCCGCGGGCGCCGCGGCCGGCCCGGCCCGGCGGCCCGAGGGAGACGATGGCGATCAAGAACCGCATCGCGGAATTTCACAACGAGATGACGGCGTGGCGGCGCGACATCCACGCCCATCCGGAGACCGCGTTCGAGGAGTTCCGCACCGCCGATCTGGTCGCCGCCAAGCTTGGCAGCTTCGCCATCGAGGTGCACCGCGGGCTTGCCAAGACCGGCGTCGTCGGCGTGCTCGCCGCCGGCACTTCCGGGCGCAAGATCGGACTGCGCGCCGACATGGACGCGCTGCACGTCCGCGAACTCAACCAGTTCCGGCACCGTTCACAGAACGACGGCAAGATGCACGCCTGCGGCCACGACGGTCACACCGCCATGCTGCTCGGCGCGGCCAAATACCTGGCTGAAACCCGACGCTTCGACGGCACCGTTTACTTCATCTTCCAGCCCGCCGAGGAAAACGAGGCCGGCGGGCGGGTGATGATCGAGGACGGCCTGTTCGAGCAGTTTCCGGCGGAGGCGGTCTATGGCATGCACAACATGCCGGGCATCGCGGTCGGCAAGATCGCCCTGATGCCAGGGGCGATGATGGCCTCGGCCGATTTTTTCCAGATCGAAGTGACCGGCGTCGGCGCGCACGGCGCCTTTCCGCATTTCGGCATCGATCCGGTTCTGATCGGCGCCGAAATCATCACCGCGCTGCAACGGATCGTCTCGCGTTCGACCGACCCGATGAAGTCGGTGGTGGTCAGTGCGACCCAGTTCCACGCCGGCGACACCGGCAACGTCATTCCGGAACGCGCTGTAATCTCCGGCACCGCCCGAACCTTTCAGGAGCCGCTTCAGGACATGGTCGAGCGGTCGATCCGGCAGATTGCCGCCGGCATCGCCGCGGCGCACGGCGCCGAGGTCCAGGTCACCTACGAGCGGCGCTACCCGGCCACGGTCAACACGCCGGCGGAGACGGAACGCGCTGCCAAGTCCGCGGCGCGCGTGGTGGGCCCGGAAAACGTGCTGCGCGACCTGGCGCCGATCATGGGCTCGGAAGACTTCGGCTGGATGCTGAAGGAGAGGCCAGGCTGCTACATCTGGATCGGCAATGGCACCGAAAAAGGCGGCTGCCACGTGCACAACCCGAATTACGATTTCAACGATGAAATCCTCACCATCGGCGCCAGCTACTGGGCCACGCTGGCCGAGGATCTGCTGCCTGCGCGCGCCGCCGCCGCCGCCTCGGTTGGGTGAGATAGCCTTTAAATTACCTTTACACCCAACCGCTCTGAGGTATTGTTGCAAGCGCGATTCGGCAATCGAACCCAACGTGCTGTGTGTGTGTTCGCACGCTGGGCGAAAAGATGATGGCCGCGTTCAGGCCCCGTGCGACCGGCAAGGCATGTGGTCTCGGGTGGGCCGGTAAAGCAGATGCGTATCATGGCGGCCTTGCAAGCAATGGGGAGGAGTTGACGCCAGCTGCTGGGGCACCAACGCTGCGTGAGGGCGACATCCGGTCATGAGTTTCAAGGTCAAGTTTTGGGGTGTCAGGGGCAGCATTGCCTGTCCCTCCGCGAAATATGTCGCCTATGGCGGCAATACGAGCTGCATCGAAGTGGCCCTTGGCGGCAAGCGGATTATACTCGACTGCGGTACGGGACTGCGCAACCTGGGGCATTACTTCATGCGCAAGAATGCCCGGCATGCGTATGTCCTGCTCTCGCACAGCCACTGGGACCACATCAACGGCTTCCCGTTTTTCACCCCGGCCTTCCGCCCCGACTGCAACTTCACGATCATGGCGGGGCATCTCTTCGAGAAGAACGTGGGCGTGCGCGACGTGATGGCGGGTCAGATGACCCAGCCGATGTTCCCGGTGCCGATCGACGCGATGCAGGCGAAGCTCGAGTTCGAGGACTTCACCGCCGGTGACGACGTCAAGCTCGACCGCAGCATCAAGATCCGCACCTGCAAGCTGAACCACCCCGACAACGCCACCGCCTATCGGCTGGAATATCAAGGCGCCTCGCTCTGTTATGTCACCGATACCGAGCATGTCATCGGCAAGCCGGACCAGAACATCCTCGGCCTGATCGAAGGCGCCGACCTGGTGATCTACGATTCGACGTACACCGACAAGGAATTCGAGCACAAGCTCGGCTGGGGCCATTCGACCTGGCAGGAAGGCGTGCGGCTGTGCCAGGCGGCGAACGTCAAGCGCCTGGCGATCTTCCACCATGACCCCGACCACGAGGACGGCTTCATGGAGCAGCTTGAGGCCGAGGCCCAGTACACCTGGCCCGGCGCCTTCGTCGCCCGCGAGAACATGCGAATCTACTTGAAGTACTAACGCGCCGGCGGCCGCAGCGCCGCTAGCGCACGCTCGAAGCGGGTCAGGTTCTCTTCCGTATAGGCGACGTAGTCGATGGCGAGGTGCGAATGGCGCTCCGCGACCAGGCTCCACAGCGTCTCGCGCAGCAGCGAAGCCGCCTTCATGGCCTCGAACCGGCATCGTTCATCAGGCCCTGAGGCTCCACCGAAATAGAGGCCCAGTAACCGATCTTCCGCGTTCTCGTCGAAACCGTTGTTGCTGGCGAGGTTGGCCAGATCGAACAGGCCGCCGTTCCAGCCGCCGTATTCCCAGTCGATCAGCCAGAGCCGCCCGCCATCGTCGATCAGGTTCGCCGCCAGCAGATCGTTATGGCAGAACACCGGCTGGATCGGTCCGACCATCCGCTCGCAAGCGTCGTTCCATTGCATCAACTCAGGCAGGCGTTCGTGCAGGCGGCCGCCCTCGCGCTCGATCAGCCGGGCATAGCGCCGATTGACGTTGAAGACCCAGAACATCGGGCCGGGAACCTCGAGGTGCGCCGGCAGTTGCTGATGGCAACGGCGGACCAGGTCGACGACCCGCTCCAGCATCTCGGGGACCCGCACATCGGCCGGCTCCAGCGAATGGCCGTCGGCGATGAGGTCGAGGACCATGGCGCCCTGCTCGTGGTGGTGCACCGCCGGCGACAAGCCGGCCGCGTGCGCCGCCCGGGCCACGCTCACCTCGTTGAAACGCCAGACTGCGTGCTCGGGCACATCCTCGCCGATGCGCACGACGTAGCGCCGGCCGCCATGTTCGACGGTGAAGTTGCTGTTGGACAGGCCTCCGGCGAGCGGCACCGGTTTCACCGGAGCGTCCCAGCAGGCAAGGCCGGCGGCCCGCGCCGCAGCCGTCGGTCGGTCGCTGGCCGGCTGGTACATGCTGGCGGCACTCTAGAAAGGCGCCGCGGCGAGGTCAAACTGGACCGCCCGGCCGGCCATGAATAGGCAGATCGCGTCACCGAATGTTACAGTTTGCCGACCGGCCGGCCGTTCGCGCGGCGATGCTTTCGTGCCGGTTCGGGTGCAATGGAGGATGGCATAGGCGGCACCGAGATCCTGCTGAACCTGGCGGGCGGGGTCGCGCTCCTGGTCTGGGGCACCCGCATGGTCCGCACCGGCGTCACGCGGGCCTATGGGGCCGCCCTGCGCCGCCTGCTCGCCGGCGTCACCCGCAACCGCCTCTTCGCGGCGGCCGGCGGTCTGCTCGCCGCCGCCGTCCTGCAGAGCAGCACGGCCACGGTGCTGATGGTCGTCTCCTTCGCCAGCCGCGGCCTGATCGCGGTGGCGCCGGCGCTGGCGGTAATGCTGGGAGCGGACGTCGGCACCACCCTGGTGGCGCAGCTCCTCTCGCTCGACCTCAGCCTGCTTTCGCCGGTGTTCGTCCTGGTCGGGGTGATCAGCTTCCTGGCCCGGGAAAGCGGCCGGTCGCGCCATCTGGGCCGGGTGGCGATCGGTCTGGGCCTGATGCTGCTGGCCCTGCGGCTGATCATTGCCGCCTCCGAGCCGTTGCGCGACGCGGCGGCGCTCGATGCGGTGCTCTCGCCGCTGGCCTCCGAGCCGTTGCTGGCGCTTCTGCTGGCGGCGCTGCTGACCTGGCTCGCCCACTCCAGCCTGGCAATGGTGCTCTTGATCATGTCGCTGGCGCTGAGCGGCGTGATCTCGTTGCCCTTGGCCTTCGTTCTGGTGCTCGGCGCCAACGTCGGCGGCGCCATTGCGCCGGTCTTCATCACCTTGGGTGCGGTGGCGACGGCGCGGCGGGTGCCGGTCGGCAACCTGGTGATGCGCGGCATCGGCTGTCTTGCGGTACTGCCGTTCCTCGACCTGCTGGCCCCCTATCTCGCCCTCGTCGAGAGCGACCCGGCGCGCCAGGTGGTGAATTTTCACACCGCCTTCAACCTGGCCCTGGTGCTGGTCTTCCTGCCGCTCACCGACCTCGTCGCCTTCGCCGTCGGCCGCCTGATGCCGGCCGAGCGCAAGGGCGACGATGAAGGCCAGCCCCGCTATCTCGATGAGGAGGCGCTGGATACGCCCTCCGTCGCCATCGCCTCGGCCGCGCGCGAGACCTTGCGCATGGGCGATGTCGTCGAGCGGATGCTGGCCCGGTGCATCGACGTCTTCCGCAGCAACGATGCCAAGCTGGCCCGCGAGATCGAGGATATGGACGACATCGTCGACCGCTTGCACGAGGCGATCAAACTCTACCTGACGCGGCTCTCGCGCCAGGAGCTGGACGAGCATGAGAGCCGGCGCTATGTCGAGGTGCTGACCTTCACCACCAACCTCGAGCACATTGGCGACATCATCGACAAGAACCTGATGGAACTGGCGAACAAGAAGATCCGCTACATGCTGGCCTTCTCGCCGGCCGGATTCCAGGAGATCAGCGACTTCCACGCCCACGTCGCCGACAACATGCGGCTTGCCTTCAACGTCTTCATGTCAGGCGACGTCAAGCTGGCGCGCAAGCTGCTGGCCGCCAAGGTGGAGATGCGCGACGCCGAGCAGCGCTCGGTCGAACGCCATCTGGCGCGCATGCACGAGGGCCGGCCCGAGAGCATCGAGACCAGTTCCCTGCACCAGGACGTGATCCGCGACCTGAAGCGGATCAACAATCACCTGACCTCGGTCGCCTATCCGATCCTGGAGGCGGCGGGTGAACTGCGCGAAAGCCGGCTACTGCAGCGCGAGCCTGCGCCGCCACCTGAAGGGGCGGCGGAACAGTCCCCCGAGGGCGGCGGCAAACGCGCGCCCTGACCCTTTGCCGAAACCGGCGTCGGCCTTATCTTCAGCCCATGAGCGACTATCGTGTTGCCCTCGACGTGCGCGCCGCCCTCGGCGAGGGGCCGGTGTGGTGTCCGATCGAGCGTGTCCTGTACTGGATCGATTCCCGCGCCGGGCTGTTCAACCGCTTCGATCCGGCCGGCGGCGCCAACGAGAGCTGGCAGCTGCCGGAGCCGATCGGTTCGTTCGCGCTGCGCCAGGCAGGCGGCATCATCGCCGCGCTGAAGAGCGGCATCGCGCTCGCCGATCCGCCGGCCGGCGGCGTCGAATGGCTGACCAGGGTCGAGCATCCGGCCGAGGGCATGCGCTTCAACGACGGCAAGTGCGACCGCCGTGGCCGCTTCTGGACCGGCACCATGGTCGAGCACCTGAAGGCGCCGGCGCTGGCCGCCCTCTACCGCGTCGATCCGGACCGACAGGTACACAAGATGCTGGACGAGGTCCGGATGACCAACGGCATCGGCTGGAGCCCGGATGACGCGGTGATGTATTTCACCGACACCGCGGCGGCGACGATCTTTGCTTTGGATTACGACATCGATCGCGGCACCGTCGCCGACCGTCGCGTCTTCGCGAAGACGACGTCGGAGACCGGCTGGGCCGACGGCCTGACCGTCGATGCCGAGGGCGGGGTGTGGAGCGCCGGCTTCGGCCGCGGCCGGCTCAACCGCTACGCCCCGGACGGCAGCCTCGATCGCGTCATCGAGCTGCCGGTGGCGCAGGTCACCAGCGTCATGTTCGGCGGGCCGGAACTGGAGACGCTTTACGTCACCACCGCGGGGGCGGCGGTGCGCAAGCCCGGCGGCTCGACCGAACACATGGCCGGCATGCTGTTCGCCGTCGAGGCCGGTGTCCGCGGCCTGCCGGAGCCGCGCTTCGCCGGCTGACGCAGCCCGCTAGCCCGGATTTCTCAAACCGGTAACCACGATCGCGATGGTTTGCGTCGTCGTTGAATGTGGAGGTGAGGAGAGCCGGGCTGGGCGCCGACCGCAGGATCGAGGCGCGCTGAGCCGCCCGCCACTGGCGGTTGGGCTGGTTCGGCGCTGTTCCTCTGCTGTTGACGGGATGGCGTTTGTCGAGCCGCTTACGCCGCGGCGGCGGATAATCGTGCATGGGCGGCCCGGAACTCGACTTGATGCGGGAAGGCCGACGGCATGGCGAACTTGATCCGGCGCACGCTGATCCGGACCTGGGCGGCGATCTTCAGCAGCGCCAACCGGATGTGGCCGCAGGTCGCCCTGGCGAACCGGGTGTGCTGCAGGCCGATCCGCCGCAGCGCGCAGAGCAGCACGTAGGCCATCGAGGCAAACCACAGCCGGAGCTGGTTGGCCCGCATGCCGCGGGCCGAGGTGCGGTCGGCGAACAGATCCAGCTGGCACTCCTTGATCCGGTTCTCCATCTCGCCGCGGGCGCAGTACAGCGTCTCGTAGAGCCGGCGGGCCCGGATCTCCGCCGGCGGAAGCGAGGTCACGACGAAGCGCGGATTGGCCTCGCCGCGCGTCCATTCCGCCTTGCCGACCACCCGGCGCCGGCGCGACCAGCTGTCCAGCGTCGACCAGAGAAAGTCCTTGTAGCGCCGGGCCGGCCGGCGCTTCGCCTCGGCCTCGGCCCGTGCCGCCGCCAGCTCGGTCTCGACCGCCGCCGCCAGCCTCTCGTTGCGCGCCAGCCCGAATAGGTAGTCGACCTGGCTCGCCTCGCACCAAGCCATTAGCGGCTCGCGGGCAAAGCCCGAGTCGCCGCGCAGCAGGATGCGCACGTGCGGCCACTGCCGGCGAATCTGCGCCACGATCCGCGCCACCTCCTCGCACGCCCCGGCCGAGGCATCGATGTTGGCTCGCCGCAGCTTGGCGCAGAGCAGGTGCCGGCCGCAGAAGATGTACAGCGGCAGGTAGCAGTAACAGTCGTAGTAGCCGTGGAAGAAGCGACCTTCCTGGTGCCCGTGCAGTGGATCATCCGTCGCGTCGAGGTCGAGGATGATCTGCGCCGGCGGCGTCCGGTGCGCCTCCAGGAACAGCTCAACGAGCAGCGTCTCGACCGCCGCCGGCTCATAGCTGATCTTGTGATACAGCGTCGGCTCCGGCGTGCTCAGCTCCAGCCGGTTCAGCGTCGACTTGCCGGCCGCCGGCGCGCAGTCCGGCCGCTTCGCTTCCAGCTTGCCGGCTAGCATCGCCATGACGGGATCGTGCCGCAACGCGTCGTGGTCGACCAGGTCCTCGTAGCCGAGCGCGATCGCCACCGTCCGCTGACCCACCAGCGCGCGCACCTGATGCTCGATCAACCTCTGGTCCCGGCGGTCCACGAAGCAGGCGGCGAACCGATCGATCATCCGGATCGCCCGATCGGTTGCCCCCAGCAGCAGCGCACCCGCGTCCGACGTCAGCATCCCGCCGTCGAACGCTGCCTCCACGCGCCGGCCCTCGACAGGTGCAAAACCAAACAGATCCGCGTTACACTTTGTCTGCATCGGGGAGCTCCTCTGTCCTGGGGTAACTCTTTGTTGGCAAAAGAATTTTCCCAGATTCAGAGCCTCGATGCACCCTTAAGTTTGAGAAATCCGGGCTAGCCGCGATCGAGCCTGCGGCCCACCGGGGCGTTACATGGCTCACCTTCACGTTCGGCGGTTGACGCGTGCCGGACGTGGCGAAGGCTCGTCATGGCCTCCGAGCTGCCTCCGGCGATGACGCTGAACGAACTGTCGGTTTCCAGCACGACGGCCTCGACAGAGCCGATGTCTTCGATGCCGTGTGCCCGGACGGCGGCGAAGACCTCCTTCTCCGTGACGCGCTCCTGGCGCAGAGCCTCAGGCAGGAACTGGCCCCGGTAGAAGAGCTGGGACGGCTGTGCCTTCACCAAAAGCTGAAACCGCTCGGAACGCACCGATGTGAAGGTGACGGCGAATTGCAACCCGGCAAGGAGCGCGAAGGCGAGCAGGCCTTCGGACAAGGAGATGTCCCTGTTCAGCAGCACGGAGGCCAAGGTCGATCCGAATGCCACCGTCACGACAAGATCGAAGGCATTCATTTTGGACAGGGTACGTTTGCCGGCGATGCGCAGAATGAAGACGAGGCCAAGGTACGCGCCGGTGCCGACCACCAGGATGCGGAGAAGGTCGTGTGCGCCGTCGAAAAACATCCTCGGCTCTTCCTGAAGCGGTCCGACGCTGCCGACAAAGATCGCGGCTGTGACACCTCTGGGGCGATGCTCGTTTTGCCCGGCGAAGGATTGCAGTGGGGCGGCGAGCGCGCCCGGCTCGAAGCTCAGCACGGGAACCGGATGGGAGGCGGTGCTCCCATCCGGCGTTCGGTTCGTTTCGGCGCGCGCGAGGTCAGGCGCGTGTGTAGTAGCTGCGAATGGAGTTACGGAACGACGGGTCCGCGAAGTCGGGCCAGTTGTCCTTGTCGAAGCCGGGTGCGTCCTTAAGCCGCTCCTTGTCGACATTCAGGACCATGCATTCGTTCTCGCGGTCAACGCCGAGCAGATCAAAGGGGACCGCGAAATGCTTGTCGCCCATGCCGAGGAACCCGCCGAAGGACAGGACCGCGTACTCGATTTTTCCGCCAGTCACGTCGATCATCAGGTCCTCGATCTTGCCGAGGTCCTCGCCGGCCACGTTCCTCACCTTGTCGCTCGTGATCGTGCTTGCAGATAACAGTCGATCGGCCATTGCTAAAACTCCTGAGCAAGAGGTGGGGACTTAGCCGCCATGCGGCAGTGCCCCTGGGATCAGGGTCAACCGAGCGGCCGCGCACAATGTTCCCGGGCGAGTGGGGCGATCGATCGTTCGCCCGCCCGTGCATAACAGGCATACTGGCCGCCGTCCCGTCGGCCGTCGATGCCGGCGTCAGAGGCCTGCCGGAGCCGCGCTTAGCCGGCAGAGCCCGTGCGCGAGCCGCGCTCGAGCTTCCTGCCCTCTGGGTCGTAGGGTGGGCGCAGGTGCGGGGTGGCGTGGAAGCGGCTGCCGGCGATGTCGATTTCGTAACTGCCCGAGGTGATAACGCCGGCCTCGATGCCGGCCTCGTTCCCGACATAGGCGAAGGCGACGGCGCGGCCAAGCGTGTGGCCGTAGTCGGCCGAGGTGACATAGCCGACCAGGGCGCCGTCGCGGTAGACCGGCTCGTCGTGGATCGGATAGGCCTCGGGATCATCGAGCGTGAAGACCACGAGGCGGCGCGTCAGGCCTGCTTCGCGTTGCTGGATGAGCGCCTCGCGGCCGACGAAGTCCGCCTTTTTGTCGAGCGCCACGGCGAAGCCGAGGCCGGCCTCCAAGGGCGTCTCGTCCGGCGTCAGGTCGTGGCCCCAGGCCCGGTAGCCTTTTTCTGCGCGCAACGATTCGAGCGCGAAATAGCCGGCGTCGCGAAGTCCGAGTCCGGCCCCGGCCTCGGTCAGCGCATCGTAGACGCCGACCGCCATCTCGACCGGCACGTAGAGCTCCCAGCCGAGCTCGCCGACGTAGGAAATGCGCGTCGCCCGCACGGTGGCGTAGCCGATGTCGATCATCCGGCTGGTGGCGAAGGGGAAGCCGGCGTTGGAGAGGTCGGTGGTGCTGAGCCGCCCGAGCAGCGTGCGCGACTGCGGCCCCATCACGCTTAAGACCGACCAGGCGCCGGTGACGTCGGTCAGCACGGCGTGCGCATCGGCGTCGATGTGACGGCGGATCCAGTCGGCATCGCGCGTCGCCTGGGCCGAGCCGGTGACGAGGAAATAGCTGCCGTCCTCGAGGCGGGTGACGGTGAGGTCGCTCTCGATGCCGCCGCGCGCGTTCAGCATCGTCGTGTAGACGATGCGCCCGGGGGCGACGGCGACGTCGTTCGCGGTCAATCGCTGCAGCGCCGCCTCGGCATCGCGCCCCTGCAGCAGGAACTTGGCGAAAGAGGTCTGGTCGAAGACCACCGCGGCCTCGCGGCAGGCCCGGTGCTCGGCCGCCGTGACCTCGAACCAGTTCTGCCGGCCGTAGGCATACTCCGGCACCGGGGCCATGCCGGCCGGGGCGAACCAGTTGGCCCGCTCCCAGCCGAAACGCGAGCCGAAGGCGGCACCTTTGGCCTTGAGCCGCTCGTACAGCGGCGAGCGCCTGAGCGGGCGGGCGCTCGTCACCTCGAAGCGCGGCCAGTGCATGGCGTAATGCAGGCCCAGGGTCTCGACGGTGCGGTCGCGCAGAAAGCCGGGGTTGCGCTGGAAGGCGGCAAAGCGGCGGATGTCGACCTCCCACAGATCCATCGGCGCCTCGCCGCCGACGATCCATTCCGCCAGCGCCTTGCCGGTGCCGCCGGCCGAGGCGATGCCGGCGGAGTTGAAGCCGGCGGCGACGAAGTAGTTGGCCAGGCCGGGCGCCTCGCCCATGACGAAGTTGCCGTCGATGGTGAAGCTCTCGGGCCCGTTCATGAAGCGGCGCACCTCCGCCGTCTCGAGCAGCGGGCAGCGGCGCAGCGCGCCTTCCATCAGCGGCTGGAACTGCTCCCAGTCCTCGGGCAGCATCTGGAAGGCGAAGCCGTCAGGAATCCCGTCCATGCCCCAGGGCTTGGCCTTGGCCTCGAAGCCGCCCATCAGCAGGCCGCGCACTTCTTCCTTGAAATAGACTCGGTTGTCGTGGTCGCGCATCACCGGCAGGTCGGGATCGAGGCCGAGCGGCCGGGTGACGATGTACATGTGCTCGGCCGCGTGCAGGGGGATGGTGACGCCCGAGGTGGCGGCGAAGTCGCGGGCCCAGGCGCCGCCGCAGTTGACGACGACCTCGCAGGCGATGCTGCCGGCCTCGGTGACGACGCCGGCGACGCGGCTGCGTTCGATCTCGACTTCCAGCGCCTTGACGCCTTCGAGGATGCGCACGCCGCCGCCGCGGGCGCCGCGGGCGAGCGCCTGGGTCAGGTCGGCCGGGTTGGCCTTGCCATCGCCCGGAATCCAGACCGCGCCGGCGATGTCGTCGGTGCGCATGTGCGGCCACAGCCGCGCCGCCTCGACCGGATCGACGACGTGGGCCTCGACCGCGAAGGCGGCGGCGGTGGCGACGGCGCGCCTCAGCTCGTGAAAGCGGGCGGCGCTGGTGCCGACATTGACGCTGCCGCACTGCTTCCAGCCGGTCGACAATCCGGTCTCGGCCTCGAGGCCGGCATAGAGCTGGGCCGAGTACTTGATCAGCCGCGTCAGGTTGGCGCTCGGCCTGAGCTGGCCGACCAGCCCGGCGGCATGCCAGGTGGTGCCGCCGCTGAGCTGGCCCTGCTCGAGCAGCACGACGTCGCGCCAGCCGAGCTTGCCCAGATGGTAGGCCACCGAGCAGCCGACGATGCCGCCGCCGACGATGACGACGCGGGCCTGGGTGGGAATGCCGTCGCTCATCCGCAGAGCCCTCCGCTCAACGCTGTCGCCAGGCCTGCGTGCGGGTGAAGATGCCGCGGGTCAGCACGGCATGTAGCACGCGCACGATGGCGTTGGTGTAGAAGATCATCATTCCCATCGCCGCGGCCGGCGCAATATCGCCGGCATCGTCCATATTCAGCACCGCCACCGAGGCCAGGTTGGTATCCGGGCTGTAGAGGAAGACCACGGCCGAGACCGTGGTCATGGCGTTGACGAAAAGATAGATCGAGATGTCCAGGATTGCCGGGGTGCAGACCGGCACGGTGACGCGCACGAACATCTTGTAGACCGGCTGTTTCAGCGAGGCCGAGACCGCCTCGAACTCGGCGTCCATCTGCTTCAGCGCCGTCACCGCGGTCAGGTGCGCGACGGTGTAGAAGTGGGTGACGGTGCAGATCACCAGGATCGCCATGCTGCCGTAGAGGAAGTTCAGCGGGTTGTCCGGCGCGTTGAAGAAGAAGATGTAGGCCAGGCCGAGCACTAGGCCGGGCACCGCCATCGGCATCATCGCCAGGAACTGGAAGGCGCTGCGGCCGAGCAGGAAGCCGCGGCCTTTTTCCACCAGGTAGGCGCCGACGAAGACGACGATGGTGCCGAAGACCGCGGTGTAGGAGGCCAGGCGGATCGAGTTGGCGTAGGAATCCCAGCCGCCGCCGTCCATGACGTCGAAGTTGTAGTTCTTCAGCACGACGCTGAGGTCGTAGGGATAGAACTTGACCAGCGCGGCGAACTGGCAGACGCCGACGATGCCGAGGATAAAGACCGCGACCAGGCTGCAGAAGCCCAACATCGCCGCATCGAAGCGGCGCGAGGGTTGCGGCTGCAGCGGCACCGCGCGAGCCGACAGCTGCGCCACCTGGCGGCGCTGGATCAGCCGGTCGACGGTGAAGGCCAGGACGGCGGGGATCAGCAGCACCACGCTGACCACCGCGCCCATCTCGAAGTTCTGCTGGCCGATCACCTGCTTGTAGATATCGACCGCGAGCACGTTGAAGCGGCCGCCGATCACCTTGGGCGCGCCGAAGTCGGTGATCACCAGGGTGAAGACGACGAAGGCGGCGCTGATCAGGCCGTAGCGCACCCCCGGCAGGGTGACGGTGAAAAAGATGCGCGGCTTGCCGGCGCGCAGCGCCAGCGCCGCCTCGTAGAGGCGGGCATCCGAAATCGACAGCGCGGTGATGATAATCAGCAGCGCGTGCGGAAAGGTATAGAAGACCTCGGCGATGACGATGCCCAGGGCGCCATAGATCTCGTGACCAAACAGCAGCGCCTTCATGAAGCCCTGGGTGCCGAACAGGTAGATCAAGGCGATGCCGGGCAGCAGCGAGGGCACCAGGATGGGAATCAGGGCAATGGTCTTGAAGGTGCCCTTGAGCGGCATGCAGCTTCGCGTCAGGGCGTAGGCGAAGACGAACGCCAGGGTGACGGTGATCACCGTGCTGATGACCGCGATCTGCAGGCTGTTGAGGATCGAGTAGGACAGCGCCGGGGTCGAGAAGTACTGCAGATAGTTGACCAGGCCGACGAAGTCGCCGTCGTGGTTCTGCAGGCTCTTCGACAGCATGACGTAGAGCGGTGCGGCCAGGCTGACCACGAGGTAGAGCCCGATCACGCCCATGAAGGCGCGCATGAGCCAGTCGTCGCGGCTGAGCTTGGCCCTGATCCGGCCGTGGTCTGCCGCGGTCTCGGCCACACTAGCCAAGGTCGGGCGCCCCGGGATAGACGCGCAGGTGGCTCCTCGGCAGGGTGATCGCGATCTTGGTGCCAGGCGCGACCGCGAGCCGCCTGACCGCATTGATCGAGATGTCCGCCTGCAGCCTGCAGCCGCCGGCCCTGCCGCCGCTGAGCTCGGCACGATAGAACGAGCCCAGGAACTCCATGTCCTCGATCCGGGCCGGCAGTACGTTCTCATTGCCGGCGATGCCTTCGATGGCGATGTCCTCGGGCCGGATGGCGATGGTCACCGGTGCATCGGCGGCGAGCCCGTCGGTTTCGCAGCGCAGCTCCTGTCCGCCCAGCCGCACCACCCCAGGACCGATCACGGTGGCGGGGACGAAATTCATCGTCCCGATGAAGTCAGCGACAAAGGCGGTCGCCGGCTGACGGTAGATCTCGATCGGCGTGCCGACCTGTTCGATGACGCCCTGGTTCATGACCACGATGCGGTCGGCCATGGTCAGCGCCTCTTCCTGATCGTGCGTGACCATCACCGTAGTCACGCCGAGCTTGTGCTGCAGCTCCTTGACCTCGTGCCTGAGGTGCACGCGCACCTTGGCGTCAAGGGCGGACAAGGGCTCGTCGAGCAGCAGCAGCCCGGGCGAGGTGGCGATGGCGCGGGCCAAGGCGACGCGCTGCTGCTGGCCGCCGGAGAGCTGGGCCGGGTACTTGTCGCCCTGCTCCGGCAGCCCGACCAGGGCCAGCAGCTCGTCGACCCGCCGCGCGATCTCGGCCTTGCTGAGCTTGCGGCTCTGCAGGCCATAGCCGACGTTGCGCCGCACCGTCAGGTTGGGGAACAGGGCATAGGACTGGAAGACGATGCCGAAGTCGCGCTCGGACGGCGGTAGGGCGGAGATGTCGCGGCCGATCTGCTCGATTCGGCCGGCGCTCTGGATGTCGAGGCCGGCGATGGCCCTGAGCAGGGTGGTCTTGCCGCAGCCCGAGGGGCCGAGGAAGCAGACGAACTCGCCCTCGCAGATGTCGAGCGAAATGTCGTCGAGCGCGGTGAAGCTGCCAAACCGCTTGGTCAGGCGCTCGATGCGCAGATAGGGGCGTCCAGCGCCCGCGGCGGTCGTCGGCGTCTCTGCCATCCCTCAGCGCCACCTCGCCGGTCTCGGCAGCGCCGGCCACCCGGTGGAGGAAGCCGGTGCCCGCCGGCGCGTTGGTCTCGGCGGGCACCGGCCGACGTAGCGCCGGCTCAGCTCTTCGGCTCGGACTTGGAATCGTAGCGCTTCTGCCACTCGGCGAGGATGCGCTCGCGGTTCTCGGCCGCCCATTCGAAGTTGTTCTCGATCATGGCTTCGAGGATGCCGTCGGGGAAGTGCTCGACCGGCTTCGCCAGGCCCGGAATGGCGATCACGGCGTAACCCTCGTTGTACATCCGGTTGGCGTCCTCGGTGACCGACCAGTCGACCAGGGTCTTCGCCGCCTCGAGGTTCTTGGTTCCCTTCATGATCGCCGTCGCTTCCATGTCCCAGCCGATGCCCTCGGACGGGATGATGATGTCGAGCGGCGCCCCGGCCGCCTTCGATTTGGCGGCGCGGAAGGCGAAGGAAATGCCGATCGCGACCTCGCCGCTCGCCGCCTGCTTGCACGGCTTCGAGCCGGAGTGGGTGTAGTGGTGGATGTTCTTGTGCAGGCCGTCCATGAAGGCCCAGCCGCCGTCCTCGCCGAACATCTGCACCCAGCTGGAGACATCGAGGAAACCGGTGCCCGAGGAGTTCGGGTTCGGCATCGCCACGTGACCCTGATAAACCGGGTTGGTCAGGTCGTTCCACGACTTCGGCGTCGGCAGCTTGTTCTTCTCCGCCTCCACCGTGTTGACGCAGATCGCCGCCACCCAGGCATCCATGCCGACCCAGGCCGGCGGGTCCGCCTTGTCGCGGAACTTGGCGTCCAGCTTCTCCAGGCCCTTGGGCGCATAGGAGTGCAGCATGCCTTCCTTCTTCAGCAGCAGCAGGCTGGTCGCGGCCAGGCCCCAGATCACGTCGGCCTGCGGGTTCTCCTTTTCCGCCAACAGCTTAGCGGTGACGATCCCGGTCGAGTCGCGGACCCAGGCGATTTCGATGTCCGGGTGCGCCTCATTGAAGCGGGCGGCGTATTTCTTCAGGTCCTCGGCCTCGACCGCGGTGTAAACGGTGAGCTTGGTCTTGGCGAGCGTCGAGCCGAGACCCAGTCCGACGGCCAGCAGGCCGGCCGTCAGGCCGACCCCGAGCCGCACCAGCGCGCTCCGGCAAGATTGTTGTTGCTTTGGCGTCATGGCCTTCCCCCCTTCAGGTATTATCCGATCTTTTGCCGCGCCCTGTCTGGCACCCTGCGTCGTCGAATTTTGGGCCTCCCTGGCGCCCAGATCGACGATTATCTAAGCGCCCGCTTCAGGACGGAGTCAAACACCAAGACGACGATAGTGACACCATGCCGCGGCGCCACGCCACGGATGCTGCAGGTGCGGCTGTGGACTGGACAGGCCGGGCGCGCCGGGGGACAACTGTCGCCAAGGGCGGCGCGTCTAGCCGCGCCATGGAGAGCTGCGGATTCGGGTGGCGCGAAATGCGGTGGCTGGCTTTGCTGTCGGTATCGACACTGGCGCTGTTCGATGCCGCCGCTGCAGTTCAGACCACGGGCGAATGGCAGCAGAAAACCGTGCGGTCGCCGGGTCAGCCGGACGAACTGCTGCGGCTCGGCAACGGCATCTACCTCGATGTGCGTTCCCAGCAGGGCGGTGAGACGGCGCGCTATCAGCGCCTGTTCCTGCAGGCGGGCGAGCTGATTCTTGAAGCGCTGCCGCATTTCATGGTCGCGCCCGGCGAACGCCGCCCTGACATGCCGCCCGATGGCCTGATCTTCTACGGCGAGCGGAACATCCGCGAGGCCTGGCTCGCCGGGCCGACGCGCCGCTACGCGCACGGCGTGCTGGGTGACAGCATCGAGGCCACGGCGCTGCGGGCGGTGGAGCAGACAGGCGCCCAGGCGCAGTACGAGCTGCCGCCGAATTCGGTGTTCGAGGACCGCTTCCCGCGGCTTGCCGACCTGGACGGCGACGGCCGTGACGAGATTGCGGTCGTCCGCAGCTATCTCGAGTGGGGTTCCGCCCTGGCGATCTTCACCCTGGAGCGCGGCCGCCTGCGGCCGCTCGCCGAGACCGCGCCGATCGGCCAGCCGAACCGCTGGCTCAATCCGATCGGCGTCGGCGAACTGGACGGCGATGAGCGGCCCGAAATCGCCCTTGTGGTAACGCCGCACATCGGCGGCGTCCTTAAAATTTACGAACTGGACGGCCGCCGACTGCGCCTCGAAGGCGAGGCCCCAGGTTTTTCCAACCACGCCATCGGCTCGCGCGAGCTGGGCATGTCCCTGATCATTGATGTCGACGGCGACGGTCTGGACGAGATCATCGTTCCGGGAAGCGACCGCAAGCGCCTGCATATCCTCTCTTTTGCCGGCCGGCGCCTGCAGACGCTTGCCGCCGTCGAGCATCCTCGGCCCATCGCCACGGCGATCCATGGCCTCGACCTGGACGGAGACGGGCGGACGGAGCTGATTTATGCGCTGGACGAGGGCACCGTAGTGGTGCTAACGCGTTGAACGCAGGGCCTTGTCATCACCTCGAAAGACACCAAGATGTGATGGCAAAGAGGTGTCTCGCATTTCCATCCAGCATGTAGTATGGACAGGCGAGTCATGTTACACGTGGCGAACAGGATAGTCTGCCGCGCCGAGCCATCCGGATATATGACAAGGAGGACCCGGAGCACAGGGTCAACCGAGGGAACGCCGAGGTCGCTGGGCGGTCTGGGTACCCGTTGCATCACCACGTCAAGAAGCTGGGGATGGATTGAAATAGAATGAGCGTATCCAGTACCGCTGAAAGGCTCCCGCCCGAGCCCGCGCACCGACAGGAAGTGGAATCGGTGGTCATCCGATTTGCCGGCGACTCCGGCGACGGCGTGCAATTGACCGGCAGCCAATTCACACAGACGACGGCGCTGGCCGGCAACGACCTCGCGACCTTCCCCGACTTCCCGGCCGAAATCCGCGCCCCCGTCGGCACCACCTATGGCGTCTCCGCCTACCAGATCAATTTCGGCGCCCGCAAGATCATGACCGCCGGCGATGCGCCGGACGTCCTGGTGGCGCTAAATCCGGCCGCCCTGAAGGTCAATCTGAAGGCGTTGAAGAAGGGTGGCCTGATCATCATCGATACCGGCACCATCAACGAGCGCAACCTGCGCAAGGCCGGTTTCGAGACCAACCCGCTGGAGGACGGCGGACTCTCGGACTATCAGGTTTTCGAGATCGACATCTCGCGCCTGACCCTGGAGGCGGTGAAGGAACAGGGGCTGAGTCAGAAGGACGCGCTGCGCTGCAAGAACTTCTGGACCCTGGGCCTGGTCTACTGGCTCTACGACCGCGACCGCGAGCCGACGCTGAAGTGGGTCAACGCCCGCTTTGCCAAGGTGCCTGAGATCGCGCAGGCGAATACGGCCGCCCTCAATGCGGGCCATGCCTACGGCGAGACGGCGGAACTGCCGAGCGGCCTGACCGGATTCGAGGTGCTGCCGGCCCAGATCGCCCCCGGGCTCTACCGCACGGTGACTGGCAGCGAGGCACTGGCCTGGGGCCTGATCGCCGGCGCCCAGCTCGCCGGTCTGGAGATCGTCTTCGCCTCCTATCCGATCACGCCGGCGTCGCCGATCCTGCATGTGCTGGCCAACCTCAAGTCGTTCGGCGTCACCACCTTCCAGGCTGAGGACGAGATCGCCGCGGTTTGCGCCGCGATCGGCGCTTCCTATGCCGGCTCGCTGGGCGTCACCTCGAGCTCCGGCCCGGGCATCGCCTTGAAGGCCGAGGCGATCGGCCTGGCGATTACCGCCGAGCTGCCGCTGGTGGTTATCAATTCGCAGCGCGCCGGCCCCTCGACCGGAATGCCGACCAAGACCGAGCAGTCGGATCTCTACCAGGCAGTCTATGGCCGCAACGCGGATTCGCCGCTGGCGGTACTCGCCGCTGGCTCGTCGTCTGATTGCTTCGATTGCGCCATCGAGGCGGTGCGCATCGCCACCAAGTACATGACGCCGGTGATGCTGCTGTCTGACGGCTATATCGCCAACGCGGCCGAGCCGTGGCTGATCCCCGACGTCAACGACTACGCGCCGTTCCCGGTTGCCTTCCACGAGGAGGCCGAGGGTTTCCATCCCTTCCTGCGTGATCCGGATACGCTGGCCCGGGTCTGGGCCGTGCCGGGCACGCCGGGCCTGGAGCACCGTATCGGCGGCATCGAGAAGGCCTACGACACCGGCCACATCAGCTACGATCCGGAAAACCACCAGCGCATGACCGACGTGCGCCGCGACAAGATCCTTGGCATCGCCAAGGACATCCCGCCGCAGACCGTCGACCAGGGCGGGAACGCCGGCCGGGTCGCGGTGGTCGGCTGGGGCTCGACCTACGGGCCGATCAGCCGGGCGGTCAACAATCTGCGCGAGCGCGAAGGGCTCGATGTCAGCCATGTCCACCTGCGCCACCTGTGGCCGCTGCCGGCCAATCTGGGGCAGCTGCTGGCGGGCTTCGAGCATGTCCTGGTGCCGGAGATGAATGCCGGCCAGCTGATCACCGTGCTGCGGGCGGAATACCTGATCCCGGCTAAGGGCCTGAACAAGGTCACCGGGCAGCCTTTCAAGATTGCCGAATTGGAAGCGGCGATCCGCGCCCTTCTGGAGAGTTGAGATGAACGCGCCAACCACGATCGAGAAGCTCTCGCCGAAGGATTTCGCCTCCGACCAGGAGGTCCGCTGGTGCCCCGGCTGCGGCGACTACGCCATCGTCAAAGGCGTGCAGCGGGCGCTGGCCGAGATCGGCGCGACGCCCCAGAACACGGTCTTCATCTCTGGCATCGGCTGTGCCGCGCGCTTCCCCTACTACATGGCGACGTATGGCTTCCACACCATCCACGGCCGGGCTCCGGCGATCGCCACCGGGGTCAAGCTGGCCAATCCCGAACTCGACGTCTGGGTTATCACCGGCGACGGCGACGGCCTGTCGATCGGCGGCAATCACCTGCTGCACGTGCTGCGGCGCAACGTCGATCTGCAGGTGCTGCTCTTCAATAACGAAATCTACGGTCTGACTAAGGGACAGTATTCGCCGACCTCGCGTCTCGGCACCCGTTCGCCCTCGACGCCGGGCGGCTCGATCGACCTGCCGGTCTCGCCGACCCAGTTCGCGCTTGGCGCCGGCGCGCGATTCGTCGCCCGCGGCGTCGACACGCAGCAGAAGGAGCTGCTCGAGGTCCTGAAGCAGGCGCATGCCCACAAGGGCGCCGCCTTCGTCGAGATCTTTCAGAACTGCATCGTCTACAATGACGGCGTCTTCGACAACTTCACCGACAAGAGCGTCGCTGCCGACAATCAGGTCCATCTCGTGCATGGCGAGCCCCTGATTTTCGGCAAGGAGCGGAACAAGGGCCTGCGGCTGGTGCCCGCGAACCTGACGCTCGAGGTCGTCACCCTGGGCGAGAACGGGGTCGACGAGGCCGACCTCCTGGTCCACGACGAGACCAGCCGGCCGCTGGCGCTGATGCTTGCCGCCATGCAGCCGCCGGCCTTTCCGGTGGCGCTGGGCGTGCTCCATCGGACCCGGGAGGCGACCTACGAGAAGGCGGTGCAGGCACAAGTCAGCGCCGCCGTCGCCAAAGCGCCCAAGATGGACCTGAACGCATTGCTGCGGCGGGGCGCTACCTGGACGGTCTGAGTTTTTGCCGACAGTTTGGGCTGTGGTTGCTGCGGGTCGAGCTGTTGCATCGGCGTGCTGCCGGTGCACGTACAGCCGCCGCCGGTGCGCCGCCACGGCCATCGGCGCACCGCTGACAGGGGAGGGGGAATGATGCCGATCACCGTGGCGATCGTCGGCTCGGGACCCAGCGCCTTCTACACCGCCGAGGCTCTGCTGAAATCGGACGCCGACTGCCAGATCGACATCATCGAGCGCCTGCCGGCGCCGCACGGCCTGATCCGCTACGGCGTCGCTCCCGACCATCAGACGACGAAGAACGTCTCGCGCAGCTTCGATCGGACCGCGGCCGACGCCAACGTCCGCTTCTTCGGCAATGTCGAGGTCGGCGGCTTGGTCTCGCTCGACGAGCTGAAGGCGATGTACGACGCCGTGGTGTTGGCGATCGGCGCGCCCCAGGACCGTACCCTCGGCATTCCGGGCGAGGACAAGAAGGGGGTGATTGGCTCCGCCGCCTTCGTCGGCTGGTACAACGGCCATCCCGACTTCGTCGACATCGATCCGTGCCTCGACACCGAGACCGTTGCCGTGATCGGCAACGGCAACGTCGCCATCGACGTCGCCCGGGTCCTGGTCAAGACGCGCCAGGAGATGGCCCCCTCCGACATCACCGACTACGCCATCGAGGCGATCCAGGCGGCGCCGATCAGGGACGTCTACATGTTCGGCCGCCGCGGCCCGGTCGAGGCCAAGTTCACCAATGTCGAGCTGCGCGAGATGGGACGCCTGGAAAACTGCCATCCCGTCGTCGATCCGGCGCAGCTGCCGGCCGAGATCGGCGAGCTGGAAAACGACCGCGACCGCCGCCTGAAGGAGCGCAACCTCGCGACCTTGCGCGAGTTCACCACGCTCGATCCGGCCGGCAAGGAAAAGCGCGTGCATTTCGCCTTCTTCGCCGCCCCGGTCGAGATCCTGGGCGGCGAACGGGTCGAGGGCCTGCGGCTCGAGCGCACCCGCGTCGACGAGGCCGGCCGCGCCGTGGGCGGCGGCGAGTTCTTCGAGATCGCCTGCGGCCTGGTGGTCCCGGCGATCGGCTATCGCAGCCAGACCGGCCTCGGCGCCCCCTTCGACGAGCGCCGCGGCATCGTCGTCAACCAGGACGGACGGGTCGGCGACGGCGTCTATGCCGTCGGCTGGATCAAGCGCGGGCCGACCGGGGTGATCGGCTCGAACAAGCCGGACGGCCGCGCCGCCGCCGAGCAGATCCTCGAGGACTGCGGCGCCGGCGGCAAGCCGGGGCGGACGGCGCTGGAGGCGCATCTGCGGAAGAACGGCGCCTGCATCGTCGACTACGAGGCCTGGGGCAAGATCGACGCCGCCGAGGTTGCGGCCGCGCGGGAACCCTCGCCGCGGCGCAAGTTCGTCACCGTCGGCGAGATGCTGGCGGTGCTCGACCGCGGCTGATCCGCCCGGCGGCCGCGTTCGGCCGTCAACGAGAAATCCCCTGCTCGGGGTTATCTGCCTCGCGGCCGGGGCTTGAAGCATGGCGCGCAATCGGCTGTAAAGTCATAGGAGGGGCCCCGGAGACAAGCCGATGAGCGATCTGACCACCTTGTCCGACGGCGATGTGCTGCTGGTCGTCGATGTGCAGAACGACTTCTGCCCGGGCGGCGCCCTGGCGGTGCCGGAGGGCGATGCCGTGGTCCCGGTCGCCAACCGCCTGATGGCGGCCTTCCCGCACGTCGTTCTGACCCAGGACTGGCACCCCGAGGGCCACAGTTCGTTCGCCTCCTCGCATCCCGGCAGCGCGCCGTTCCAGAGCGTCGAGCTCGCTTACGGCCCGCAGGTGCTGTGGCCCGACCACTGCGTCCAGGGCACGCTGGGGGCGGCCTTCCATCGCGACCTCGCCGTCAACCGGGCCGAGCTGATCGTCCGCAAGGGCTTCCGCAAGGCGATCGACTCCTACTCCGCCTTTTACGAGAACGATCAGAAGACCAGCACCGGACTGGCCGGCTACCTGAAGGAGCGCGGCTTCCGCCGGATTTTTGTCTGCGGGCTCGCCACCGACTTCTGCGTCAAGTGGTCGGCCCTCGACGGCCGGCGCCTGGGCTTCGAGGTGGCGGTGGTCGAGGACGCCTGCGCCGCCATCGACCTTGACGGCTCGCTCGCCGCCGCCAGGCGCGAGCTGGAGGCGGCCGGAGTCACGCTGCTGCCGAGCTTTCCGGACTGATCTTTTTTAGAATCAACTTGTTATAGGGATATTGACTCTCACGGTTCAAAAAGAACAAAATAAGAACATCAGTAACGAAGCTTTACCGCTGGAGAGGTGGCGCGGATGCCGGTCGTGCCCTTGCCGCTCAGAACATCCCCCTTGCATGGCCGAAAGGAGATGGTGCCGGAGGCGGTTGTCCGTCTGCGCGGGGAGGAAGACAAGGCCCGGCTGCTGGCGGCGCTCAGAGGGCGGATCGAGGCGCTCGAGAGGCCGCCGGCGGCGCGTGCGGCAACGCCGCTCGGCTTCGGCCTCGTTGAGATCGACGCCGCCCTGCCGGGAGGCGGGCTGGGGCCGGCGGCCCTGCACGAGTTGCGCGGCGAGGCGCCGGCGCTCGGCCTGGCCGCGCTGCTGGCCGGCCGCCGGCTGGCCCAGGGGGCGGCAGGGCCAGTGCTCTGGTGCGCCCGCCGCGCCGGCCTCTATCCGCCCGGCCTCAGGGCCTTCGGGCTCGAGCCCGGGCGCCTCGTCCTGGCCCGCGCCGGCGATCCGCGCCAGCTCCTCTGGGCGATCGAGGAGGGGCTGGCCTCGGGCCGCACCGCCCTGGTCGTGGGCGAGGTCGGCCGCTTGGACTTGAGGACGAGCCGGCGGCTGCAGCTGGCGGCCGAGAGTGGCGCCACCCCGGCCCTGCTGCTGCCCGGCGCCGGCGCGACGGCGGGCGCCAACGCCGCCGCCAGCCGCTGGCAGGTGGAGAGCGCGCCGAGCGGTCCGACCGCCGGCTACCGCGGCGTCGGCCTGAGCCGCTTCCGGCTGCGGCTGACGCGCTGCCGCGGCGGCCGCTCCGGCGCCTGGCTCGTTGAGTGGGACGATGCGACGCATACTTTCACTATGGCTGCCGCACTGGGCGACGGACCGGCTCTGCCGCAAGCGCGCCGCGCCCGGGGCTGAGGCGCCGGACCCGGAGACCCCGCTCGCCCTGGTCACGGCGAGCCAGGGTACCCAGCGCCTGACCCATCTCAACCCGGCGGCGCTGGCGGCCGGACTGAGGCCGGGCATGAGCCTGACCGATGCGCGGGCGCTGCTGCCGGGACTCGCGGTGCACGAGGCGGCACCTGTGGCCGAGCGCCGCGGGCTTGCGCGTCTGGCCGCGTGGTGCGGCCGCTACAGCCCCTGGGTCGCCCGCGACGGCGCCGACGGCATCCGCCTCGACGTCACCGGCGTCGCCCACCTCTTCGGCGGCGAGTTGGCGCTTCTGCACGATCTCGAAGGCCGTCTCGCCGCCCGCGGCATCAGCGCCCGGGCGGCGATCGCCGACAGCCTGGGCGCGGCCTGGGCGCTTGCCCGTTTCGCCCCGACGACGCCTATCGCGGCACCCGGCGGTGCCGCCCGCCGGGCCCTCGGCCCCCTGCCGGTGGCGGCGCTCAGGCTTTCGTCTGAGAGCGTCGACGGTCTGGCCGCCCTCGGTCTCAACCGCATCGAGCAGCTGCTGGCGATCCCGTCGGCGGCACTCGCCGCCCGCTTCGTGCCCGCGGTCACCGAGCGGCTGGCGCAGGCGCTAGGCGAGGCAGCGGAGCCGCTCTCGCCCGAGCGGCCGGTGCCGTGGTTCCTCTCGCGCCTGGTCTTTGCTGAGCCGATCGCCGCCGTTGCCGACATCGAGGCGGCGACGGCGCGGCTCGCCGCCGGGCTCTGCCGCACGCTGGCGCAGGAGGAAAAGGGCGCGCGCCGGCTTGAGCTCACCCTCTATCTTGCCGACGGCGGCCTCCACCGCCTCGAGGTCGGCTGCAGCCGGCCGAGCCGCGAGCCCGGGCACTTGCGCCGCCTCTTCGCCGAGCGCCTGTCCGGGCTCGAGGTCGGCTTCGGCGCCGACGTGATGACCTTGGCCGCCCCGGTGGTCGAGAACCAGGGTGCGGCCCAGCTCGGCCTTAAGCAGATGGCGCCCGCCGGCCGGGCCGGGGCGGCGCCGGCGAAGCTGGCCGACGACCCCGATCTTGGCCTGCTGATCGACCGGCTGGGCAACCGCCTGGGCTTGCGCAACGTCGCCCGCCCGGCGCCGCGCCAGAGCCATCTGCCCGAGCAGGCGCTGCGCCTCGTCGCCCCGCTGGCACCACCCGCCGACGGCGTCTTCGGCCCCGACCTGCCGCGGCCGGTGCGTTTGCTGCCGGCGCCGGAGCCGATCGAGGCGGTGGCCGAGGTGCCGGACGGGCCGCCGGTCCTGTTCCGCTGGCGGGGCCGCGCGCACCAGGTGGCGCGCGCCGACGGACCGGAGCGGATCGAGCCCGAATGGTGGCGGCAGCGAGCCCGGGTGCGCGATTACTACCGGCTCGAGGACGACGGCGGCGCCCGCTTCTGGGTCTACCGCGACGGCCGCTTCGAGGCCGAGGCGCCGCCGCGCTGGTACCTGCACGGCTTCTTCGCCTGAGCCGCCGCCATGCGCGCCGACAATCCCGCTTATGTCGAGCTGCAGGTGACCAGCAACTTCAGCTTCCTGCGCGGCGCCTCGCACCCGGACGAGCTGGCGCTCACCGCCGCGGCGCTGGGGCTGCCGGCGCTCGCCATCACCGACCGCAACAGCCTGGCCGGCGTCGTCCGCGCCCACGTCGCCGCCAAGCGCGCCGGCATCCGTCTTATCGTCGGCGCCCGCCTCGACCTCGGTCTCGGGCGGCCGGAAGCCGGAGCAGGGACGCCGCGGCTGAGCCTGTTGTGCTATCCGACCGACCGGGCCGCCTACGGCCGGCTGGCGCGGCTCCTGACCCTGGGCCGGCGCCGCGCGCCGAAGGGCGAATGCTGGCTCGGCCTCGATGACGTGCTGGCGCACGACGAGGGCCAGAGCTTCATCGTCCTGCCGCCGGCGCGCGCCGGCAAAGCTTTCGCGCAGACCCTGACAAGCCTTGGCCGGCGCTGGTCCGGGCGCTGCTATCTGGCCGCACAGCATCGCTACCGGGGCGACGACGCCCGCCGCCTGGCGGCGCTGTCAGCTCTGGCCGAGGCGGCGGCGACACCGCTCGTCGCCTGCAACGATGTGCATTACCACACGCCGGCCCGGCGACCGCTGCAGGACGTCGTCACCTGCATCCGCGAGCACTGCACCATCTCCGCCGCCGGCTTCCGCCTGGCCGCCAACGCCGAGCGGCACCTGAAGCCGGCGGCGGAGATGGCGCGGCTCTTCACCGCCTATCCCGAGGCGGTGGCGCGGACGGCCGAGATCGCCCAGCGCTGCCGCTTCAGCCTCGACGAGCTCTGCTACGAATACCCGGCCGAGCCGGTGCCGGAAGGCCAGACGTCGCAGTCGGAGCTGGAGCGCCTGACTTGGCTCGGCGCCGCCGGGCGTTACGGCGGCACGGTGCCGGACAAGGTGCGCCAGTCGCTGGAGCACGAGCTCAAGCTGATCGCCAGTCTCGACTACGCGCCCTACTTCCTGACCGTGCACGACATCGTCCGCTTCGCCCGGCAGCGCGGCATCCTCTGCCAGGGCCGGGGCTCGGCGGCCAATTCCGCGGTCTGCTACTGCCTCGGCATCACCGCCGTCGATCCCAACCGCCTCGACCTCCTGTTCGAGCGCTTCGTCAGCGCCGAACGCAGGGAGCCGCCGGACATCGACGTCGACTTCGAGCACGAGCGCCGCGAGGAGGTGATCCAGTACATCTACGAGAAATACGGTCGCGAGCGCGCCGGCCTCGCCGCCACGGTGATCTGCTACCGGGCCAAGAGCGCGATCCGCGAGGTCGGCAAGGCGCTGGGCCTCTCGGCCGACGTGGTCGGCGCCCTGGCCAACAACTTCTGGGGCTGGGGCCCGGAGGACATCGACGCCGGCCGGGTGCGCGAGATCGGCCTCGATCCCGAGGATCGGACCTTGGGCCTGGCGCTCCGCCTGGCGCGCGAGCTGATCGGCTTTCCCCGCCACCTCTCGCAGCACGTCGGCGGTTTCGTCATCACCCGCGGGCCGTTGTCCGAGGTGGTGCCGATCGAGAACGCGGCGATGGCCGAGCGCACGGTGATCGAGTGGGACAAGGACGATCTCGACGCCCTGAAGATGCTGAAGATCGACGTCCTCGGGCTCGGCATGCTGACCTGCATCGCCAAGGGCTTCGCCCTGTTGCGCCGCCACTACGGCCGGCCCATCGACCTGGCCAGCGTGCCGGCGGAAGAACCGGCGGTCTACGACATGCTCTGCCGGGCCGATTCCATCGGCGTCTTCCAGGTCGAGAGCCGGGCGCAGATGACCATGCTGCCCCGGCTCAAGCCGCGCAGCTTCTACGACCTGGTGATCGAGGTGGCGATCGTCCGCCCGGGGCCGATCCAGGGCGAGATGGTGCACCCCTATCTGCGCCGGCGCGCCGGCAAGGAAGCCGTGGTCTTTCCCTCGCCCGAGCTGGAGCAGGTCCTGGGCAAGACCCTGGGCGTGCCGCTGTTCCAGGAGCAGGCGATGCGGATCGCCATCGTCGCCGCCGGCTTCACGGCGTCGGAGGCGGACCGGCTGAGGCGCGCCATGGCGACCTTCCGGCGCACCGGCACGATCCACGAGTTCCGCCACAAGATGGTCGACGGCATGGTCGAGCGCGGCTATGCCCGCGACTTCGCCGAGCGCTGCTTCCATCAGATCGAGGGCTTCGGCGAGTACGGCTTCCCCGAAAGCCACGCCGCCAGCTTCGCGCTGCTGGTCTACGTCTCGGCCTGGCTGAAGTGCCGCTATCCGGCGGTCTTCGCCTGCGCGCTGTTGAACAGCCAGCCGATGGGCTTCTACGCTCCGGCGCAGATCGTCCGCGACGCCATCGAGCACGGCGTCGAGGTCCGTCCCGTCGACGTCAACCACTCGCACTGGGACTGCACCTTGGAGCCGGGCAAGGCAGGGGAGATGGCGCTGCGCCTCGGCTTCCGGCAGATCAAGGGCGTGCGCCAGGACGAGGCCGAACGGCTGCTGGCGGCGCGCGGGCCCGGCTATGGCGAGGTGCGCCAGCTCTGGCGCCGCGCCGGCCTCGCCCGCGACAGTCTGGAGCGGCTGGCCCGGGCCGACGCCTTCCGCTCCGCAGGCCTCGACCGGCGGCGCGCGCTGTGGGCGCTCAAGGGCCTGGGCGAGGCGCCGCTGCCGCTGTTCGCTTTCGCCGAGGCGCAACCATTTTCGTCACTCCCGCGAACGCGGGAGTCCAGTGGCGCCATGGATTCCCGCGTGCGCGGGAATGACGCCGAAGCTGTCGGCCGCAGAGGGGACGAAGATGAAGAACCCGAGGTGGCGCTGCCCGAGATGCCGCTCGGCCAGCACGTCATCGAGGACTATCGCGCGCTCCGGCTGTCATTGAAGGCGCACCCGCTGCGCTTCCTCAGGCCGGCGCTGGAGGCCCGCGGGGTGACGCAAAGCCGCCACCTGGCGGGCCTGCCGGCGGGCCGCCGGCTGACGGTCGCCGGGCTGGTGCTGGTGCGCCAGCGCCCCGGCACCGCCAAGGGTGTGATCTTCGTGACCCTGGAGGACGAGGCGGCGATCGCCAACGTCATCGTCCGCCTGCCGATCTTCGAGCGCTACCGCCGCGTCGTCCTCGGCAGCCGGCTGCTGCTGGCCCGCGGCCGGCTGGAGCGCGAGGGCATCGTCATCCACCTGCTGGCCGAGCACCTGGAGGACCTCTCGGGCCTGCTCGACGGCCTCTCCGAACTGGGGCCGATGGAGCCGCCCTACGCCCGCGCCGACGTCGTCAAGCACCCGATGGGCGATCCCCGCACGGCGCTGCCGAAGGGCAGGAGCTTCCGCTGACGCAGCGCATGCAGCTCCCTTCGTCATGCTCGCGAAAGCGGGCCTCCAGGGACGTCGGCGATCATGGATTCCCGCTTTCGCGGGAATGACGGATTGAGAACCGCTCAGCGGTTCAGTTCACGCATGCCGCGGTCGAGGCCGTCCAGGGTCAGGGGATACATGCGGTGGCTCATGATCTGCTGCAGCATCTCCACCGACGGCGTGTACGGCCAGTGCCGGTCCGGCACCGGGTTGAGCCAGACCGCGTGCTTGAAGTGGTCGAGCATGCGGCCCATCCAGACCTGCCCCGGCTCCTCGTTCCAGTGCTCGACCGAGCCGCCGGGATAGACCACCTCGTAGGGACTCATGGTGGCGTCGCCGACGAACACCAGCTTCCAGTCCGGGCCGTAGGTGCGCAGCACCTGCCAGGTTTCCAGCACCTCGGCATGGCGGCGCCGGTTGTCCTTCCAGACCTTCTCGTAGAGGCAGTTGTGGAAGTAGTAGTACTCCAGGTGCTTGAACTCGGCGCGGGCGGCGGAGAACAGCTCCTCGCAGGTGCGCACGTGGTCGTCCATCGAGCCGCCGACGTCCAGCAGCAGCAGCACCTTGACCTTGTTGTGCCGCTCGGGCCGCATGCGGATGTCGATGTAGCCGCCGTTCTTGGCCGTGGCGTGGATGGTGCCGTCGAGGTCGAGCTCGTCCGGCGCGCCCTCGCGGGCGAAGCGGCGCAGGCGGCGCAGCGCGATCTTGATGTTGCGGGTGCCGAGGACGACCGAGTCGTCGAAGTTGCGGTACTCGCGCTTGTCCCAGACCTTGACGGCGCGGCGCTGGCGCGAGCCCTCCTGGCCGACGCGGATGCCCTCGGGGTTGTAGCCGTAGGCGCCGAACGGCGAGGTGCCGCCGGTGCCGATCCATTTCGAGCCGCCCTGGTGGCGCTTCTGCTGCTCGCGGAGGCGTTTCTTGAACTCCTCCATCAGCTTCTCCCAGCCGCCCAGGGCCTCGATCTTGGCCTTCTCCTCCTCGGTCAGGAACAGCTCGGTCAGCTTCCTCAGCCATTCCTCCGGGATCTCGGCGGCATTGGGGTCGTCCTGCGGCTCCAGGCCCTTGAAGACCTCGGCGAAGACCCGGTCGAACTTGTCGAGGTTGCGCTCGTCCTTCACCAGGGCCGAGCGCGAGAGGTAGTAGAAGTTCTCGACCGAGTAGTCGGCGATGCCGTGCTGCATCGCTTCCAGGAGCGTCAGGTACTCCTTCAGGCTGACTGGGACCTTGCCCTTCCTGAGCTCGAAGAAGAAGTTGATGAACAAGGCCGGGCGCTCCTCAGCCCTTCTGCTCGCGCCGGGCCAGGAAGGCCAGGCGCTCGAACAGGTGCACGTCCTGCTCGTTCTTCAACAAGGCGCCGTGCAGCGGCGGGATCAGGCTCTTCGGATCCTTGGAGCGCAGCACCTCGGGCGAGACGTCCTCGGCCATCAGCAGTTTCAGCCAGTCCAACAGCTCCGAGGTCGAGGGCTTCTTCTTCAGGCCGGGGACGTCGCGGACCTCGTAGAAGACGTTCAGCGCCTCGCGCACCAGGGCCTTGTGCAGGCCGGGGTAATGCACCTCGACGATCGCCTCCATGGTCTCGCGGTCGGGGAAGCGGATGTAGTGAAAGAAGCAGCGGCGCAGGAAGGCGTCGGGCAGCTCCTTCTCGTTGTTCGAGGTGATGAGGACGATCGGCCGGTGCACGGCGCGGATCTCCTGCTGCGTCTCGTAGACGTAGAACTCCATGCGGTCGAGCTCGAGCAGCAAATCGTTGGGGAACTCGATGTCGGCCTTGTCGACCTCGTCGATCAGCAGCACCGGCGCCTCGTCGGCCTCGAAGGCGTCCCACAGCTTGCCGCGGACGATGTAGTTGGCGATGTTGTGCACGCGCTCGTCGCCGAGCTGGGAATCGCGCAGGCGCGAGACCGCGTCGTACTCGTACAAGCCCTGCTGCGCCTTGGTGGTGGACTTGATGTGCCACTGGATCAGCGGCCTCGACAGCGCCTTGGCGATCTCGTGCGCCAGGATGGTCTTGCCGGTGCCGGGCTCGCCCTTGACCAGGAGCGGACGCTCCAAGGTGATCGCGGCGTTGACCGCGACCATCAGGTCATCGGTCGCGACGTAGGTATCGGTTCCGGTGAATTTCATGGGACTCTGCAACCACTCCGGGACGGTGACGCAACGGCCACCGAAGATAGGGTCACGGCCCTGGGCGCGCAAGGCTGGCGCGCCGTCGCAGCCACCATATATGGTGGCTGAAACTCGAGGCGGGAGAGATGGCAACGACCGCGCCGGCGCTGGAAGTCGAGGACCTGCACAAGCGTTTCGGCGCCGTCGAGGTGCTGCGCGGGGTCTCGCTCGCCGCCGCCGGGGGCGAGGTGATCTCGATCGCCGGCGCCAGCGGCTCGGGCAAGTCGACGCTGCTGCGCTGCATCAACCTCTTGGAGACTCCCGATGCCGGCGCCGTGCGCGTCGGCGGCGAGCTGATCCGCATGACGCGGCGGCGCGGCCGGCCGGTGCCGGCCGACCGCCGGCAGGTCGACCGCATCCGCACCGAGCTCGCCATGGTCTTCCAGAGTTTCAATCTGTGGTCGCACATGACCGTGCTGGAGAACGTGATCGAGGCGCCGGTCCACGTGCAGAAGCGGAACCGCGCCGAGGTCGCGGCCGAGGCCGAGGCGCTGCTGGCCAAGGTCGGCATCGCCGAGAAGCGCGACGACTATCCGGCCCATCTCTCCGGCGGCCAGCAGCAGCGGGCGGCGATCGCCCGGGCCCTGGCGATGCATCCCAAGGTGCTGCTCTTCGACGAGCCGACCTCGGCCCTCGACCCCGAGCTTGTCGGCGAGGTCCTGCGCGTCATGCGCCAGCTCGCCGAGGAGGGTCGGACCATGCTGATCGTGACCCACGAGCTGGGCTTCGCCCGCGAGGTCTCGAGCCAGGCGATCTTCCTGCACGAGGGCCGGATCGAGGAGGCCGGGCCGCCGGCGCAGGTCTTCGCCGACCCGCTCTCCGAGCGCTGCCGGCAGTTCATGCAGAGCCGCCTATGACAACGCCTGGAGCGCCCCCATCAGTCGTCATTGCGAGCGCAGCGAAGCAATCCAGAGCTTTGCGCGCCTGGCCGTGGCCCCTTTGGATTGCTTCGTCGGCTTTGCCTCCTCGCAATGACGGCCAAATAACCAATTCGAAGTCAGCGAGCCCTGCCCTAACGCAGCGCGGGGGCCTGCACGTCGGCGGGCTCGGCCCGCTCGCGCAGGTGCCGCGACAGCCGATGCTCGACGCGGCGGAAGGCGCCCAGGATGGCGTAGGTGATCGCCAGGTACATCAGCCCGGCGGCGATGTAGATCTCATAGACGGCGAAGCTGCGGGCGACGATCACCCGGGCGATGCCGGTCAGGTCCATCAGCGTGATGATCGAGACCAGCGAAGTGGCCTGAAACAGGAAGACGACTTCGTTGGAGTATGCCGGCAGCGCCAGGCGCAGCGCCTTCGGCAGCACGATGCGCCGGTACATGAGCCAGCCCGACATGCCGCAGGCGCGGGCCGCTTCGACCTCGCCGTGCGGCACCGCCTGGATGGCGCCGCGGAATATTTCGGCGGTGTAGGCGGCGGTGTTCAGGGTCAGGGTCAGGAGCGCGCAGAAATAGGGCTCGCGGAACAGCGTCCACAGGCCGATCTCGGCGAGCCAGGGGCGGAACTGCCCGGCGCCGTAGTAGATCAGGAAGATCTGCACCAGCAGGGGCGTGCCGCGGAAGAAGAAGATGTAGGCATAGACCGGGCTCCAGAACGCCGGCCGCGGCGAGACCCTGAGCAGCGCCAGCGGCACCGCCAGGACGAAGCCCAGGATGAGCGCCAGCGCCGTGATCTCGATGGTCAGCCACAGGCCTTGCAGCAGTTGCGGCAAGCTGTCGACGACGACCTTCAAATCCATCGGTTCAGGCCCTCCGGATGCCGCGGCTGGCCCAGGCCTCGAGCCGCTGCTGGCCCAGCATCGAGACGATGGTGATGGCGAGGTAGAGCAGCGAGGCGAAGAAGAAGAAGGTGAAGGGCAGCTTGGTCGCGCTCATGGCGATGAACGACATCCGCATCAGCTCGTCGAGCTGGATCACCGAGACCAGGGCCGTGGCCTTGATCAGCACCATCCAGACGTTGCCGAGCCCGGGCAGGGCGAAGCGCCAGACCTGCGGCAGCAGGATCAGCCGGAAGGCCTGCGCCCGCGTCATGCCGAGCGCCTGCGCGGCCTCGCTCTGGCCCTTCGGCACCGCCAGCACGGCGCCGCGGAAGACCTCGGTGGCGAAGGCGCCGTAGATGAAGCCCAGGGTCAGCACGCCGGCGAGGAAGGGGTTGAAGTCGAGCCGGATGTCGTGCCCGTAGCCCTCGGCGATGCCCTGGATCAGGGTCGGCGTGCCGTAGAAGATCAGCAGCAGCAGCAGCAGTTCGGGGATGCCGCGGATCACCGTGGTGTAGCTGTTGGCCAGGGCCCGGGACAGCGGGTTGCGGGCCAGCTTGCCCCAGGCGCCGAGCAGGCCCATGGCGATCGCCAGGGCGAAGGCGCAGACACCGATCTGCAGGGTCACGGCGAGGCCGGCCCACAGCATCCAGCCGTAGCCTTGCAGGTCGAGCATGGCGGCTCAGCCCCGGCGGCGGCAAGGGCGGCGGCCGCTGCCGCGGGCCGCCGCCATCCGTCCCGAACCTGGTGACCTACTTGCCGTAAACGTCGAAGTCGAAGTACCTGTCGGCTATCTTCCTGTAAGTGCCGTCGGTCCGGATCTGGGCGATCGCCGCGTTCAGCTTCTGCAGCAGCTCCGCCTCGCCCTTGCGGATGGCGATGCCGGCGCCCTCACCGTGCCACTTCGGATCGTTGTAGTCGGGCCCGACGAACTCGAAAGTGGCACCGTCTGGGGTCTTCAGGAAGCCTTCCAGCAGGGCCACGGAATCGGCCATGCCGAGATCCACGCGGCCGTTGACCAGATCGAGATTGGCCTCGTCCTGGGTGGCGTAGACCTTGACCTGGACGTCCGGGAAATTGTCGCGCAGGAAGTTCTCGTGAATGGTCGCCCGCTGCACCGCCACGCTCTTGCCGGCCAGCGCCTTGTTGGCGCCCGCGGTGTCCGCCGGCAGCGTCAGCTGCAGCTCCTTCGACTTCACGAACTTGGCCGGGGTGCTGTAGTACTTGTCGGTGAAGTCCACCTTCTGCTTGCGCTCTTCGGTGATCGACATCGAGGCGATGATGGCGTCGTACTTCTTGGCGATCAGGCCCGGGATGATGCCGTCCCAGTCCTGCACCACGAATTCGCAGTCGTATTTGGCCGCCGTGCACAGCGCCTTGGCAATGTCGATGTCGAAACCGATCAACTTGCCGTCCTTGTCGATCGAGTTGAAGGGCGGGTAGGCGCCCTCCGTGCCGATCCTGAGCTTCTGCATCTGGGCCGTCGCGCCCGTGGCCAGCAGCGCCAGGACGCCGCCCAGCAAGACCGCCCGCAGCACCTTGTACATTTATTCTCTCCCTGCTTGCGATATGGTGACCCAGCTTACGACAAGCGCGGCCGTCGAGGTAGCGGGTGCCGGCCAGTGCGGCGCTTGCGCGCCTCTCGGTTTCGGCGCGGGCGCGGTAAGGTTATAGTCGGCACCAGGAGCGCCGCCAGAGACCGGCGCGCGGAGAGATGAGCCGTACGTGACCCGGATCAGGGACCTAGGCAGGCGGATTGAACTGGTGTCGATGGACCGGCACTTCCACGACATCACGCTCGGCCTCTACGAGTTGCCGCGCGGTGACGGCCCCCAGGAGTTCCTGGTTCACACCTACAGCCAGCACCAGGGTGCGGCCGGCCGCGTCGCCCAGGTTGTCGGCTTCATGGCCGTGCTGGGCGGCATGCAGGCCGGTGCAAGCGGACCTTACGCGCTGCGGTTCGCCTGTGGCGAGGGGCATCGGCTGGCCATCAAGCGGGTCTTTCTCGAGGCCTGCAAGCTGGCGCCCGACGCGGTGGCCGTGATCCTGCCGCTGTCGACCCATGACAAGAAGGCCGAAGCCTCGGTGCTGGCCGAGAGCTTGGGGCGGGGACGCTATCGCTTCGCCATGGACAGCGGCGATGAGCGCCGGGCCACGGTGGCTGTGAGCGGGCTTCGCAAGCTCGCCGACCTGGGCCCGGGCGATGGGCCGGCCGAGATCGCCTTCGATTGCGGCCATGCGCACGATGCCGTAATTGGGCTGCTGTTGCCGCGGGCGCTCAACGTGCGTGCCGCACTGCGCGAGTACGAGGCCGCCGCCACGCGCGGCGTCCTGGCCGCGCCGAGCCAGCAGGCCGGCGGCGCGGCGCCGTTCTGAGAGGAGCCGAGAGATGAGCCAGGAGACGGTCGCGCCGATGACCAGCCGCCAGCGGGTGCTGGCTGCCCTGCGGCGCCAGCCGGTGGACCGCACGCCGCTCTGCAATCCGACCTCGGTGGCCACGGTCGAGCTGATGGACCTGGTGGAAGCGCCCTTTCCGGACGCCAACCGCAGGCCCGAACTGATGGCGCGGCTGGCGGCGACCGGCTACACCGAGCTCGGCTTCGACACCGTCATGCCGGTGTTCTCGATCATCCAGGAATCCTCGGCGCTGGGCTGCCGCATGCAGTGGGAGCAGAAGGACAACTGGCCGACGGTCCGGATGAGCGAGCCGATCTGGGACGACGTCGAAGACATCGTCATTCCGAACGACTTCCTGACCCACCCGGACATGGCCTGCGTGCTGGAGGCGATCCGTCTGCTGCGCCGGGAGTTCGGCGACGAGGTGGCGATCATCGGCAAGACCATGGGGCCGTGGACCCTGGGCTACCACTGCTTCGGGGTCGAGAAGTTCCTGCTGATGTCGCTCGACGATCCGGGCAAGACCAAGGCCTGCCTCGACCGCATGAAGGAGGCGACGGTGCTGTTCGGCCTGGCGCAGATGGAGGCCGGCGCCGACGCCCTGACCCTGCCCGACCACGCCACCGGCGATCTGGTCAGCGGCGAGTACTACGAGCGCTATCTGAAGGATCTGCACATAGAAATGGTGGAGCGCATCCCGATCCCGCTGATCCTGCACATCTGCGGGCGCACGGTCGACCGCATGGGCTTCATCGCCGAAACCGGGATGGCCGCCTTCCATTATGACTCCAAGAACAAGCCGGCGGAGGCGATGGCCGCGGTGGCGGGCGGCATCGCGCTCGTCGGCAACATCAACAACCCGGAGACGCTGTACGCCCGCGGCCCCGAGCAGGTCCGCGCCGAGGTCTATGCCAACCTCGACGCGGGCGTGCAGCTGATCGGGCCGGAGTGTGCCATCCCCTTGCAGACCCCGCTCGAGAACCTGCTGGAGATCTCGCGCGCCGTGCGCGACTGGCATGCCGAGCGCGCCACCCGGCATTGAGCTTCCCCTGACCAGAGCGATGTAGCGTATGGCCGAGCTCGCCGATATCCACCACCCGACGATCCGCGAGGAGATCCAGGAGTTCCTGGAGAACCCGGACGAGATCGCGCGCTTCATTGCGCTGTTCGCGCGCATGCGTCCGCTGATGCAGGAGATCGCCGTCTGCGTCATCGAGGGCGACCATCACGGCGCCGACGAATTGACCCGCCGCGCGCTCGACGAGGGCATCGATGCGTTGGAGATCATGGATGACGGCCTGATCGGCGGCATGGGCATCGTCGGCATCAAGTTCCGCGAGAATTTCATCTTCGTGCCCGAAGTGCTGTCCTGCGCCCGGGCGATGAAGGCGGGCATGACGCATATCGAGCCGATCCTTTCGGCCTCGGGCGTCGAGCCGCTGGGCACCGTGGTCATGGGCACGGTCAAAGGCGACCTGCACGACATCGGCAAGAATTTGTGCATCATGATGCTGCGCGGCGCCGGCTTCGTCGTCATCGATCTGGGCGTCGACACCTCGGAGGACGAGTTCATCGAGGCCATCGAGGAGCACAAGGCGCCGCTCTTGGGCATGTCGGCGCTGCTGACCACGACGATGCCGAACATGGGCAAGACCATCGAGGCGATCATCGACGCCGACCTGCGCGACGAGGTGCAGATCATGGTCGGCGGCGCCCCGGTGACGCAGGAATTCGCCGACGACATGGGCGCCGACGGCTACGGCAAGGACGCGCTCGACTGCGTCGCCCTGGCCAAGCGGCTGTCGGGCATCGAGGCCTGAGGCGGAGCCGGCGGATGGCCAAGATCGACAAGCGGGCGGTGCAGCAGCGGCTCGACCGGATCACCGAGCTCTTTGCCGGGATGGTTCGCCATGCCGACGAGCAGTCACGCCACCGCTGTCCCTACCGCGACCGCCACGACCACTGCACGGCCCAGTTCAGCTGTCGCAACCAGCGGCGGGGGCGCGGAGCGGAAGCGCCGATCGCCTGCACCCACGACGGCCGCTTCGACTACCGCAGCGCCTGGGAGGCGAAGCCGGAGAGCCACGAGCGGGCGAAGCGGAAGCTGGCCGAGATCAAGACCGCCGCGCGCCGGCGCCGGGCCGCGAAGCCGGGCGCGGGCAAGCCCGAATGAGCACGGTCTCGCACGACGGCGAAGCGCGCAGAAGCGTCCGCGGCAGAACCATTTTCGACTACGCCGACGAACTGGCGGTCGAAGTCCCGACCAGCTGCAAGCGCACCGGCCAGTGCCACGAATGCGTGGTCGAGATTGCAGAGGGCGAAGAGGCACTGAGCCCGCGCGGCGAGCCGGAGGGGTTCCTGCGCGGCAACTACCGGCTGGCCTGCCAGGCGCGGATCGAGCGCGACGACGTCGCCATCGCCTTCGCGCCGCTGAGGCGCCGGCCGAAGATCCTGACCGTGGCCCGGCACCGCGAGAACGTCGAGGTCGATCCGGTGGTCAGGCGCCTCGGCGATGAGGTGCGCTATGACGGCCGCGTCGTCGACCGCTACCGCGGACCGCTCCTCGGACTGGCCATCGATCTCGGCACCACCACCGTGGTCATGGAGTTGGTCGATCTGGAAAATGGCCGCAGCCTGCAGACCTGCAGTTTCGAGAACCCGCAGCGCTTCGGCGGCAGCGATATCATGCACCGGATCTCCTATGACGGCGAGAACGGCGAGGGCGAGTTGCAGAAGGCGGTAGTCGCCGCGGTCAACCACGAGGTGCTGGAGCTGTCGCGTCGGCTCGGCTTCCGCCGCCGGCAGATCCACGAGATCGTCGTCGCCGGCAATTCGACGATGCGCGATCTCCTCTTCAAGCTCGACGTGCAGTCGATCGGCCAGAAGCCCTACAAGTCGCAGATCGAGCTCGACTGGCTGGCCGGACGGCGCACCGTCACCTCGCTGACCGCGCCGGCCCGCGATCTGGGGCTCAGGGTGCACCCGCGGGCCGAAGTCTACGGCCTGCCGCTGGTCGCCAGCCACGTCGGCGCCGATGCCGCCGCCGACCTGGCGGCGCTGGACCTGATCGAGCACGCCGACGGCGACAAGGTCGAGATGCTGGTCGACATCGGCACCAACACCGAGGTCGTGATCGCCGGTCGCGGCCGCATCCTGGCGGCGTCGTGCCCGGCGGGCCCGGCCTTCGAGGGCGGTCTCATCACCTACGGCATGCCGGCCTACGAGGGCGCCATCGAAACCCTGCGGCTGGATCAGGAGGGCCGTGCGCTCAGCTATCAGACCATAGGCGACGTGGCGCCGCAGGGGCTCTGCGGCTCGGCCCTGGTCGACGCGCTGGCCGAGCTCAGGCGGCTCGGCGTGATGAGCGAGAAGGGCGTCTTCACCGCCGACCGCAAGCGCTTCGCCATCACCCTGGTGCCCGATCACGGCATCACCTTCTCCAAGCAGGACATCGGCAACCTGGGACAGGCCAAGGCGGCCAACTACTGCGGCCAGTACATCCTGCTGCGCCATTTCGGCGTCGATCCCGCCGACCTCGACTACCTCTATCTCGCCGGCGGCTTCGCCAACTATCTGGACGTGGACGCGGCGATGGCGATTGGCTTGCTGGCGCCGGTGCCGCAAGCGCGTGTCGTCAAGGTCGGCAATGCCGCCATCCAGGGGGCCCGAGAGATATTGCTTTCGGGCCGCAAGCGGCGGGCGCTCGAGCAGGCGGTGCAGCGCATCGAGCACGTCGAGCTGGAGACGACCGCCGACTTCTTCGACATCTTCGTCGACGGCTGCCAGTTCAAGCCGATGCCCGAGCGCCTGCCGCCGGCCGCCTCCGTTCGGGCGCCCCCGGCGCTGGCGCATTAGGAGCTAATCATGGGGCGGAACAGCGGCGCCGACTTCATCGTCATCGGCGAGAACGTCCACACGACGCGGGTGCTCATGCGCAAGGGCAGGCGGGTGGCGGAGTGGGACGGCGAGGAGGTCGTGCTCTATCCGGGGCCGGACCGCGCCGAGCGGGGCCTGCCGCTCTCGGAAGCGCTCAAGCGTGGACAGGACTACGCCCAAGGCAGGATCAAGCACGTCAAGCTCGCCATCGAGGCGGCGATGTCGGGAGGCGGCGATCTCGCCGCCCGGGGCCGCGAATACTTGCAGCATCTGGTGAGCCAGCAGGAGCGCGCCGGTGCCGCCTATCTCGACCTCAACGTCGACGAAATCTCGCTGAAGCCGGGGGAGCAATGCGCGGCGATGGCTTGGCTGGTGGCGGCGCTAGCGGAGCTGAGCGGGCTTCCGGTCTCGGTCGACTCCTCCAACGTCGAGGTGATCGAGGCCGGGCTCGCGGCCTGGGCGCCGGAGCGCGGACGGCCGCTTCTGAACTCCGCCTCGCTCGAACGGCCGCAGGTGCTCGACCTGGCGTTGCGCCACGACGCCCGCGTCATCGTCACCGCCGCCGGCGCCAAGGGGATGCCGGCGGGGCCGGAGGAGCGGGTCGAGAACGCCTCGCGCATGATCGAGGCGGCGTTGGCGAAGGGGCTGGCACTGAGCGACCTCTTCATCGATCCGCTGTACTTCCCGATCTCGGTCGACCAGAGCTACGGCCACCACGCCTTCGAGTCGATCCGCCGTCTGCGCCGGAAGTGGGGTCGGGAAGTGCACATCACCGGCGGCATGAGCAACGTCTCCTTCGGCATTCCGGGCCGCAAGGTCATCAACGACGTCTTTCTGATCCTGGCGATCGAGGCCGGCGCCGACAGCGGCATCGTCGATCCGGTGCTGAACCCGATCGCCCGGCTCGAGACGCTGGACCGGACCAGCGACACCTACCGCTTGGCCGAGGACGTGCTGCTGGGCCGCGACGAATATTGCGCCAGCTACATCCGCGCCTGGCGCAAGGGCCAGCTCGAGGGCGTGCCGAAGCCGCGCCGTTAGACCGCCGCGGCGGCGCTGAGCGGAACCAGTCGCACCTCGCCGCGCGCGGCGGCGATGACGCAGAAGTCGCGGGCGGCGCGGAAGCGCCCGGCCTCATGCACATTGACGGCGATGCGGTCGCCGGGCCGGAGCAGATGGCAGGCAGGATTGAAATAGCCCGCTTCGGCCACAGTCTCGAGCGCCGCCGCCGTCCGGTAGTGCCAGAGCGTGAAACCGCGGGCATAGCTGAGGACATGCAGGCCGGCCGGGTCATAATCGCCCGCCGCCGCCGGCCGGCGCGTCATCGGCAAGGCCATCATGCGCCCGGCGCCTCGCCGTAGAACCAGTCGGGGACGCGAAATTCGACCCCGTGCTGGGTGATCTCGTAATCAAGTGCGGCGGCACTGTGCGGGCGGCGACTGACCCCCTTGGGCAGGCGCTGGGTGCTGAAGACGAGACAGCCGCCGCCGTGGCGGTTGGGAGCCGGCTGCAAGAGCTTGCTGCCGCCCTGGCGGGTCCGCTCGAGCCGGGCGCGACCCTGGTCGGGGCCATGGCCGAACAGCAGCTTGGCGCGCACCTGCTCGTCCCAGCCGAGCGCCTCGATCAGGCCGCGCCCCAGCAGCAGGCGGAAGCTTGAGCCGCGGCCGGAACGGTAGAGCGCCGCGGTCATCGAGCGGCCCAGGGTGGCGCCCGGCCGCCTGCGCGGTATCTCGTGAAAGCTCATGCGCAAACCCTGATTATCAACCTAGTGGAACGACTATTCTCGCAACAGTATATTGGAAAAAAATTCTAAATCAAGCGAAAAATTATCTCATTTGTATCTTATATTTCCAAAATTTCCCCTGTCACTGGTTGCGTCGGACCCAGAGGATGGGCGCCGCCCACTTCAGCATGACGTCTTCAATGGGCGATGCCGCATAGGAAAGCAGGGTGAAGCGGCCCGGCCGGCGGCCATGGATGACGCGCTTGACGTAGCCTTCGCCGGTCTCCAGCAGGACGACGCAATCGCGGCCGACGAAATCGTTCTGGGTTAAGTCCTGGCGGCGGGCGCAGACGAGGTAATCGCCGGGACGGTAGACCGGCTCCATCGAGGTGCCGCGCACCTGCACGGCAATCGGGTCGCCCGATTCGACGTCGAAGTCGATCTCGTCAAGTCCCGCTCCTGCCGCCAGATCGTCATAGGGAACAAAGCTCTCGCCCGCGCCGACGTAGCCGACGACGGGCAGCCGCGAGCGCTGCGGGCCGACGCCGTCCCTGAGCCACAGCTCGTTCAAGCCCATGGCCTCGGCGAGGCGCTGGATGACATCGCCGCGCGGCTGCGCCACCCGTCCCTGCAGATATTTGTAGAGGCGCGCGGCGTCGATGCCGGTGCGCCCGGCGAGCTCGCCGGTGCTCCATTCCTTCCAGGTCATCGCCTGGCGCAGTCGTTCGGCCCAGCCATGCATCCGCGCTCACTCCTTTGGCTTCCAACGTGATGCCGAAACACCATGTACATTGGAAATAATTTCTGTTAATGTAACCGACATTGATCTGAAGTACAACGCCTTTTTAGAAGAAGTGATCTACGTCAGGTTGCCCCAACGCCAAGGCGTAGCCAACGCGGCGCCGGGCCGCCTTGGCCGATCGGCGCGCGAGCAATGTTTCCGAACAGGAGCGAGGAGCGAAATGACGGCAAAGCCTGAGGAGAAGATAGGAAACGGACAGCAACGGCGCCCGGGCCGGCGCGCCAGGGGCCGCGGCAGGCTGCGGGCGGGGCAGGGGGCGAGCCTGCGCGAATCCGAGCCGCTGGAGTTCCGAAGTCGCCACGACCCGCTCGACGAGGGGCGTCCGGCGCTCGAGCGGAACGCCCTGCGGATCGCCGATGCCGACGGCAACGTCTCGCACCCCCATCGCGTCTTCGACACCCTGGCGGCGCTGCGGCGTAACGGCAGCATCGACGAGCGCGAATATGCCGCTGCCCGGCAGTTCCAGGACGACTGGGAGCGGGCGCGTCTCGATCCGCTGTCGATCCCTGATCTCGATCGCACCCTTGGCCGCTACAACGGTGAGCTGCACCTCAGCGAATTGATGCTGCGCGCGCGCCAGCAGGTCTGGCAGGCGTTGCGTGGCCTCGGCGGCCATGCCTCGCCGATCGGCCAGGCCGCCTGGCACGTCCTCGGTTGGGGCCTGACGGTCAAGGAGTTCGCCCAGCGCAGCCAGCTCGGCGGTGGCCGGGCGCTCGATGAGAAGACCGCGCGCGGCCTCGTGGTCGGCGCCTGCGGGGTGCTGGCCGGTTGGTACGACCGGCGCGGCGTGACGGCGCGGCGGCGGGCTTAGCCGCCCACGCCGCCGACCACGTTTACAAGATCATCACACATATTTTGAGAACATTATTATGAAAACACTATTTATTGGTTGCAATGGCCATCGACCTGAGGTATAAACCTTATCGTCCACTTCGGTGTGTCCAGGACCCGGCCGGCGCTGCCCGCCGGGTTTTCGTTTGCCTTGCCTGCCGCCGGCCCGGTCCTGAGGTGGAGCGTTCGGACGATGAGCCAAGATCGCACGCAAGGCCGCGACCGGGGTGCCGGCAAGGGGCGGCGCGGGCAGGGGCGGCCTGAGGGCCACGCCCCGGCGCCGGCCCGGGACGGCCGCCGCCTCATCATCGACCTTGAGGAGTTGGAAGAGCTGGCGGCCCTGCAGTGCACGGTGCCGGAGGCGGCGGCTTGGTTCGGCGTCTCGGCCAGCACGCTCCGCCGCCGGCTCAAGGAGGGGCCATGGCGCGCGGCCTGGCGGCGCGGCAAGGGCAAGGGCCGGCTCGGGCTCAGGCGGGCGCAACTCACCTTGGCGGAGAAGAACGCCACCATGGCGATCTTTCTCGGCAAACAGATCCTGGGACAGGACGAGGCGCAGGCAAAGGCGGATGAGGACAGCGACAGACGCCGCCCCGGCCGTCGCTCGGCCCGAGACGAGATCGCTCGCCGAATTGCTGGCATCGCTGCCCGAGGCGGCGCGCCGGACGATCCTGAACGAGCTGACGGAGAGGGAAGCCGCTGAGCTGCTCGGCGACTGGCATTTCTGGGCGCGGCCCAGCCAGCTGGCGCCGGCCGGCGACTGGTCGGTCTGGGTGGTGCTGGCCGGCCGCGGCTTCGGCAAGACCAGGATGGGCGCCGAATGGGTGCGGGCCGGCGTCGCCGGGGCCACGCCGCTCGGCCCCGGCCTCTATCGCCGGATGGCGCTGGTGGCCGAGACCGCCGCCGACGGCCGCCAAGTCATGGTCGAGGGCGAGAGCGGCCTCCTGGCCATCCATCCACCCGAGCGGCGGCCGCTCTACGAGCCGTCGAAGCGGCGGCTGACCTGGCCGAACGGCGCCATCGCCACGCTCTACAACGCCACCGAGCCGGACCAGCTGCGCGGGCCCCAGCACGATGCGGTCTGGTGCGACGAGTTGGCCAAGTGGCGCCATGCCCGCGAGACCTGGGACATGCTGCAGTTCGGGCTGCGCCTCGGCGAGCGCCCGCGCCAGGTGATCACCACCACGCCCCGTCCGCTGCCGCTGCTGGCGGAGATCATGCGCCGGGCCGATGCCGTGCTGACCCGCGGCTCGACCTACGAGAACCGCAGCAACCTGGCGCCCGGCTTTTTCGACGCCATCATCGCCCGCTATGAGGGCACGCGCCTCGGCCGCCAGGAGCTTCTGGCCGAGTGGCTGGAGGACTTGCCGGGCGCGCTCTGGCAGCGGGCCCGCATCGACGCGCTGAGGCGCCAGGAGGCGCCGGCGCTCAAGCGCATCGTCGTCGCCGTCGATCCCGCCGTCTCCAGCGCCGAGGATGCCGACGAGACCGGCATCGTCGTCGCCGGGCTCGGCCAGGACGGTCACGGCTATGTGCTGGAGGACGCGTCCCTCAAGGGCACGCCCGACGCCTGGGGCCGGGCCGCGGTCGACGCCTACTACCGCTGGCGGGCCGACCGCATCGTCGGCGAGGTCAACAACGGAGGCGAGATGATCGAGCACGTCATACGCACCATCGATGCCGCCATCGCCTACAAGGCGGTCCGGGCGAGCCGCGGCAAGGCCGCCCGGGCTGAGCCGATCGCCGCCCTGGACGAGCAGGGCCGGATACACCACGTCGGCAGCTTTCCCGCGCTCGAGGATCAGATGTGCCAGTTCACCGCTGACTTCGATGCCGCCCGCGCCGGCTTCAGCCCGGACCGGGTCGACGCCCGCGTCTGGGCCTTGAGCGAACTGATGCTGGGGCCCGGCGCCGGCGAACCGCGGCTCAGGTCGCTGTAGATGGGCATCGCCACGGTTCTCAAGCGGCTCCTCGGCGTCGAGGTCAAGGCCCCGTCGGCCGGCGCCGTCTATGCCATGCAGCTCTCGGGTCAGGCGGCCTGGACGCCACGGCGCTACGACCGGCTGGCCGAGATCGCCTACCGGCGCAATGTCGTCGCCTACCGCGCCATCAACGAGGTGGTGCGCAGTGCCGCCTCGGTGCCCTGGCGGCTGCATCGGCGCATCGCCGGTGAGCGCCGGGCCCTGGCGGCGCACCCGCTCATCGACCTGGTGCAGCGGCCGAACCCGCTGATGGCCCGGGCCGAGTTCGTCGAGGCCGCACTGGGCTTCTACCTGATCGCCGGCAACAGCTTCGTCGAGGCGGTCGGCGAGACCGGCCGGACGCCGCGCGAGCTCTGGCCGATCCGGCCCGACCGCATGCGGGTGATCAAGGGCCGCACCGGCCTGCCGCAGGGCTTCGAGTTCACGCACGGCGGCGACAAGGTGGTCTGGGAGGCCGACCCGGTGAGCGGCCGCTCCGCCATCCTGCACCTCAAGAGCTTCAATCCGCTCGACGACTGGTACGGGCAGAGCCCGGTCGAGGCCGCCGCCACGGCGATCGACCAGCGCAACGCCGCCGATGCCTGGAACATGGCGCTTCTGCAGAACGGCGCCCGCCCCTCAGGCGCGCTCGTCTATGCCCCGGCCGGCGGCGAAGGCAACCTCTCGGAGGAACAGTTCGAGCGCCTGAAGCGGCAGCTCGAGGAGCAGCAGCAGGGCTGGGCCAACGCCGGCCGGCCGCTCCTGCTCGAGGGCGGGCTCGACTGGAAGGAGATGAGCCTGTCGCCCAAGGACATGGACTTCCTCGAGGCCAAGCACTCCTCGGCCCGCGACATCGCCCAGGCCTTCGGCGTGCCGCCGATGCTGCTCGGCATCCCGGGCGACAACACCTACGCCAACCTGCGCGAGGCCCGCCTGGCGCTGTGGGAGGACACCGTGGTGCCGCTGTTGCGCCACCTGGCCGACGAGCTCAACGGCTGGCTCGCGCCGATGTTCAGCCCCGACCTCGCCTTCGACCTCGACCTCGACGAGGTGCCGGCCTTGACGCTCCGGCGCGAGCGGCGCTGGGAGATGCTGCGCCGGGCCGACTTCCTGACCGTCAACGAGAAGCGCGCCGCGGTCGGTTACGCGCCACTCGCCGGCGGCGACGTGCTGGCCCGCCCCGTCCTGCGGCCCCGCGCCGCGCCGGCCAAGGGTGCAGGCGACGGCTGAACCCGCGGCCTACCTGGCCGCCGGCGCTTCGGCGCAGGCGCGGCGCACGTCCGCGTTGTCGATGCGCTCGCAAATCGTCCGGTCCAGGTTCTTCTGCGTCACCAGCATCAGGTAGCAGGCGTCGCGCAGCGGCGGCAGCGGCGCCTCGGCGCAGACCTCGGGCGCTTTCCTGGCCACGGCGACGCCGGCGATGCAGGCGCCGCGGAGCGCCTGTGTCCGTTCCGCCTCTCCCCGGATGCGGGCGCAAACCGCGCTGTCGCCGCTGCGCTCGGCATAAAGCGAGAGGCAGTGGAAGCGGACCGTGGCGTCGTCAGCGCTCTCGCAAAGCGCCGGATCGCCAACGCTCTCGGCCGCGTCGAGGAAGCAGCCGATCTGCTTGATCGCAAGCTGGTTCTGGTCGCAGGCCGGTGCCTGCGCCAATGCCAGCCCCGGACCCGACACCAGCGCGCCGGCCAAGATCACGTGCCGCCCCAGCGCGGCGGCGCGACCGGCAAAATGGAAGCATCCCGACCTCGCCATCCGGCCGGCAACGCTAGCGAAGACGGCGGGCCGCCGCTACCCGGGACGGCCCGGCACCGGCAGGCTCAGGGGACCAGGATCGCCCAGAAGATCATCAGGCAACCGACCCAGCCGACGGCGAAGGCCAAGGTCCTGATCCAGGGGATGCCGGCGTACATCACCAGGGCGTGCACGACCCGGGCCCAGAAGAACAGCTGCGCCCCCCAGACCGTCAACGGGTTGGAGACGCCCAGCGCGTGCGCCACCAGCACCAGGACGGCGAACGGGGCCAGGTTCTCGACCAAGTTCATGTGGGCGCGGGCGCCGCGCTGCGCCCAGACCGGCAGATCGTCGTAGGTGCCGGTCGGATAGCCGACCGCCCGGCCGAGGCCGCGCACCTTGATCTCGGCCAGGATGTACGGGATCCAGAGAATCAGACAGACGAACGCGCTGTACACAAGAAGCCGAAGCTCGACCGACAAGGCAGCTGCTTGGCTCATCGCTACCCCCTCCTTCGCTCTCGGGCGCGGGCGCACCCGAATCGCTCAAGAGTCTGTGCCTCATCAATGCCCCTTGCAAAACAATTCGCCGCCAGCCGCGGAGGCCTCTCCATGACCGAGCACTGCCTGGACGCGCCCTTCGACGTGAAGGCGCTGGACGAGACCGGCGCCTTCGAGGGCTACGCCAGCCTGTTCGAGACCGTCGACCAGGCCCGTGACGTGGTCAGTCCCGGCGCCTTCGAGAAATCGCTCGCCGCCTGGGCGGCGAAGGGCCGGCTGCCGGCGCTGCTGTGGCAGCACGACGCCGGCGAGCCGATCGGTATCTGGCGCCAGATGCTCGAGGACGCGCGCGGGCTCTACGTCGCCGGGCGCCTGTTCGTCGACGATATCCCGCGGGCGCGCCAGGCCTATGCGCTGATGAAGGCGGGCGGGCTGTCGGGCCTGTCGATCGGCTTCCGCACGGTCGAGGCCGCCTTCGATGAGCGCGCCCGCGTGCGCCGGCTGGTCGAGGTCGAGCTGATGGAGGTCAGCCTGGTCACCTTCCCGGCGCTCGAGGGTGCGCGCGTCGGCGCCGTCAAGACGGCGGGGCGCATCGCCACGATCCGCGAATTCGAGAGCTTCCTGCGGGACGCGGGCGGCTTCTCGCACGCCGCCGCCAGGGCGATCGCCGCCGGCGGCTTCAAGGCCTTTTCCGAGCCTCGGGACGAGGCGGTGGGGCTCGACCAGCTGGTCCGGGCGCATGCCGAGCGTCTGGGCCGTCTCACCAACCTAATCATGCGAGGTCAGAGATGAGCACGAGCGAGATCAAGACCCTGTTGGACGAACAGGGCCGGGTCTTTGAGGCGTTCAAGGCCGCCTTCGACGAGAAGCACGGCCGCAATGCCGAGGAGATCGAGAAGCTGAACACCGAGCTGGACCGGCTCGGCGACCGCATCGACGAGACCCGCGCGGCGATGCGCCGACCGGCCCGGGCCGAGACCGCGGGCGAGATGGCGGCGTCGCCGGAGCGCAAGGCCTTCGCCCTGTTCCTGCGCCAGGGCAGGGAGAACATCGGCGCCGAGGAACGCAAGGTGCTGCTGCTGGCCGACGACACCGCCGGCGGCTACCTGGCGCCGGCCGAGATGGTCGCCGAGATCATCAAGGGCGAGGCCGAGCTGTCGCCGATGCGAAGCGTCGCCCGGGTCCGACAGACCAGCGCCCGGACCCTGGAGATCCCGCGGCGCAGCGGCCAGTTCTCCGCCGTCTGGACCGGCGAGATCGAGGCCCGCAGCGAGACCGAGGGCCTGGCCTGGGGCCTGGAGGAGATCCCGACGCACGAGCTGACGGCCGAGGTCTACCTGTCGCAGCAGATGCTCGAGGACGCCGCAGTCAACCTGGAAGCGGAGCTGACGCAGGAGTTCGCCGAGCGCTTCGCCGTCGCCGAGGGGGCCGCGATTGTCGCCGGCAACGGCGTCAAGAAGCCCGAGGGCTTCCTCGATCATGCCGACGTCGCCGAGAGCGTCAGCGGCAGCGCCGCCTCGATCGCCGACGCCTCGGGCCAGGCCAACGGCCTGATCGACCTCTACCACAACGTCAAGACCGCCTATGCCCGCAACGGCAGCTGGCTGTTGAACCGCTTCACCCTGGGCGAGGTCCGCAAGCTCAAGGACCTCAACAACAGCTACGTCTGGCAGCCCGGCCTGGCCGAGGGCGTGCCCAACAGCATCCTCGGCGCGCCCTATGTCGAGGTCCCGGACATGCCCGATATCGCCGCGGGCGCCCACCCGATCGCCTTCGGCGACTGGCGGCGCGCCTACGTCATCGTCGACCGCATCACCATGTCGGTGCTGCGCGACCCCTTCAGCCGGGGCAGCCAGGGTCAGGTCAAGTTCCTGGCGCGGCGCCGGGTCGGCGGCCAGGTGGTGCTGGCGGAGGCGATCCGCAAGCTCAAAGTCAGCGCCTGATCAGGAGAGACATGCCATGAAGGACCTCTATCACAACGTCCTGCCGACGCGGGCCCTGCAAATCCAGACCATCCAGGCGGCCGCGCTCAACACCGGTGATATCGACCTCAAGGGCTACGAGGCGGCGCAGGTGGTGGTCGATTTCGGCGACATCGACGAGATCGGCCTCTCGCCGCAAGGCGCGGCGCAGATCGCGATCAAGCTGGAGCACGCCGACGACGACGGCACCGGCCTGCCCGCGGCCTATGCCGCGGCGACGCTCGCCGACGTCATCGGTCCGGCCAGCGTCGCCGCCGGCATCGTTGCCACCGTCACCGACGACCAGAGCCTGGTCCGCTTCGGCTACGTCGGCGAGCGGCGCTTCATCAAGGTCACCCTGACGCCGACGGCGCTGGTCAACGGCGGTCCGGTCGGCATCTGGGTCGAGAAGGGCCACCCCCGGCACGCCCCGGCCGGCTGAGCGATCGGCCGGCCCGCGCGGCAGGCGGTCCCTGCGCCTGCCGCGCCCCCCTTTTTCCTCGGCCAGGTCGAGGAGCGATTCCGATGCGAATTCGAATGCTGCGCGAGGTCGTCGCGGCGGCCGATCCGGCCGGCACGGCCAGCCGGCGCTACGGCGAGGGCGAGCTGCTGACGGCTGAGGCCGAATGGCAGCGGTGGATGTTCATGGCCTTCCTGGCCGAGGGTTGGGCCGAGCCGGTGGCGGAAGCCGCCGAGGCAGGTGAATGATGGCAAGCGAGCGACAGCCGTCGGACGCCGTCCTGATACAGACCAACCTCGCCGGCGCTCTGGCCGACATTGACGAGGACCCGGACAGCCCCGATGCCAGCTGGCTGACCGCGCCGGATAACAAGTTGGACACCGTGCTGCGCGCCGGCTTTCCGACGCCGAGCGGCAATCCCACCGTCGGCGCCGGCCTGCAGGAGTTCCGCCTCCTGGTCCGGGCCGCCAACCCCGGCGGCGCCGGCGTGCCCTGGGTCATGAACCTCTATGAAGGCGGCAGCGACCGGGGCCAGGTCGCCAGCGGTACCCTCGCCGGCACCTCCACCGGCACGGTGCTGAGCGGCAGCTGGAATGCCGCCGCGCTCGGCACCGCAGACGGCTCCGCCGTCGAGTGCCGGATTGCCTTCACCGGCCAGGGCGGCGCCCCGGCGAACCGCAACACCGGCGAGGTCGGCGCGCTCGAGTGGAACGTCGATTTCACCGCCGTCACCACGCAAAGTCGCAGCGGGTCGCTGGGCGCCGTGCTGCAGAAGCAGGCCCTGCTCGCGCTGGAGGCTGAGGGCGCGCTCAAGGGTGAGGGTCTTGTCCGCGCCGCCACGCTCGATGCGGCGCTGGCGGCCCTGCTCGGCGAGGCCGCGGCCCTCGACGCCGCGGCGGCGCGCACGGTGCAGGCCTTGGCGGCCCTGGATGCCGCGGGCAAGGCCGAGCTCGCCATCGGGGCCGAGGTCGAGGCGGCACTGCGGGCAAGTCTGGCACGCGTCGGCGCGCTCAACGTCGCCCTGCGGGTGACGCGAACGGCGTCGGCGGCGGCCGATGCCGGCCTGCTAGCGCAGCAGGTCGCAGCGCTCGCGCTGGAGGGGGCCGTGGCCCGAGCCCTCGGCGCCGTCACCACCCTCGGCGCCGCCTTGGGCGCGGCGCGGGCCGCCGATGCCGCGCTGGACGCCGTGCTGGCGGGACTGACGGCGCTGCTGGTCCTCGGCCTCGATGGCGCGCTTCAGTCGTCGCCGCTACGCGGCGCCCTGCTCGATGCCTGGCTCAACGCTGGCCCGGCACCCTCCGAGCGGCGCAGCTTCGCCGCCGGCGGCGGGCGCCGCTTCACCGTGGCAGGCGACCGCGATGCCGAGGTTGGCGGCGGCGATCGGGTCCGCATCGTCGAGGGCGAGCGCGTCCTCGTCGTTCCCGCCAAGCCAAGGAGGCATTGAGATGGCAGCAACCGTGATCATCAACGAGTGGAACGACGACGGCACCTCGCCGACCGGCGTCAAGACCGACAAGACCGCGGGCACGATCCGCTTCAAGAACGCGGATGACGCCGCCGTCGACCTGAACGACCCGCTGGTGGTGCCGACGAGCGGCCAGGAATACAGCTTCGAGAAGTGGCTCAGGCTGGCGATCACCGGCGGCGCCTTCACGCAAGTCGACAACCTGCGCGCCTATTCCGACGGCGCCAGCGGCTTCGGCACCGGGATCAAGGCCTGGTACGCGGTCGACGGCGCCTTCACCTCGCCGGTGGTGCCGGCCGAGGTCAACGATCCGCCGCAGCACGACGCCGTCGCCATGAGCGACTTCTTCGCCGCCACCTCGGGCGCGCCGATCGACCTCGACGCCGTCAACGCCGGGCCCTTCACCGCCGCTGGCGACATCGGCGACTGGCTGGTCCTGGTGCTGGAGGTCGAGACCACGGCCGCGCAGGGCGTGCTCGCCGCCGAGACCGTCACCTTCGCCTACGACGAGATCTGATGGCTGAGTTCGAGATCCGCCGCGACGGCGCCGAGCAGCACGCCGCCGCCTCCGGCATCGGCGTCAGCCTGCTGGGCGACGGCGCGGGCCGGCTGTTCAAGCGCAACGCCATCAAGCGGGCCGGCACGCCGCAGGCCCGCAAGGTGCAGTGGCTGGTGGCCGAGCTCGACGGCGTCTTCGCCTACGTCCACGCCGAGGCCGGCAGGGTCAGCGTGGTCGTCACCCGACGGGAGCTTTATCCCTGATGCCCTACCAACTGATCGATCCCGACGAGACCCTCGACTACACTTTCAACTGGTCGGCCTTCCTGGCCGAGGCCGGCTCGCCGGCCGACACGATCCAGTCCGCCAACTGGTTCGTCACTCCGCCCGGGCCCTTGCTCTCGAACCAGGCGAACGACGCCAGCACGGCGACCACCTTCATCTCCGGGGCCGCGCAGGGCCAGGTCTACGTCCTGACCAACCGCGTGGTCACCGCCGCCGGCCGCACGGCGGAACGCTCGGTGACATTGGCATGCGAGAATCGCTGAAACTGACCCTGGTGACGCCGCCGGCGGCGCTGCCGCTCACCCTCGACGAGGCGCGCCAGCACCTCCGGCTCGACGACGCCGACTCCTTCGACGAGGCGCTCATCGCCGCACTCACGCGCACGGTGATGCAGGCGGCCGAGCGCTACACCGGCCGGGCGCTGATGACGCAGGTCTGGGACCTGCACCTCGACCGCTGGCCCGCCAGCCAGGCCACCGAGGCGCTGTGGGAGGGCATCCGGATCGGCGCCGACCGGCCGCCCCGAGCCCGCGCCGTCACCCTGCCGCGCCCGCCCCTGCAGGGCGTCGTCCACGTCAAGACCTACGACGAGGCCGACGCCGCGACGCTCTGGCCGGCCGCCGACTACTTCGTCGACACGGCCAGCACGCCGGGCCGCCTGGCGGCGCGCGCAGGGCGCGAGCTGCCGCTGCCGGGGCGGGCCGCCAACGGCATCGAGATCCGCTTCACCGCCGGCTACGGCGCCGCCCCCGCCGACGTGCCCGCACCCTTGCGCCAGGGCATGCTGCGGCTCCTGGCCGAGCTCTACGAGCACCGCGGCGAGGACGCCGACAGCGCGTTCCGCAACGCCGGCGCCGAGCGGCTGTGGCGGCCCTACCGGCAGGTCGGGCTGTGAAGGGCCCGGCCCGCGGCCTCGGCGCCATGCGCCGCCGGGTCGAGCTGCAGCAGGAGGCCCGCACGCCCGACGGCGGCGGCGGCTTCACGGTGAGCTGGACCACGGTGGCCACGGTCTGGGCCGAGATCACGCCGCTCGCGGGCCGCGAGCGCATCGAGGCGATGCGCCTGCAGGGCGAGCTCACGCACCGCATCGTCATCCGCCACCGCCGCGACCTGGCGCCCGACCACCAGTGGCGGCTCAGGCTCGGCGCCCGCACCTTCAACGTCCGCGCCGTCATCAACCAGGGCGAGCGCGACCGCTTTCTCGAGCTCTTGTGCCGCGAGGCGGTCGGCCGATGAGCGCGCCGGCCGGCCCCTCCCGGCGTGCGCTGCTGGCGCGCAAGCTTGCCGCGATCGGTGCCGCCCAGCGCCGCGCCGCGGGCGAGCGGAAGTCGCTCAGCCAACGCCGCGCCGAGGCCCCTCCCGCCGCCTCTTCGGCGACCCGGCGGCTGGCCCGCCGCCTCGCCGGCGCCCCACCGCATGAAACGGAGCCGGCATGACCGTCGACAGCCAGTGGGCCCTGCAGCAGGCGGTCTTCGACCGGCTCTCGGGCGACGCCACGCTCAAGACTTGGGTCGGCGACCCGGCCCGGGTCTTCGATCACACGCCCTCGGCCGCGCCCTATCCTTACGTCGTCATCGGCGCGATCGCCGGCACCCCCTTCGACAGCAAGACCAGCCAGGGCATGACCCAGAGCCTGAGCCTGCACGTCTGGGACGGCGAGGACGGCGCCTCGCCCGGCTATCTCGGCGCGGGCCGGCTGCGCCAGATCATGGCCCGCATCGTCGCCCTGCTGGACCGCGCCGCCCTGGTCCTGCCGGGGCACACGCTGGTGCTGATCACCTTCGAGGGCAGCCAGACGCTGACCGATGCGGGCGGTCTTCGCCGCGAGGGCACGCTGGTGTTCCGCGCGCTCATCCAGTCGCCCTGAACGGCGCCGCCCGGCATGATCCCCTGGAACGTCTCGCGCAGCCGCGCGCCGGTGCAGCTGTCGAACCCGGTGGGCGAGGGCGCGCTCAACCTGAAGCATGACGTGGCGTTAGTGCAGGCGCTCTTGCGAAGTGCGAGGCGGCCCGGTGGAGACTTCTATTACCGGGGACCCATAGACGGAAATTTCGGGCCGGGCACCCTCGTGACATTACAGGGCTTTCGCGCGGACCACGCCAATCCACCGGGCCTTGCGCCGCGCCGTCCGCTTGCGCCCACAGACCCTGCCTTCCATGCCTTGGCCCGGGTGAATCCCAATCTGGCGGTCCTGCACGGCACGACGACGGTCTATTCGACCGACTGGAGCCAGCCGCCGCCCCAGATCAATCAGAACCAAGAGCCGGTCAAGCTCAGCGGCCCGATGCTCTCTGGTCTACAAACGGCTCTCGCGGATCTCCAGCGAACCACCGGCATGCGCTTCGACGTCAAGGTCGAGCCGGCGGGATTTGGGCCCTACACCACGCAAGCAACCCTATTTCCGCAAGGGCTGAAGATACTGACTCCGGACGGACAGCGACGCGACATTCTGCGGCCTGAGGAGTTGCAGCGCCAAGCCCCGGAACTCGCCAAGGCTGTCCGCGCCGCCTTCGATCATCTCATGACGCAGCGGGTCGGGCTGAGCGCCGCCGCACGCGCGAAGAACGCGTCGCGGCCGGACCTGTTGAGCTTCACGCTGCGCACGGAGGCCGACCGCATCGAAACGGAAGCCCGTGACAAAGTGATCGAATGGCGACGGCGAGGCTGGAGCACTGCGGCTCGTTTCCTGGAATTTTACTTGGACGGCAGGGGGCGCGGCGATCCAAACCTTCCTGACATCGTTTTCTCACAGTTCGAAGCTCTATCCTTCGCGCCGATCCGCGAAGCTCACGCCGCGAACATACGCCTTTTTGCTGAGAGGACCTTAAAGGATCGGGCTAAAACCTTGGAAACGCTCGCCGAATCGGATTCCGTCAAATTCGAGGATCACTGGCAGCAACTGTTTCGCTACGCTTATATAGACGTAGATGCGGATATAAAGTTTCAAATAAAACCTCTAGTGTTTGGTATTCAGGTCGATGCAAGGGTAAACTTCAAGCTCTTTCACCTGCTTACCGCGGATCCCAACTTTGTCCGGTTTGCCGGCGAGACTACGTTTGAATCAAAAGGGAAGTTCACGATAGTTCGAAATGCCGAGACTCTGTCGATTGAAGTGGCGGTTACTCATCTCTGGGCCGATTTCTATGATTTTCACGTCATATTTGGCGTAGAATCAAAGTTTCTCGAGCGAGAGTTAGGTGCCCGCCCCTTTGCTTGGGAGGCGAGATGGAAGGAAGACTACGTCGGAACAATTACCGGGAACTTACAATGGGTCGAGCGTTTGCGTCGCACCGTACGGCCGGCCCATCTCTGAGCTGAGTCCTGCGCAATCGTTACGGCTCCCAGGCGTAATAACCAAAGCCAATGATTTCAATCCTGCCATCGTACCCAACACTGCGCAGCAGGTCGAAGAGCGGCGTCCAAAGCAGGTGGTAGCGAAGCCCAATCCAGGTGCCGTAGCCGTACCCGTAATGCTGGTCATCGATGACCTCTGAATAGATGTGCATGGTGATCACACCAAGCACCCAGTCAAGCGGATAGACCCGAACGGTGCAGCTCCTGGCGAGGCGCGATGCAAAGTGCTGCATGTGTTCCGGGAGGCTGGGACTGCCGTTGACGACGCCGCGCATGAGCTGGGGCCATTGCCAGTTCTGCAATTCGCCGCGCCGGGCCATGGCACAAAGCTCATGGCCGGCGTTCTCCGCCATGCGCAGCGTCACCGGGTATTGCGCCAGTGTTACGAAAACGTGAATAGCAAACAGGAACGATGCGATCTTGCCGCGTCGCCTCCAGCGTGCCGCCCGGCCGCCAGCGCGTTTGCCTTCTGGTGCCGCTTCCGTTGGGTTGGAATTCGATGCCAACGTTTCGTTCGTTCCCCTAAGGCGGTGAATCTGAATCTGTTGCGGCCGCCCGATCCTGAGGCCGCATTTCGGGCCAGTGCCAACGACGATGACCGATGACAGTCATCGCCGGATCGAACTCGATGACCAGACCTTGCGCCGGGTTCTCCGAGCCGATCTCGAGTGCGATGTGGCCGAAAAGAATGGCGCGCAGGTCGCCTGCCGGATAGGCGCGGACCACGCAATTCGGCGCCAGGCTCGGGGCCAGTCTCAGCAGGTCGGCTTCCAATGACAGAGGCCAAGCGTCGAGCCCGTGAATACGGGGGCGAAGGAACCGATCTGAGCCGCCGGATCGATGAAGGAAGCTGCGGGGTTCCTCTCGGATGAGGTAGCAAATTCTCTCGCCGACATTTTCGGCGATCTGAAGCGTGGCCGGCAGCAGCAGGATGGTGGCGGCGACGTGCAGGCCGAGGGCGATGGCGGCGTACTTGAGAAGCCGCCGCCGGTCTGGCCGCCAGCGGCGCAGAGACCTCCAAGTCAAACTGGGCTGGCGCATCAATTCCCTATATCCCTCTAGATGAATGGTCTTTCATATCACCCACGCAATAAGTGTGTATATAGTAACTGATATTCTTGTGGATGGCAAACTATTATATCTACTTATGAGTGCGCATCTTCAGTTGTTCTTATCGCCACTGCAAATTCGAATCCGCAACGAAGTGGTGACGCGGGGCGGCGCGACGAGTGGAGGCGATGCGTCGGGCTCGCGCCGGCGTCAGGCGACATCGCTGCCGGCCGCTGTGTTGCTCGCAGCCTCGGCGTGCAGGGGAGAGCGCGTGCGGGCATGGCCGGGGCTGCTGACCGCCGTGACGGCCGTGCTGGTCTTGTCCGCCTGTGCCTAGGTACCGCGATGCGGCAACAAGCCGGTGCCGGTCGCCTGGGAACGGGAGATCCTTCAGGCTGTGGCGGACGAGCGCTGGGTCGAGGTCGAGCGGCTCTCCAAGCGAGCCATCGAGGCGACCGAGAACGTCTTTTACATTTGGGGCTTGGGCTTCAGTTATCTATGGTATCCCATGGGTGAGTTCCCGACGCTTTGCCACCGTGTGGACGAGGCCTTGCGCTACATTCACGAGGCCGCCATCTGCGGCCAGCCGCTGGCGCTCCAATTGTTAATTGTTCTCTACAGCGCCGACGAGGGCATCGTCTGGAAGGACCTCGAGCTGGTCCGCTGCCTGGAGCGGGAGGTGGTGACGTATCGCCGCAGCCCCACGGTGTGCGGGCTACGCATGTACGAGCCGCTGCCCTTCGCTGAGCGCCCGAAGTCCACCATCATTCCCGAGCTGAACGAATGCGACTCCCGGGCGCGACCGACCCCGTACGCCGCCATCCCCGAAAGGTGGACGACGCGCGCGCTTGGTGAAGGCGATCGACGACCTGGAGAAAATCCGACTCTGATCCGCCGTCCCACCGGCCCGCGCCGCCGTCTTGCCCATGCGGTCTCGCGAGGAGCCATCGCCATGAACCTGCCTGCGTCGCTGCCGGCAACGGCCGAAGCTGAGGACGGCGGCTACTGGCGGGTACCGCGGCTGTGGCCCGGCGCCACCGTGGTCTGCCTCGGCGGCGGCCCGAGCCTTGAGCCTGCGGACGTCGCCTACGCCCACGGCCGGGCCCGCGTCATCGCCATCAACGACGCCTGGCGGCTCGCCCCCTGGGCCGACCTGCTCTACGCCTGCGATGCCAAGTGGTGGCGTTGGCACGACGGCGTGCCGGCCTTCACGGGCCTGAAGGTGACCTTGGAGAAGCCTGAGTACCCCGGGATCAAGCGCCTGGCGCAGGGGGCGGAGCGCGGCTTCGAGGCCGCGCCGACGCGCCTTGCCACCGGGCGCAACAGCGGCTACCAGGCGCTCCACCTGGCGGTGCACCTGGGCGCGCGGCGCGTGCTGCTGCTGGGCTACGACATGCGCCTCGTCGACGGCCGCTCGCACTGGTTCGGCGCGCACCCGGTGGCGACCAAGCCCGAGGTCTACGACCGCATGATCCCGTGTTTCGAGAGCCTGATCGCACCGCTGGCGGCGCGCGGTGTCGCGGTCGTCAACTGCACGCCCGCCAGCGCGCTCGCCTGCTTCCCCATGGCCCCATTGCGCCAAGCCCTGCCGCCCCACTCGCGCGTCTGAGGTGCTGACCGCCGGCCCCCGACCAAGCCTCGTCATCGCGAGGCGGCAACGGCGCCGAAGCGATCCAGGGTTGCGTGCGCGGCGCTGGATCGCTTCGCCCCGCTCGCAATGCCGGGGCGGGCTGCGAATTCTTGGTTGCTCGTGCACCTGAACTTCGCGGCGGGCCGCGTGCCCGCGCAGCTTCGCCGCCTGCGCTTCAGGCGGCTTCCCCCGCGGCCTCGGCCGCCCACAACCCGGAGGACAGCACCATGGTCGCACAGGACGGCAGGAATTTTCTCTTGAAGATCGGCGACGGCCAGTCGCCGGAGATTTTCACCACGGTCGGCGGCTTCCAGTCGAACGCCATCACGCTCGGCGAGGCCAGCGTCGACATCACCAACAAGTCGGCGCCCGACAAGTTCCGCCAGGCGATGCGCGCCGGCGTCAAGACGGTGGCGCTCTCGGGCAACGGCATCTTCACCGACAGCGTCTCGGAGGAAGCGGTGCGCGCCAACTACTTCGCCGCTGCGGTGCTGAACTGGCAGGTCGAGATCCCCGGCTTCGGCATCATGGAGGGGCCGTTCATCCTGACCCAGCTCGCCTACACCGGCGCCGACAACGCCGCCGTCACCTACTCGGTGTCGCTGGAATCCGCCGGCTCGATCGGCTTCACCGCGGCCTAGGTAGAATCGACCTTCAGCGTATCCATAGCATGAAGCATGCGATGGTGACGAAGGCCAGGAAGTAGATGGCTCTTCGATCGTATCGCG